>ERZ1035006.28-NODE-28-length-111574-cov-18.454272_pt1 | contig 111574 bp, 108 predicted proteins | sample MGYA00520694_ERZ1035006 | MGnify/ENA primary metagenome ERZ1035006 (study PRJEB33766, sample SAMN09781746) | gut metagenome | biome: gut microbiome | host: Homo sapiens | place: Madagascar | study: EMG produced TPA metagenomics assembly of the PRJNA485056 data...
AATAAAAAAATTAAAATTAGCTATTGCTAACTGTAAAAATATGTGCTACAATAATCGTGAAGTTAGTGATGGCTAACCAATGTATATCGTCCCTTCCTGATTTTGCATTGCAGCCTTGACCTTTGACCTTGACAATTTCCTTAAGTGCATTGGTTAGCTCCTCTACTTTTAAACAAGCTGCTATTTGCTTTTTAAGCAAATTCATATTTTCTCCTCCAAAAACAAACAGAACGCTGAAAAACCTGTAGGCAAGCGGGTTTCAGCGTTCTGTTTTGTTGTATTGATACACTTTTGATACACTTTTATAATTTATCTAGCAGCACTGCTATGCTGCTATCTTGCTGCTCATATAGATGTGCGTAAGTGTTCAGCGTGGTTTTTATATCCTCGTGCCCTAGTCGTTCGCTGATAGCCTTTATGCTAACATTGTGGTTTATCAGCAAACTTGCGTGACTGTGGCGTAAATCATGTACTCTTATAATTTTTACTCCTGCTGCTGTCGCTGCTTTTTTCAGTGCATAGCTTAAATGGTTTCTATCTAGCCCCATAAAAAGCGTGTCTTTGTCGTGCGGTTCAAAAAGCGCTGCTTTGTATTCATCGAGAATGCTAGCAGCTTTTTGCGGAATAGTCACAACGCGCTTTGATTTTTTTGTTTTGGGCGCTGCTATAGTCCAGCCTTTTTCTATGCGTGAAAGCGTCTTTGTCACCTTGATCGTGTGGGCTGTGCTGTCGTAGTCCCTGCATTCCAGCGCCAGCAGTTCACCAACACGCAAGCCGCTATAAAATAGAGTCGTGAAAGCGGTTCTGTCCTGCAAGCTCTCCACTTGCTGCATAGCTGCGTTAAATTCCTCTATCGTCCAATATTGCGCAGTATCTGCGCGGCGGTCTCCTATGCTGCCAGCGGTTCGCGCTGGGTTTTTGGTTAGTCCGTAAAATTTTACGGCAAAATTGAATAGAGCGGATAGCTGCGAATGTATCTGCCTTGCGCTGGTCTTTGTGTATTCGTTCAGTATTTTGTTTTGCCATTGACGAACGGCAGCAGGTGTTATTTTGCTAATATCGTCATATTTTCCGAAAAACGGCAGCATAGCACTTTTTAAAAGCGACTCTTTGCTAATAACTGTGCTTTTTTTCAGCCTTGCGTAGCAGTCCTCTATGTAAATGTTTAGCATCGCTTCAAAACTCATATTGCATTGCTGCGCATACTGTGCGAGAAAATCGCGTTCGGCTGCTTTTGCGTCCCTCGCTAACTTAAAGCCGCGCTTTACTTTCCGTCGCCGCTCTCCCTGCCAATCTTTATAACAACAAGAAAAATAGTATTTTCCTGTGGTCTTGTCTTGATACACAGACAATGCAGCTCACTCCCTTCTGTGTATATGCCCCTGTTAGCGCCGCTCTTGCCCCGTAGCGGCTTTTTTGCGCTTCATGGGTATAATCATATAGACTTGCTATTTTCAAGCGCTCTAAATTGAGCTTATCACCGCTTTATCACCGCTAAATTGAATTTATCGGCGCTCTTTCGGCGCTAAATGTGAAAATCTGCTATTTAGGTTTTAACTTCTTCTTCACTTCTCCGTGCTAAATTGTCGATTTTCTCACGGCTTCTTCACGGCTTCGATTGCGTTTTTTCTCTCTGTTCGCTCTCTGTTAAAGCTGCCCTTTTCGAGCTTCATTCGAGCTTCAAAATGCAAATTCTACGTTGTTCGTCCGTTGTTCAAGTGCAGCGCTGCCGTTGAAATTATCACCGCGTCAACTTGCTTTTTATCGGAGTTCCCTCGGAGTTCAAGTGTAAATTCTTCTTGCTTCGTCCTTGCTTCGTGTGCTGCTCCTGCCAAAATTCGGGGCGCTGCCACGGCAAGACAAATTCCAGCGGTTCAAGTGCTGGCGCTTCAAGTTCTATAGTTCCGTGTCGCATTTTGAAAAAAACTCACTTTCCTTCTATGTATTAGAAATTTTTGCAGTGCTTTGCAGGTGTTTTTCCTACTTTCCTACCCCCATCCTACTACCCATGTAGGACGTGAAAGCCTTGCTGTGTAAGGGTTTCAAGGTTTTTTCTGCTTTTCCTACTACTTTTTGAATAAGCTATATATATAATAATTTATTTTACTTCTCTAAAATATTACCAAAATAAATTACTCTATATATATTATTATTTTTAGTAGGAAAGGTAGGATTGTAAGAAAAAGTCTTGAAAGCCGCATTCTTATGCGGTTTTTGATTTTTAATTTTTCCTACATCGCTCCTACTTTACCTACATTTTAGCTACTTTATAGCCTATTTAAGCGTACAGAATAGAATTTTACACCGTTTACGCTGTCTTTGTGTATGTATTTTCCTTGGGCGCTTTTCACTAAATAGCCTTTTTCTGCCCATTTTGCTTTTACGGCATCGAACGAAAAGCTTTGCTTTGCAAGCTCCTGCTCTAATCTGCTTTTGATAAAAATAACTTGATCGGGACGAATTTTGCCCCATATTTCGCCGTAGTTTGTTTTTGCGTCTTCGTCCGTACCTGTGAAATTGTTTCGCACTGAGTGCGTAAAGTTATCCTTGTTGGCTGCCACAACGTTCATAATATAGTTGTAGGCGCGTTCTGCTGGCTCTATTTCGTCAATGCTCTTTGCAAATTTAGCTAAAACTTCCAGCGATAACATTTCAGTGTTAGGAAAAAGGCATTCGCAGGCGTAGGCATCAGCAACGCCAATAAGCGCAAGCGCTCCTGCCTGCTTCTCGCTGCTCTGCGTTAATTCTAGCAGGACGCTGTTTATTTGCTGGTAGTCTTTAGCAATATCTTTATTTGCTATGTGGTCTATGAATGTACGTCCTGCGCTGCCATAATGAGAAGCAATAAAATTCACAACGGCGTTACCGTTGGCGATGATCTTTTCCGTGCATTCTAGTTCTATAACACGGTTTTTTACACCGCCGCCGCTGTTGCTTTGTGTAATTGGTTCTTCGCCTGTGAAGATGAACGCATTTCGCCACGCCCTTTGCTGCTTCATTTGAGAATTGCTGTTCAAGCGTCCGCGTTCTGTGCCTTCTGTGAGCTGCATTATAAGCTTGTCGTAGTTCTGCCCTGCGATATTGCTTTTTATCGTCTGTAGTTCGTCGCCTAGAAGCGGCAGGCTGTGCAAAATTCCTGCTGTCTGCATAAGCGCGTTTGGTGTCATGTTGATAGTTTGCGTGTAGCTGTCGGGGTTTCCCCATACGCTGGCGGCGACTTTCAAGGCTACAGTTTTACCAGCGCCACTACCGCCCCATAAATGCAGGACGAACGGCAAGGCGCTGCATTTCTCTATGAGAACGCTGGCAAGGCAGGCAGCAACTACAAGCCGCAAGTAAACGCTGCTTTGGAAAAGCGGCTCTATAAACTTTACCCACTCTGCAAGCGTTCCTTTGTCGTGTATAGACTGTATGAGTTTCGGCGCTTCTTCCTTCGTATCTATCGAAATTTCTTCATCGTAGGGAATGAAGTGTTTTTCATACCAGCCTAAATGACTAATAGAGGATATGCGCGGCAGAATATCTTGATTAGCAGTAATAACGGTACGCAGGTAGTTTACTAAAAGCTTTGCCGTGTCGCTGGTAACATCTATCCCATAATCAGCTAAAGCAACGATGTTTCTAGTATTGCTTATAACGGAACGCAGAAAGCAGCAAGTGCGCCATTTCTTGCCCTGCTGCCAGTTCAGCGCATAGCTTAGGCTCACTTTTTCTGTCCCGTCCTCGCGGTTCTCTAGAATAGCAATAGGCAGGATAGGGAATACACTTGCATATTCTTTTTTTACTATGTCGCCTTGCTGCTTCAAGCGATATATACCACCGTCGCCAGCGCTCCACTCTCCGCAACGCAGTGCAAGCGGCTGCCCTGTGAATTTCGTTCTGTTCTTGCTGGCAGGTTCGGCGCTGGTATCGCGCGTCCGATAGTCCTTCAAAAGTCTGCTAAAGCTCCGTGCAGTTCCTAGCTCACGCGCTCTGTTTTCAAGCAGCAGCAGGACGCGTGAACGGCTCTCTGACGGTGTTTGAAATGCCTGCTCTAGTAGTTTCGGTTCTGTGAGTGCTGCAACGTCAAGCGTGGCTATATATTCGGGTGTAAGTTTCGGTGCCCACTCATAACCTGTTATTGCTTCAACTTTGCCGCCTGCTGCGAAATAGTCTGCTATATCGCCCTTTTTCGGGCAGTCTGCCCAAACATCTTTTAAGTGCAGCACTTTGCAGGCGTAGTCTTTGAAAGCGGCGGCGTAGTCCGTGCCTTTTTCGTCATTGTCGGGTATAATTATTTTCAGCGTGAATTTTTGCAGGGCGGCGGCATCGGCAGCAGTGAATTTTATTTGTTTCTGCGCTCCTGTCCTGCTGGTAGTCGCAAGCAAGCCCTGCTTTGTCATAGCATCAACGCACTTTTCACCCTCCACGATGTAAAGCGGTCTGCCTGCGTCTGCCTGTTCCAGCGCGTCAAGGTTGTATAATATAACCGCGTCGGGCGGCATCTTATATTGCTTCTTGCCCTGCGCGTCTGTGTATTCAAAAGTAAATTGTTTGTGTCCGTCTGCCCATTTGCGGCGGCGCTTGCGGAATTGCTCTGCTCCTGCAGGCAGTCTGTAAATGTGGTAATAATCTTCTATGGGTTTTGCTGTCTTATAGTCAATTTGTGGCGTTTCTTCGTGCTTTGCTCCCAGTCTGCGAAATTCTTTCAGCAGATCTGCGCCGTTGGCGTTGCATTTTTGGCAGTATAGCAGCAGAGTTCCGTTCTTCTCATCGATATGCAAGTGTCCTGCTTTGCCGCATAACGGGCAGGCGGCAGTAATATGATCGCCCCGTTGCTTTACGCCTTGCAGGTATGGTCTAATATCTTCTAGCGTTAATTTCCCCACTTTGTCTACCTCCTTGTATATAATAAAAGCCTTGCCACTTCATGAGTTGCGGCAAGGCTTAAAGTCTGTTATAATTACCTTAGCAATATTATTGGTTTGCCTGTTGGCGCGTGGCTGCGCTGGCAGGTTTTTTTCTTTTTTGTGCTGCTTTCTGTTTGTACTTGATAAATTCAAAAAAATAGCGGCGATCTACATCTGCAAGCGTTCGCCACGCTGTCAGCAGTTCCAGCTCCTGCCCTGTGATGTTATTAGGGGCAGGTTGTTGGCTGGCGGCTTTTTGGCGCTGGCGTCTCCGTTCGTGCCGTACGCCTGCGACGTAACCAGCGCAGGCGGCAGCAAGCAGCTTGTCCCATGGTTCGGTCTGTGCTAAAAGGTTTGAATCTGCAAGTTCTGCACAATAACGGCAGGTATCAGAATAAGTTCTGTTCCTTAATCTGCAGGCAATTTCTATTGACGGCAGTTCTTCAGTATCTATCATGTTCTTTTCACCTCTCTTCTCTTAGCTTTACGCTTTTCAAGGCGTTCTTTCCGGCGACGTGCTTCACGTGAAGTTTGGTTCAGCCATTCAGCGGGAAAACATCCTGTATTCGTACGCAGTCTTTTTTTGCTTGCCGGGGAAAATACATACATCTGCTACACCTCCATTTTCTTATCAAAAAAGCGGCGGTTGATTTTGCCACGGATAACAAGCTTGCCCTGCTGTTCAAGTTCCTTGTTCATGCTCTGAATGAGCTTGTAAGCTTTCGACGCGCTCACGCTTAACATTTTCGCAACGTCCTGCGCTGTATACATTAAATTTTCTTGCATTGTTTTGCCCTCCAATCTTCATAGCTGCCCCACAAGCCTAGGCTTTTTATAACAAGCTCTACACCTTCGGCGGCGCCTTTTCTATAAGCAATTCTAGTTTTGCTCTGAATGTTGATTTTTACGCCTTCCTCTAGGCTTCTGCGACGCAGTGCCGCTTGTTGGTAAAGCTGGTCTATTACTGTTTTAGCGTCCATGTTTTAACCTCTAGTAAGAAAAGCAAATTTTGCTGCTGCATTGGTAATGATAAATACCAGCATAGCCAATACATATACATAAAAAGCGGCTGCTGCGTAGTTTACGCGGCGTACTGTTCTAGTTCTTCTCATGCTCTTCACTCCATTTCTGAAATTCATCTTGCAAGCCTGCGTCCTCTATAAGCAATTCAATCATGCTTTGCTGTCCCTCGCGGAAATTTATTATATGCGGCGCGGCGTGCGTGCTTCTAGCGTTCTCCGTCGTCTCCTGCGCAAGCAGCGCCCAACGGAAAAGCAGTGCTTTCAAGTTCCTTTTGTCTGCGTCCATTTCTTTCGCCCCCTGTTAGCGCCCTGCGTTCGTTTCTAGCGATTTTTTGCGCCTGCCCTAGTGTGCTTATACCTGTGAACGTGTTTTGTGCGTCCTGTGGCAAGCAGGGGCGCTGTCAGCGCTGTGTGACAATATCAGCAGGGGCGCAGGCTAAAGCATTTGCAATTTTCCCCACCGTCACGGGTTTAATCGGCTTGCCGCTCTGAATACGCTTCATAACCGCTTGGCTAATTTGTGCCAGCGCCAGCAATTCGCCCTGCGTAATGCCTTTGCTTGCCATGAGCAGCGCTAGTGCTGTCTGATTGATGTTCAGCAACATTGTTTTCACCTCGCTTTATAGCTTTTTTGTGGGCTTGCTATACGTATAAAACAGATATATTTAGATTGAATTATCTATTTTATACGTATAGTATAACTGTCGTGTTGTAGATAGTCAAGTGTAATTTGTGTACAAAGCAGAAAAAAAATGATATATTTATCTAAAAAGGCGGTGCTAATATGGCTTTCGGGGAAAATTTGAAGTATTATCGTAATTTAGCTAGATACACACAAAAAGAATTAGCGCAATTAATAGATGTTGGGCTTTCAACTTATAGCAAATATGAAAAAAATGAGTATCAACCTAAGTTCGATACTCTATTAAAAATTTGTGATGTGTTAGCAGTTTCACCGAATGAATTGCTAGGATACAAAAAGAAGCCTATAACATTGGATAGTTTAGGTTTTGAAATTGTATCAGAAAACAACGATGATACAACAACACTAAGAAGAAAAATTTATAAGTACGATGAAAAGTTTTCTTTTATAGCGGAAAGCGCTATTTTTACATTGGAAAACAAATATATAGAAGCAATGTTAGAAAATATAGAAGAACAATGTAATGAAGCTAGAAATTTAGCGTATACAGATAATGCTGATTATGAATTAGCACAACAATTATTAAAATATTTTAGTGTGGTACAATTCAAAAAAGAGGAATGCCCTGTAGATGAAATAGTGAATTGTTCTGCTAATCAATATGTGAAGTTGGTTCAATCGTTGCTAAATATGTCATAGCTCTGCCAAAAAATAAGCAATAGCGGCGGCAGTGTTATTCTCCAGCGCCGCGCCTGCGCCCTAGTTCGGGGCGGCGGTTCTGTGGTTTGGCGCTGGCGGCAGCAACTTCCCGTTTTGCTGGCGCGTCTGTTCTATGAGTTTTTTACATAATCTATATTATCGGACGTAGAATTATTATTTCGCATTATCCACGGTGTATATAATGTATGGTTATGCACGTTTTCTTGCATATTATACATGGTTTTATACATGACTGGCTCACGTGTTTATTTTAGCTTTATGTATATCTATTGTATAACTGAACGTAATTTTATTTATAGTTATCTGCAACGCATAACATAAAAAAGGGGCTGCCTGTTTCCGTCTTAATCGGCGGCAGGTAGTCCCTTTTCTGATACACTTTTGATACATTTTTCTTGTGTAACTGAAATAGCGTAGTGCTTTTTATAGCAATATAAGCACGATATAACACTATATATAGTGTATGTAACCAGTGTTGTTGTTATGCGTGTTCTCCTCCAAAAACAGACAGAACGCTGAAAATCCGTTAGGCAAGCGGGTTTCGGCGTTCTGTTTTGTTGTGTTGGCATTATTTTGGTACAGTTTTATATATGCTTCTGTTGCGGCAGAGCATATTTCCCCAAGTGTAATTATATTATGCAATTAAGGCTGTATTGCAGATTTTTTATTTGCACAAAAACGGCCTTAGCGTTATAATAATTTATTACTGTTGTATGATTTTGTTTTATTTTGAGGTGGAATTTTATGAAAAACTGGAAGCTTATTCTGGCTATCCTCACGGCTAATGTCGTATTGATGGCTGCAGGCTATACCATGCTTATTCCCTTTTTGCCAATGTATCTGATGAACGAGCTGGGAGTGAGCGCAGACGATGTAAAAATGTGGAATGGTGCGATTTTTTCTATAACCTTTCTGATTGGCGGTATTATGGCACCTATCTGGGGTAAAATGGCTGATACGCGCGGCAAAAAGATGATGGCGGTGCGTGCGGGTGCAGGCCTGGCTCTGTCGTACTTTTTGGGCGGCATAGTAACTACGCCGGAGCAGATGTTCGGTGTGCGTGTGCTACAGGGCTTTGCTGCCGGCTTGTGGAGCGCCTGCCTGGCGATTGCTACCAGTCTGGTGCCGATGGAAAAGCTGGGCGTGAGCTTGGGCATTATGCAGGCAGGACTGACCTGCGGCAACGTCATTGGTCCGCTTGTAGGCGGTTCATTGGCAACGCTGTTTGGCATGCGTGCCTCATTCTTCGTTGCAGGTGGGTTACTGACGATTATTACGCTAGTATTTATGTTCTACATTCCCGAGCCGCCGAAGGCGGAGCCGAAAAAGCTTGCGGCCAAGCCGCAGGTACAGCTTTTACAGCAACCTGTAATTCGTGAAACGCTGATTTACATTGCTGTAGCTCAGATGGTTATCCTGCTGATTCAGCCGATTTTGAGCCTTTATGTGGCAGAGCTGAATCATGGTGAGGGCAACATTATGTTTCTTTCCGGCGTGGCCTTTTCGCTCGTAGGCATTGCCAGTGCTATTACTGCGCCGAGCTGGGGACGCTTCGGACAGGAGCACGGCTTTTATAAAGCGTTGTGCGCTGCTACGCTGCTTTCCAGCTTGATGAGTGCGGTGACGGCAATGCCACAGACACTGCTTTTGTTCTGTGTCTGCAATTTTTGCTATGGCTTGTGCTGTGCCGGTATTCAGCCTTCGCTGAGTGCGGTGTTGGCCAGCAATACAACTACCGACCAGCGCGGACGCGTTTTTGGCTTTATGTTCAGTGCGCAGCAGTTCGGTTCCATGGTAGGTCCTGTACTTGGCGGAGCTATTGCTACATTTGCGCCGTTGCAAAGTCTTTTTGTAGTAGCCGGCGTGATTCTTTTCGGCATCAGCGCTTGCGTTTGGCTTCGTCATGGTCATGAGCAAAATATTGTTGCTTAGACTGCTTAGAACGTTATAATTGCAGATAATTTTCAGGAAATTAATCAGTTGAGAAAAACTCTGTAAGTCTTGTAATATGAGGCTTGCAGAGTTTTTCTTTTGCTTGCGGTAAAAAAAAAAGATTTTTTGTGTCACACAGATTTCACATATGTGACAAATAAAATTAGACAGAAAATTCACAAATACTCTATAATCGGCCATGTGGAGGTGATGAAAATTAAGCTTAGAGGAGGCGTGAGCCTGGCGGAGCAGATTAGCTTCTACAGGCAGCTGGCGGTTATCCTGCGCAGCGGCCTGCCGTTGCTGAATGCGCTGCAGCTATTGCAAAAGCATGGCAGCGCTAAGCAGATGCTGCTCTGCTATCGTCTGCAGCAAAGGCTGCGCCGTGGCAGCAGCCTGGCACAGGCCTTGGCAGCGGAAGCGGATTGCTGTACTCAGCTGGCAGTTACTTTGGTGGCTGTGGGGGAAGAAAGCGGTGAGCTGGCCATGTTGCTGGAGCAGTTGGCAGATTATTACAGCCGCCAGCTTAAGCTGCGGCGTTTTGTGCAGAGGGCCGTAACTTATCCGGCATTTTTGCTGCTGGCATCGTTTTGCGTGCTGCTGCTGTTTTTACTGTACATCCTGCCGGTACTGGCGGATACCTACAGCGCTATGGGCGTGCTGCCGATGGGTACATTGGCTTTGCTACTGACGCTGAAGGATGCTTTGCTGCAGCAGCCGTTGGCAGCGCTGACGTTGACGGCAGGCGTAGCAGCTGCACTTTTTTTGCTGGGACGCAGGCTGCTGCGCTGTTTTTTACGCAGCCGGTTAAGCGGAAATTTTCATGGCCTTTTATTAGAAGTACGCTTTTGCAGATTGCTGGCCTTGCTTTTGGAAAGCGGTGTAGGCATAACAAAAGCGGTGGCGATTGTGACGGATACCATGGATGATGAGCAGTATGCCGGGCAGCTGCGCCTGCTGAACAGCAGACTAAAGCGAGGCATTGCGATTGAACAGGCTGCAGGCGGCGCGAAAGAGCTTTTTTCGCCGCTGATGCTGGAGCTTGTATGCGTGGGCGCATCTACAGGCTATTTGCCGCAAATGCTGCAGGAAGCAGTAACGGCCGGTGAGCAGCGTCTGCAGCAGCAGCTTGGCAGGCTGCAGGAGCTGCTGGTGCCCTTGTTGCTTTTAGTGGCAGCGATTATCATAGCGGGAATCGTCTGCATAGTTATCGGTCCGCTATTTGAGATGCTTTCGGCAATGCCGGAGTAAATTCAGGAGGTGCGATTATGTTAAAAACAATGCGTAAACAGGGAGGCTTTACTTTAATCGAGGTAGTAGCAGCGGCGGCGCTGATTGGCATTATGGCTACCATGCTGCTGCCTTCGCTTTCGGGTGCTAACGACAGAGTGAAGAATGCCCGTCTGCAAAACGATCTGGTGACTATCGACCAGGCAATTCAGCTGTATAAGATGGATGCAGGCACTGTGCCGGCAGAGCTTACTACACTGGACAGCGAATATCTGGGCGGTAAGCTGGAATTCAAGGATGCCAAGGGCGAGGCACTTACCTATACACCCAATACAACCGACGGCACCTATACCCTTAGCGGCAAAAACAGCAAGGGTGCGGCAGTAACCTCACCGGGCAGTAAAGCTAACGCCGGTGAATAATAAGACAGCAGGCTATCTGCTGTTGGAGCTGCTGCTGGCACTTGGGTGCCTGGGACTTGCGGCAGTAATGCTGTATCCAGAAAGCAAGACGCTGCAGCGGCAGTATTACAGGCAGCAGCTGCGCTATACAGCATATCTTTTGGCGGCGGATATCAGACAGATGCAGCAGCAGACGCTGTTTCAGCCGGAAAATTATATGTACACGCTTAAAGTCAGCGATAAGGATAAGCATAGCTACAGAATTGAGCGCGCGCATAAAATCTGGAAGCGTGTAAGGCTCGATGCTGACATCAGCCTGACGTGCGAAAAAGCGATTAAGAATCTCAGCTATAATGAAAACGGTAATCCGACAGCTATCGGCGGTTATAGGCTGGAGCATAGACAGCTGCCCGGTATGTACTGCCGGCTGACGGTGCAGCCGGTTACAGGCAGGGTGACTGTTTATGAAAAATAGCAGAGGCTTTTGCCTGGTACAGGAGCTGGTGTGCTTCTGCCTTACGGCAGTGCTGCTGGCGACAGCGATACAGGGCTTTTACCGCAGCAATTATCTGCTGAATCAAAGCCTTGAACTGCAGCAGGCGGTGGAGGCCGCACAGCAGGTGCTGGCAGGCGAAGAATATAACGGTCGCTTTGACGTGACGCAAAGAATTAGCTCCGGCAGCACAGACGGCTTGGCGGTACAGGAGGTGCAGGCTGCTTATGGCAAGGTCAGGGTTACGCTTATCCGTGCGCTGCCGACGGCAGAGGGGCTATCTGCTTCTGGAGCTGCTGCTGGGACTTTTGCTGGCAGTAGTGCTGGTGACGTTGGTCTTTAAAGCAACAGGCACTGCCGGTCGCAGCTTTGGCTGCCTGCAGGATGAGCTGCAGTTGCAGGAAGCCAGACGGCATATTTTGGCGCAGTTGGAAAAGACAGTCTGCTATGATGCACAGAACGTGCGTCTGCAGGCTGACGGCAAAATAAGCTGCAGGATGCTTGAGGGGTGTAAACAGGTGACTGTTTACAGCGATAAGCAGGGAGTATATCAGAGGACGCGTACCAATAAAGGCACGGGTGTGAATCCGGTGTCGCTGGAGGAGGTAGGCGTTTTCGGATGGCAGGTGCGACGCTGCTCGCCGCAAATGCTGTGCGTAAGCTTCGAGCTTTACCGTAACGGCAGAAGCCTGCGGGTGACGCAGTATTTTATTTGTTATAGTGCGAGGATAACAGATGATGCATAGCGCAAAGGGAAGTATATCGCTTCCGTGCCTGCTGGCAGCGCTCTTGCTGGCATTCAGCGCTCAGCTTTGCCTGCTTTATGCAGTAAAGGGCTATGAGGCGGAAAAGGATTTTTTACGGGGGCAGCAGCTCAGGCTGCTGTGCGGCTCGGTGCTGCAGGCCATAGGTCAAAAACCGCAGCCTGCGGGTACGCAGCTTTGCTATGAGGGCGAGCTGCAGCCGGGCAACGAACCGGTAACAGTGACAAGCGAAAGCAGTTACAGCTCGGATGGGCAAATAGATTACCTGAAGGTGTCTGCCATAGCCGCTAATCATGTTGGCGCAGTACAGCGGCTGCACAGGCTCAGGGTGAGCTTCAGTCCGCAGATGCTGGCTTTGGCAACTAAGAGCGTGCTGGCAGGGCGTTCGCTGACAGGAGGAGAATATCTGCAGCAGGCAGCGTTATATACAAGCACAGAAGAAGTAAGGCTGCCGCAGATTAGCTTTCTGCAGAATAAATGCGCTGCTTCGCTGAACAAAAGGACTACGGAGGAAAATGGCCTCAGCGCCCGCTTTTATTATCTGAGGAGTAATACTTCGCTGAGTCTTGGCAGCAAAGGCCTGCAGGGTGCAACATTGATAGCCAATAAGCTGTCGATAAATATCGCACCGGGTTCATATTATCCGGACCGCATAGTGCTTATCAGTGAAGAGGGCGATATTACGCTGGGCGACGGCACCAAAATGGCACAGGCGCTGCTGCTGGCGAAGGGAACGGTGACGATAGGCGCGGGCTGTCGGCTGAACGGCTTTGTTCTTGCCGACAAAGTCGTGCTCAGGGGAACGGCAGACCTTACTCCTGATAAAGGTGCTGTTGAACCGATGCTGACACCGGCCTTCAATAAGCCGTAATTTTGATGAATATATTGCATAACCAAAAAAAGAACTAGCTGGAGCTATGACTGCTCTTGCTAGTTCTTTTGCATTGCTTATTCAGTCGCAGGTTTTTCAGCCTTAGGCTTTTTCTTGTTGTGGGCCTGCATAACCTCTTCGATATCGCCAGATTTAATCCATTCCTCCAGCGCTGTAGCCATTTCTGCTACAGCTGCTTCGATGGCGGTTTTGTCATCGCCCTGGAAGGCATGCAGTACATGGTTGACAACTGCCTTGTTGTTGCGTGCCGGGTGGCCGATGCCGATTTTAAAGCGTGGATATGCGTCGGTGCCTAAATGCTCGGTAATGGATTTGATACCATTGTGACCGCCGGCGCTGCCCTTGCGGCGGATGCGCAGCTGGCCTACGGGCATATCCATATCATCCTGGATAACAGCGATATCATCTGGGTCGATGTGATAGAAGTTGGCGTAGGCACCTACGGCAACACCGCTGAGGTTCATGTAGGTGGTAGGCTTGATGATGATGATTTTTTCGGGAGCGCGGTATTCTGCCATATAGGCACTGCGGTCCTCTTTGCCGAAGCTCACGCCGAGACGGCGTGCCAGCTCGTCAACTACCATAAAGCCGATGTTGTGACGGGTATTTTCGTATTCGCGGCCGATATTGCCAAGGCCGACAATTAATTTCATATTGTTGCTCCTTTATTATTTATTAAGTTCTTCGATGGTGACGAATTCATATCCCTCTGCACGCAGACGGTCGATGATGAGGCCGACTGCCTCAATCGTCTGGTCACGCGGTGCCAGATTTTTGGGACTGTCGCCGTCATGCAGCAGGACAATAGCACCGGGGGCTGCGTTCTCGCAGACTCTGTCGGCGATTACCTGCACGCCGGGGTTCGTCCAGTCGCGGGGAATGATGCTCCAGTTTACTATCTGCATACCTGCATCATTGATAGCCTTGACAGTGCTCCAGTCCTTGAAGCCGTGCGGCGGACGCATATACTGCGGTGCAGTGCCGGTGATGCTCTGCAGCGTTTCCTTGCCGTAGGCAATGTTATCGGAAACCTCGCTGCTGCTGAGCTTGAGCAGGTCCCTGTGATAGCCTGCATGCAGAGCAATCAGGTGTCCTTGTGATTGGACGAGCTTTACTGTTTCCGGATGCTTGGCAGCGTTTTCGCCAACCATAAAGAAGGTGGCATGCACGTTTTTGGCAGCCAAAAGCTTGAGCAGCTTCTGGGTATAGGGCGGATAAGGGCCGTCATCAAAGGTGAGGGCAATGAGCTTGCGCCCATGGGTGTTTTCCGCATGTGTTATAACCTTGCCGTAAAAGCTGTTGCCGGGAAGTACGGCGAGCAGCAGCAGCGCGCCTGCAAGCGCAAGGCTGAGGCCGGCGCTGACAGCTGCGGTTTTCCTGCTGATTTTTTTGTATATCCCCAGCCATAGCAGCAGTACGCCGGCAAGGGAACAGATAATAAGAAGATAAATGATACGCATAGTTACTCCAAATATTAAAGCCGGTAGTTTTTCCGGCTTTAATCATAACAAAAAGGCTTGCCAGAGGCAAGCCTTTTTATATTACGCTTAGTGTTTGGTATCGAATAATTGGCTTACAGACCAGTCATTGTAAATGCGCAGAATGGTTTCTGCCAGAATCGGCGCAATGGAGAGCACCTTAATTTTCGGGTGCTTTTTGGAAGGAGCCAAAGGAATGGTGTTGGTAACAACCAGTTCGGTGATATCGGATTGAGCAATGCGGGACAGTGCCGGATCGGTCAGAATCGGGTGAGTGCAGCATGCATATACTTCTTTAGCACCGAATTTCTTCAGAGCGCGTGCGCCTTCGGTCAGGGAGCCTGCGGTATCAACCATGTCGTCTACCATGATGCAGGTTTTGCCCTTAACGTCGCCGATCAGGTTCATAACCTCAGCAACGCCGGGTTCCGGACGACGTTTGTCGATGATAGCCAGCGGTGCATTCAGCATTTCAGCGAAATTGCGGGCACGGCTTACGCCACCAAGGTCCGGAGAGATAACAACTATGTCTTCCAGATTCTTGGATTTAATGTATTCTGCCATCAGCGGGCCGCCGGGCATATGGTCAAAGGGGATGTTGAAGAAGCCTTGAATTTGTGCAGCGTGCAGGTCGATGGTTACTACACGGGTAATGCCTGCAGTTTCCAGCAGGTCTGCCATCAGCTTAGCAGTGATAGGCTCACGGCCGCGTGCTTTGCGGTCCTGGCGTGCATAGCCATAGTAAGGAATAACAGCAGTGATGTGGTTAGCGCTGGCGCGTTTGAAGGCATCAGCCATAATCAAAAGCTCCATTACGTTATCGTTAACGATAGGGCCGCAGGTCGGTTGTACAATGAAGATATCCTTGCCGCGTACACTTTCGTTAATCATTACCTGAACTTCGCCGTTGTTGAAACGGTTAACTACAGAATCACCAACGGTGGTTCCGAGGTAAGCAGCGATTTCGCGTGCCAGATCAGGGTTTGCATTACCGGTAAATATTCTTAACTTATTCTCGTCAGACAACATGTCCAATCCCTCCAAAATTACCTTGTTGTAGTTTGCTGGTGCGATGAGCAAAACTTTACTTAAATTTAATTATACACAAAAAACACGTAAATCACAAGTTTTTTGTAAACTTTTTGACACATATGTGACTATAAAAGCTTATTTACCCTCGTTACGGTATTTTTCGGCCCAGCCTTCGATATTTTTCTGACGGGCACGTGCAATGCCCAGAGCATTTTCGGGTACTTCCTTGGTGATAGTGCTGCCTGCACCGATGTAGGTGTTGGCCTGTACGGTTACAGGTGCAACAAGGTTGGTGTTGCAGCCGACGAAGGCATTGTCACCGATAATAGTGCGGTGCTTCTTCTTGCCGTCGTAGTTGACGGTGATGCAGCCGCAGCCCATGTTAACGCCGCTGCCGATATCGCTGTCGCCGATGTAGGTGAGGTGCGGCAGCTTGGTGCCTTCGCCTACGTTAGAGTTTTTAACCTCTACATAGTTGCCGATTTTAACGTGGTCGCTGATAACGGTGTCGGGACGCAGATGCACGTACGGACCGGCGGTAACGTGGTTTTTAACCTCGCAGTCATGGCCGTAGATGAATTGCAGATGGTTGTCGTCACCGATTTTTACATTAGTGAAGCGGGCATTAGGTCCGATTTCGCAGTCCTCGCCGATTTCGGTTGTGCCTTCCAGCCAGGTGTAGGGATAAATAACGGTATCGCGGCCGATTTTTACGCTTGCTTCGATAAAGGTGCTGGCAGGATCCATAATGGTTACGCCTGCGTCCATCAGCTTATCCAAAATGCGCTGGCGCATAACGCCTTCGGCAACGGAAAGCTGCTTGCGGGAGTTGATGCCCATAACCATATCGCTGTCGGCAGTGGAAATACCGCCAACCTTAGCACCTGCTTCGTTGAGCTTTTGCAGTACATCGGTCAGGTAATATTCGCCCTGCGCATTGTCGTTGGTCAGGGTAGCCAGCACGTCAAACATTTGCGGGCATTCCATGCAGTAAATACCGGTGTTGATTTCCTTGATAGCCTTCTGCTCTTCGGTAGCATCTTTTTGCTCTACGATGCCCTGTACATTGCCGTTGGCATCGCGTACAATGCGGCCGTAGCCGAACGGGTCATCCATAATTGCCGTAAGTACGGTAGCAGCTGCGCCGCTTTCCTGGTGTGCTTCGCAGAATTTTTTCAGCTCTTCGCCGTCCAGCAGCGGAGTGTCGCCGCACAGGATAAGCGCAGTGCCGTGGAAGTCCTTCAGGGCATCGGCAGTCTGCATTACAGCGTGGCCGGTGCCAAGCTGCTCGGCCTGCAGGGCGATGGTTCCCTGATTGCCTACCATTGCTTCTACCAGCTCTGCCTCGTGACCTACGATAACCACCTTTTTGTCTGCGCCGGCAGCGCTTGCAGCGTCAATTACGTGCTGCAGCATGGGTTTGCCGCCTACCTTGTGCAGTACCTTGGGGTATTTGCTGCGCATTCTTGTACCTTTGCCTGCGGCGAGGATTATTGCTACTAATTCTGACATGTGAGTTCTTCCTTTCCTGACTGTCCATAAGGCATCATCTGCGTCATAACGGTTCCTGGACGTACAAGTAGTACGCCGTCGTCAACTTTGTTTAGCATCTGCTACCTTCTAGCCAGCCTGACGTAGTTTATAGTTAATGATATTCCTGGCTGTCCATAAGGCATCATCTGCGTCACAACGGTTCCTGGACGTACAAGTAGTACGCCGTCGTCAACTTTGTTTAGCATCTGACACCTTCTAGCCAGCCTGACGTATTCTATATTATTTATTTACTTCCAATGTTACTTTCTGCTGTTCTTCGTCTACGTTATGCAGGGTGAAGAAGGCAGTGTAATCTTCTATCAGCTTGCGTTCCGGTGCGGCAGTGGCGATTAAAAAGGCTTTGCCTACAACCTGTGCGCCGACTTCGTGCGCCAAAGCAATCATACCCTTGGCGGTGCCACCGCCCTTCATAACATCATCCACAATCAGCACACGGCTGCCGGGCTGCAGAGCGCGCTTGGGCATGGCCATGTTTTGGATAACCTTGGTGGAACCGCTGACGTAATTGATGTTGACAGTGCTGCCCTCAGTAATATCACTGGTGTGACGGGCGATAACGAGTGGCACGTTAAAGGCACGCGCAGTTTGCATAGCCAGCGGAATACCGCTTGTTTCAACCGTCATAATGCAGTCCGGTGCCAGCTCCTGCAGACGGAGCATAAAGATTTCACCCAGACGCACTACGGTTTCCGGATGGCAGAGAATGTCGGTAGTATAAAGCATACCGCCTGGCAGGATGCGGTCCGGAGAGGTGAGGCGGGCAGCAAGCTCTTCCAAGAAGGCTGCGTCATCCTCCGGCAGATGGCCGGGGATAAAGCGCACGCCGCCGGCAGCGCCGGAAACGGTTTCTACCTTGCCCAGGCCGTAAAGCTCCAATCCGGATTTTACGGCTAAAACATCCTCGCTGAGTGTGGATTTGGCGATAGCAAATTTTTTGCAGAAATATGAAAATGAAAACAGCCGATATGGATGATCGGCTAAAAGTTTACTTAACGCTGCTACGCGTTCAATTCTTTTGGCTTTTACCATATGTAAGCGTCCTCCTTGCAAGTTCTAAGTCACTTGGTTTATCTATATCCATGCCGATACATGCATGACGGGTGATGATGGCTTTGCAGCGCATTTCCAGAAGTGCGGAGGTGCGTGCTTCCGCATCGGCCACTGTCAGACGATGGCACAGGAGCTTTAGCAAAAAGCCCCATCCGAGCCAGTTGCACAGCTTAAGCGGTGATTTGCGGCGGGCAAAGATTTCGCGTGCTTTTTGCTGGCCGCCGGGAATAATTTCTTTGGCCATCAGCATCATGTTGCCGCCAGTAAATACGCCGTCACGCAGCTTGCCGTAGGTGCGCTGGGCATCGGGATAGGCGCTCAGGCAGGCATCCTTGGGGATGATGGGATAATAAAGCTGGCCTTCGGGGAAGGCGTGGCAGGCTGCAAGAAAATCGCGTACTGCAAGGGAGGTCAGCAGCGGAATGTCGTCGCATACTCCCAGCAGCTTTTCGCTGGCATCAGGGCCTAAGGCTTCGGAGGCAGCGACGGCTGTAGCCGGCAGGTCGCCTGCGGCTTCACACAGCAGAACGTCGGCCGGTAACGTACCCTCTAAAAGCGCCAAGGCTTCGGGGCGGGCAGCTACAACAATACGGCGGATGCGTCCGCTTCCCTGCAGGGCTGCAATGATATAGTCTATGAGGCGCTTATCGCCAAGCGGTGCCAGGCAGCGGTGTTCGGTGCCGGCATAGGACTTCAGCCAGGGACTGAGGCCGCCTGCTACAATAAAAGCATCTATATTAGCAGTTGTCATGCTTACGCCTTCTTCTGCGGCAGATGCTCGCTGAGGGAACGCATGAGGGTATGCTCGGCGTTTTCCAGATGGATACGGGCTGCGTACTGCGCACGTTCTACATCATGTGCGGCAATAGCTTCTACCAGGTTGCGGTGCTCGTCCATAGTTTCCACCAAACGTCCCGGGTAGCTCATGGAACGGCCGCGGATAGTAGTCATCTGCTCGCGCAGGTTATTGATGATGCTGCGCAGACGCTCGTTGCGGCTGGCAGTGTATAACATATCGTGGAAAGCAGTATCTACTTCGACGATTTTATCCATATCGTTGTTGGCGATATGATGGCCGATTTCAATAAGATAACCGTTAAGCTGTTCAAGCTCCTCATCCGTAATACGCTCGGCGGCCAGACCGGCAGCCAGAATATCAAGGCTGATACGGATTTCGTAAATTTCGGTGATATCTTTAATGGAAATATCGGCAACATAGGTACCGCGACGGGGAATCATAACAACGAAGCCTTCCAGCTCCAGCTTACGGATTGCTTCGCGCACGGGCGTACGGCTTACGCCCATTTCGTCAGCCAGCTGGATTTCCATGAGGCGTTCACCGGGGCTGAAGGTGCCGTCAATAATAGCTTGACGGATATTTTCACAGACAAGCTCACGCAGAGGCTTGTAGCTGTCTAGTTTTATAGGCTGCAAATGTCCGGACATATTTATTTTCTCCTTCCGATAGTTGTCGTAATTGCTGTTTCTACATCAAAATCTGTCAGTGCCTGCTGTACGCGCTCGGCAGTTTCTTTGTCAGCAGTAAGGCCGAAGACGGTCGGGCCGCTGCCGCTCATAAGAGAATAGTAGGCGCCTGCTCCCAGCATAGCAGCCTTAATAGAGGCTATAACGGGGTGTGCCGGGATAGTTACTGTTTCTAAAACATTGCCCATGTAGGGAACGATGGCTTTGCCGCCTTGGCGCAGGTATGCTTCCAGCTGCCAGATGCAGGGTGCATGTACCACGCGGCCGTGGTTGAAGTTTTGGTAAACCCAGGCGGTGGAAACCTCCAGTCCGCGGGGCTTGGCCAGTACCAGCCATGTTTCTGGCATGTCCTCCAGCTTGGTGAGGACTTCACCGCGTCCTGTTGCCAGCATGGTGCCGCCTTCGATGCAGAAGGGTATATCGCTGCCTAATTGTGCAGCGAGCTGCTCCAGTTCATAATTTTCCAGGTTAAGCTCCCAATAACGGTTCAGACCGCGCAAAACTGCTGCCGCATCACTGCTGCCGCCTGCCAGTCCTGCCGCCAGAAAAATTTTTTTGTTCAAGGCGATGTGAACGTTCGGAATAATATCGCAGTGACCTGCGAGCAGGGCGGCTGCTCTGTAGGCCAGGTTATCAGAACCGCAGCTGAGGTTGTGCAGATTGCAGCTGATCTGAATGCCGTTACCCTTGCTGATAACAACCTCGTCGCTCAGACCGACGCTCTGCATAATCATACTTACCTCATGGTAGCCGTCCTCGCGCTTGCCGAGAATATCAAGTCCCAGATTTATTTTGGCATATGCCGTTTCTTTTATTTGCTTCATTATAAGTTCACCTGCCTAATGTTGTATACAGTATTATTTTATACTGCTTATGCCTGCATAGCAAGAATTTTTTTCGAACGTTCGGGATTTTGGCGAGAAAAATATTTAGTAGTTGCCTTTCTGCGTTAAAGTGTTACAATATATACATAAAAAACATATTCAGAATATTTTGCTTGCAAAGGAGAACTCTATGAATCCCGCTTTGAAGAAAAAAATTTACCATTATGCTATGGTGACCTTGGCCTGTGCTATTATGGGCATTGCGATGAATACTTTTTACATGCCTAACAAGATGCTTAGCGGCGGTATTGGCGGTGTTGCCGTACTTGCCTATTATGTTGCCGGCCTGCCGATGGGTGCCACCAGTTTAATCTGCAACGTGCCGCTGTTCTTTTTGGCCTACAAGTATATGGACAGGGAATATACTGTCAGCGCGCTTTATGGTATTATTGCTTTTTCTGTATCTCTGGATTTCTTTCATTTTTTGTCAACCTATACTGTAGTGCATGACAAGCTGCTGGCCTGCATTGCCGGCGGCGTGCTTTACGGCATCGGCGCTGCGTGCATGTACCGTGTGGGCGGCTCCAGCGGCGGTACGGATATTATCGGCGCTATTATCCAGAAAAATTATTCTATCTCTATCAGTACAACTGGTTTTGCTTTCAATATTTGTCTGCTGCTGGCCAGTGTTTCTTTATTCGGCATTGAGCCGGTGCTGTATACCTTGCTTACCTTTTTTGTGATGACCAAAACCTGTAATGCGTTTACGACAGGCTTTGATTATAAAAAGAAGGTTATCATCATCAGTGAGCATCACGAGGAAATTGCCGAAGCGATTATTAAAATCGTCGGTCGCGGTGTTACATATATCAGCGGCGAGGGCTGCTTTACGCATCGTCACCGTGAGCTGGTTTTTGTAGTTATCAAGCTGACGCAGCTGGCGAAGGTGCGCTCCATTGTGCGTGAGATTGACCCCAGTGCTTTTATGATTATCAGTGATGTCAACGATGTCTTCGGCCGTGGCTTTACGCTTAAACCGTCCGGTCCTAACTTCCCAAGACCTAAATTCCCGGAGAAGCATGAATAAGCTTATACTTTCTTCCCCTGCCTGTTCGTGGGCAGGGGATTTTCTTTTATCATAAATACGAAAATATTTTTATAATATTACAGACATGTACGTTTAAAAGTGCTATAATAGAAACACAGACGATAGTAAAGGAGGAGAAGAAGTTGCAGCGCACTTATATTTCTATAGATTTAAAGTCGTTTTATGCGTCGGTAGAATGTCGTGAGCGCGGGCTTGATCCTCTCGATACTAATCTGGTAGTGGCGGATGAACGGCGGACGGATAAAACTATTTGTCTGGCGGTGACGCCTTCGCTGAAAAGCTATGGCATTCCCGGGCGCGGGCGTTTGTTTGAGGTGAAGCAGCATGTGCAGCGGATAAATGCTGCGCGCCGGTTTGCTGCTCCCGGCAGGCAGCTTTGCGGTTCGTCGTATTCCTATGCACAGCTGCAGGCCGAGCCGCAGCTGGCACTGGATTTTATTATTGCGCCGCCGCGGATGGCCTATTATATGGAATACAGCACGCGGATTTACGAAATTTATCTGCGTTATGTGGCGCCGGAAGATATCATAGTTTATTCTGTGGACGAGGTATTTATGGACGTAACGCAGTATTATGAACTTTACGGCTTGTCGGCGCGGGAGCTGGCGATGCGTATTATTCTTGATGTTTTACGCGAAACGGGTATTACCGCTACTGCAGGCATCGGCACTAATTTGTTTTTGGCGAAGGTGGCGATGGATGTGCGGGCGAAGCATATTGCGGCGGATGCCAACGGCGTGCGTATTGCGGAGCTGGACGAGCAGAGCTTTCGGCGTGAGCTGTGGCAGCACCGGCCGCTGACGGATTTCTGGCGCGTCGGCCGTGGCTACGCAAGCAAGCTGGAGGCGCGGGGCATATATACTATGGGTGATATAGCTCGCTGTTCGGTATATAATGAAGAGCTGCTGTACCGTCTTTTCGGTAAAAATGCGGAGCTTTTGATTGACCACGCCTGGGGCTGGGAGCCGTGTACGATTGCCGATGTGAAGGGATACCGGCCGCAGGTCTGCAGCCTGAGCTCGGGGCAGGTGCTGCATCGTGCGTATGAATCGGCGGAGGCGCTTTTGGTGCTGCGCGAGATGGCGGATGCGTTGGCGCTGGAGCTGGTGAGCAAGGCGCTGGTGACCGACCAGATAGTGCTTACTGTGGGCTATGACATCGATAATTTGAAGCAGGGCAGCAGCTACCAAGGCGCGGTTAAGGTTGACCGTTACGGGCGCAGGGTGCCGCAGCATGCGCATGGCAGCTTTAATCTGGGGAGCTTTTCTTCTTCATCTAAACTGCTGGTGCAGGCGGCAGCGGATTTGTATGAGCGCATTACGGACAGCAATCTTTTGGTGCGGCGGCTGACATTGGCGGCGAATCATGTGCTTCCGGCGCAGGCTGCGGCAAAAAAGCAGGAACGGGAGCTGAGCCTGTTTGATTTCGGTGATGAGGCAGTGCAGCAGGCTGCAGGGCAGCGCGAAAACAGACTGCAGCAGGCACAGCTGGAGATTAAGCGGCGCTTTGGCAAGAATGCCGTGTTGAAGGGCATGAGCCTGCTTGACGGGGCAACAGCAAAGGAGCGCAACGAACAGATAGGAGGTCACAAGGCATGAGTGATAATTATGCGGATATTATCAATCTGCCGCATCATGTATCAAAGCGGCATCGGCAGATGCCGCTTACAGAGCGGGCGGCGCAGTTTGCACCCTTTGCCGCGCTGGAGGGACACGCTGCTGCCGTGCGCAGTACGGCGCAGCGGGTGCGTCTGCAGGTTGAGGAGCAGGATAAGAGATGGGAGACTGGCCAGGACTGTTGAAAGCAGTCGTATAAAAAAAGAAGCTGCGGCACATAGGTGCCTGTCAGCTTCTTTTGGCTTAAGGTATATGGTTATAATTTAGATTTTAGCCTTGCCGCTTAAGTCTTCCAGCGTAAAGTTGAACAGCTTATCATAATTTCTGCGGATGGCAACCTGCGCTGTCAGGTCATGCAGATTATATACTACGGACCATTGCGTCATGCTGGTTGCTTCTTCGGTTTCCGGCTGGCTGACCAGGGAAAGCAGGGACATAGCTTCAAAGGGCGTAAAGATGCTCTTTTTAAACTTTACAGCAGAATCCAGTACTGCAAAGCGGTCATAGGCGTGCCCCAATCCATGCATTTTTGGTGCCAGATAATGGTTGGCAACATAATTGGTATCGATAACGGTCATATCATCAATAGTATATTCCAAAACAACATTTTTTCCGTCTGCATCGCTGAGCAGAAAATGGAAGTTGGCAGTTTCCATGGATGAATTCATATCATATTTTTCCAATAATGCTAAAGCTTCGTCTACATTGGCTGCCTTATCAAGCATCAGGCGCAGAGCAGCTGTTGTTGTAATCTGAGGCTTGCCGGTGCGCTGGTGCGTAGGCTTGCCGTCCAGCTTCAGCACGCTGACAGCAAGGCCCTTTTCGTTCATACCGTCCATAATCAGGTAGGGCATCGCTACTGCTGCCGATAAATCACTCTTGCCGTCGCTGAGGCTGCCGATATCATATCTTACCCAGCCTGCATCCGCCATACCGATAGAGCGATAGCCGTCCTTAGGAGCAGTACGTACCATTACGGCAGTCATTTTCATTTTATAGTCAAAGTTGCGTCCGTAGATAGGCTTGCCTTCTTCCGTGCGTCCGGCGAAGGCACTGCAGCCGGCGTCAATGGCGCCCGGAGACGGTTTGGCTGCGCCGAGAAGCTCCCTGCCGACGAAGGCCAGCATGGTGTCAACGCTGTTGACATTCTGCTGCAGCATTTTGTCCAGCTTATAGTCTGCCGTATAATCCATTACGTACAAACGCCCGTTATCCAAATCTTTAATGGTAGAAATTGATGCCTTTTGCGCTTTGTCGGTTACAGAGGCAGCAGGATTTTTAGCCATGATGCTGCTGCAGGGACACATAATAAGTGTTGCCATAAGTAAAGCGGTGATTGTTTTCATGCCGTAACCTCCTCTTTGGTTTTCATAATAAAATGTTAAAAGCTGTAGCTCAGGCCGCCGTACCAGCCGGAAAGCTTGTACAGACCGGTGCCGTCATCGTTTTTGATTTTCAAATCCAGAACACGGTAGCCGGCGTTGGCGCTGAGGTTTTTACAAGGACTGTATTTTACGCCGATATCAAGGTCGTAGGTGTGCCCGCGGCCGCCTAAGGGCAAGCCGGAAAGCTCGCTGTAAAGCTGCAGCCGGTGTGCCTCATCAATGTAATGCTTGCCGCCGATGCCGAAGGCAGGGGCGAACTGGTTCAGCTGCTTAGCATACATTTTGTTAAGTGCCGGTACGGGACTGCTGAACTGCAACGCAGTATCGAAGCGGTAACAGCGCAGGCCTGCGAGCCAGTAGGCGGTGCCGTTTTCTGTTGTTTTGATGGGAGAAAGATAGTTAAAGGAAGCATAGTCCAGATTCAGCTTGGTGCGGCTGTCCGCCGGAACCAGGCTGCCTTGTGCCGGAATGTGGTGTGAGGCATAGCCTTTTTCGTGGATAGCTATGTAATCTACATACCAGTTTTTGCCGCTTAGCCTGTATTCGGGTGCATTACCGTTTTTAATGTTGAGCGTATCGCGGAAATTACTGTAAGCAGCAGGCACAATTCCGTGAGATGTAAATTTCAGTTTAGGTGCATAATAACGCAGCTCTAGCTGCAGATCATCATCTGCTGTCTGTGCGCTTGCCAGAGCAGGCAGAAGCAGCAGAATTGTTGTGAAAAATGAGCTCTTGGACAGCATTCTCATCCCTCCCTTTCTTAAATTTAATTTAAGCAGAAAATGGACAAAAAAACTATAAATTTAACATAAATTTTCGCTGTGTTACGATAGAGGAGTTTACTTGACTTTTTTTCAGAGCAGATTTACAGCAGACAGGAGCAAAGTGAAGTTAAAAAAGCCTGAACGGTGATTATTTCGGAAAAATCATCTGTAAAAAGTCTGCGATATGAGATAAATCCGTAAGAATTTTTAACAGGCAACATCCGGAGAAACAAAACAATATATAAGTTATGCCAAAAGGATATATTCCCTTGATGATATTATGCTATAATAAATGGGAATAATTCGGGAGAATTTTGCGGAAAAAAAGCCTTATTATATCATTTTTGTAATAAAAGTAATTGACGCAAGTGTCAAAAATGTTATACTATATAAGGAATGAATAGTTTAGTGTTTTTTGTGTGCGACGAATCAGGTTCCGGTGGAGAAAGAATAAATGTTAAGTGCTTACGGTTTCCCTTTTCTGCTTGCCGCTCTGGTGAGCTATATATTGACCCCTTATATTAAAACATTAGCCTTTAAAATCGGCGCGATTGACAAGCCCGATAACCGCAAGGTGCATAAGAAGATTATGCCGCGTCTTGGCGGTCTGGCTATTTATATTGCCTTTATGATTGCCGCAGTGGCAAGCTTGGAAATGACGAAGGATATTGTCGGCATTCTGCTTGGCGGCAGCGTGATTGCCATCGTAGGTGTACTTGATGACAAATATCAGCTGCCCGCGAAGGTCAAGCTGCTGGGGCAGATTTTTGCTGCCTGCGTACTTGTGGCCTTTGATATCCGTATCGAATGGCTGAACAATCCCTTCGGCGGCTATTTTTATCTCAATGAATGGTTTATTTCTATACCGCTGACAATTTTCTGGGTTATCAGCTTTACGAACGTTGTCAACCTGATTGACGGCCTTGACGGTCTGGCAGCAGGCGTATCTGCTATCGCTTCGCTGACGGTCATTCTGGTTGCGGTTCAGATGGGTTATTACCATATAGCTGTAATGACTGCGGCTCTGGCCGGCGGCATTATCGGCTTTATCCGCTATAATTTTAATCCCGCTACTATTTTCATGGGCGATACAGGCAGTATGTTCATCGGCTATATGCTGGCAGCTATTTCGGTTTACGGCGCAGTCAAGACTGCTGCTACCGTAGCACTGATTGTGCCGGCGATTGCACTGGGCCTGCCGATTATGGATACAGCCTTTGCAATCATGCGCCGCTACAGCAACGGCCGCCCCATTTTCCAGCCCGATAAGGGTCATTTGCATCACCGTCTGCTGGCGATGGGCATGAACCAGAAGCAAGCAGTTCTGCTGATGTATGCCATTACAGCCGTGCTCGGTATCGCAGCCGTGCTGTGGGCAGAGTTCGACGGCTTCTACGCCGCACTTATTATAGCGGTTATTATTACGGCAGTTGCCGTTGGTGCTAAGAAAATCGGTATTCTGAACGACAGATAAGGGGGAGGAAGAACCGTGGAGAAGATAAAGTTAATGACAGTTTTCGGCACTCGTCCGGAAGCCATCAAAATGTGCCCGCTGGTGCTGGCAATGCGTAAATATCCCGAATATATCCAGCCGATTGTGGCAGTTACCGCACAGCATCGCGAGATGCTTGACCAGGTACTGGATTTGTTTGGCATTACGCCTGATTATGATTTGAACATTATGTCGGCAGGTCAAACCCTGTATGATGTTACTACCCGTGCGCTGATGGGCCTGAAATCCGTAATGGAGGAAGCAAAGCCCGATATGGTGCTGGTGCATGGTGACACCTCGACTACCTTTGCCGGTGCTTTGGCTGCCTTTTATGCGCAGATTCCCGTAGGCCATGTGGAAGCAGGCCTGCGTACCGGTAATAAATATTCTCCTTACCCGGAGGAAATGAACCGCAAGCTGACCGGTGCGATTGCCGATATGCATTTTGCGCCGACCTCTACCAGCAAGGCTAACCTGCTGAAGGAAAACATCTGCCCCGAGCAGATTCTGGTAACAGGAAACACTGTTATCGATGCCCTGCAGACTACGGTGAAGGAAGGCTACCGCTTTGAGGACGAAGAGTTCAATAAAGTATTTGCCAGCGGTCATCGTCTGATTCTGATGACTACCCACCGCCGTGAAAACCTGGGCGAGCCTATGCGTCATGTTTACCGCGCTTTGAAGAGCGTGCTGGAAGCGCATTCCGATGTGGAAGCAATCTTCCCGGTACACAAAAACCCCAAGGTGCGTGAAATCGTGCGCGAGGAGCTGGGACATTTAGATAGAGTGCATCTGATTGAGCCTATGGAATATGAACCGTTTGCCAATCTGATGGCCAAGGTTGATATCGTGCTCACAGACAGCGGCGGAATTCAGGAGGAGGCTCCTGCCTTAGGCAAGCCGGTTCTGGTTCTGCGTGATACCACCGAGCGTCCGGAGGCTGTTGAAGCAGGAACTGTCAAGCTCGTAGGCACCGCTTATGATGATGTGCTGCGCGAAACCAATCTGCTTTTAGACGATGCCGAGCATTATCGCTCCATGGCAGAGGCTGCCAATCCTTACGGTGACGGCAAGGCCTGTGAGCGTATTATCCATGCGATTTTAAGAAAAAATGGCTTTGACGTAGAAAATTTGCCGGAATTTGCGTCTAAGGCATAGACAGAAACTGTGAAAAATATTAAAATTAAAAGAGTAAATATGATTAATTTGTGAATTCGTGCTGTGGTGAAAAAATCATGACTAATAAAACACCCGATAAGGAGCATATGCGGATGCTTGAAGCTTTGGCTACTGTGTCCTCTCTGGCGTTTATGGCCGTGATTGATTTCCTGCTGGCGTACTTCGGCGGCGACTGGCTCGACCGTCATCTGGAAACCGGCGACCATACGATGCGGGGAATCTGCATCGGTCTGGCAATAGTTTCACTTGTTATGACCTACTATAATCTGATTCAGAGGAGCGTCCTTTCACGGGACACCGAACACAAGAAGGATGAAAAGTAATTTTGATTTGACTCCCATAGCGAGAAACGGCGCGAACGCCTTCGTAGCGCGCATCTGTATGTGTGCGCTGCTCGTAGCGGTGCCGCTCTGGTTATGGCAGCGCAGTGCCTTTGCCCACGGCGTGCTTTGCGGCGTGCTGGCCGGCACGATAGATCTGTCCATTATGTTTTTAGGCATTAAAAAATCTCTGCCTTACGTAGAGGTGCCAAAGCAGGGACTGAAAATCATGAAGCGTTTCCGCTGGGCCCGACTGGCCGCTGCGGCCGCGTTTATTATTACGATGTTAAGGATGAAGCTTGCTGTGCATGGCGCATTTGGCGGGTTTCTTCTGATACATATATTCTTTATTTTAAATCTATTATTTATCGCGTACCAACATCAAAATGAGAGGGCGTGAAGAAAGGAGTGTGTAAAAATGGGAAATGCAGCAGCTGAAGGTGCAGAAAAATCCGGAGAGATTATCCATTACCTTACCCAATCTACCTTTTTAGGTGAAGTCAACATGCAAACCATGTACATGACCTGGGTAACCATGGCAATCGTCTTCGTACTGTTCCTTCTGGTTTGTAAGAACCCGAAAATGGTTCCTTCCGGACTGCAGAATGCAATGGAAATCATTCTTGATTTCTTAAATGGTCTGATGGAAGACAACCTGGGATCCAAAGGCCGTAAATTTATGGCACCGTTCATCGTTACCTTGTTTATGTTTATCCTGGTAGCAAACGAACTGGGCATTTTGCTTCCGCAGATTGGCGTTCACTGGACTTCACCTACCAATGACATTAATACCTGCTTTGCGCTTTCTTTGCTAATTGCGTTTAGCGCGTACTGCGTTGGTGTGGCGAAACAAGGTATCGGCCACTTTAAACATTTCATCAGCCCGAGTCCGGCATTCCTGCCGTTGCATCTTTTGGATGCAGTGACTAAACCGCTGACCATGGCTCTTCGTCTCTTTGGTAACATCCTGGCAGGCGAAATCCTGTTGATCGTACTGTATCAGCTGGCTCCGTGGGTAGTTCCTGAACTGTGGGTAATGTTCTCCCTGTTCATTGGCTTCGTTCAGGCTTTTATCTTTACCATTTTGTCTTTGGGCAGCTATGCACTGGCATTTGCTAGCCACGACGAACACTAAGCTTTTTAAGCAAAAAAATTTAAAATCACAATTTCGAAAGGATGAAACAAATGTCTGAAAATGCAATCATTACTGCTGCATCTGTAATCGGTGCAGGCCTTGTTTGCTTGGGTGCTGCTGCTGGCGCTGGTATCGGTAACGGCAACATGTGCGGCAAATCTATTGAATCCATGGCTCGTCAACCGGAAGAAGCTGGTAAAATCTTTACCAACATGCTGGTTTGCGTAGGCTTGATCGAATCCATGCCTATTCTGTGCTATGTAATCGCTATCGTTCTGGTATTCGCTAACCCGTTCATTAAATAATTTAATTTTGCAAGATATTACAAAAAGGAGCGTGCTATAATTGGTTAACTTCAATGCAACACTTATCGCGCAGATCCTGAACTTTTTGGTTTTAGTTTTCGTTCTTGCAAAATTCGCTTACAAACCCGTATGCAACATTATGGAAGAGCGTAAGAACAAAATTGCAAGCGATCTGGAAGCTGCAGAAAAGGCTAAGACTGACGCAGAAGCAGTTAAAGCTGAATACGCTGCAAAGCTGGCTGAAGCTAAACAAGAAGCTCAAGCTATTGTTGATGCTGCCCGCAAAACTGCTCAGGCTGCTCATGACAAGATCATGGCAGACACCAAAGCTGAACAAGATCAGGTTATTGCAACTGCTAAAGAAGCAATCGCACTGGAACAGAAGAAAGCTATGGACGAAGTTCGTGCACAAGTTATCAACCTGTCCATGATTGCTGCTAGCAAGATCGTAGAACAAAAGTTAGGTTCTGAAGAAGACAAAAAAATGGCTAGCAAAATCGTTGATTCTATCATGAAATAATTTTGCTGCTTTCCCTATTAAGCCGGAAGTATGCCGCTGAAATGCGAAACAGCAGGCAAAACCCCGGTATTCGGAGGTGATTGGTACAATATGAAGACAGAAGAAAATATTGCTTTAATTAAGCAACAATTGTCCGACTTCAAAATCGATCTGGGCTCCATTAAAGAGCTGTTAGATGTAAACGTTACTACCGCCAAGAAATTGTCGGCTGACGAGTATCAATCCATTTCTGTAATCCTGACCGAGAAACTGGGCCGCGATATTTTCCTGAACAAGAAAGTAGACCCGTCCATCCTCGGCGGCATCATCGTACAAGTTGGCGATAAGGTATTCGACGCTTCCGCACTGCGCAAGCTGAAGAAAATGGAAGTTGCTCTGAACGGCATCGACGTTCACGAGTACACCAAACCGGAAGCCCTGGGTGATGCTCTCAGCAATAAGCTGGAGAATTACAATGTGGATGCTGATCTGGAAGAAGTTGGTATCGTAGAAAAAATCGGTGACGGCATCGCAACCGTTATCGGTATGAAAAACGCTATGGCTGGCGAATTAGTTGAACTGCCCCACAACGTATCCGGCATGGTTCTGAACCTGAACCCGGACAGCGTTGGTATCGTACTGATGGGCGGCGAGACCAAAATTAAAGAAGGCGACGTTGTTCGCCGTACCGGCCGCATCATGGAGGTTCCTGTTGGTGAAAACCTGCTGGGCCGTGTAGTTAGCGCTATCGGTGACCCGATCGACGGCAAAGGCGAAATCGCTGCTGCAGCTCGTCGTCCGGTTGAATCTCCTGCACATGGTATCGCAGATCGTAAATCCGTTGATACCCCGCTGCAAACCGGTATTAAATGTATCGACGCACTTGTTCCTATCGGACGTGGTCAGCGCGAACTTATCATCGGCGACCGTGGTACCGGTAAGACTGCAGTTGCAATCGACACCATTATCAACCAAAAAGGCCTGGGCGTTATCTGCATTTATGTAGCTATCGGCCAAAAGGCTTCTAACATTGCTCGTATTGTTCGTACTCTGGAACAACACGGCGCTATGGAATACACCATCATCGTTGCTGCTACTGCTGCTGACTCTGCTCCGCTGCAATACTTGGCTCCGTACGCTGGCGTAACCATGGCTGAATACTTCATGGATCAGGGCAAAGACGTTCTGTGCGTATACGACGACCTGTCTAAACACGCTGTTGCATACCGTGCAATGTCCCTGCTGCTCCGTCGTCCTCCAGGACGTGAAGCATACCCTGGCGACGTATTCTATTTGCATTCCCGTCTGCTGGAACGCGCTGCTAAGCTGAACGATGAACTGAAGGGCGGTTCCATCACCGCACTGCCGATCATCGAAACCCTGGCAGGTGACGTAGGCGGCTTCATTCCGACCAACGTAATTTCTATTACCGACGGTCAGATCTTCCTTGAATCCGAGCTGTTCTACTCCGGTATCCGCCCGGCTATCAACTCCGGTCTGTCTGTATCCCGTGTAGGTGGTGCTGCTCAGATTAAAGCTATGAAGCAGGTTGCAGGTACCTTACGTCTGGATCTGGCTCAGTTCCGCGAGCTGGCAGCATTTGCTCAGTTTGCTTCTGACCTCGATAAAGCTACCAAAGCACAGCTGGACCGTGGTCAACGTCTGACCGAGGTTCTGAAACAAGGCCAATACAGCCCGTTGTCTGTTGAAAAACAGGTTATGGCTATTTACCTTGGTACCAAAGGCTATCTGGATGACGTAGCAGTTAAAGATGTAACCCGCTGCGAAAAAGAATTCCTGGACTTCATGGAAGCTAACCATCCGGAAGTTGGCGGAGACATCATCAAAACCAAGAAAATCACTGATGAGAACGAAGAAGCTCTGAAGAAAGCTATCGCCGAGTTCAAGGATACCTTTGTTAGTGAAGGTAGGTGATTAACTAATGGCTACTGCACGCGAGATTCATCGCCACATGAAAAGCGTAGGTAACATTGGCAAGATCACGAAGGCTATGAAAATGGTTGCTGCTGCCCGCCTCAGAAGAGCGCAGGAAAGAGCTGCTGCAAGCCGTCCGTATGCCATCAAGATCAAAGAAGTGTTATCCAGCGTTGTGAGCGATCCGAGCATCCTTGCAGGCTTAAGTGCCAAAAAACACCCGCTGCTTCAACATCGTGATGTTAAAAAAGTTGGTTATCTGGTGCTCGCCTCTGATAAAGGTCTGGCAGGCGCATATAGTTCCAACGCTTTGAAAAAAGCAGTTGCGGAGATTTCCGAATGTGAGCATGACGTAGTCATTATCACCAGCGGCCGTAAGGCTAGAGATTTCTTCCAACGTCGCGGCTATAAAGTGCTGAGCAGCCACTTCGGCTACTCCGACAGACCGTCTTACGCAAATGCAGTAGAAATTGCTCAGGATGCAATCAAACAATTTGCTGACGAGCATTTCGACGAGCTGCATATTGTGTTTACACTTTTCAAAACCGCTTTGTCCCAAATTCCTACCAGCGACAAGATTCTGCCGGTAGAGCCTCCTGTAAAGGAGAAAGGCAAAGCTAGCGCAAGCTTTATTTTCGAGCCTGATGAAGACGAAACTCTGCAGGTACTTGCACCTAAGTATCTGGAAACTGTAGTTTACGCTGCACTGGTACAATCTGCTGCCAGTGAGTTGGGTTCTCGTATGACTGCTATGAGCTCTGCTACCGATAACGCAGGCAAGCTGGTACAAAACCTGGAGCTGTCCTATAACAAGGCACGTCAGGCATCCATTACCCGCGAGCTGAACGAAATCGTTGGCGGTGTAGAAGCTCTGAAGCAGGCACAAAACTAATTAGATATTTCGTAGGGAGGCTAAAACCTTGAATACAGGTAGAATCGTACAAGTTGTAGGCCCTGTTATCGACGTAGAGTTTCCTCCTAAAAGCATGCCTGCTATCCTCAACGCACTGCACATTGACGGCACCACCGATGAGGGTAAAGTAAAAATCCACCTGACCGCAGAAGTTATGCAACACATCGGCAATAACATTGTCCGCGCTGTTGCTATGAGCTCCACCGACGGTCTGGTTCGTGGCATGGAAGTTGTAGATACCGGCGCTCCTATCAGCGTTCCGGTTGGTCCTGGTGTACTGGGCCGTATCTTCAACGTTTTAGGTGAAACTGTAGACCATGATGACACTCCGGTTGAAGCAGCTGATCACTGGCCTATTCATAGACCGGCTCCGAGCTTTGACCAACAGGCTACAGCTACTAAAATTTTGGAAACCGGCATTAAAGTCGTTGACCTTATCGCTCCGTATGCAATGGGCGGTAAAATCGGTCTGTTCGGCGGTGCTGGCGTAGGTAAAACCGTTATTATTATGGAGCTTATCCATAACATTGCTACTGCACACGGTGGCTATTCCGTATTCGCAGGCGTTGGCGAACGTACTCGTGAAGGCAACGACCTGTGGGGCGAAATGAAAGAGTCTGGCGTTATCAACAAGACTGCTCTTGTATACGGCCAGATGAACGAGCCTCCTGGAGCACGTATGCGTGTTGGTCTGACCGGCCTGACCATGGCAGAATACTTCCGTGATGTTGGCGGCCAGGACGTACTGCTCTTTATCGATAACATTTTCCGTTTCATTCAGGCTGGTTCCGAAGTATCCGCATTGCTCGGCCGTATGCCTTCCGCAGTAGGTTACCAACCTACCCTGGCAAACGATATCGGCGCACTGCAAGAGCGTATTACCTCCACCAAGACCGGTTCTATCACATCCGTACAGGCTGTATATGTACCTGCGGATGACTTGACTGACCCGGCTCCGGCAGGCACCTTCGCTCACTTGGATGCAACCACCGTATTGTCTCGTCAAATCGCAGAGCTTGGTATTTATCCGGCAGTTGACCCGCTCGACTCCACCAGCCGTATCCTCGATCCGCTGGTAATCGGCGAAGAGCATTATCATGTTGCTCGTGGCGTACAGGCTATCCTGCAACGTTACAAAGAATTGCAAGATATCATCGCAATTCTGGGTATGGAAGAATTGAGCGAGGAAGACAAAGTAACTGTTGCTCGTGCTCGTAAGATTCAGAAGTTCCTCAGCCAGGCATTCTTCGTTGCTGAACAGTTCACCGGTACCCCCGGTCAATATGTTCCTCTGAAGGAAACCATCCGCGGCTTCAAAGAAATCCTCGAAGGCAAGCATGATGACCTGCCGGAAGGTGCTTTCTACATGGTTGGTACCATTGATGACGCTGTTGCCAAGGCTGCAACTATGAAGGATTAACAGATGGCTACTCCGTTTTCTTTTGAAATTGTCACGCCGGATAAGATGCTGTTCGCTTCTGAAGAAGTAACTTATGTGGGTTTCCGTGCTTTGTCCGGTAATCTGGGCCTCAAAGCTAGACATATGCCTATCATTGCGACCATGGATATTGCGCCGATGAAGCTGGAGTTCACCGACGGCAGCGTTAAAGAATTTGCTGTTTGCGGCGGCTTTCTGGAAATGAAAGACAATAAATGCACCGTTCTGGCAACTATTGCCGAAGCTGATGCAGATATTGATACCGCTCGTGCAACCGCAGCTAAAGAACGTGCAGAGCAACGTCTTGCTTCCAAGAGCGAAGACATTGACACTGTTCGTGCCGAAAACGCGCTGAAGAGAGCTGTTGCCCGCTTGCGTACTACTCACAAGCTGTAATAAGCATTGCGACAATGCCAAAAAAATTACCCCCGTCCGTCAGGGCGGGGGTTTTTGTATTGCGCTGATAAGCTACAATTTTTTTTGATTATCAATTATTTTCTCAAGTGTAGCAAGAAATTGCTTGCGCTCTGCTTCCGGGATATCTGCCAGTTCTGCTTTATCAATATCATTTAATGTCTGTTGCACCCAAAGAGCTTTATTCTTACCATCTTCAGTCAGGTAAATTAAGCTGGAACGCTGGTCTGTAGGGTGAGGCTTTTTATAAATCAGATTATCCTTTTCCATACGCTTCAACAAGGTTGTGATAGTAGACTTGTCAAGGAAACAACCTTCGCTGATAGTGCGTTGTGTGCAGCCGTCATTCCCAAGTAAAAATTCCAAGATTTTTGGTTGACCAGGTAATAAATTAACCTGCGGTAATTGTTGGCTGAGCTGACGATTAGAACGTAAAAATGCTTCTAAAAGTAATAAATGTAATTTTTCCATACTCATTTTTTTAAATGTTTATCATAAAAAGCAATGACGATGTCCATAATTTCCGGTTGTACCCAGTACGGACCACCATGTGCTGCTCCTTTTACAAGATAACGTGTTGCTTCAATATTATGCTTAGCAAGCTCTTCACGTAAAAGCTCAGTCTGGCTGGGAGAAACGAGAACATCGGCGTCACCATGCATTAAAAGGAAGGGGGCAGTTTTTTTGCTGATATAGGTTAAAGGGTTAGCAGCCTTGGAGCCTTCGGGATTAGCATTGATACCGCCGTCCTTGCCGCCGAAAACAGGGGAGCCGTTTACCCAGAGCGCTTCAGTTGCTGCAGCGCTTTCGTGAGTTTTTTGTACGGCTTCGTTGTAATCTGCTCCGATTTTTGTAACATCAGAAACGCCGTAAACGTCAACAACTGCTTGTACATCACTACTGTAGTTTAGATTATCGCCTTTGTCGAAGCTTTTAACACCATTGGTTGTCCCGGCCATGGCTGCAAGATAACCGCCTGCACTGCCACCAAAAACGCCGATATGTTTTGCATCAATGGAGAATTTTTCAGCATTGGCACGCAGAAAACGTACAGCGGACTTTACATCCTCAAGCGGTGCAGGGAAGGTGGAGGTAGGGGCAACACGATACGTCATGCTGGCAACAACATAGCCGTGTTCGGCAAGGTCAAGCCATTGCTGCATATAGCCATCCTTGTTGGCGTTGATGAAGCCGCCACCGTTGATGTATAAAATTACAGGATGCGTTTTTTTATCCTGCGGAATTACAAGATGCATAGTAAGTGCCTTATTGGTGTAACCACGGTCAGGAACTTGAGCGTATACTACATTGGAAACGAGCTGCACGAAGGGACGTGAGGTATCTTTTAGCTCTAAATTAATAGTGGGAGTGCCTGTTCCGGTAATGGCAGGAGTTTGCTCACCGGCAAAGGCAAGAGAGTTATTTGTAAATGTTAGCATAGCAGTGCTTAAAGCAAGCGTACTTAAAATAGCTTTAATGTTCACGAAAATCAGTCCTTTCATAAGATGATAGTTTGAATTCAAACTAAATTCAAGGATAGTCTATACTATTTTTCATGAGTTGTCAAGCTGAAAATAAAAGTCTGCAATATCCCTAAAAGCGTCACAGCGTCACTAAGCGTCACGCGGTTTTGGCTTCCAGCTTTTGCAAGGTAATATCAGAGCCTGTGCGAGCACGCTTATTATGATAATAAACTCCATAGTCCTGAAAAAGCCTGTCAACATTAACATTGAGCCTGCGGGTAAGAATGTGCGATTTAATATCATCTATATTAAGGTCCTGCAGCATTTGCGTTGCACTGCCGCGCCAAATTTTATTCTCACCGTTTACTAAAGCTGCTACCTGTTCCAACAGCATATCTTTAGGCTCTTCCCATAATTGCTGGTTGGAACGGATAAACTGCCAGGTACAGCTTTCCGGCGAAAATTCGATAATAATTTCCTGATCCGGTAGCTCTCTGCCCACAATGTTTAACTGGGCACGCTTGTCGGTACGGCTTTTCTTTTGCAGAATCATCGCCCCGTCAGCGGCACCAAGCAGACCGGTAGTGCCGGAAATCATATCAAATTTATCTTCCGCCTCCATTTTTCTGGTGTGATGAACGACAATAATACAAATATTATGGCGGGAGGCTATTTCCTTGAGCAGGTTAATAATGTGATAATCCGAAGCATAGCTGTAGGCAGCACTGCTGAATTCGCGGATTTTTTGCAGAGTATCAATAATTATCAGCTTAGTAGCAGGCTTGCTTTGCAGAAAATCCGTTAATTGTTCCTCCAGTCCCTGATTTAAGCAGTCTGCCTTGGTAGCTAAATATAAATTGGCGTTGCCTTCTACACCGAACATGCGCGAAAAGCGTTTTTGCAGACGTACCAAGTTATCCTCCAATGATAAATAAAGTACGGAAGCAGGTGTTACCTTATGGTTGAAAAATTCCATGCCTGCAGCAACATGGTAAGCAAGCTGTGCCATGAGGAAGGATTTACCTGTTTTGGGCGGTCCCGCCAAAATATACACACCGCTGTAGAGAAAATTGTCGATTAAGGCTGTGGCCGGTGTGTAGCTGGTGTCATACAGCTCAGGCAGGCTGACTGCTTCTAGAGAAGAGGAGAAAGAAGGGGAGGGACTGTTGGGGGGATAGAATACATTGTCTTTTTGCATTTTGATACGCTCCTTTAACAAATATGATTAGTAAAATACTAATCTGTTTAGTACTTATACTGATAATACTAAACTATTAGAGTAAAGTCAAGCAAAAAGAAGAATTTTCATAAACTTTTTTGCTTATTAAAAGAAAAGGTGCTATACTATACTTAACAAAAAAATTAAGTAGAGGTGCTTGGCGGATGATAATAAGAAATAATATCGGTGAACGCATCAGCTTTTTTCGCCGTTTACATAATTACACCCAAAAGGAATTAGGAAAATTACTGGGCTTTAGCGATAAAACCTGCGATGTGCGTGTTGCCCAATACGAATCGGGTGACAGAGTACCCAAAGAAGAGATGCTGAAAAAAATTGCTGCTATCTTCGGGATCAGTCCTTACGCTTTAAATATACCTAATATAAGAACCTGGGCGAGCAGAATGCATATTTTCTTTGCTATGGAGGATAAATACGGCGCGGAAATCAAAAAGATAGATGATGAATATTACTTGCGGATTGAAAAGACCTATCCTGAGCACCCAACTATAACCGGTGTCAGAAATGCGGTTTTACAGGAATGGGTTGACATGTATTCCGCTTTGCAAAAGGGTGAAATCAGCAGGGAAGAATATGACAGATGGCGTTATAACTATCCGCTGCAGGGAGAATACGGATATATTACCTTCGGGCGCGATGAGGAGGAAGAAGTTGCCACCTATCCCGAGAAGTATTTTTCTCTGCTTAACCTGCAGAAGGATGTACAGAAGCTTGCTGACGAAAATCAGGAAATCGACGAAGAAACTATTACTGATTTAGAGGCACGCTATAAGGATGCCGAAAGGATTATCAGTCAGGAGCTGGCGGAGCTGCGCCGGGCGATTGAAAGGGCCAAGCAGAGCAAGTGACGCTTAGTGACGCTGTGACGCTATTGCAGTGGGTAGAGGGATAAAAAGAGCTTGCGGAAGCTCCGATTGTATACATTTCCCTTCCTCTCCCCAAAAGGTGCCATTTGTGGTATTATTTACATAGTGTCGTTTGGCACTGCTTACCAAAGCTTATACAAGGAGTGATAGATTATGACAACTGCAAAGGAATTGCAAAAGAATTTGACATGGGAATTCCCCCATATCGCTAAGAAAAACACTGCTGCCAAGGAAGCAGCGTTTGCATACTGCGAAGGCTATAAGGAATTTTTGGATACAGCAAAAACAGAGCGTGAATTTACCGCCAAGGCTGTAGAAAAGCTGGCTGCTGCAGGCTATGTTCCCTTCGAAGAAGGCAAGGCATATAAACCTGGCGACAAGGTTTATTTCGTAAACCGCGGCAAATCTCTGGCTATGTCCACCTTCGGTACCGCACCGCTGGAGGCAGGCGTGCGCCTGAACGCTGCGCATATCGATTCTCCGCGCCTTGATTTAAAACCGAATCCGGTATACGAAAATCATGAAATGGCATATTTCAAAACGCATTATTACGGCGGTATCCGCAAATATCAATGGGTGACCGTGCCTCTGGCTATGCATGGCGTTATCATCAAAAAGAACGGCGAGATGGTGAAGGTCTGCGTGGGCGAAAACGCCGGCGACCCTGTATTCTGCGTAACCGATTTGCTGCCGCATCTTGGCGCTAAGCAGGATGAACGCAAGCTGAAAGAAGGTATTAAGGGCGAGGAGCTGAACATTGTTATCGGCAGCCTGCCTTTTGTTGACGAAAGCGAAGAAGAAGGCGTAAAGGATGCCGTTAAGCTGAACGCGCTGGCTCTGCTAAACGAAATGTACGGCATTACCGAGCATGATTTTATGCGTGCGGAAATTGAATTTGTTCCCGCAACCAAGGCGCAGGACGTGGGCCTGGACCGCAGCCTGATCGGTGCCTACGGCCAGGATGACAAGGTTTGCGCTTATACCGCGCTGACTGCGGAAATTGATACCAAAGCACCGTACTACACCACTGTTACGGTTTTGGCAGATAAAGAAGAAATCGGTTCTTACGGCAACACCGGCCTGAATTCCGATTTCGTGCTGCACTATCTGGAGGATCTGGCAGCAACTCAGGGTGCCAACATCCGCAAGCTGCTGCGCAATACTACCGCACTTTCCTCCGATGTTAACGGTGCCTACGACCCGAGCTTTGCTTCCGTATATGAAGAGCGCAACAGCTGCTTCGTCAACAAAGGACCTGTACTGACCAAATATACCGGTGCGCGCGGCAAATCCGGTTCTAATGACGCCAGCGCTGAAACGATGGCCAAGGTTATCAGCATTATGGATGAGGCCGAGGTTTTCTGGCAGATTGGCGAGCTGGGCGCTGTAGACGAAGGCGGCGGCGGTACCGTTGCCTTGTATGTTGCAGCTATGGATATGGACGTAGTTGACCTGGGCGTGCCTATTCTGTGCATGCATTCTCCGTTCGAGCTGAGCTCTAAGCTGGATGTTTATTACACCTATAAAGCATTCGCTGCTTTCCTGGAGAGCAGTAAATGAATACAGCAGCTGTAACAGCTTTGCTTGCAGGCAAGGAGCCTGTGCGCGTACTTGTTCTGGCCTCTGAAAAAGAAGCGGCAGAACTGGCTGATTTGGGACTTCCTGTAAATACTGTTGACAGCAGCTTATCGATGCAGCATCTGGCAAGCGCAAAACTTGCTTCCGAGCGCATGCTTGGCAAGGCCGGCAGGCTGCAGGTAATGACAGTTACGCGCGAGGAGCCGCAGGCTACGGAAGCGGAGCGGGCGCTGATTTATGCGATGCTTGTGCGTTGCCGTAAGGTTATCAGCTGCCGTGACAAGCTGGAGGATATGCTGAAATTTGATGACCGCGAGGGCTGGAATGAATATAAGGCAGCTTATGAGAATAAGGTGCTGGATATTTTTAAGGCTACGTGGCGGGAGAAGGATGTTTATCCCTATAACATTATTGACAACATCAAAGAGTACAACAAAAATGAAAGCTATATTTTAAAGCAGCTGTATTGGCATCTGGCAGAGCGTACTCCGGGCAGGATTAATGACGGTGACGCCAGGATGATTAACGAGCTGCGGCAGATGTTCAGCGATATCAGCATCAGCCTGCAGGCACCGGATGCGGTGCTTGTGGGTGATGTGGCGCAGGACGCGCAGCTTGCTGCGTTGGCGGAAATGTTTGTCGGTAAAGCCGAAATTATCAGGCTGTAAAGTTAAGCCGTCCGGCGGGATGCTCCTGTCGGGCGGTTTTTGCGTTTTGTCACAGATTTTTCCTTGCATATTAAACTTGCTTATAGTAGACTATAATATGTAGAACTAGGCAAGGCCGCTAAGTTTCTTGAGAAGAAGCACAAGATATATAAGTAAGGACGGTGACTGTAAGATGGCTGATATCGTAGAAAGTCTGGCAGGAAACAAAATGCTGATGCTGAAGCAGGATATAGCTTTTTTGCGCAAGCGTCTGGCGGAATGTGCTGATGAGGATGCTAAAAAGGCTATCCGCAGGGAATTAATGGAGAAGGAAACCTATTATAATATTTTAGCAGACCGCCAGCGGGTGAATTTCTGAGCCGGAAGCAGTGCCGGCTTTTTCTTATAAGGTCGGGCGAAATATGCCTGTGGCAAAATTTTCCGGATTTTTATTAAGTCTTGAAAAGAGCCTGTGTTTGATGATAAAATATTTGTTACGGAAAAATTTTTCCGACTTCGCATATGCAGGAGGGTTATTTTGGAAAAACTAATTGTGAAGGGCGGAAACCGCCTCGTTGGTGCAGTTAAAACCAGCGGTGCGAAAAACGCTGTACTGCCGATTATTGCAGCTTCTATCCTGGGAACTACCCCAAGTCATCTTGATGAAGTTCCGATGCTGGAAGATGTGCATACTATAAGTGAAGTTTTAAAATGTCTGGGACTGGCTGTAGAATGCAGTCCGGAAAAGAATGTGCTGGATATCGACAGCACCGAGATAACCTCGTATGAAGCACCGTATGAACTGGTGCGCACCATGCGTGCGTCCTTTCTGGTAATGGGACCTCTGCTGGCGCGTATCGGTAAAGCGCGTATTTCTATGCCCGGCGGCTGCGCTATCGGTGCTCGTCCGATTGATATTCACCTCAAGGGCTTTGAGGCTCTGGGTGTAAAAATCGAACAGGGACATGGCTATATTGAAGCAAGTGCTCCCGAGGGACTGAAGGGTACCAGCATTTATTTTGATTTCCCGAGCGTAGGTGCTACCGAAAATATTATGATGGCAGCTTCTCTTGCTGAGGGTACTACTATTTTGGAAAATGCTGCCGAAGAACCGGAGATTGTCGATCTGGCCAACTATCTGAATAAGATGGGTGCCAAAATCCGCGGTGCCGGTACCGATACTATCCGCATTGAGGGTGTAGACAAGCTGCACGGTGCAGACTATACCATTATTCCGGACCGTATTGAGGCAGGCACTTATATGATTGCTGCTGCTATGACCGGCGGTGATGTTGTTGTGGAAAATGTTCTGCCGGAACACCAGAAGCCGCTGATTGCCAAGCTGCGCGAGGCAGGTGCTGTGGTAGAAGAGGATATTGATAAGGTGCGCGTTATCGGTAAGAATCCGCTGAAGGCCGTATCTATCAAAACTCTGCCTTATCCGGGCTTCCCGACGGATATGCAGGCTCAGATGATGGCGATGATGGTTATTGCCGAGGGCCGCAGCAAGGTTACGGAAACTGTTTTCGAAAACCGTTTTATGCATGTTGTTGAGCTGAACCGCATGGGTGCGCAGATTTCTACCGAAGGCCGCAGTGCCGTTATAGACGGTCCCTGCAAGCTGACCGGCTGTGATGTGCGTGCAACCGATTTGCGTGCCGGTGCCGCTATGATTCTGGCAGGCCTTGTGGCTGAGGGTACAACACGTATCGGCGATTTGCACCATATTGACCGTGGCTATGAGAACATTGTTGCTAAGTTGAAAAATCTGGGTGCAGATATTGAACGCATAGATGTAGATTAAGGAGATATGACTAATGTTTAAGAGTATGGATATCGGTATTGATTTGGGTACCGCTAACATTCTTGTTTATGTCAAGGGCAAGGGCGTTGTCCTGAAGGAGCCTTCTGTTGTGGCTATTGATAAGGTGCGCAACAAGGTGCTGGCTGTGGGCGATGATGCCAGAGAAATGCTGGGACGTGCTCCCGGCAGTATCGTTGCTATCCGTCCGCTGAAGGAAGGCGTTATTGCGAACTATACCGTAACGCAGAAGCTGCTTGCTTACGTTATTGAGAAGGTTGCGGGCAAGAGCCTGTTTTTCAAACCGCGTGTTATGACCTGTGTGCCTATCGGCATTACTTCTGTAGAAAAGCGTGCTGTTATGGAGGCTACTACTCAGGGTGGTGCTTCCAAAACCTATCTGATTGAGGAACCGCTGGCTGCAGCTCTTGGTGCCGGTATTGATATTTCCGTACCGCGCGGCAATATGGTTGTTGATATCGGTGGCGGTACTACTGATATCGCTGTGCTGAGCTTGGGCGGTATTGTTGTGGATTCTTCTATCCGCATCGGCGGTGACCATTTTGATGAGGCTATTGTGCGTCATGTGAAGAAGGTACATAATGTGCTTATCGGTGAGCGCACGGCTGAGGAAATCAAAATGAATGTTGCTACTGTTATTGCTGACGGACGCAATGAGTCTATCACTGTACGCGGCCGTGATATGGTTACCGGCCTGCCGACTACCTTTAGCGTAAGCTCTGAGGATTGTCGTGTGGCATTGGAGGATGCTGTTGCTTCTCTGATTGCTACCGTGCGCGGTGTTCTGGAAAAATGCCCGCCGGAGCTGGCTGCGGATATTGTTGATAATGGTATTTATCTGACCGGCGGCGGTGCGCTGCTTGACGGTCTGGCTGAGATTATGCAGCGTGAAACCGGTATTACTACGCATATTGCCGATGATCCGTTGGAGTGTGTTGCTCTTGGCACCGGCAAGGCGCTGGAGAATCTGGATAAGCTGCATCCTGGCACTGTTTATACTGCGTCTAATCTGGCTGATTGATGCTTGGGTATTGATTGTTGATTATTGATTTTGGGGAGGAGCTGCCTTTGGCAGCTCCTTTTGTGTAGATGTGAAGAAGAAGGGTATATGGTGTCGCAATTAATATATTGCAACCCTTCCGTCTGCTCGCAAAAGCTCGCAGCCACCTCCCCTTTCAGGGGAGATATACAGTGCTTGTTAAACGCTGACTTTTGCAAGTTAGTCGAACTTTTATATGCTCCCTGAAAGGGAGCTGGCATCGCCGAAGGCGATGACTGAGGGTTGTGCCACGATATATTACTTGCTTTGGTGTTCTGCTAACTTTCTTGCCTGCCCCTTGCACTCTTCGAGTATAACACGACCAGCATTTTTCATTACATGAAAAATGGGTCTTAGTATAGCGAAGGTACCGAGCGTAGCGATGACGGAGAGGGGACTGCGAGCGTCGCAATTAAATATCGTTCCAGTCAGCAGCAATTTTCCCGTGCCATAGGGCACAACGCAAATTTCGTGTGGAACCAGGACGAAGCTTCGGTAAAATTTGACAGACAGTAACAGAAAGTTACGTACCCTTGCTTCTATGGTTCCAGACACTCATTTGCTAAAATTGCTATTCCTTACACGATATGTTAATTGCTCGTTAGAGCGTTCTGCTGTCCTTCTTGCCTCTACTTGGGGCGGGTGGCATCGCGCAGCGATGACGGAGAGGGGTATTACGACGCTCTAACGCATTCTTCAATCTTCTACTTGTTTTTCTTTTAAGAGGTCCTATACATGAATTTCAAAAAACTGATATGTTCTGTTTTTATGCTGGCTGCGCTGTGTGCCGCTCCGCTCGCGGCGAGCGCCGCTCCCGTCACAGCTGTGCGCAGCAGTGTCAGTCCTGCGCGAGTACGTCTGGTGTTCGACAGTACGGAGCCTGTTAAATATACTGCCGAAAAAAACGGCTTGCAGCTAGTTGTTACCCTGCCTGAGGGCACGGCGCTGACGCAGAAGCCTGTCTTTAAGCAAGATACGGTGATTAAAAGCATCACTGTGCCTGTCAAAAAGAAGAAAAAGGCCCAGGTGGTTATCGATTTAACCAGAGATTGCCAGTACAAGCTGTATAATCTGAAAAATCCTGACCGTCTGGTGCTGGATATTTACCGTATTCCTATCAGCAAAACAACAACGCAGCTGGCTGGCGGCGTTACCTATACCTATGCGCAGGAGGAGCTGAACGGCAGGCCGTTGGTAAGCTATCTAGTGAGCGTTGCGCCTTCGGCACGCCTGGAGCTGAGGCCTTTTTCGGCCGCAGGCATGTATAACGGACGCGGCAGCCTGGCTAAGCAGGCGGCGCAAAGAGGCCTTTTAGCTGCTGTTAATGCGTCGTACTTTGACACCGACGGCTGGGTTATCGGCAACGTTAAGGATAAGGGCAATTTTGTCGCTATGGATGCTACGCCGCGCAGCGGTTATGTAGTGCAGGGCGATGAGCAGAAGATTGTGCGCGATATTGCCTATACCGGCAGCGTAACGCTGCCTGATGGCAAAGTATTGAAGCTGCAGGGCATGAACCGTGCGCGCATTGCCAATGATTTGGTGCTGTTCAACTCCTATTACGCTACCTCGACCAAAACGAATCAGTACGGGCGTGAGGTAAAAATCAAAAACGGCCGCGTCGTTGCTGTTTCTACAGCAGGCAATATGTCCTTGGAGCCGGGCTGCGCGGTGCTTTCCGGTCATGGCACAAATGCGGCTGCTCTGGCAGGATTGCGCCTGGGCGACCATGTGATGCTCACGCAGAGCCTTGGCAGCAGCATTGCGGATGCGGCAACAACTGTTGTCAGCGGCGGGCCGCTTTTGGTAGAAAACGGCAGAGTGAATGTGCGTACCGCGGAGGAGCAGATGGCTCCCGATATCGCGCGTGGCAGAGCGCCGCGCACTGCGCTAGGCCTGAAACAGGACGGCACGCTTTTGCTGCTCGTTGTTGACGGCAGAAGCAGTGCTTCCGCAGGCATGACACTTGCGGAGCTTGCACAGTATTTTGTGAAGCTGGGTGCGGTGAGCGCTGTCAATTATGATGGCGGCGGCAGCAGTGAAATGGTCATCAACGGCAAAATCGTCAACAACCCTTCGGACGGACGCGAGCGTTTGGTGAGCATCGGTCTGGGGCTGTTCATCAAATAAGATATAGGCAAAATTAAAAACAAGGGGCGGTCACGCGTTAGCTGTGACAGCTCCTTGTTTTGTTGTTGCGATTTATAGCTTAATCCTCGGTGATGATAACGCCGGTGCCGATGCCACCGTTATCGCTGCAGACAAGCTCCTTCAGGCTTTGGATATCCGCATTGCGCAGGCGGATGCAGCCTTCGGAGGCCATGGTACCGATAGAGGCGGGGTCATGTGTACCGTGAATGCCGATGCCTATCCAGCCGGTGTCCAGCGAAAGGAACCAGGGACCGTAGGCACCTTCGATAACGCCCTTGCCGTCACCGAAATCGTGCGTCCAGTAATGCGCCGGGCAAACCTCCTCGATGCGGAAGGGAACCTGCGCTGAAGGCACGCCGACTGCCGCACCTGTGTAGTAGGAGGGGATAGCTGCTGCACTGCCCCAGGAGGTGGGGGTGCGGTTGTCGCCGGTGTACTGCTTGTCGCCGGGGTTTTTGGCAACAGCGATAGGATAGCTGCAGACTGCTTCCTCCACACCCTGCTGATAGACGTCAAGGCGGTAGCTTTGCTTGTGGATGCAGATGAGATATCTGGCGTTGCCGAACAGTGCGGACGCAGGCGCCGCAGCTGCTAAGCTGCAGCTTAGCAGCAGGCAGACGCTGAATATTAAGCCTAAAAGTTTTTTGAGCATTGCTGATACTTCCTTAATGCTTATTTAGCAGGCTACGCGTACAAAATCTGCACTTACATAGCCAACCTCACCTTGAGCGTTAATAGCCTTCCACCATTTGCGGCCTTCGGCTTCAAATGCGCCTTCTAGCGGTGCTATTTCTTCGCCGGACATCAGCGAATCAATTACATTGCTGCTTGTGGAGGGGGCGGTGCGGAAGTTTACATAGTCACCGGTTAAAACCAGTTTTACGCCGGGAGCCCAATAGCTGTCCATGTTTTCAAATTTGCTGTAGAGGTTGTATATTCTTTGATTGAAGACTTGTAAAAGTTCGGCAGACATGCTGTCCCCGTATTGAAAATAGCTTTTGCTGGCAGGGATAGAGTGTGCATTTTGGGTGCGGAGCTCATCGTAGGTACTGATAAAGGCATTGATATATTTTTTGTTGTCATAAATAGTAGTCAGCCAGTAATCACCGTCACCGGAATCGGCTTCGCCCTTGGCACTGAAGCTCACTGTGGAGCCGTTGCTGTTTTGCTGCACATCATACATCTGCAAGGCGGCAAAGGCAATAGCTTTGGCCTCCATATCACTGATGTAGATGCCCTTGCGGCTGAAGCAGGGAGCGACATATTCCTCGGCATATTTTACGGTCATGGTATGCTTTACATCAAAGCGGGTATTTTTCAGCAGAAAGGCTTCTGTTATGCCGCAGCGGGAGTCAATCTTAGTAGGGAGCCTGCTTGCGGAGGTATTATAGACTGCCGCTTCCATAACAGATGTGCCAGTAAAGAGCATTGCTGCTGCCAGTGCTCCGATAGCAAAATTTTTGATTTTCATAACAACATCTCCTTTCCAGATGTGGAAACTTAATCTTTGATGCTTATATTATAGCCAAAAAAACGCTTTTGCACCCTACCCCAAAGGGTGATTTCGGGTAGGACAGGCGAAAAAAAGCGTAAAAAATTATGTGCCGGTAATTTTTTAACTGCAGATGATTTTCATAATGTTTTATTTAAGAGCGGTTTACAGTCTGTTCACTTGTCAAAATATTGCTGAGGCTGTATAATTTATGTTAGAGAAATATATCTGAAATGAGGTGAGTCACATGGGTAAAAAGTTAATAGTGATTTTATCTATTGCCGCTTTAGGCATCTTTACACTTGCTGCCGTTGGCTGTACTGCTGTGACTGACCAGCGCGCCGCTGTCAGCGGTATTGTAGTTGCCGATGGACTGGCACAGGAGGGTACCCAGGTTAAGCAGGGTGACATTTTGGTAAAGGTAAAATCTATAGCTGGCGGCAGTATTGCTGCTGCACGTGCTACAACTGCAGGTAAGGTTAGCCAGGTACTGGTTAAACCGGGTGATAAGATTGAGGCACAGCAGGTTGTAGCTAAGGTTAGTGAATAACGGTAAAGAAAACCGGCGAGCTTCTTAGCCGCCGGTTTTTGTAGTATTATAGAGCAAAATACCGGAAGCGGACCGGTAAATATTTTATTTTTAGGAGCGAGTATGAGAGTATTTTTATTAGCATTATTGTTTTGCTGCCAGCTGCTGACGGCAGCTGCCGCCAATGTTCCTCTGATGCCGGTGCGTGACCTGCGCGCAGGTATGCAGGGCATAGGCAAAACCGTTATCAGCGGTGATACTATTGAAACCTTCAATGTAGAAATTTTAGGTGTCAACGGCAGTGAAGCTATGGGATATAATATTTTTGTGCGCCTTTACGGCGATCTGATTGAAAAGACAGGCGGTGTTGCTCAGGGTATGAGCGGCAGTCCTGTTTATGTAGACGGCAGACTTGTCGGTGCTGTGGCCTTCGGCAAGACCTTCAACGATCCGCATTACTGCTTTTTGACACCTATCGGCAAAATGTTGCCGCTTCTGGACGAACCGAGAGAGCTGCCGGCCGACTGGATTCCCAAGGGAACGGCGCTGATGGCAGGCGGTTTTACGGAATACGGTATGGAATATCTGCAGGAGAAGCTGCAGCCCTTCGGCCTGACTGCTATCAACAGCGGCGGCACAGGTGCTTCCAGCGATAAACCGCTGGAGCCCGGCAGTAGCGTAGGTGTTGCTCTGATGCAGGGTGATATGACTCTTGGCGCTCTCGGTACTGTTACCTGGACCGATGACAGCGGTAAGATTCTGGCCTTCGGCCATCCCTTTATGCAGCGCGGCAGCAGCAATTTCTTTATGAATAAGGTGTGGGTGCTGGGCGTAGTTCCTAACCTGCAGAGCAGCTATAAGGTAGGCAATCTGGGCGAGGCTATCGGCAGCATTACGCAGGACCGCTCCAGCGGTATCGGCGGTGTAGTAGGCAAGCAGCCTGCTTCTATTCCGATGTTTGTTACGGTCAACGACAGCAGCCGCGGACAGGCCAACAGCATGCGCATGCGCCTGATTGACGACGAGCAGCTGGTGCCTTCGATGGTGGATGCAGCGGTAGTAAATACTGTGAGCAAGACTGTGGACCGCAACGGCGGCGGTACGGCCAAGCTGCATTTTACCATTACCGGCGTGGACAGCAAGAAGGAAATGCTGACGATTGACCGCGAAAATATGTATTATTCCAATGACGCGCTGCTGAAAAATCTGGATGCGGAGCTGACGGAGGCTGTAACAATTCTGATGCAGAACAAGTTCGAGCCTGTGCAGATTTATGGCATTAATGTAGAGGCAGAGGTCAGCAATGCGGTGCAGGTAGCGGAAATTCTTAACGTGCGCACCAAGAACGCCAAGGTTAAGCCAGGTGATAAGGTAGCTGTTGATGTTACTATGAAGCCTTACCGTGGCGAAGAATTTACCAAGACAGTTTATTTCAAGGTGCCTAAGGATCATCCGGGCGGCAAGCTGGCTTTGAACGTGCGCGGCGGCAGCAGTATGGCCTGGGCTATCGAATTGCTGCGCAAGCAGCAGTCCGAGGGTGTTCCCGCTGCCAAGAAAAAGGAAACACGCCACAAGCTCAGCGATTATATCAAGAGCGTGAATACGGCCGACAAGAATAATGAACTGATTATTGATGTGGCGATGGGACAAATGCAGCCGCCCAATCCGGAGGCTGTTGCTAACGATGCAGGCCTTGCGGGTATGCTGCAGGGTTCTCCGTTCAAGCAGAAGTATCCCTTTGATTTTATTATTGACGGCGAGAGCGAAATCGTGCTTACCGTTGACAAGTAAATCTGCAGAGTGATATTTTCTTTTGCTTAACAAAATTTTTCCCGTTACTGTATCGGTATGGCTGTTTTGTGTCATACATTCGCCATAATTTGGCGGTATAATAATTATGTAAAAAAAGCTGAAGATAAGGATGTAAAGATGTTGAAATCTCTCTGTGAAGCAATGGGCAACAGAATATTGGCCTTCTGTGCTGCCAGCGGCAAACTGACGCTGCTGTTGTTGGCGACGCTGCGACATCTGAAGGATGCCAACGCTAAGGAGGTAGTGCGTCAGATGGCACTGTTGGGAGCGGATTCGCTGCCGATTGTGATGATGACGATTCTCTGTACAGGTATGGTATTTTCCGTACAGACGGCAAAGGAATTCGTGCGTCTGGGTGCGTCCTCTTCCGTAGGCGGCATTGTAGCTATCGCTATGGCGCGTGAGCTGGTGCCGGTGCTGACAGGCGTTGTTGTTGCCGGCCGTATAGGTGCGGCGATTGCGGCGGAGCTTGGCACGATGAAGGTTACCGAGCAGATTGACGCGCTGCGTGTTATGGCTGCCAATCCGGTGAGCTATCTGGTGGTGCCGCGCTTTATTGCGCTGGTGCTGATGATGCCCGTGCTGGTTGTTTTTGCTAACTTTATCGGTAATATCGGCGGCTGGGTTGTGGCGCATTATTACGCCGGCATCGGCAGCTTTACTTATGAAAATTCTATCAGGACACTGGCGGAGTTCTATGACGTATTTGGCGGCATGGTCAAAAGCTGTGTCTTTGGTGCAATAATTGCTATCGTGGGCTGCTATAAGGGCCTGAACGCGCCGAACGGCGCTGAGGGCGTTGGTCTGGCGACTACGGCCTCGGTAGTGCTTTCGATTATTCTGGTGTTTATCACCAACTATTTTCTTTCTATCGTTTTGTATGTGTAAGGAGTCGGCAGAATGTCAAACGAAGCTATGATTCAGCTCCGACAACTTAAAATGGCCTTCGGCAGCAAGGTAATTCTTGATAATCTTGATTTGGATGTACGTCAGGGTGAAACACTGGCGGTTATCGGTCCTTCCGGTACAGGCAAGAGTACCATCATCAAGCTGCTGACAGGACTGCTGGCACCTACTTCCGGCAGTATTGTTATCGACGGGCAGGAGGTAAGCTCCTTCACCGAGGATGAATGGGATGGCTTACGCCAGCATATGGGCGTAGTTTTTCAGTATTCCGCTTTATTCGACTTTTTGAGCGTAGGCGAGAATGTAGCCTTTGGCCTGCGGCGGCACTTTAAGCTGCCGGAGGAGGAAATACAGGAGCGTGTCGGCAAACTGCTGGAGATGGTAGGCATGCCGAATACGCAGCACATGCTGCCGGCAGAGCTTTCCGGCGGTATGAAAAAGCGCGTCGGTCTGGCGCGGGCGCTGGCTATGCAGCCGCAGATGGTTTTTTATGACGAGCCCACCTCCGGTCTGGACCCGGTAATGACGATGACCATCAGCAGGCTGATACGCAAAACTCAGCAGACGCTGGGAGTAACATCGGTTTTGGTAACACACGATATGGAATCGGCCTATTACGCCGCCGACCGTATCGCTATGCTATATAATGGACGCATTGTGCAGATAGGCACGGTTGCGGAGATAAAAAACAGCACTAATACTATCGTTAAAGCATTTATTAACGGTACGGAATTGAAAGAGGAGGAGAAGGATGAGCAGCAGTGAGGTTAAGGTAGGTGCCTTTGCATTAGGTGGCGCGGTGGTGCTGGCCGGCATTATTACCTTTATGGGTGCTTTCAGCTTTGGCAAAAAAGGCTATGAGCTGCGCATTAACTATCCTCAGGTAAGCGGACTGATGCCTGGGCATGTTGTGCGCTATGCAGGTGTGCAGGTAGGCACGGTTAAAAAAATCAATGTGGCACCCGATAAGGTAGAGGTTATCACAGAAATCAACGACGATATCAAAATACCGCAGGGAGCAACCTTTACGATTTCTTCCGACGGTATTATGGGCGAAAAATTTGTCAGCGTTATTCCTCCTGCCAAGCAGGGACAGGGCTATGTAGCCGAAGGCAGCACGATTAACGGTGTTGCCGGCGGCGGTATGGATGAGTTTTTTGCTTCCTCCGGTGATCTGGTAAAGCGTATGGAAAATATCGCCAATGCCTTTGAAAATGTTTTTGGCGACAAGGAAGTACAGCAGTCCATGAAATCCGGCTTTAAGAATATGAATGATATCGCGGAGAACATGAATACCTTTACGAAGGTAATGGCTGATGTGGCAGTAGCCAACCAGCAGGATATCACTTCGATGATTCATCAGATTAATGAGCTGAGCCATCGCATGAACGGCACGGCGGCGCATATCGAAAGCATTATGGCCGGTGTGGACAATAACGGCAAAACGGGCCAGAATGTGGCTGCGATTGCCCAAAATATGGCAGACACCAGCCAGCGTATGGAAAATATTGTCGAGGTGCTGGAAACGGTAGCCAAGGACCCGGTAACGCAAAAGTCGCTGAAGGAAACGTTGGTCAACGTCAAGGAAACGAGCGAGCGTGCCAACAGGATTTTGGGAACGCTTACCGAGGCGAAGGTTTCGACTGACGCCGGCTTTGCTGCCAAGGGCGGCGACTGGCGCGGCAGCTTAGGCGTAACGCTGCATCCTGCGGATGACACCTTCCTTTATATGGGCGGTTATGACATCGGCAATGCCAATAAATTTGATTTTCTCGTAGGCCGTCAGTATGGCAACGCAGCCTTCAGTATGGGTGCTATGCAGGGTGACTTCGGTGTCGGCGCCAGCTACGATTTAGGCAGGGATTTCAGATTGTATTCCCAATTATACGATTTTGATGATCTCAAGGTACGTCTGGGCGGCGAATTCCGTTTGCATGATAACCTGTCGCTGTACGGCGAAACCATGGATGTACGCGGTAATAAAGCTAATACTTATATGGGTGTGCGTACTTATTTCTAAAAAATATTTGACAAACAGCCCTAAATAAATATATAATTTTACTGCTGACTGATTAGTCAGTTTTAGAAAATGGAGGTTTTTCGGATGAATAGAAATAAATTAACAAAACGTTTCTTGCTTTTATCTGCAGCGCTGACCATGGCACTGAGCCAAAATACTTTTGCCGGCGAAACTGTTGCTTTGAATCTGGACGACGCTATGCTGCGTGCGTTCCAGACCAACCCGACTGTAAGCATTGCCCAATACGAGCTTGATAGTGCGCGTGCCAGCTACAATGCTGCGCGCCAGAGCCGCGGTATCAGCATAAGCGCAAGCCATACTACCCAGCGCGGCGGTTATGATGATAATATTGTTAAGAAAACTGATGCGACAGGTGCTTGGACTGGTGAATACTGGAAAGGTATTGGCAACAGTCATTCCAATGGCTTGACTGCTTCTCTGCCTATTTTTACCGGCGGTAAATTAAAGGGTACAATTAAACAGGCTAAGGCTAACTATCAATACAATCAGGTTGGCGTACAGCGTACCTATAACGAAATGCGTTCTACCGTTACCGACGGTTATTTCACCATGCTGCAGGCAGATAATATGCAAAAGCTGAGTGCGGAATCCGTAGCCCGTCTGGAGGACCATCTGAAAAATGTTCAGGCACAGTATGATGTCGGCGTTGTAGCCAAGGTAGATGTGCTGCGTTCTCAGGTTGAGCTGGCCAATGCTAAGCAGACCCTGATTCAGGCAGAAAATTCCTATCAGGTTGCCGAAGCGAATATGAACAAAATCGTCGGCCTGCCGATGGATACCAATCTGAAGCTCGATAATTTGCTCGTTTATAATGCTTATGATAAAAACATGGATGACTGCCTGGCTTATGCTGCCGAGCACCGTCCTGAGCTGATGCAGGCACAATATAACGTTGATGCTGCCAAGGGTGCATTGATGGTTGCACGCAGCGGTCATATGCCGCAGGTTGCTGCCAGTGCCAGCCAGTCCTGGAGTGATACTAACTGGCCCGGCGATGAGAAAGGCAATTGGGGTGTCGGCGTAAATGTCAGCATGAACGTTTTTGATACCGGCGTAACTCTGTCCAAGATTCACGGCGCCGAGGCTGATTTGAAAAAGGCTGAGGAAACCTACCGTAATACCGTGGACTCTGTAAATCTGGATGTCCGCAGCAATTATCTGGGACTGCGCGAAGCAGAAAAACGCATCAGCACCACTAAGCTGGCTGTAGAGCAGGCTGATGAGGATTACCGTATCGCTCAGCTGCGTTATATGTCCGGCGTTGGCACCAATACTGACGTACTTGATGCTCAGGTTGCTCTGACTCAGGCTAAGACCAACTATACTAAGGCTCTGTATGATTACAATACCTCCAAGACAGCACTGGAAACCTCTATCGGCGTACCGATGAGCAATCCTGCTACTGCCGTAAAGGTACAGGCTGCCAAAACTGCGAAAGCTGTTAAAGCAACCGAAGAAGCTGCCAAATAATTAAGGCTTAATTTAATATTTGATGATACAAGTAAGCTGGTGAGGCATAAGCTTCACCGGCTTTTTTATATATTTTTTGCCGAGATTTCAGAGGATAAAAGAAATTTCTTCTCAATAAGAGGATGTTTTCTGCTAATGTCGAATAAATAAAAGTCGAAGTATATAAAAAACAGTCTTGTCATATTTTTGTCATAGAATTTTGTTAAACTATTGAATGGTGAAGTGTCATGAAAAAATATCTACAATTTGTTGGAGCGTTAATCATCCTGCTTGCGGCAGGCTATATCTTTTTAGTTCATACGGTGATGCCTAAGTATATTAAGCAGGCGATACCGCAAATGCAGCAGCTGGCAGCGGAATATATCAACGGCAGTGTTTCTATCGGCGGCCTGCAATGGGAAGGCGGCCTGACAGCCGAGCTGACGGACGTTGTCGTAAAGGATGCCAAGGGCGAGAAGGTGGCCGAGCTGCCGCGTACTGTGCTTACGCTGCGCCCCTGGCTGGCAATGCAGAAGCCTGAGCGTGCGCTGAGCAGGATTGATGTGATGCGCCCGAAAATATATCTCACAATGAATGACAAAAATAAATGGAATATGCAGAATCTGCTGAAGCCGTCTGATTCAGAGGAAACGCCATTTTACGGTACGCTGGCGGTGGACAAGGGCGAGCTGTTGGTAACTATGCCGCAGGGCAAGTGGCAGTTTGGCGTGGAAGGCAATATCAACGGCGGTGCCAATCCTGATTTTGCCGTGGATTTGGCTGTGACCAGCGGCGCAGATAAGCTGAAGCTGGCCGGCACCATGACTACTAAGGGCGAGGGACGCATGAAGCTGAGCGGCGACAAGCTGGCGCTGGCACCATATGCTGCTTTGGCTAAGCAATACGGTAATGTTGATGAGCTGCAGGGCGGCTTAGGCAAGCTCGCTCTGATTTATGTTAATAAGAACGGCAAGCAGCGCTTTAGCGGCGAAGTGAAGCTGGCGTCGCTCAGCGGTAAGCTGAGCCTGGCAGGCGAGCAGCACAGCCTGCAGCTGGACGGCTTGGTACGCGCGGACGAAAACCTTATCAGCGTCAGCAGTCTTGACGCTCTGGTGGACGGGCAGAAGCTGCACCTGGAGGGTGAAGCGGATTTGCGCAACACAGATGCTCCCTCCGGCTTTGGCGTGCTGAGCAGCGATGCCTTGGCTTATAAAGGCTATAAGGCAGAAAAGCTGCGTGTGCCGTTTGATGTATCTAAGGACGTGGTGCAGCTGCATGATGTGAGCGCGCAATACGGCGGCGGTACTGTTAGCGCTAATGGCACGTATGACCTCAAGGAGCAGGTGCTGACGGCAGATGCACAGCTGCAGCAGGTTGCGCAAAGCTTGCCCGGCAAACAGCAGGAGCAGGTGCATATCAACGGCAAGCTGGCGGTTTTGGCCAAGCTTGCGCAGGATAAGCTGGCGCTGCATGCCGCTGCCGATACAATGGATATCGGCTGGCGCAGCCTGAAGCTTAACCGTCTGGCTTTTGACGGAAGCTATGACAGCAAGGGCTTAGTTATTGATGACCTCAGCTTTTTTGCCGACGGCGGCGGTACCTTGGCTGCCAAAGGACGTGTTGCCAAGGATGGCGCTTTGGCTGTTCACGGACGTATGGCCGATTTCCCGATTGATCCTGTGCTGGCTGCGGCAGGTCAGGACGGACGCGGACTGTGTTCCACCGGATTTGATGTAGGCGGTACACTGGACGCTCCCGAGTTTTCCGGTATGGTACAGCTGACGCAGGCAGAATTTATGTCGCAGAAGCTTAACGAAGCGCATGGCATTATCAGCATGAAGGATAATATCCTTGGCTTTAAGGATTTTACCGCACATATGGATCAGGGACAGCATATTCTTAATGGTACCGTTAACCTGCAGGGTGCAGAGCCTGTGGCGGAGCTTACGCTGACAACGAAGAACGTGCGCATTGAGCCGCTGATGGTGCTTGTGGGCAAGCCTGATATAGTTACCGGTAATCTTGATAATACTATGCAGATAAAGGGCAGCCTCAGCCATCCTTATATTCATGGCGAAGTGCATGCTGCCGACGGCAGTGCCGCCAAGCAGCTGTTTAATAATATCAGCGGCCATTACGCTTATGAGGACGGCATGCTGAGATTGCAGGATTTTGTAGTCAATGCCTTTTACGGCAGTCTGACCTTGGATGGCACAATGACGGCCGACCGCAGACTGAACTTTGTTATGGATGCCAAGAATGTTGATCTGGAGCATTTGCCGATAAGTGATGATACAGTCGATTTGGGCGGCAAGCTTAATGCCAAGGGACATTTGAGCGGTACGCTCACAGCTCCCTTCTTTGACGGCGAAGTCAGCAGTGAAAAGATAACTGTTAATGGCGAAGCTTTGACGGAGCTGGAAGGAACGCTTGCCAGCAACGGACGTGATAAGAATAAGCTGAATGCTTCCTTTAAGCAGCCTTATCGTGACGATCCTGTCAATTACGGCTTATACAGTGCAGATCTTAATCTTAACCTTGTACAGCATTATATTGAGGGCAAGGTGGAAAATATTTGGGGCGATATCGGCGGCCTGCTGCGCATGGCGCGTCTGGATTATGATATCAACGGCCTGATGCAGGGACAGCTGCTGTTCAGCTACAAAGGCCACGGTGAAGGCGTCAAGATTACGGCTGCAGCCGATAATGTAAAAATTCATGATCTTAATTATGCCCACATGCGGTTTGACGGACGCATTGATAAGGGCGGCGTGCTGCATTTTGACAATGTCAGACTGCAGGAGCAGGACGGCGTAAGCGATAAGGGAATTATTGCCGTCGGCGGTTCTGTTGACTTTAAGAAAAAGCTGCTGGATGTAGAGGTTGCCGCAGTGAAGGCTAATCCGGCGATTGTTACGGCAGTCATTAAGGACCCGCCGGAAATTAAAGGCGAAACGGATATGCTGGTACAGATACATGGCAGCTTTGACAATCCTCAGGGAACAGCTTCGCTGGAAATTGCCAACGGTTCTGTTGCTGGCGTAAGTGTGGACCAGCTTACCGCAATGCTGGCGCTGGCTGACGACAACATTAAGCTGCAGCAGCTGATTGCCACTAAGGATGCTTACGGCGTCAGCGCGGCAGGTGATATTCCGCTGGATTTGTTCCGCGATAAGAAGCAGCGCCGCAATCCTGATGCACAGATGAATATTGTTATGGATCTGGATAAGGCGCGCCTGGGAATTTTGCCGGCGCTTACCAAAATGGTTGAATGGGGCGTAGGCGATACTCAGGGCAAAATCCGTCTGGCCGGTACACTGGAGGAGCCGCTGCTTTTCGGTTCGGTTAAAATAGACGGCGGCAGCGTTAAGGTAAAATATATAAATACAGTCTTTGATGATATTAATCTGGATGTGTTGTTTAACGGCAATACTGTACAGCTGAAGAATCTTTCTGCTAAATTAGGCAAGGGCACGCTCAGTGCCGAAGGCAGCTATGCACTGCATACCGATGCTGATACAGCCTACAGTCTGCATATCAAGGCAGATAAGGCACAGCTGGCTTCCAAGATTTTCACCGGTACGATTACGAGTGATGTAACCTTGCAGCCGGAGCAATATCCGGATATGAAAAACCGTAAGGGCAATGCTGCACCGCCGATGGCCTTCCGCCCGCGGCTTGCCGGCAGTTTGCGTCTGGATGATGTTCTTATTAATATGCCGACAGTGCCCGAGCTGGGTGAGGGCGATAGCAACATAGGCCTCGATATGAAGCTTGTACTGGGCCCGAAGGTACATCTGTACAACAGCTATCTGTATGATATCTGGCTGAAGGGCGGCATTGATATCAAGGGCAGCACACTCTTCCCGATGATTGACGGCACGATTAAGGCCGATAAGGGTACAGTCAAATATCTGCGGACTGACTTTAAGCTGAATCAGGCAGGCCTGGTATGGGTTGATCCCGGCAGCTTCCTGCCGAACGTAAATCTGGACAGCACAGCGCGCTTCAGCCGTTATAATATCTTTATGAAGATTAACGGCCCTGTAAGCGAAATGGATTTGCAGCTTACCAGTGACCCGCCGCTGACACAAAATACGATTGTGCGTATGCTGACGCTGCAGCGTGAAAGTGCAGGCAGTAACGAGGTTACCGGTGACGATATGGCAAATCTGATGACCGTAGGCCTGCAGATGACAGTGCTGGGTGACGTGGAGATGTTTGTCAAACAGACACTGGGACTTGACCAATTCCGTATCTATACCGGCAAAACACGTTCCGGCATCGGCTTTGAAAGTGTTTATGACCGTAATAAAGAGTTGACGGCAGATGAGAAAAACCAGTATAATGTTTTAGTAAGCAAATATCTTAATGATAATTTTATGCTTGGTTATACAACAAGCTTTGATGCTGTTGACAGAAGCATTTTCGGACAGTACGATATCAGTAAGCACATGAATGTTACTTATTCACGCAGCTACGATATGTCGAGGGATCCGAAGGACTGGTATGGCTTGGAATATAAGATTTCGTTCTAAGCAAAGAATATTTTACGAGAGGAGGTGAACAGATGCTGCAAGGATATCTGGAAGAGCTGCGCAAGACTTCGCTGCTGGAGCCGGAAGAAGAGCTGGAGCTTTGGCGGCGTGACGCTGCCGGTGACGAAGCAGCGCATCAGCGCCTGATGACAGCTTATCAGCCGTTGGTTTTCAAAATTGCGTCGAGCTTCAGGCTGCCTGAGGCCGATACTATGGAGCTGATTCAGGAAGGCATGGTGGGACTGCTGGAAGCGGCGGAAAGCTATGACTATAAGCGGCAGGTAGCCTTCAGTCTGTTTGCCTCATATCGTATCAGAGGAAGCATGGTAGATTATCTGAGGCACAGCACGGATAAGGGCATGCTTTATCTGGACAGTGAGCTCTCCAAGGGCTTTACCTTAAGTGATGCTCTGCCGTCGGAGCTGGCATCTCCCAGCGAGGTGACGGAACAGCATCTGCTCTGCGAAAAGGTGGCGCAGGCGATGGACCGTCTGCCGCTGAAGGAGCAGCAGGTGCTGCAGGGAATGTATCTGGAGGACAGGCCGGCGCAGGCAGTTGCCGATGCTATTGATGTAAGCCTGGGCCATGTCTACCGCCTGCAGAAGCAGGGTGTGCGCCGTATCCGCGGCATGCTTTCCCGCTTTATACATGAATTTAACAAGGAATAGTATTTAAGCCGATAAATAACGAAAAAAAGCGAAAATGCAAGTTAGCTTTACTAAATCTGTTGTAATCATCTGAAATGACTTGTGAAAACTCAAGGCGGCAGACGATTATATAAGACATAGTTATTAAAAACAATTATGCACAGAAAGGGGTAAAAGCATGACGCAGTCAAGCCGTACATTGTTTCAACGCATCCGCTGCATAAAGAGCAGTCTGGATAAGGCGGAGCAAAGCTTTATGGATAATAAGGATATACGGGGCGAGCTTGATTTGATGCTGGCGGAGGCTGAGCTGAAAAATCTGCGTCGGAAGAAAGACCGCCCCTGGAGCTGGAACCGGCAGGTTCTGGCAGGATGTGCAGCTGTTTTGCTGGTAGTTGCCGGTTTTGGCGGCTGGTGCTTTGCCAGAAACCATTACCGCGTCAAGGCGCAGGCCGCGTTGCCGCCGCCTGTGGCAGCACCTGTGGTTAAGCCGGAGCCGAAAATGCCGGTGCAGGCTGCGGTGCCTAAGACTGCAGCTATACAGAAACAGCAAGCTAAGGATACACCGGTACAGGAGAAACAAGGCACTCCCGACCGTGTTACTATATCTAAAGCCGATATGCACAAATTAGTGCAGTCAGCGCGAGTTGAGTTGAGTAACTCTAAATGAAATATGAGGAGGAATATCAATTGAAGAAACAAAAATTATGGCGGCCTCTGACAGTAGGCCTGACAGCAATGATGCTGGCCGCACCTGTCTATGCCGAAGAAATTCAGACACCTGCTATGGGTGCTGATACCTCTGTAACGCAGACTGCACCGTCATCCCATCAGGAGGAAAACAAGCTGGCTCCTTACGTAGGCAAGACCATTACCAAGCAGATTATTGAGGGTAATGTTACTGTGCCTGAGGCTGAAATTGCTGCTGCCCTGAAAACCAAACCCGGCATGCAGTTTACCGAAGCCGGCCTGAGCGAGGATTTGAGCGCTATTTATGATCTGGGCTGGTTCTATGACCTGCGTCCGGAATTCAAGCTCGTGCCGGAAGGCGTACAGGTAATTTACCATGTAATGGAAAACCCTGTATATCAAAAAACCGATGTTGAAGGCAATACTGTACTGAATAAGCAAAGAGTTGCAAGCTTCTTTGACCTGGAGCAAGGCAAAATCGCTAATCTGAAGGATATCAATAAATGCGTACAGAAGCTGGAAGAGGAATATCGTTCCAACGGCTACATCCTGGCACGTGTTACCGACGTGCACATGGAAAAGGACGGTACTCTGAAGGTTGCTGTCAACGAAGGCATCGTTGAAGGCTTCAAGGTTAAGGGCAACGTAAAAACCAAGGATTATGTTGTTACCCGTGAAATGAAGCTGAAAAAAGGCGAGCCGTTCAATGCCAAGGCTGCACGCCGCAGCATGCAGCGCGTATATAACCTGGGCTATTTTGAAGACGTTAACATTAAGCTGAACCCGGGCCGTGAGCCGAATGGTGTTGAAGTAGAAATTTCCGTAGTTGAAATGAACACCGGTACCTTCGGTATCGGCGCAGGCTACAGCAATGCCGACGGCTTTGTAGGCATGGTTTCCATCGGCGATAAGAACTTCCGCGGTATCGGTGACAAGATTAACCTGCGTTGGGAGTTCGGCGGCGAGGATAACAAGAACTATGACTTCAGCTATACCCGCCCCTGGCTGGATGATAAAGAAACCAGTGCTACCATTAACCTTTACGATATCACCAACGAATATGCCGACTACAATATTGACGGTGACGAAATTGCCCGCTACGACAAAAAACGTCGCGGTCAGGAAATTACCTTCAGCCGCAGAACCCATAATGAATTTATCAGCAACTACATTACGATTAAAAACCGTGATGATATTTATAAGGGCGAAGCTGACGGCTACGAAGGCGATGAGAATCAATACTACGAGGATAAATTCAATCAAAGTAGTAAATATGAATCCTGGATGCCTAAGACTGCTGCAGAGCGCCGTAAAGAAAACTTTGGTGTTACCCGCAGTATTACCTTCGGCCGCGTATATGATTCCCGCGATAACATCTATGATCCGCATGAAGGCAAGCGCATCGGCTACAGCGTAGAATGGGCCGGCGGCATGGGCGGCGATTTTGACTTCACCAAATGGACCGCTGACTGGCGCTACTACTATCGTGCAGGCGGCGAAAGCGTTTGGGCACTGAACCTGGGCGCAGGCTATGCAAGCGGCGATATGCCGTTGTCTCAACGCTTCACCATGGGCGGCAGTGATACTTTGCGCGGCTATGAGGATGACCAGTTCCGCGGCAACAGCATGCTGAAGGCAACTCTGGAATACCGCTTCCCGATTGTCAAGAAGGTTCAGGGCGTACTCTTTACCGATAACGGTTATGCATGGGATAAACGCCATGAGGATGAATTTGATATGGGACTGCTCAAGAACAGCTATGGCGTAGGCCTGCGTATCAACTCTCCGCTGGGACCGGTTAAGCTGGACTATGGCTACGGCGAGGATGGTGGCAAGTTCCACTTCAGCTTTGGTGGACAGTTCTGATTTTGCGGAGAATATTTAGGCTATGAAGCTGAATAAGATTCTGTTCTGTGCTGCAATGACAAGTATCTTGCCATTGCAGCATGCTTTTTCTGCACCGGTTAACAGTGTAGAAGTACAAGTTATAGATATTAACGGTGGCACCAGCCAGCTGCTGCTGCAGAAGATGAGCGACAGCATGCAGGTGGTGGCGGACCAGCTGTTTATTGATAAGGATACGGCAATGATTGAAGCGGCCGGGGAGGACTATGCCCGCCTGCTGACGGAAATCGGCGACAGGGTATTTACCGGCTACGAGCTGACTGATGTTAAGCTGGCTGTAGGTGAAACTACACAGGTGAAGCTGTATGCACGTCCCTGGAACAAGGTTATCGAAAAGCCGCTTATCGATTTGCAGTTTTCCGGAGTGGAGCCGCAGACGGCGACGCTGCTGGAGCGGCGCATTCCTGCGCTGCATGCTCAGCTGGAGCAGGCTATCAGCGGTGCATCGGTGGATGCGGGTGACTGGGCCGGCGGCGTACTGCGCAAGCTGGTACGCAACGAGGTGCAGGCACAGCTGCCGGAATTTAAGCCGGCGGTGGATGTGCTGCAGGAGGACGGACGCACGGTAGTGCAGGTGGTTATCTATCCCGTAGGCCAGCTGGTGCGTAATATCCGCTACGAGTTGCGCAGCGAGGCTATTCCTAATGTGCTTTTGATGCAGATGAAGTATAAATATGCCGGCGAATGCGACAAGCTGCGCGGACTGCCTGTTGCTTATGTGCAGCGCCACAGGCAGGAGCTGGAGCAGCAGCTTTTAGAGAAGCTCATGACTGAGCCGGAGGTAAAAAATTATCAGCTGCGCCCGGAGGTTAAAATTACGCCCGGTGCTGATTTGGGCGTAAATATTATGATTGAATCGGATGATTATAAAATCTGGTTTGAGGGCTATGGCGACATCGGCCGCAATAAGGAAAACCTTTCCGGTAAGGCCCATCTTGGTAAAATGATTTCGCCGCGCGATGAGATTTTCGGCGAGGCGGAGGTTATCCTGGATGACGTCCAATGGCGCTTCGGCACCGGATATACGCATTATTGGGGCAAGAGCGGCTGGAGCTACGTACGGCGGATACCGACAGGCGACAACAATTATCGTCTGGAATACAGCCTGAGTCCTAAATGGCGTTTGCGGGCCGAGCATTTTTCCGGTGATAACCGTAATGAATTTGCGGTGCGCTACCGCATTCATGAGTTCCTCAGCGCGGAATATGTTTACGGCGGCAGTGAATTTTACCTGCGTCTTATAGGAAATCTCTAGCAATTCTTGAAAGAATTAGCGCAGGCTGATATAATAAGATATATTATTGCAACAGACAGTACAAAAACGGATGACGGCAGCTTGCTGCTGTTTTCTGCTGTTGTAGCTTCTGAATTTTTGTATGAGGAAAAGAAGGTAGGGATTTAGATTATGATGCAGAAATTGCGTAACCCTAAAAATGTAAAGCTGATCTCCTTGTTTGTAGCGGCGATTTTCGTATTGGGCTGCTTTGCGCTTTCCGTAACGCAGAGCGGTGTAGGCAAGAGTGCATTTGCCGCTTCCAGCGAATCTGCTATCGGCGTAGTTAACTATCAGATGCTGGTAGCACAAAGCCCGGATCTGAACGACGTTAATACAGCTATGAACAAAGAAATCGAAGCTGCCCAAAAGGACTTCAATGAAAAAAGCAAGACCATGAATGAGGCAGAAAAGAGAAAATATTATACTCAGACTCAGGAACGTCTGGCCAACAAACAAAAAGAGCTGATGGACCCTGTACTGAAGAAGATTGAAGCTAGCATCAAGAAGATTGCTGACAAAAAAGGTCTGGCAGTAGTAGTAGATAAGAACACTGTTGTTTTCGGCGGTGTAGATATTACCGACGAGGTTGCCAAGGCTATGCAGGCAGGCAAATAACAGCTTCTGCAGCGCTGCTGCTCTGAAGTTGGCAGATTGCCTTGCGTAATGTCAGTTTAATCGCGGTATTTACGGATGGACAGCAATGTTATTGGAGGCAGGCATGAAGAAGAACAAGCTGGTAAAAATAAGTGCTATTATTGCAGCTGCTCTGCTGATTTCGGCATGCAGTACCAATGTCCGGGGACCGCAGGAAAAAATAGCTGTTATCAACTGGGAGCAGGCGGTAAGCGCCCATCCCCAGTATGCTAAGCTGGAGCAGGGTGAAAAAATTCTGCAGGATTTGCTCAATAAGCGTAAAGGTCAGGAAGAGCTGGCCAAGGCGCAGCTAAGCAGCCTGAATAAGCTGCGCAGTCTGCGGCAACTCAGCCAGCAAAGCTTTATGGAGGCGGATTTCAATACCCGTATGGTAGAGCAGAGGGAGATTGAAAATGCCAAGCTGCAGAAGTTTGTAGCTCAGGCCGAGGCAGAAGCAGATAATCAGTTGGCCGAACGCAAAAAGAATATCGAAGATGCCTATAAGCTTAAATTATTTAATCTGCGTGCTATACTGGAGGCTGTAAAAATGAAGCCTGATGAACGTCAGGCCGTTGAAAAACAGCTGCAGGAGCTGCAGAGGGAGCGCGGTGCGCAGATTGCCGAGCTGCAGGCGGAAAAACGCCGTCTGGTTGATGCTAAGGTACTGCCGTACAAGGCAGAGGCTGAGCAGCGGATGCGCGATATGGCGCAGCAGCAGCATGCTCAGGCTATGCAGCAGCTTAAATCGCCGGAGGAACGCGACAAGGAAATGCTTGACGCAGCACCGAAGGCCTTAAATAATGCACTGAGTATTATAGACAGAGAAATTGATAAGCAGCAGGAAAAGAACGATAGCCTGAAGAAGCAAATCAATCAGGATATCGAAAGCCAGGCTGTGAAGCTGGCGCATGAGCGCGGCTATACTATTGTTTTCAATAAGTTTAGAGTTAATATGAAGGCAGAGGATATTACCGCTGCTATAATAAAGGCCCTGAAAAAGGCATGATATTGTTAAGTGCCCGGGCCTGATATGAGCTATAATTAAGTGAGGTTAAAAATTATGAAAAAAATTATTGCCGGTCTGATGATTGCAGCATCTATGTTTACTTTCGGCTGCAGCGGACGTAATGCTGATTTTGGTACTGTTGATATGAGCAAGATTGAAGCAGAAGCTCCTATCGTAAAAACAACTCAGGAAGATGTAACTAAAAAAATGACCGACCTGAAAACCCAGATGGATAAAGACATGGAAGGCAAAACCGGCGATGATGCCAAAAAGGTTGCCGAAGATTACGGCGCTAAAGCCAAGCTGATTCAAAGCGAAGCTCAAAATAAGCTGAAAGCAAGCCTGGATACTGCTCTGAAGCAGGTTTCCGACGAGAAAAAGCTGGGCGCTATTTTGGATAAGCGTGCCGTTCCTCAGGGCGGTACCGATGTTACCAGCGATGTAATTGCAAAAATGAAATAATAGCAGCACCCTGAAGCGGGCGGATAGTCCGTCCGCTTTTTGCGTAAGCGGCTTTATGGTGGAGGTATGAAATGGAGAAGAGTGTACAAGAATTAGCAGAATTTTTAAAAGGCACGGTAGAGCATGATAACCCCGAATTGCGCATTACCGGCGTTAACGGACTGGTTGAGGCAGGACCGAAGGATATTTCCTTTGCAGTGCCGCCTCATGTAGAGCACTGCCATCTTAGCAAGGCAGGTGTAATGGTTCTCAGTCCCGAAGACCCGGAGCTGGACGGCCGTCCGGTTATCAGAGTTGCTAACCCGCGTGCGGCTTTTGCTGCGCTGCTGGAGCTGTTCCGCCCGCAGGAAGAGGTTGAGCGTGTTATCAGCCCCTATGCTTATGTATCCAAGAAGGCGAAAATCGGCAGCAATGTAGCTATTCAGCCCTTTGCTGTTGTTGAGGATGATGCCGAAATCGGCGACGGCTGCGTAATCTATCCGCATGCTTATGTCGGCAAACGTGTAAAAATAGGCAAGGATTGTACCCTTTATCCTAATACCACTATCCGTGAGGACTGTGTATTGGGCGACAGAGTTATTCTGCAGTCCGGTTCTGTAATCGGCGGCGACGGCTTCGGCTATATTACCCAAAACGGCAAGCACAGCAAGGTTCTGCAGACCGGTAATGTAGTGCTGCAGGATGATGTAGAGATTGGCAACAACACCTGTATCGACCGTGCTACCGTTGACAGCACTATCGTTGGCAAGGGCACCAAGATTGATAATCTGGTACATCTCGGCCATAACGATGTTTTAGGTGAAAACTGCCTGGTTGTTGCTCATGTCGGTATTTCCGGCAGCGTAACCGTAGGCAACAATGTTACCTTTGCCGGTCAGGTTGGTACCGTAGGTCATATTACTATCGGCAACAACTGCGTATTTGGCGGCAGAACCGGTATTACCAATAATGTTCCCGACAATTCCGTTATGGGCGGCTTCCCTGCTATGCCGATGAAGGAATGGCTGCGTCAGGAAGCAAATATGCGCAAGATGGGCGATATGCTCAAGCGCGTCAAAGCTCTGGAGAAGGAACTGGCAGAGCTGAAAAAATAATAGGGTGGTGAAAGCTTGTTAGGTTATTATATAGTCAAGCTTTTTAGTAAATTTATGTGTATCTCCCCCATGTGGCTGCGCAAGCTGGTGGCAAAATTTCTGGGCAGCGTAGCTGTTGCGGTTGTACCGCGCTGGCGCATGCAGATGGCAGAGGCCAACATCCGCGAATGCCTGGGGGTTGACGAAGCAAGAGCTGCGGAAATCGCTGCAGACAGTCTGCACCGCTTCGGCCGCATGGTCGTTGAGGTTATGCGCTTCCCGCTGCTGAACAGGGATAATATTGACAAGAAGGTAAAGGTAGAGGGCCTGGAATACCTGGAGGCTGCCTATGCCCAGGGCAAGGGCGTCATTATGGCTACAGGTCACTACGGCAACTGGGAGCTTTTGGGCGCTACCGTAGCGCTGCACGGCTATCCTATGCTGTCTATTACCCGTAAGCAGAACAACGGTCATATGGATAAGCTTATCAATGAATTCCGCCAGATGGTGGGACAAAAGGTTACCTATAACCGTGGCGAGCATGGCCTGCTGGCTATCAGCCGTATGCTGCGCGAAAAAAATCTTCTGGGCATCCTTTTTGACCAGGATACGAACGACGATGGCGTGCGTATCGACCTGTTCGGCAAGGATTCAGTTATTCCTATGGGACCGGCGGCGCTGTCGCGTATTTACGGTTCACCGATTTTACCGATCTTTATGCATAACAATACAGATGGCACCTGTACAGCTAAAATTTATCCTCCCTTGTACACCCCGAAAACCAAAAACAAGGAGCAGGATTTTTATGCGGTAACCCGTGAGCTGGTGACAATACTGGAGCATGAGATTATTGCGCATCCGGAAATGTGGTTCTGGGTGCATGACCGTTGGAAAGACGGACGCCAGCGTTTTGGCAGAAAAAAATAAATTTGATAAAGGAGGAGCAAAATGACCGAGCAAAAAAAGGAATACCAGCATACAATTGCTAAAGAGGTATCCTATTCCGGCATTGGTCTGCATTCCGGCAAGGATGTGCTGATGACACTGAAGCCTGCAGAGGCTGATACAGGTATTGTCTTCGTCCGTACCGATTTACCTGGCAGACCGGAAATAAAGGCTTTGCCGGAAAATGTAAGCTCCACGGTAAAGGCAACAACACTTAGTGCAAACGGTGCTGAGGTTTTTACGGTTGAGCATCTTATGGGTGCGCTGTCTATGATGGCGATTGACAATATCCGTATTGAAATGTCTTCCCCGGAACCGCCGGTAACCGACGGCAGTGCTAAGGTTTTCTGCGAGCTGATTGAAAAAGCAGAACCTGTGCAGCAGGAGGCAGAACGTCATATATATGCCGTTGATAAAGCATTTTCCGTTTATGACAATGACCGTTATATCGTTATTTTACCTTATGACGGCTACAGAATTTCTTTTACATCCATTAACAGTCATCCGATGCTGGGAACCCAGTATTTCGATATCCTGCTCGATAAGGAGAGCTTTAAAAAGGATATTATGGCTGCCAGAACAGTGGCTTTTACTTCCGAGCTGGAAATGCTGCGTAAGATGGGCCTGGGCCTTGGCGGTTCGTTAGAGAATGTAGTTGTTTTTGATGATGAAAAAATTCTTTCTGTGCCGCGTTTTGACGATGAACTGATTAGACACAAGATTCTTGATGCCATTGGCGATTTGTATCTGCTGGGACCGATTAAAGCGCATGTTATTGCCGTAAAAACAGGACATGCTTTTAACTCGCAAATCGCTAAGCAAATTCAGGCTTACAGAACAAAGGGGGAGTAATAAATGACAGTATTAGATATTAACGAAATTAAAAAGATCCTGCCGCATCGTTATCCGATGCTTTTGGTTGACCGCATTCTGGAAGTTGAGCCTATGAAACGCGCAGTAGGTATTAAAAATATTACCGCTAACGAAATGCAGTTCTTAGGTCATTTCCCTAATGAACCGATTATGCCCGGCGTTCTGCTGATTGAGGCTATGGCTCAGGTTGGCGGCGTTGCTATGCTGTATCCGGAAGAAAACCGTGGCAAGATTGCTGTTTTCGCTAAAATAGACAATGTACGCTTCCGCAAGCAGGTTGTGCCCGGCGACCAGGTTGTAACCACCGCTGAGGTAACTAAAATTATGCGCGGCAGCATGGGTATCATTCATTGCGAGGGTAAGGTTGACGGCAAGGTTGCCTGCGAATGCGACTGCACCTTTGCTATTATGGACCCGAAAGAAAATTAATCAGCAAAATACAAAAAAGCTGTAATTGGTAGAATAAGCGAGCAATACAGCTAAAATTAATGCTAATTTCATTTAACTGTGATTTTTGTAGTGTTAAAAATCGTGGATACCTGTGATTATAGTATTATATTTATATTTAATTGCTTGATTAATATCTTATTTGGGGAGTGAAAATAATGAGTTCGGTTATTATGCCAACTAGTGGTATCCATGAAACTGCAATCATTCATCCGTCTGCTAAAATCGGCAAGGACGTAAGCGTAGGTCCTTATGCTGTTATCGACGAAGATACGGAGATTGGCGACGGCTGCGTGATCGGTGCGCATGTGACTATCCATCCATATACTAAAATCGGCAAGAATTGCCACTTTTTCCCGGGCTGCTCTATTGGCGCAGTACCGCAGGATTTAAAATTTGTAGGTGAAAAAAGCTACACCATTATCGGTGACGGCGGCAGCTTCCGTGAATGCTGCACTGTTCATCGTGCATGCGGTGAAGGCAACGAAACCCGTATCGGCAACAACATCCTGATGATGGCCTATACTCACGTAGCACATAACTGCATCGTGGGCAACAATGTTATTATGTCTAACGTTGCAACACTTGCAGGTCACGTTATCGTTGAGGACCGTGCCGTTATCGGTGGCTTGTCTGCAGTACATCAGTTCTGCAAGATTGGCCGTAACGCAATGATCGGCGGTATGGCACGTGTAACCCAGGATGTTCCTCCGTTCATGATCTGTGCCGGTGACCCCGCTTTTGTTTCCGGTCTGAACAGCGTAGGTCTTTCCCGCGCAGGTATGCCGGTTGAAGAACGCAGCGAGCTGAAAAAGGCTTTCCGCATTCTTTATCGCAGCGGTCTGCCGTTGCAGGAAGCAATCAGCACTATGGAGCAGGAGCTGACAAGCTCTGAGCCTATGGAACATCTGATGCGTTTCCTGCGTAATGTAGAACGCGGCATCATCCGTACACGCAGAGGCTAAGGCTATGGAGGTGCTGGGCGTACTTTCAGGTGTCGGACATCTGCCGGTAGAGGTAGCACGCTCAGCGAAAGAGCTGGGTTACCATGTTGTCGCTGTAGGTGTTGTTCCCGGTATTGACGAGGAGCTGCCCGGCAGTGTTGATGTTTATTACGATATCAACATCGGCAAAATCGGCAAGATTATTTCTACGCTGAAAAAAAATAAGGTTACCAAGGTCACCATGATCGGCAAGGTAACAAAGGAAGTTTTGTACAAAGCAGGCAGGATTGTTCCTGATCTGCGGGCGATAAAAATTTTGGCTACCATTCCGGACCGCAAGGATGATACTATCATGAATGCGATTGTCAAGGAGCTGGAGGACGAAGGCATTGAGGTTATGGATCAGACCTTATTGATTAAACCGCTGCTGCCGCCGCCTGGTGTCCTGACCAAGCGTAAGCCTACGGAGGCAGAGCTTGCGGATATGGAATTCGGCTTTGAGATGGCCAAAGCCATCGGCGGACTGGATATCGGTCAGACTGTTGTTGTAAAAAATCGCGCCGTTATGGCGGTAGAAGCGATTGAAGGCACTGATGCCTGCATTCTGCGTGGCGGTTTTTTAGGCAAGGGCGGTGTTATCGTAGCCAAGGCTGCCAAGCCGAAGCAGGACCAACGCTTTGATATTCCCGGTTTCGGTACGACGACGATTGAATCAATGATTCACGCCGGTGCTACAGGAGCTGTTATTGAAGCAGGTAATACTATCATTCCGGAGCGTGAAAAGGTGATTGCGTTGGCGGATGAGCATAATATTACCATTCTTGTAAAATAAATATCGGAAAAATTTCGTATTTCTTAGCGGCTGATAGCTTATGTCAGCCGCTTTTTGTGTTATAATATATACTGAATATATATAGGTTAATGCAAGGAGACATCATGGCGAAAATATTAATATCTGCCGGAGAAGCCTCTGGCGATATCCATGCAGCTGCTGTGACTGCTGCTATAAAAAAACTTGATAGCAAGGCCGAGGTTTTTGGTATGGGTGGCGACGCTCTTCGTCAGGCCGGCGGCGAGGTGCTGTGGGACATCAAGGATCATGGCGTAATGGGTTTTGTGGAGGTTATCCGCAAGCTGCCTGATTTATTCCGTCTGCGCAGTGATTTTGCGCGCATTATGGACGAACGCAAGCCGGATTGTCTGGTAGTTGTCGACTATCCGGGGTTTAACATGAAGCTGGCAAAGCTGGCTCACGATAAAGGAATTCCCGTTGTATCATATATTGCTCCGTCGGCATGGGCCTGGAACAAGGGCCGTGCCAAAAAGGTTGCGAAAATAGTGGATAAGGTTGCCTGCATCTTTCCTTTTGAATACGATGTGTATAAGGAAGCAGGTGCTCCCGTAGAGTTTGTAGGTCATCCGCTGCTGGATATTGTGCATCCTGCGATGACTAAGGCTGAGGCTGAAGCCTGGGCCGGCAAGCAGCCCGGTAAAAAGCTGATATTGCTGATGCCCGGCAGCCGTCTGATGGAAATTGAAAAAATGCTGCCGACACTGCTGGCAGGCGCTAAGCTTTTAAAGCAGCAGTTACCTGATGTGCAGTTTGTTATGCCGCGCGCTAACACCATTCCGCTTGCTATGCTGCAGGAAAAAATTGCGGCGTATGGCATTGAGGTAAAAATTACCGAAGGCCATAACTACGATTTGTTCAGTGTAGCGGATTTGGCGCTGGCTACCAGCGGTACGGTAACGCTGGAGGCTGCTTTGTGCGGCTTGCCGAGCGTTATTGTGTATCGTACCTCCGCATTGAATGCTTTTATCGCGCGTCTGGTAATCAACATCCCCAATATCGGCTTGCCGAATATTGTTGCGGGCAAAACGATTATGCCGGAGCTGCTGCAGGAGGACTTCACCCCGGAAAAATTAGCGAAAACTGCAGTCGAGCTTTTGCAGCCTGAGCGTCAGGCACAGCTGCAAAGCGATTTGGCATATATGAAGCACAGACTTGGTGAACCCGGTGCGGTAAACCGTGTTGCTCAATTAATCTTAAAAATAACTGAGGAGAGAAAATGAATTTATACCTTCGAGCATTGAAATATGTAAAAGCTTATTGGATGCGTGCGCTGGCAGCGCTTATCTGCACAGGCATTGCCTCCGGCTGTACTGCTTATCTGCCCTGGGTTATCAAGGACATGGTAGACCAGGTTCTGCGTGATAAGGATACATCCATGCTGAACTATATTGTTATCAGCATCGTGGTTGTTTTTATTATCCGCGGTGTTTCCTATTACGGACAAAGCTATCTGATGAACTATGTCGGCCAGCGTGTGATTATTGATATCCGCAGGGATGTTTTTGAAAAGCTGCAGCGCTTGAGCATGAGCTTTTATGACAAGCATAAAACCGGTACCATTATGAGTTATGTTACCAACGACGTTAATGCGTTGCAGTCCGCAATGGTAGAAAACGTTGTGGAAATGTTTACCGAAAGCGTTATCCTTATCGTATCTATCGCTATGATGCTGTATCTGGACTGGAAGCTGTTCCTCGTAACCTTTGCAACCTTCCCGGTTGTACTGTTCTTCATTGACAGCTTCGGTAAGCGCATCCGTAAATCCGGCAGCCGTATTCAGGAGGCTGCTGCTGACATTACCTCTGTACTGCAGGAGGTTGCTTCCTCTCCGCGCGTTATCAAATCCTTCGTGCGCGAGGGCTATGAGGTAGAGCGCTTCGACAAGGAAAACATGAACAACTTCCGCGCCAACATGAAGTATGCGCAGCTTTCTTCAACGCTCACCCCGACGATTGAATTTGTGGCAGCTGTCGGCGTATCCATTATTCTTTGGTACGGCGGCAACAGCGTTATCAACGGCAGTATCACCGCAGGCTCTCTGGTAGCCTTTCTGACCTATGCCGTTAATATTTCTAACCCGATTAAACGTTTAAGCCGTGTTATCGGCAATATTCAGAAGGCATTAGCTGCAGCGCAGCGTGTTTTCGACGTATTGGATTTACCGGAGGCTATTAAAAATGCACCTGATGCCAAGGCTTTGCCGAAGGTGAAGGGGGATGTACGCTTCAATGATGTAAGCTTTGCTTATAACGAAAACGAAGAGGTGCTCAGCCATGTTTCCTTCGAGGTTAAGCCCGGCGAAATGATTGCCTTTGTCGGTCCTTCCGGTGCGGGCAAGTCTACCGTAGCCAGCCTCTTGCCGCGTTTCTATGATGCGACTAACGGCAGCATTACGATTGATGGCCAGGATATCCGCAAGGTTACGCTGGATTCCCTGCGTGAGCAGGTTGGTATTGTACCGCAGGAAACAGTTCTGTTCAACGGTTCTGTTTATGATAACATTCTTTACGGCCGTCTTGATGCGACACGTGAAGAGGTAGAGGCTGCAGCGAAGGCTGCGAATGCCCATGACTTTATTATGCAATTGCCTAATGGTTACGAAACAATGCTGGGTGACCGCGGTATGAATATTTCCGGTGGTCAGCGTCAGCGTATTTCCATTGCCCGGGCAATATTGAAGAACCCGCAGATTCTGATTCTCGACGAGGCAACCTCTGCACTCGATACGGAAAGCGAGCGCGTGGTACAGGAGGCTCTGGACCGCCTGATGGTAGGCAGGACATCCTTTGTTATTGCGCATCGTCTTTCGACGATTAAAAATGCCGATAAGATTATGGTTCTGGAAAAGGGCCAGCTTATCGAGCAGGGTAACCATGATGAGCTGATGGCTATGGACGGGCTGTACGCGCATCTGTATAAGATTCAGTATCGCAGCAAGGAAGCCAAGTAAGGCGAAAAGAGGTTAGTAAATGTATATACTCTACAATATTCTTATTTTAATAGTGCTGGTAATTTTTATTGTCCCCTATTACACTTACCGCCTGTTTACAGAAAAAGGCTTCGCCTTGCGCTTTAAGCAGAGCCTCGGTTGTGTAGATGAAGAGGATATCGCCAAGGTTGCCGGTAAGGACTGCGTTTGGATTCATGGTGCATCCGTAGGCGAAATTGTTGCTACCAGTCCGCTTGTCAAACAAATTCGCAAGGAAATGCCCGATCGCCCGGTATTGGTATCTGCCTTTACCGTAGGCGGTTATAACATGGCGAAACAGATTATTCCAGAAGCAGATGCAATCATCTACTTCCCGCTGGATTTGCCGTTTGTCGCAGAATCTCTGGTCAAGCGTATTCATCCGGGCGTATTCATGCCGGTAGAAACAGAGCTGTGGCCTAATTTCCTGCGCGCTATCCGTGAACGTCATATACCTGTAATGATGGTCAACGGCCGTATCTCCGAAAAATCCGTAAAAAATTACAAATACCTTTATGGTATCTGGGATGATATGCTCAATACCGTAACCCGCTTTTGCATGCAGTCCAGCATTGATGCCGATTATATTGCGCATCTCGGCGCCGACCGCAGCAAAATCTTTGTTACCGGTAATACCAAGTTTGACCAGACTTATGCGGAGGTTACGCCGGAGGATTTGGCAAAATACCGCTTTGAGCTGGGCTTGAAAGAGGATTATCCTATTATCGTTGCCGGCTCTACGCATCCCGGCGAAGAAAAGGTGCTGTTTGAATCCTTCAAGTGCATCCGTGAAAAATATCCGCATGCACGTCTGATTATCGCACCGCGTAAAACTGCCAGAGCGGATGAAATTGCCAAGCTGGCAAGCCATTACGGCTATGAAACCGGCTTCCGTTCCAAGATGCTGGAAGAAAGCGGTGAGCGTAAGGAATATCCTTTGCTGATTATCGATACCATTGGTGAGCTGGGACGTATTTATGCCGTAGGCGATGTTGTTTTCGTCGGCGGTTCCTTCAGTAATACCGGCGGTCACAATGTACTGGAGCCTGCTGCTCATGCCAAACCTATTCTCGTAGGCCCGAGCATGCAGAACTTTAAGGATTCCTATGCACTGTTAAGCAAGGTTAAAGCTTGCAAGATGGTTAATAATAATGATGAGCTGACGAAGGAAATGCTGGATATTCTGGGCAATGATGAGCGTCGTGCGCAGATGGGTGCGGCTTCCCTGCAGGTTATCAAAGAGAACCGCGGCGCGGATGTGCGCAGCATCCGTTATCTCAAGGAGCTGCTTGATTTAACTGCTGTGCCTGCCCGTGAATACAAAAGCTATCCGATTAATACGCGTAACCTGACGGATGAAGGCGGCGGACGCTTGCGTCACGGTGATGCGATTATCCAATATGTTATGCAGGTTGCCTATGGTCCGGAAACTCCGTTCTTCGGCTGGCTGTTGCTGGCAGTTCTGCGTGGCATGTCTTATTTATATGAATTCGGCGTTTGCTGCAAGCTGTCTATGTATAATTGCGGCCTGCTGCACAGAGAAAAGCTGAACTGCTGCGTTATCTCTATCGGTAATATTACCGTCGGCGGCACAGGTAAAACTCCTACCGCCCAGAAGATGGCGGCAATTATCAAGTCTATGGGCTATCGCGTTGTTATCCTGAATCGCGGCTACCGTTCGCATTGGGGCAAGGAGCTGGGCGTAGTTTCCGACGGCAATAAGATTTTCATGACTGCCTATGAAGCAGGTGACGAAGCTTACCTGATGGCCAAGACTTTGCCGGGTATTCCGGTAATCATCGGCAAAAACCGTGCCGTTACTGGCCGTTATGCCGTTGAAAAGCTGAATGCCGAGGTTATCATTATGGACGATGGCTATCAGCACTGGCAGCTGGAGCGCGACCTGGATGTTGTCCTGGTAGATACGCTGAATATGTTCGGCAACGGTTGTGTGCTGCCGCGCGGTACTCTGCGTGAGCCGCTCGAAAACCTGAGCCGCGGCGATTTGTTTCTGCTGACCAAAACCGACCAGAGCAGCAAGCTGAGCCGCATTCAGCTGCGTCATACTATTGCCAAATATAATGACAAGGCACCGGTAGTAGAAAGTATTCACCATCCGAAAAACTTTGTGGAAATTGCCGACTGGTACAAGGGTATTTCCGAAAATATCAAGGATCTGGAAGAGCTGCGCGGTAAGGATGTTATGGTCTTTTCCGCAATCGGCAACCCGTCCTCCTTTGAACAGACACTCTCCAGTATCGGTTTGAATATAATGGAGGCTGTACGCTATCCCGATCATCATGATTACGGTATGCTGGAAATGCAGTACATCAACGAGCGTGCCAGCAGCCTAAAGGCTGTAGCAATGGTTACTACAGCGAAGGATGCTGTTAAGATACCGACTGAATTTATTTATTCTGCCCGCGAAATTCCTTTGTATATCCTGAATATGGATATCTGCATTACCGAGGGCATGGATAAGTTCAAAGAATATATTGATCATGCCATTAAAAAGGAGCTTGATAAAAAATGAAAGTTTTATGCGTAATTCCCGCACGTTATGCTTCTACCCGTCTTCCGGGCAAACCGCTTTCCCTGATTGCAGGTAAGCCGATGATTCAGCACGTTTATGAGCGTGCCTGCCAGGCTAAGCTGCCGGATGAGGTAGTTGTAGCTACCGATAATGAGCTTGTCAAAAAGGCTGTAGACGGCTTCGGCGGCAAAGCAATGATGACATCTCCCGACCATCCGAGCGGTACCGACCGTTTGGCCGAAGTAGCTTTGAACTATCCCGATGTTGATGTTATCGTTAACGTACAGGGTGATGAGCCGATGATTCCGCCTGAGGTTATTGACCGTCTGGCTGAATGCTTTACCGGTGACAGCGAGCTGCAGATGGCAACATTGAAGGTTGCTATGAACGAGGAGGATTACAACAATCCTGCTGCCGTAAAGGTTGTAACCGACCTTAACGGCTATGCACTGTACTTCTCACGCAGCCTGATGCCGTATCCGCGCAATAAGCCGGAAGGCTACAAGGTTTACAAGCATGTAGGCATTTATGCTTACCGCCGCAGCTTCCTGCTGAAGTATGCAGCACTGCAGCCGACACCGCTGGAAAGAGCGGAAAGCCTGGAGCAACTGCGTGCACTGGAAAATGGTTATAAGATTAAAGTTCTGGAAAGCGATTTCCAGGGCATCGGTGTTGATACCCCCGAGGATTTGGCAGCAGTCAATGAGTTGTTTGCTAAAATGAATAAATAAGCTGGAGGATACTTATGCAAATCGTTAAAGTTGGTAATTATGAAGTAGGTCAGGGCCATCCCCTGATGCTGATGGCAGGTCCCTGCGTACTTGAAGGCTATGAGCGCAGCCTGATGATTGGCCAGCGTACAAAGGCTATCTGCGACAAGCTGGGTATTCCCTATGTATTTAAGGCTTCCTTTGATAAGGCTAACCGTTCCTCTTATGCTTCCTTCCGCGGACCCGGCATTGAAGAGGGCTTAAAGCTTCTGGCTCAGATTAAAAAGGATCTGGGCGTTCCTGTAGTAACCGATATCCACGAGCCCTGGCAGGCTGATAAGGCTGCTGAGGTTGTAGATATTCTGCAAATCCCGGCCTTCCTGTGCCGTCAGACCGATTTGGTTTATGCAGCTGCCAAAACCGGCAAGACTGTTAATGTAAAAAAAGGTCAGTTCCTGGCACCTTGGGACATGAAGAATGTTATCAAAAAGGTTGAGGAAGCAGGCAATCATAACATTATGCTGACTGAGCGCGGTGCAAGCTTCGGCTACAACACATTGGTAACCGATATGCGCGGTCTGGCCATTATGCGCGAGCTTGGTTATCCCGTAGTTATGGATGCTACTCACAGCGTACAGATTCCCGGCGGTCAGGGTACCTCCAGCGGCGGTCAGAGCCAATATGTTCCGCATATGGCACGTGCTGCTGCGGCTGTAGGCATTGATGCACTGTTCTTGGAGGTGCATGATAATCCGGCAGAGGCATTGAGCGACGGCCCGAATATGGTTAAGCTGGATAATCTGGAAAAATTATTGACCGACGTGCTGGCAATCGACAAGATTGTACGTGGCTAAAGGTAGGGTGAGAATATGGAAGCAATGCTAAAGCATGCACAGGATGTTCTGCGCATGGAGGCAGAAGCGATTTTAGAGCTGGTGCCACGTGTAGATGAAAATTTCGCTGCAGCAGTAAAATTGATTTTAGATTGCCAGGGCCGTACCGTTATTACCGGTATGGGCAAATCCGGTCTTATCGGCCGCAAAATGGCTGCAACCTTTGCCAGCACCGGCACACCATCCTTTTATCTGCATCCTGCAGAGGGTATTCATGGTGACCTGGGCATGGTTACGGAAAGCGATGTTGTTATTGCTCTCTCCAACAGCGGTGAAACCGGTGAGGTTTTGAATATCCTGCCGTCCTTGCGTCGCATCGGGGCAAAGATTATCGCTATGGTTGGTAAGCCTGATTCAACACTTGGCAAGAATGCTGACGTTGTACTTAATGTAGGTGTCAGCAAGGAGGCCTGCCCGCTTGGTCTGGCTCCGACAAGCAGCACGACCGCAGCGCTGGCGTATGGCGATGCGCTGGCTTTGGCGCTGCTCAAAAAGCATAACTTTACCGCAAGCCAGTTTGCTATCTTCCATCCGGGCGGCAGCTTGGGACGCAAGCTGCTTTTGACCGTAGGCAGCATTATGCATAAGGGCGAGGAGAACCCGACTGTACTGGCAGATACCAAGGTACAGGACGCTTTGTTTGTTATTACCGATAAAGGTCTGGGTGCTGTATCCGTTGTTGATGCGGACGGCGTTATGCAGGGCGTGCTTACCGACGGTGATATCCGCCGCGGTCTGAGCAAGGGTGTTGATTTCCTGCAGCGTCCGGTTTGCGAGCTGATGACGAAATCTCCGAAAACTATTACCGAAGATAAGCTGGCAGCGCAGGCTCTGCATCTTATGGAAAGCAACAAGCCGAAACCGATTACAGTATTGCCTGTTATTGACAAAGACAATAAGGTTATCGGCCTGCTGCATATGACCGACCTTGTAAGGCAAGGAGTGGTATAATGATCAGCTGGTTCGACGATGCACAGGATGAGGATGACGAATTTATAGAAGCAGCTAAAGCAATCAGACTGCTGGCTTTGGATGTTGACGGCGTACTGACCGACGGAACTATCTATATTGCGGCAGACGGAGAATGCTTTAAGGGCTTTAATGCAAAGGATGGCATGGGCATCAGCTGTGCTTTGCGCAATGGTCTTGATGTAGCAATTATTACCGGACGCAAAAGCGAGATTATCCACCGCAGAGCTGAGGAGCTGGGAATAACAACCATTATCGAAGGCGCTAAGGATAAGCGTGAAGCGCTGCGTTCCTTGAGAAGGCTGCGCGGACTGTCGGTAGAAGAGGTTGCTTATGTAGGTGATGACCTCAATGATTTGCCGGCCTTTGCCGAGAGTGGTCTGACATTTGCTCCCGATGATGCTGCAGAAGATGTGTATGATGCGGCTGATATCGGTTTGGATAATCCTGGCGGCAGAGGTGCTGTCCGCGAGGCAATAGAGTATATTTTAGCTGCTCAGGACAAATGGGAAAAAATTGTTGCTTCATATGAGCAAGCTGGACAAGGAGATAGACAATAATGTGGCTTTATTATTTATTAAAAACAATGAGTACCGTAATTTCCTGGCTGCCCTATAAGGCAGTTGTGGTTATCGGTAAGGGTATGGGCCACCTCTATCATAAAATTGCCAAAAAGCAGCGTGTGCGTGCAGAGGAAACTATCCGCGAGCGCTTAGGCTATAGTCAGGAGCAGGCCGAGGCTACAATCAAATCGCTGTTTGTGAAGCTTGGCATAACCTTTATGGAAATTATGTATATGCCGGCGTTGAACAAGGACAATATCCGCGGTCTGGTAACCTTTGACCGTCCGGAGGTTCTGTGGGATGCGCTTAAGGAGAAGCATGGCGTTGTTATGCTGGCCTGCCATATGGATAACTGGGAATGGCTGGGCGCTGCACTGGCGCTGAACGGCTTTCCGCTGAGTGCGGTAGAAAAACCGCAGCCTAACCGTGTTTACAGCGATTTTATGAATGAGCTGCGCAAGGGCGTAGGCCAGGAAATTTTTTCGCGTGGTACAAGTGAAATCCTTGGCTGTGCGCGTGCTATGAAGAAGGGCCGTATGCTGGGCCTGATAGCTGACCAGGACGGCGGCTATGACGGCATCTTCGTTCCTTTTTTGGGCAAGATGGCATCAACGCCTAACGGACCGGCATATTTTTCCCGTAAATTCAAAGCACCTATTGTGCCGATTTTTATAGTACGTAAGCCTGACGGCTACGGCCATAAAGCAATTGTGCGCGACCCTATCCATTATGAATTCACCGGCGACCAAAAGCTGGATGATTATAATGTTACCCTGAAAATGACTCAGGAAGTTGAAAAAATAATCAAGGAATATCCTGATAACTGGTTGTGGTTCCAGCATCGCTGGAATACACCATACACCCCACCGGAGGAGGAAAAGCAGCCAGATGAAAAATAAGAAAGTAATTCTGTCAGTATTGGCAGGCATTGTAATTGCCGGTGCAATTATTGCCTGGCTGATGCTGAGCGGCGATAAACCTATAACTGTAAAACCGGGTGATGGTGTTACAGCGCAGATTAATGCTTCCTTAAAAAACAGTATGGTTAAAAGGGAAAAGGATGGCAAAAAGCTGTGGGAGTTTACAGTAGAAGAGGTTGTTAACGATAAGGCTAAAAACACAGCCTATCTGAAGGGCATCAAAGGCAAAGTTTATCGTGCGGACGGTAGCTTTATTGATATTTCTGCCGATAAAGGCAGTGCCGGCATGAAGAGCAATGACTTTTTCCTGGAGGGTAATATTAAGGCTGTACTGAATACCGGCGGCGAGCTTTATGCCGATAAAATAAGCTGGAATCAGGAAAAAGAGCTTATTACGGCAACAGGACATTTTAAAATGCATAAGGATGCCTATACCGCAACTGCGGATAGTGCTGTAACTACCAGTGCTTTTAAGCATATTAAGCTTAAGGGTAATGCTAAAGTGGAGAAAGGCGGCGAATAAGATGGCTTATAAAAATAGATTACTGCTGACACTGGCTGCAGCCGTGCTGGCAACAGGCATAACAGCAACTGCTTTTGCGGCTCCGGGCAATTTCAGCGTTCAGGCTGATGAGCTGGAGTATGACCTGGGCAGTGGTGAAGCTGTAGCAAAAGGAAATGTTGTACTGATGCAGGATGGCGGCAGAGCTACTGCCGATTACGCCAAATTCAACAGCAAAAGCAAGAGCGGTGTTTTAACCGGCAATGTTATTGCTGACCGTGATGATGCACATATTGTGTGCAATGAGTTTATTGTGCATAATGAAAATGATTTGTCTGCTGTAGGCGGTGCCATGATTACCAAGGGCGGCAAAAGCCTGAGCTCTGACAGAGTTGATTATTACAAGGCGCGCGAATTTGCCGAAACAATCGGCGGCTGGGCACGTCTTACCGACAGCGACGGCAGTGTGCTGAATGCGGCAAAGATTGATTATAATATGGCACAGGGAGTTGCCAATGCTTACGGCGGTGTTGATATCCGCAGTGATGCACGCAGCCTGACAGCTTCTGCTGACAGCGCAGTCTACAAAACCGATAACAGCGGTTATGTAGAGCTTATCGGCAATGCCAAAGCAACCCAGAACGGCAACAGCGTTGCCGGCGACAAACTGCGTCTTACCAATACCAACGTGGCTATTGCTGACGGTAATGTAGATATTATCTATATTCCGGAAAAGCAGCCTGCGCTGCCCGGTAAAGAAACGCAGGGCGCAGATGATAAAGCTTTAGCCTAAGAAGCGGAGGGCAAAGTTTTGGTTATAACAACAGATAATCTGGTAAAAATTTATAATACCCGTCACGTTGTTGACGGAGTAAGCATCAGCGTAGAGCAGGGCAGCGTAGTAGGCCTTCTTGGTCCTAACGGCGCCGGCAAGACGACAACCTTCTATATGATTGTCGGTATTGAAAAGCCTGATGCAGGTACCGTGATGCTCGACGGCAAGGATATTTCCGCAATGCCTATGTATGAAAGAGCGCGTGCAGGTATCGGTTATCTGCCGCAGGAGGCTTCTATTTTCAGCAAAATGACGGTAGAAGACAATATCATGGCGATTCTGGAAACTACTGAGCTGAATGCCTCGGAAAGAGAAGCGAAGATGAACGCTCTGCTGGATGAGTTCCGTCTGAACCATGTGCGCAAGAGCGAGGGCAAGGCGCTTTCCGGCGGTGAACGCCGCCGCGTAGAGATTGCCCGTGCGCTGGCTACCGACCCGGCCTTCATTCTGCTGGACGAACCGTTTGCTGGTATCGATCCTATTGCCGTAGCGGATATCCAGGGCATGATTGCACATCTGGCACAGCGTGGCATCGGTGTGCTGATTACGGATCATAACGTCCGTGAAACACTGAGCATTGTTGATAAGGCCTATATTTTGGCCGAAGGTCATATTTTACTGCATGGCGACAGCGAAACAATCGCTAATGACCCTGTTGCCCGTAAATATTACCTTGGCGATAACTTTAGCATGTAACAGGAGGAAGAAAAGTGCGCTTACGATTATTAGACCGTTATGTACTGAAGGAGCTTTTATACCCCTTCGTTTTCGGCATCGCTGCTTTCTCCAGTATTTTTATTGCCAGCACGATGCTGTTTAAAATTACGCAATACATGACTAAATACGGTGCTCCGCTGGAGACTGTAGCCCGTTTGTTTATGTATAATCTGCCGGAGGTTATCAACTATACCTTCCCGATGTCTATGCTGCTGGCAGCGCTGATGGCTTTTGGCAAGCTTTCCGGCTCCAGTGAGATTACGGCAATGAAGGCCGGCGGTGTCAGCTACTACCGTATTGTTGCGCCGGTGCTGGTTGTTGGCTTCTTTGTCAGCATGTTTTCCATGGTGTGGGCAGAAAAGGTAGTGCCTACCTCCAAAGCGAAGGCGTCGATAATCCTGAATGAGGAAATCCGCCACAATACGCGCCCCACAACTCAGAATCATATTATCATCAAAACTATCAGCGGTGATACCCAACGTGTTACCTATGCTAATAAGTTTGATGAAAAGCTTGGCAAGATGACCGATATCACTATCGAAGAGTTTAATAAAGGCAAAATTGCCCGTATTCAGACCGCCAAGGAAGGCTATTGGGAAAACGGCAGCTGGCGTATCGTAGACGGCAATGTTTTTGCGCTGGACGATAAGGACGGCGTACAAAGCAGTGCTAAATTCAAGGAGCAGATTATTCCTTTGAATTTCTCGCCGAAGCAGATTTCCTGGGAGCAAAAGGAGCCTGAGGAAATGACTATCCGCGAATTACGCGAATATATCAGCATGCTGGAAGAACAGCATACCTCGGCAGCACGTCAGTGGTGCGAAATCTTTATGAGAATCAATATTCCGCTGGCAAGCTTCTTCTTTGCAATGATCGGTGCTTGTCTGGGCACTCAGAAGCAGCGTACCAGCTCTTCTATCGGTCTGGGCATTAGTATTATCGTAATATTTATTTATTATGCAATAATGACCTTCACCACCGGTTTGGGCAAGGGTGGTGCAATGCCGCCGCTGCTGGCCTGCGCATTGCCTAATATTCTTTGCTTGGGTGTCGGCGTTTATCTGATGAAAAAGAAAAATGCCTAAAAGACTTGGATGAGTAAGTCATGGAGGTGAGTACTTGGTAGGTATAAGATTAATTATCATTATGGCCATTGTAGGTGGCCTGATTGCCTATCTGGCCGATAAAATGGGCAGTAAAATAGGCAAAAAAAGAATGTCGGTATTTGGCTTGCGTCCAAAGCATACGTCCATATTACTTACGGTACTCGGCGGTACTATTATTGCTGTTCTGACTATCAGTGTTATGGCAATAGCATCACAGAGTGCGCGCACAGCTTTGTTCGGCATGGAAAAAATTCAGCAGGAGCTTAAGCTTTTAAACCAAGAAAAGGCAGATACAACTGCTGCACTTGAACAGGCTAAAGGCAAGGTTAACGAGCAGAACAAAAAAATCAGTGAGCTTGATGCTAAAATCCAGGAAGCAGTTGCCGAAAATGATGCAATGGAAATCAAGCTGGCCCAGGTTAATGACATGTACAGCCAGGCACAGAATGAGGTAAATTCACTTACACATTCCAAGCTGCAGCTGACAAATGAAATTGACGAGCTGGAAAAAACTACCGAAGCTCTGCGTAAGGGTATCATCAATATGCGTGAAGGCCAGGTTTATTACCGTGCCGGCGAGGTTGTTTTTGCCGGTGTTATGCGCGGCGGTCTGAAGCATGAAGAAAATATGATTCAGATGAACTGGCTGCTGCAAAATGCAAATGAAGCAGCATTGCAGCGCTTGGGTGTTATCCACGATGAGCAAAAGCCTCTGCAGGCTATCTGGATTGGCAAAAATGTTGTCGATAATGCTGTAGCAAAGCTGGATAAAAGCAAGGGTAATATGCTTTTCCGTATCCGTGCCGTTGCCAATATTATAGTTGGCGAGCTGGCAGTATGCGATATTGAAATGGTAGATAATCAGTTCATTTATCCTGACGGAACCTTGATTTTCAGTGAGCAGTATAATCTTGGTAATAATGGCCCGAGCTATGAAAGCGTGCTTATGGAATTCCTGACGCAGATTAACCATAATGCGGTAAAGGCCGGTGTGCTGCCTGATCCGATGACGGGTAAGGTTGGCAGTATGGATGCTGCTACGATGATTGAAGCAGCTAATTCAATGCGTCGCACCAGAGGCAGCTTTATTCTGCGTGCTTATGCTAAAGGCGATATTACGACAGCCGGACCTGTAAGGGTAAGGCTGGAGGTGGTTCCGGTCAATGAGTAATTATCTTGGCGTAGATCCGGGGCGCAGCAAAACAGGATTGGCATTAGTTGCCGCTGATGGCAAAATCCTGAGCCTGCATATTGCGATGACGGATAATCTGGCTGCAGAGCTGCGACAGTTTGTCGGTTCAGCTAAGCTGCAGGGAATTATTATGGGCAACGGCACAAATAATAAGGCTATAGGCGCAGTTTTGCGTGAGCTTTATCCGGATTTGGTACCGGAGCTTGTCGGTGAAGCATATAGTACGGAAGAAGCTCGTAGCCTGTATTGGCAGGAAAATCCTCCTAAGGGCTGGCGTAAGCTGGTGCCGTTAGGTCTTTTGGTGCCGCCTGAGCCGCTTGATGCATATGCTGCTGTTGTGCAGGTACGCAGATGGCTGAAGAAAAATGAGGAAGTAAATTAATGAATAAGCTTGGCGATTTAAGCTGTAAGGAATTTTTAACTGAGCTTGCAAGCGCTGCGCCTGCCCCCGGTGGCGGCGGTGGCGCTGCTATGGCCGGAGCTTTGGCGGCAGCACTTGCTTCCATGGTTGCTAATCTGACTATTGGCAAGGAAAAGTTTGCCGACCGCGAACCGGAAGTCAAAGAGCTGCTGAAGCAGGCGGAAGCTGAGCGTGTACGCCTCTTGGCGCTGGCAGATGAGGATGCGGCTGTATTCAACAGCTTTATGAGCTGCTATAAGCTGCCCAAGACTACCGACGAAGAAAAGGCTGCGCGTACAGCGGCAATCCGTGCCGCTGCAAAGCAGGCAGCGACTGTACCGCTGAATATTGCCCGCAGCTCCTTTGCTGTACTGAAGCTGGCAGACAGGCTGGTAGTTGCAGGAAACCCCGGTGTGATTACGGATGGGGCCTGCAGCGGCTTGCTGGCGCGTGCGGCACTGCGCTGTGCGGAGTACAACGTGCGCATTAACCTGGGACTGACCAAGGATGAGGCGTGGAACGCGCAGGCTGCAGCAGACCTGAAGCAGCTTTTGGCAGATGCCGAAGCGTTGGAAACACGTTTGCTTGCAGTAACGGATAAAGCGTTGCAATAAGGCTTTATTGCTTGGTGCTTTGTAAGTACTTGACGTAAGCGTGTTTTTAAAGTATAATAAAATTCTAATGGAAAGGTGGCCGAGTGGTTGAAGGCTCTAGTCTTGAAAACTAGCGAAGGTGCAAGCCTTCCGTGGGTTCGAATCCCACCCTTTCCGCCATTAAAAAATTATAATAGGGTCTTGCAATTTAGATAAGAATCTGTTATAATAAACAAGTAGTCTAATGGAGTGGTACTCAAGCTGGCTGAAGAGGACGGTTTGCTAAATCGTTAGACGGTTTACCCCGTGCGTGGGTTCGAATCCCACCCACTCCGCCACTAAAAAATTGCTCTCAAGTGTAAGCTTGAGAGTTTTTTTATTTCTTGAATTTGTTCTTGCGAAATGTTACAGCGGTTTACCCCGCACAGGGTTTGCCACCCCAACCCACTCCGCCAACTATAGCAATCAGTTCTCAGAGAAATCTGGGAGCTTTTTTGTTTTGATAAGTCTGCTTCATCATGAAAACTCTATTGACAAGCATCCTTAAAAGTGCTATAAGATTATATTCGGTAGATGTTTTATGTACATGAGAGAGGATGAATATTTATGAGAAAAAATACTATTATTTCTTTGACGGCTACGCTGGTGGCTGCGAATATATCTTTTGCAGTCCCGGCGTTTGCCGATGACTTACAGACATACAATCTTGATACCATGGTTGTTACCGCGCAGCGTGAAAGCAAGCGTGATGTAGATACGCCTGCTTCCGTTACAACCGTATCACAGAAGCAGCTTGCTGAAACCGGTGCTTCTAATCTTTTTGATGCTTTGCGTCTGCAAAGTGGTGTAACTACCTATTCCTATGGCGGCAGCCAGTCCCTTGGCGGTATGAACGCAAAAATCCTGATGCGCGGTGCGAATAAGGGCACTGTGGTAATGATTGACGGCGTGCCTGCCAACATCAATGAAACATATTATCTGGATTCTATTCCTGTAGAATCTATTGCTCGCGTAGAAATAGTTAAGGGCGCTGCTTCTACTCTTTACGGTTCCGAGGCTTCTACCGGTGTTATTAATATCATCACGAAAAAGAAAATGCCCAACACCTTATCTCTGACTAAGGGTGAATACGGCAGGGAGAAGGCAGCACTGACATTGAATGCCGACAAGCTGAATTTTGCAGTAGCGCTGGAGCAAAGCGACCCGATGAAGGGATACAGCAGTAATTATAAGCAGATTAATGATTTAAACAAAAAGTCCTTTACCGCAAGCTATAAGTTTGATGATAATTGGAGTTTTTCACATCAGCACAATGACAGCAAGTATTCCTATGATCAGTATGACAAAACCTGGAGCAAGCTTACCGAGGATGCGAATTACCACTATATTGATGATTTTTCACGCTTACAATATAAGGATGACAGCGTGAGTGCCAATTTGTTTTATAACCGCAGCAACCGCAGAAATCAGACTTACAATGTTACGGGCTCTAAATGGACCAAGTCCGATCATTTACGCTTTGATACCATAGGCCTTGATCTGCAAAAGCAGATTACCGGTAAATTCGGTGATGTTATTGTTGGTACGACGGTTTCCCGTGATTCCTATAAAAATGATATTACCGTAGCAAAAAACATTAAACCCGGTACGAAGATTAATGAATTCAGAACAAATTATGCTGTGTTTGCACAGCTGTCCAAAAATCTTGGCGCAGGCTATACTGCTACCGTAGGTGCCCGTGAAACTGTTGTAGAGGCCAATAAGCGTTACAATGCTTTTACTCCGCAGTTTGCTTTGCTGAAGAAGCTGGATAACAACAGCAGCTTATATGCAAATGCGGCAAAATCTTTTAAGATGCCTACATTTACCCAGATTTACGGCGGCGGCGGTGCCAACTTTGCGGCTAATCCTTTACTGGAGCCTGAAGAAGGCTGGACCTATGAGTTCGGTTACAAAAAGACATCTAATACAAGCATGTTCAAAGCTGCTTTGTATTATATGGATTTGGATACTATTGAGTACGAAGGCAAGGGAACCAGCTCCAATCCGTATGTGACACGTAATATGTCCTTTAAAAACAAAGGTCTGGAAATGACCTATGAGAAGGATTTTGGCAGCAAATACAGCTATTCTCTGGGCGCTAATTTCTGCAATCCTATGGGTAAAAATAAAAAAGGCGTATGGGAGCGTAAATTTGCACGCGAGCAATACAATGCCGGCATTAAATACCATGATGCTAAGTTCAATGCTGCGCTGACAGGCATGTTTACTACGGACAGAGCCAGCGGCTGGGGCGATTTGCTGCCGGTAAACTTTATTGCCGGCTATAAGTTCGATAAGAGCAGCAGTGTAGAGCTTGGCGTGGAAAATATCTTCGACAGGGATGATATCGTAAGCAATCCGGGCTCCGCTACCAAGTATTACTGCCTGCCGCGCATGGTGCATGTGACCTATACTTATACATTCTAAATATAAATAGGTTGCTATGTTTCTAGGGCGTTTTGTTTGCAAAGCTTTTATCTGACTATATTAAATATCCATAAATTGAGCTTATTCAGATGCCAGTCGATAGGTTATAATGATTACATTATTAAAGTGAAGGAGTGTGTCTTATGACCTTGATGAATAAAGCATTGACAATTGCCGGCAGCGATACAAGCGGCGGCGCCGGTATGGAAGCGGATATTAAAACTATGGAGGAGCTGGGCGTTTATGGTATGCCTGCTTTGACCTGCATTGTTACTATGCATCCTACTACTTGGGAGCACAGCGTATTTCCGTTGCCGTTGGATTTGGTAGAAAAGCAGCTGGTGACAGCGATTGAAGGAGTTGGCATCAATGCGATGAAAACCGGTATGCTGGGAAGTGCTGAGCTGGTAGAACTGGTTGCAGCTACGATTGATAAGTACAATTTGCAGAACGTTGTTATTGATCCGGTTATGGTCTGCAAGGGCTGTGACCTGATTCTGGTGCCGGATGCGGCAGAAGCTATCAAAAAGCTGCTGATGCCGCGCTGCGATATTATTACCCCGAATACCGTGGAAGCTGCTTATCTTGCAGATATGCCTGAGGTTACTACCGTAGAGCAGATTAAGGAAGCAGCAGAGAAGATTGTAGCTGCCGGTGCGAAGAGCGTTGTTATCAAGGGCGGCGAGCGTCTGAGCGACAATTCCGCAATTGATATTTTTTACGATGGCAAGGAATTCACAGAAATGGCTGTGCCGAAAATTTATCCTTCCTACAACCATGGCGCAGGCTGCACCTTCTCGGCAGCAATTACCGCAGGCCTGGCAAACGGCCTGAGCATGAAGGAAGCGGTACTGCAGGCGAAGAAGTTCGTTACCGCTGCACTTAAGCATGGCTTTGCTATCAACAACATTGTCGGCTGCACCAACCACACCGCATATAGAAAATACAGCGAATAAAACAAATAAAACCGTCATTTCCTCAATAATCTGAGGAAATGACGGTTTTATTGTATGCAAAAATGCTTATTACAGAGTAGTGGAATCCATAGTGCAGTCTTCCAGCAGCTTTTTGGCATCAACATATTGCGCTATGCCGGCAGCTACCTTCTTCGATTCCTTCATTGCCAAAACGACGGTAGCAGGACCATGTACCACATCACCGCTGCTGAAAACGCCGGCGCGGGTGGTCATGCCGTAGGGACGGTCACGGGTGATAACAAAGCCCTGTTTATCAACCTGAATACCTTTAGTGGAAGAAACAATACGTGCTGCGGGTTTCTGGCCTACTGCGAGGATAACGCAGTCGCAGGGGATAAGCTCCTGACCGCCTTCTGCGATAAACTCACCGGTTTCGGTTTTGGTGATGTTTTGCAGCAATAAGCCGGCTAATTCGGTTTCGTCCGCTGCCGTAGCCTGTCGGCGGATATTCTTTAAGGCGCGCATCTGCTTCTTGTTGAAGTAGGCGATAGGCTGCTTCAGGAAGCGGAACTGTACACCTTCGGCAACAGCGGCTTCATATTCAGATGGAAAAGCAGAAATTTCAGCTTCCGTTTTGTGGTAGACGATGGTGACGTTTTTGGCACCGCGGCGGATAGAGGTGCGGGCCGCATCCATAGCCACGTTGCCTGCGCCGACAACGATAACGTTGTCACCGGTGTGCAGCAGTGTTTCGCTGGCATCCAGCTTGCCTCCGTCAGCCAGTACAACCATACGCAGGAAGTAGGTTGCTGTCAAAATACCGGACAGCTCCTTGCCGGGGATGTCCAACGTGCGCGGCAGAGAGGTACCTGTGCCCATGAAAATTGCATCATAGCCTTGGGCAAAAAGGTCATCTACGGTAAAATCTACGCCGGCAAGCTGCTTGGTGCGGATTTCCACACCGATATGTTGCAGCTCGCTGATTTCACGGCGGACAACATCTTTTTGCAGACGGAATTCCGGAATGCCGAAAAGCAGTACGCCGCCCGGTTCGCTTTGTGCTTCGAAAATAGTAACATCAAAGTCCATTTTTGCCAAATCACCGGCAACGGTAAGACCTGCAGGGCCGGAGCCGATTACGGCAACCTTACCGCGCAACTTGCTTGAAGGCTGCGTGGGCTTCAAATCATTGTTGTGGGCAAAGTCGGCAATGAACATTTCCAAGCTGCCGATTTCGATACCGCATTTCTTCTTGGTCAGCACACAATGTGCTTCGCACTGACGCTCATGCGGGCAGACGCGTCCGCAGATAGCGGGCAGGTTGCTGCGTTCGGAAATAATTTCGTAAGCCATACCGATATTACCTTCGCTTAAGGCACGGATAAAGCCGGGAATATTGTTTTCAATCGGACAGCCGGTGCGGCATGTAGGGCGCGCACAGTTCAGGCAGCGGCGTGCTTCCTGAATGGCTTCTGCTGTGGTCATTGTTCTGCTCATTTTTCTACCTCTTTTTAGTCAGAATGCTTACCTTGAGTGTCATAAATAAGATTTTCCAATTCCTTGAGGCGGCCATTTATTTCTTCCATGTGCTTGGCAAGCAGCTCTTCATAATCTGCTACCGGATCAGGCAGCTTATCATGGTTCAGGTCAATCATGCTTTCGGCATCATTGTTGGAGGCAATACGTACACCATTGCGTGTTACAACACGTCCGGGTACACCAACAACGACGGAATTTGGCGGAACCTCTTTAAGAACTACGCTGCCGCTGCCAATTTTGGAATTGTCGCCTACCTTGAAGGAACCGAGCACCTTCGCACCGCTGGAAACAACAACATTGTTGCCGATGGTGGGATGGCGCTTGCCCTTTTCCTTGCCGGTACCGCCGAGAGTAACTCCCTGATAGAGCGTGACGTTGCTGCCAAGCTCAGCGGTTTCGCCGATAACAAGTCCCATACCATGGTCAATAAAAAGACCGGGGCCCAGTTTAGCACCGGGATGGATGTCTATACCGGTAAGAAAGCGGGAAAATGTATTAAGCAGGCGTGGGAATACTACCCAGCCTTTCAGATAAAAGTGATGCGCTATACGATGGAGCCAGATGGCATGTAGCCCGGGATAACACAGTGCGGCCTCCAGTCTTGTTTTTGCGGCCGGGTCGCGCAGCATAATGGCATCAATATCTTTTTTCATCTGAGCAAACATGTCAAGACTCCTTTCCTTATATTATATCAACATGTGCTGTAGTTGTCAGCAGTCAACTGTTTTAAGTCGGATTCTTTCTGCCGACAAATACCATTTTTATATTTTAGCACAGATGTCGGTAAAAGGTAAACAGAAAAACTGTAAAACTTAGCAAAAAAGTAGGGAGTAAACATTTTAGAGCATGTATTTAGTGGACAATATTCTGAAAACTAGCTGATGTTGCATCAAATTGCACATTATGAGGCAACGATTTTTTTAGCGGATATTCTTATTTGACTTTACCTATAAGTATGATATAATTGAGTCGAATACTTAAATTTTTTTATTAATGTACGTGTCAAATAGACAGGTACGTTGGAGGCGCACTGAAATGACAAAAGAAATTTTAAAAGAAAAGGCATGTGCGGCAATTGACGCATATGCGGACAAGATAAAGGCTATTTGTGCCGGCATCAACGATGAACCGGAATTAGGCTTTAAGGAAGTCAAGACTGCTGCCAAGGTTGCGGAATTTATGCGTGACTTAGGCTTGGAGCCGCAGACAGGCTTGGCAATCAATGGCGTTAAGGGACGTGCCAAGGGCGGCAAGCCCGGTCCGACGGCAGCAGTTTTAGGCGAGCTGGACGCGGTTGGCTGCCCGACAAGTCCGAAGGCAGACCCGGCAACAGGCGCTGCGCATGCCTGCGGCCATAACCTGCAGATTTCCGCCATGCTTGGTGCTGCTTGCGGTATCGTAAAATCCGGCGTGCTGCCGGAGCTTGCAGGTGACGTTGTGTTCTTCGGCGTTCCTGCTGAGGAATATATCGAAATTGCGTACCGCAAAAAATTAGTGGAGTCTGGCAAGCTGCATTTTATGAGCGGCAAGGGCGAACTGATTTATGAAGGTGCTTTTGATGATATTGATATGGCCATGCAGATGCATGCCGATAAAAATATGCCGAAGCCTACGGTTTCTATCGGCGAAAGCAGCAACGGCTTTGTAGGTAAAACCGTTCGCTATATCGGCAAAACCGCTCATGCAGCCGACGCTCCGCATAAAGGTGTCAACGCGCTGAATGCTGCTTGTCTGGGACTTATGGGTATCAACGCTTTGCGTGAAACCTTCCGCGAACAGGACGTAGTGCGTGTGCACCCGATTATTACTAAGGGCGGTGACTTTGTAAATTCTGTGCCTGATGATGTACGCCTGGAGCTGTATGTGCGTGCGAAAACCATGGATGCTATTGATTCCACACATACACGCGTTGACGCAGCACTCAAGGCCGGCGGAGATGCTGTCGGTGCCAAGACTGTTATCGAAACACTGCCCGGCATGTTCCCGTTGAGCTGCAACAAGCGTATGAATGAGCTGTTTGCAGCCAATGCGAAAATTGCTTATCCGGATGTAGAGATAAAGGATGCCGGTCATTTCAGCGCATCTACCGATATGGGTGACGTATCACACCTGATGCCTGTTATCCATCCGTTTATCGGCGGTACGGACGGCCTGTTGCATACACCTGACTTCCATATGGTAGATTTTAATGCTGCTGTACTGCTTCCTGCCAAAGCCTTTGCCATGATGCTGATAGATTTGCTGTATGATGATGCGAAAGAGGCTAAGGATATCTTGGCGGATTTTAAGCCGATTCTTACCAAGGAAGAGTACATTGCAAAATTGGAGAGCTATTTTAATAAGTAAAATAGAAATAATTTGTGGGAGGGAATGTAATGAAGAACATTAAATTACATGCCATAATTCTGGCGCTGATTATAGTTTCCGAGCTGATCGGCACTCATACCCTGAAGTTTGGTATAGGACGTATCGTGCTGCTGCCAATGCTGTACGCTCTGCTTCTGGGCATTTTGACAACACCTAAGTTTTTGAACCTGTCCGGCAAAAAGGAAATGCTGGATGCCAGCAGTCTGGTTGGCGTAACACTGATGCTTTTGATGGCACGCTACGGTACGCTGGTAGGTCCGACTCTGCCGAAGATTCTGGCTGCTTCTCCGGCGCTGATTCTGCAGGAGTTCGGTAACCTCGGTACTGTGCTTTTGGGCGTACCGATTGCTGTTTACCTGGGCCTGAAGCGTGAAACCATCGGTGCGGCGCATTCTATCGCCCGTGAGCCTAACGTTGCGCTTATCGGCGAAAAGTTTGGCCTGGACAGCAGTGAAGGCCGCGGTGTTATGGGCGTTTATATTGCCGGCACTGTTTTCGGTACTATTTTCTTCGGTCTGATGGCCAGCGTTGCTGCTTCCGTATTGCCGATTCATCCGTATGCATTGGCTATGGCCTCCGGTGTAGGCTCTGCCAGCATGATGACGGCTGCTGTAGGCTCTTTGGTTGCTATGTATCCTGATATGGCTGACCAGCTGGCAGCCTTCGGCGCAGCAAGTAATATGCTTTCCGGTCTTGACGGTCTGTATATGTCCGTATGGCTGGGCCTGCCGATGACCGAATGGCTCTATAAGAGATGCTATAAGATAAAATATGGCGTACTGCCAGAAGCTGATAAGAAAGGAGAGGAAGCATAATGAAAATTAAAGATACAATTATCATTTTGGCTATTGTAACCTTCATGAGCTTGTTCTCCAACGTATTGGGAACCAAGGCTGATATTATCCAGTCTATTCCCGGATTGCTTATTTTGGCAGTGATTGCTTTTGTTGGTATGCTGATGTCCAAATATATCCCCGGCGGTATTCCTGCGGCAGCATGGGTTGTAACCTTGGGCTGTATTCTGACTATCCCCGGCGTTCCGGGCAGTGATATTGTCAATGGTTATGTGAAAAATGTTGGCTTTGTGGCTCTGTGTACGCCTATACTGGCTTATGCCGGTGTATCCATAGGCAAGGACCTTGACGACTTTGCCAAGACCGGCTGGCGCATTGTTATTCTGGCAATCGTTGTTTTTGTAGGTACCTATATTGCCAGTGCGATTATTGCTCAGTGCATTTTGAAGGCTTTGGGACAAATTTAAGATAACAGCTTATGAACCGGCATCAGCTCGATGCCGGTTTTTTTAAAAGCTTGCAACTTATTGTATACATGCTTTTTTGTTGAAATAATCTGCAAGTTAGAGTAAAATATGACTATAAACCATGAGGAGGTATCACTATGTCTGAAATCTTAGCGGAAGCAACTTTTCCGAGTGTAATCCATAATAATGAAGTTTGCGAAGAAATCGTTAAATGGGGCAATAAAAATGGTTTCCCCCTGCAAAAAGCAAAATTATATAATAAAATGGATGGGTATGTAGGCTTTTCTCCGGATAATTATTTCATTAAGGCAACCCGTCTGCCGCCTGTTCCCGGCGGTTGGAAAGTTGTTGTAGAAAAATATGAGGCTGAAAGCCGCATTATTCCTTTGAATGTTAAGCCCGGTACCAATGAGGTTAACCGTTTTATCCTGAAAATGATGGATGAATATGTTAAGGAAGGCCTGAAAATGGAGCTGAGTGACGAGGTTTATGAATCCTACGGTACTTACCTGCGCGATTTAAAGGTTACCGGTCACACCGTATTGATTAACACCTTTGAAGACTTTATCGAAAACATGCGTTAAGCTATGGCTGGTGTTTTGGAAAAACAGCTGGCGCGGGCGCTGGATATACGCCTTGCGGTTTTCGCATCCAAGGCAGCAAGCGGCAGCCTGCTGCAGGATGAAATGTCTTTGCGCGCCGCTGCCTATATGGCCAGCGAAATCATTATGCCCTGCTGCTGCATGATGTGCAATAAGGCTAAGCTGGAAGCGTTGCTTTCGCAGACGAAGCTTTGCGCGGAGAACAAAGAATTGACGCAGCGTCTGGCGGCGCTTGTCTATGATGATTTGGCGCGTTGTAATGGGTTAGGATAGGGCTGAGAAAAAAGTTGAAAAAAATCTCAACTTTTTTCAAAAAAGGTGTTGACAAAAACACGGTAATGCCTTATACTTATATTCGTTGCTGATGCATGCGGAAATAGCTCAGTGGTAGAGCACCTCCTTGCCAAGGAGGGGGTCGCGAGTTCGAATCTCGTTTTCCGCTCCAATTAAAAATTTGCCCGACAGATTGAGTCTGTCGGGTTTTTTGGTATTGTCAAGAAGCGAGCATTGTGATATGATATTATGAGCGATTTGTGTCAGCACATTTTCGCTAAGGAAGGCTGACAGTTTAATCCGATTATATTATTTTTTACCCACATAAATTTAAGGGAGGATTTTATTAATGAACGTTACTGTTGAAAGAGTAGAAAATGAGGCAACTTTAAAAATTACCGCTCCGGCTGCTGAGGTAAACGCAGGCTATAAAAAGGCTGTACAAAAAATTGCTGACCAGGCAAATATCCCTGGCTTCCGTAAAGGCAAAGCTCCGCGTGCTATCATCGAAATGCACTATGGCAAAGAAGCTGTAAAACAAGAAGCTTTTGAAATCGTTGCTAATAAAGCATACAGCGAAGCTCTGGACCAGGAAAAACTGATCCCTGTATCCGATCCTAAAGTTGAAGAATCTACCTTCGAAGAAGGCAAGGATATGGAACTGACCATTAAAGTAACCCTGAAACCGGAACCGGAACTGGGCGAATACAAAGGTCTGCATGTAGAGAAAAAAGAAGTTGAAGTAACCGACGAGCAGGTTGACGCTCAAATTAAAGACATGATGGGCCGCGACGCTAAAATGGTAGTTGCTGAAGAAGGCGCTGTAATTGAAAAAGGCGACTTCGCTATCATCGACTTTGCTGGTACCGTTGACGGCGAACCGTTCAGCGGCGGCGAAGGCAAAGGCTATCCTCTGGAAGTTGGCTCTAACTCCTTCATCCCAGGCTTCGAAGATCAGCTGGTTGGCCTGTCCAAAGGCGATTCCACTGACGTAGAAGTAACCTTCCCGGAAGATTACTTTGTTAAAGACCTGGCTGGCAAAGAAGCTATCTTCAAAGTAAACATCCAAGACGTAAAACGCAAAGAGCTGCCGGAACTGAACGACGAATATGTTGCTTCCAAGACCGACTTCAAAACTGTAGAAGAGCTGCGTGCTAACTACAAAGAGCGTATGCAAAAAGCTGCTGAAGCTAACGCTAAAGCTGAATACGAGCATGAACTGATTGACCTGGCTGTAGCTAACGCTAAATTCAGCGTTCCGGAAATCATGATTGAAGACAAAATCAGCCAAATGGTTGAAGAAATGAAAATGAGCCTGGAAAGCCGTAAAATGAGCCTGGATATGTACATGCAATACACCGGTCTGGACATGGCTAAAATCCGTGAAAACCAACGTCCGGTTGCTGAAGAAAACGTTAAGACCGACCTGGTTCTGGACGCTATCGCTAAAGCTGAAGACATTCAGGTTGACATGGCTGACGTTGATGCAGAAATCGCTGCTATTTCCGCACAACACGGCGCTTCTCCTGAAGAAGTTAAGAAAATCATCAAAGGCAACGGCACCATGGGCCTGCTGCTGGCTAACATCCTGCGCCGCAAAGCTGCTCACGTTGTTATCGACAGCGCAAAATAATTTTAGGTTATACTTACAGTAAAGGAGTGTGACAAAATGAATTATGTGCCTATCGTTGTTGAACAATCTAGTCGTGGAGAACGTTCCTATGATATTTATTCACGTCTTTTGAAGGATAGGATTGTTTTCGTTACCGGTCCGATTGATGACAATATGGCAAATGTTGTCATTGCTCAGTTATTGTTCCTTGAGTCCGAGGATCCGGACAAAGACATCCATCTGTATATTAACAGCCCCGGCGGCAGCGTAAGCGCCGGCATGGCTATTTATGATACGATGCAGTATATTAAGCCTGACGTTTCTACTATCTGCATGGGCATGGCTGCCAGCATGGCATCTGTGCTCCTGGCAGCAGGCGCGCCGGGCAAGCGTTTTGCATTGCCGTATTCCCGTGTTATGATTCATCAGCCCTTGGGCGGTGCACAGGGCCAGGCAACGGAGATTGAAATCCATGCCCGTGAAATCCTGCGTATCCGTGAAGAAATGAACCAGGTACTGGCAAAGCATACCGGTCAGACAGTGGAAAAAATTGCTGCTGATACCGAGCGCGATCATTATCTGACAAGCAAAGAAGCTAAGGAATATGGCCTGATTGATGAGGTTGTTTCCCGTAGTAAATCTGCAGAGTAAGATATACTATAAGGAGATTTAAAATATGAATTTTGATGAAGGACATGATGGAAAACCATGCTGTTCCTTTTGCGGCAAGCGTGAAGGTCAGGTAAAAAGACTGATTTCCGGTCGTGGTGTATTTATCTGCGATGAGTGTGTCGACTTCTGCAAATCAATGCTTGACGAGGAAAAAGAAAGCGATGCTGCCGAGCAGTTGGCTAATGCAGCTGATCTGCCGAAGCCTCAGGAAATCAAGGCAATCTTAGATGAGTATGTTATTGGCCAGGATGAGGCTAAAAAGACCTTATCTGTAGCAGTATACAATCATTACAAGAGAATCAACTACGAAATCCAGAATCCGGAGTCCAAGCGTGATCTGGAGCTGCAGAAATCCAATATTCTTATGCTCGGTCCTACCGGCAGCGGCAAAACACTGCTCGCCCAGACTCTGGCAAAGATTCTGCAGGTTCCCTTTGCTATTGCTGATGCTACTACCTTAACGGAAGCAGGCTATGTAGGCGAGGATGTTGAAAACATTCTGCTTAAGCTTATCAGCAATGCCGATTATGACATTGAAGCTGCTCAACGCGGCATTATCTATATCGACGAGATTGATAAAATTGCCCGTAAATCCGAAAACGTTTCCATTACCCGTGATGTTTCCGGTGAAGGTGTTCAGCAGGCTCTGCTGAAAATCCTTGAAGGTACTGTTGCCAGCGTTCCGCCTAAGGGAGGACGTAAGCATCCGCATCAGGAGTTTATCAATATTGATACAACTAATATCCTGTTTATCTGCGGTGGTGCTTTTGCAGGACTGGAGCATATCATCAATGCTCGTGTTGGGAAGAAAAACTTGGGCTTTGGTGCTGATATCCGCCGTAAGGAAGAGGTTGATAACGAGGCTGTATTTGCCAAGGTATTGCCTGAGGATATCATGAAATTCGGTATTATTCCGGAATTTGCAGGACGTATGCCGGTAGTAGTAACGCTCAATCCGTTGGACGAGGCTGCACTGGTACAAATACTGACTGAGCCGCGTAATGCTTTGGTTAAGCAATACCAGCGTTTCCTGGAAATGGATGGCGTAGATTTGGAGTTTGAGCCTGGTGCTCTGACTGCTATTGCTGAGGAAGCATTGAAACGTAATGCCGGAGCGCGTGGCCTGAGATCTATTATTGAATCCACCATGCGTAACGTAATGTATGATGTTCCTTCCCGTGATGATGTAACAAAGTGCATTGTTACTGAAGCTACTATACGCCAGCATTGCGAGCCGCAAATGCTTATAAAATAACAAAATATCTAAGGGGGAAGGAGTAATATACCTTCTCCCTTATTTTATCGCTGTGGCAAGTATGCCTGTGAGCGTACTGCCGATAAATTTCTCTCTTGTTTTGGGAGCTTAAGGAGGGATTATATGGCTAATTTGATAATTACCAAGCCCCTGCTGGCTTTGAGGGGCGTTTTGATTTTTCCGGGCATGATTGCCAATCTGGACGTCGGCCGAGAAAAATCTATAGCTGCTATTGACGCAGCCGAAGCTACAGACAAGCAAATTATTCTGGTCGGGCAAAAACAGCCTGAGCAGGAAAATGTTGCTGCTGATGATTTATATGAATGGGGCGTTCTGGCTAATATCAAGCAAAAGCTGCAGCTGCCTAACGGCGCAGTGCGTTTGTTGGTAGAAGGCCTGGAGCGCGTACATGTGCTGAATGCGGCAGAGGTTCATGAGAATGAGCAGGATTTCTTTGTCGGCGAGGTAGAAGTTGTGCCTGCTGACGATGCGGTTGATGCCGAAGCAGAAGGCCTGCGCCGTCTGCTGCTTGATGCCTTTGAGCAATGGGTACTGCTTACGAAAAAGGTTAATCCCGATACGGTGCAGTCTCTTAAATCTCGTACTGATTTAAGCAAGGTGCCTGATATTATTGTCGGCTACCTGCCGCTGGCTTTGACCGAAAAGGAAGAGCTGTTGGAAATGGCGCCACTGAAGCTGCGTCTGCGTAAATTATACGAGATTCTGGTGCGTGAGCAGGAAATTGCCGATGTAGCCAAAAATATTTCCGAGCAGGTACACCAGCAGGTGGAACAGAATCAGAAGGAATATTATCTGCGCGAGCAGATTAAGGCTATCAGCAAGGAGCTTGGCGAAAACGAAGACGTACAGGCAGAAATCGCTGAGTACAAGGAACAGATGTCCAAGCTGAAAATGCCGCAAAATGTGGCGGAAAAAATCAACAAGGAGCTGGGACGTCTAGCGAAAATGCCGCCGATGACACCGGAGGGAGCGGTAATCCGCACCTATATTGATTCTTTGCTTGCGTTGCCCTGGGGCAAATTCACTAAGGATAATTTTGATCTGGATAAGGCACAGGCTGTATTAGATAACGATCACTACGGCCTGAAGAAGGTTAAGGTGCGTATTCTGGAATATCTGGCAGTGCGTGCGCTGTCCAAAAGCACACGCGGACCTATTCTGTGTCTGGTAGGACCTCCTGGCGTAGGCAAAACAAGCTTGGCAAGCAGTATTGCCAAGGCTATTAAGCGTAAATTTACCCGCGTTTCTTTGGGCGGTGTGCGTGATGAAGCGGAAATCCGCGGTCATCGCCGTACCTATATCGGTTCTATGCCGGGCCGTATTATTCACGGTATGCAGACTTGCGGCTGCATGAACCCGGTATTCCTGTTGGACGAGATTGATAAAATGGCTTCTGATTTTCGCGGAGATCCGGCTTCAGCGCTTTTGGAGGTGCTTGATCCGGAGCAGAACAACAGCTTCAGTGATCACTTTATTGAATTCCCGTTTGATTTGTCGCATGTATTCTGGATTGTAACGGCAAATGCCGTAGATACTATTCCGCCGGCTCTGTTGGACCGTCTGGAGATTATCCAGCTGAGCAGCTATACTGACGAAGAAAAAGTTAAGATTGCTCAACTGCATCTTTTGCCGAAGGAGTTGAAGCTGAACGGCCTGGAAAAATATAAGGTCAGCGTCAGCGAAAAGGCTATCCGCCGTGTAATTCATGACTATACCAGGGAAGCAGGCGTACGTAATCTGGAGCGTAAGCTGGCAGGCATTTGCCGTAAGGTTGCGTTCAAAATCGTCAAGGGCAAGAGTAAGGGCGCTCAGGTAACGGAAAAAAATTTGGAAAAATATCTGGGACCTATTATTTATCTTGATGATGATATCAGCCTGAAATCCAGTGTCGGTGTTGCCAATGGTCTGGCGTGGACCAGCGTTGGCGGCGAGCTGTTGAAGGTAGAGGTGCTGGCGTTTAAGGGCAAGGGCAACCTCACGCTTACAGGTCAGCTGGGCGATGTAATGAAGGAGTCGGCTCAGGCCGGTTATACCTATATCCGCAGCCGGGCGGAAGCGCTGGGGATTGCAGCCAACTTTGGTGAAACGATGGATATCCATATCCACCTGCCGGAGGGCGCTGTGCCGAAGGACGGTCCGTCTGCCGGCGTAACAATGGTTACTGCCATGGTATCGGCGCTGACAGGTAAAAAGGTTAAAGGCAAGCTGGCGATGACTGGCGAAATTTCCCTGTCCGGCAAGGTATGGCCTGTCGGCGGCATCAAAGAAAAAATGCTTGCCGCTTATCGCTATGGCGTAAAGACAGTACTGCTGCCGAAGCGCAATATGCAGGATTTGGACGAGCTGCCGGAAAATATTCGCAAGGAAATGCAGTTTATACCTGTTGAGCATCTTGATGATGTTTTGAAGCTGGCATTGGAGGATAAAAATGAGTAAAGATAATTGGGATATTATCCGTGCTAAATATGTGGCCTCCGCAGTACGCGCAGACCAATATCCGCAGCCTGCTCTTATTGAGGCTGCCTTTATCGGCCGCAGTAATGTCGGCAAATCGTCGCTTATCAATTCACTCTGCCGCCGCAACGGCCTGGCACGCGTAAGCTCTACTCCGGGCAAAACGCAGACCATCAACTTTTATGAGCTGGAGGCTAAGCGCGTAGTTGAGGGTGAGGATGAAAGGGCATCCTTTTATCTGGTAGATTTACCCGGCTATGGCTTTGCTAAAACAAACCATAATAATAAGGACCAATGGTCCGGCTTTATCAGCAAATATTTATCCGGCAGCGAAAACCTCGGTGTAGTCTGCCAGCTGATTGATATCCGCCATAAGCCTATGGACAGCGATATGGAATGCTTTAACTGGCTGCGCAGCTGCGGCCTGAAGGTACAGGTTGTGCTGACCAAGTCCGATAAGCTTTCTAAAAATGCGGCGATGTCCCAAAAGGCACTCTTTAAGCGTGAAATGGGTCTGAAGGAGCATGAGATTATTACTTATTCCTCCTCACAGCATACCATGCGCGGCGAGCTGATAGAACGCATTATGAATGCTTTATCCGCTAACGGTGTAGAGCAGGAGTAAAAGCTATGTTTTTAAACCGCATATTGCTTTTTATCATGGCGCTTTGCCTAGGCAGCCTGTTGGTACGCATGCATCTGCCGATACCGTTTTTGCTGGGCGGCTTGCTGACTGCTCTGCTTTGCAAAACACTGACGCATCGCAGCGATGTGAGTTGGCCTAAGCAATGGCGCGAATATGCATTGATGGTTGCGGGCTACGGTATCGGTTCTACCTTTACCTCGGATACTTGGAATAACTTTTTGGCTGAGCTGGTTGGTGTAGCGGAAGCAACGATAGTTATTTTGGCTGCCAGTATTGCCTTGGCCTTTGTTACGGCAAAGCTAGCGCGGGAAAACCTCAAAAGCTGCATTATGGGTATGCTTCCCGGAGGCATGACGCTGACGATGCTGCTTTGCGAGGACGATAAGGAGGTCAACCCCAACGTTGTCATGGTGATGCAAGTGCTGCGTCTGCTGGGCGTAGTTATTACTGTGCCGTTTCTTGTAATCTGGCTTTTGCATGCGCAGGTGACAGGCAGCAGCGTAGCATTGCCCAACCATGGCGGAGTGCATTGGCTTGTTGTAGTGCCCTTATCTATATTGGGCAGCTTTATAGCAACCAAAATACATATGCCGACGCCGAAACTGCTTGGACCGATTTTGGCGACGGCTGCATTTTCCGTCTTTGACGGCGGTGTGCAGCCTGTGCCTTTTTGGCTCATGGCGGCGGCGCAGGCCAGCATCGGTCTGTTTATGGGTATGCAGCTTGATGCGGACCGTATCGTAAAAACAGAAAAAATGGTGCCCTATATTCTTATCGGTACGGCGATACTCATTGTTGTGAGCATCGGTATGGCTAATGTGCTTTCCGCACGCTACGGCTTTTCGCTGGTAACGGCGTTCCTGGCGATGGCGCCGGGAGGCATAGCCGAAATGTCTTTAGCCGGTATGAGTATGGGTGAGAATGTTTCGATTATCCTGACCTATCAGCTGGTGCGTGTGCTGGTGATAAATATCTTTATCCCGCCGCTGCTGGCATGGTGGTTTAAGGCTAAGCAGGCATAATTTTAGAGGATTGCAGAAAAATTTTTCATGATTTAAGAAAAATTTTTCTTGCAGTCCTCTTTGCTTTTGTATGTAAAATCCTTGTAAAATCGCATGGTGCAAGGCTTTGAAGCATTATAACCATCTATTGGGACATAAAAAGTCCATAGTGGACAAAAACGTCATAAGGTGTTATACTTAATGCATATTAAGGCAAGACCTTAAAATAAAGCAGAAAGGATGATATAAAAATGACTTTTGAAAAATTTGTTGAAACTCTGTGCAACTTTAAATGGTATATGATTCACTGATTTCGGGAGGTGAGAATAATGCTGGAAAAATTTGTCAAAGCTTTATATGAAATGAATTTCTACTATATCCATTAACAGGTGGTATAAAAATGAAGATTGCTAAATCGTAAGAACGCTTGCAGCTGAGCTGTAGGCGTTTTTTTATTGCCTTAAAGCCGGTTGCGGCTGATATAATAGATTTTTTATTGTATTACATATAAATTAAACACAAAGAACAGTTAATCAGAAGTGGATTCAACTACACATAAGACTAATACATACATGAAATAAGAACACAAAAATAAAAATCCGCGAAAAAGGTTGACAAGGTAAATAGTAACTGCTATAATTAAGTCAACAAGTTGATATTGATATTACAGGTGCGAAAGCTCAATAGAGAAGCCGGTGAAAGTCCGGCACGGTCCCGCCGCTGTGACGTGGAGCGTGTTTCGTTTATACCACTGGAGGGGTCCTCTGGGAAGGTGAAACACGTGAAGAAGCGAAGCCAGAAGAACTGCCTGTAAGATGCATCGTCGTTTGACCTGCGAGAGACGGGGAGAGATGTCGTAGAGCTGTAGTATAGGCTTGTGCGCCTAGTAGCTTTTGATATTTCGCCGTTTTTCAAAAGTCCTGCCCATATTGGGTAAAGGATTCTTTTTGAGAAACGGTTTTCTGTTTCTTATGCCATTGAAGGTCACGTGATGGCTGTGACCTTTTGGAGAGTGGCCGGGCCATCGATGTTATCTGTCATACTTGTCCGCGATACTGGACATATCGTGTTTTTCAAATCCCATTCTCAAATTTTTCTTTTAGCTGAGAACATTTCCTTTCTCCTCTCAAGTACGACAGCGTAGGGGTGCGCTGTCGTGCTGACAATCCAGCCATCACAAATGTGGTGGCTTTATTTTTTGCTGTTTAAAGGGAGGTTATTGATATGAAAGAATTATATTTGGCAGGCAAAATTGCTGAACTGCTAGCAGCCTTTGAAGGTATGAAAGGCGTTGAAGAAGTTGTTGCCGGACGTGCTAAAGCCAGCGGTGAGCTGGAAGTAAAGTGCGTACGTGTGCAATATAACCCCAAAAAGACAGATATCTGCGAGCTTTTGAAAAAATACTTCAATGAAGGGGTAAATCCCTATATTATTGCTGAAGATCCTTTGGAACAGGCTGCTGTTATTTACAAGGCGGCTGAAGATGTTCCTCAGATTGAATACTATGCCCGTTTTATGCAGAACCGTGGTGCAGAGCCGGGTGCTGCTTTAGGCAACATGATTCTTAATGATACTATGCCTGAAGAAAACGAGCTGCGCAGAGTCCAGATTAATTACGGACGTCTGCAGGAGTTCCTGGCAGATTAAACTGCCTGTTATTTTGTTATATACGGCCTGGACAACCGTGACCGTGTATATAAATGCTGTTTGCTTCTTAAAATCTATCCAAGCAAGGATGCGGCACATGTCCCCTGATGACCGGGTGAGAGCGGTCGGATAGCAGCTGCATCAGCAGACGAGATTGGCTGGAGGTGATATGCGTTTCAGCTTGGTGCTGTGAGCTTTTTCACAGTAATGATTAAATTATTAAAGGAGGATTATTTGAATGGCTGATGAACAACAAAAAACTGCAGCAGTCGTTGATGGCGAAAGACCGTTGACAGACAAAGAACTGGAAGCCATGTTGCGTAAGTCAGAGAAAGTAACCGAATTCCCGGAGGTAACTTTTGATGAATTTACCGAACCCACCTGGGATGAATGGGTGGAGGCATGTAATGCACTGTTGAAGGGCAAACCCTTTGACAAGATTATGTATACCAAAAACTACGAGGGCATTACCTTTGACCCGATTTATACTCGTAAAGGCACTGATGCAATTCTGCCGACCAACGATTATCCCGGTATGGGCGATTTCCTGCGCGGCGCAACTGTTAACGGTTATGTACACGAGCCCTGGGGCATTGCACAAGCTTGCGATGAAACCCTGCCGGCTGAAAACAACGAGCTGCTGAAGGAAGAAATTTCCAAGGGCTCCACTGTTTACAATATCAAACTGGATACTGCAACCAAAAACGGCGTAGACGTTAAAGATGCAGAAAAACCCGGCGATATTGGCGTGAACGTTACTACTGTTGAAGATATGAGCGTTTTGCTGGATGGTCTGAAACTTGACAAATATCCTATTATGATGTACACCGGTGCCGGCGCTAAAAACCTGCTGGCTCTGACTGTTGCTGCTCTGAAGGGTGCAGGTCATGATGTAAAAAACCTGCGCGGTGTTATCGGCGGCGACCCGATCGGCGAGTTGGTAAAAACCGGTAAAACCGAAACCTCTCTGGATGCTTTGTATGATGAAATGGCTGAAACCATTAAATTTGCTAAAGCTAATACTCCGGAGCTGCGCACTGTTTTCATCAACAGTGATTCTTACACCGATGGCGGTGCGGAAGCAGTACAAGAGGTTGCTTACACCTTCGCTACTGCTGTTGAATATGTACGTCAAATGCAAAAACGCGGTGTTGAACTGCACGATATTGCTAACTCCCTGTACTTCTGCTTCAACCAAGGTGCTAACTTCTTCATGGAAATCGCAAAACTGCGTTCCCTGCGTATGATCTGGGCAGCTATTATGGAAGCATTCGGTGCTGAAGAAGCAGACCGTGCTATTAAGGTTCATGGCCGTTGCGCTCGCTTCACCAAAACCGTTGTTGACCCGTATGTAAACATGCTGCGTAACTGCACCCAAACCTTCTCCAGCGTTGTAGGCGGCGTTTGCACTTATGATAACCCGCCGTTTGACGAGCTGATTCGTAAAGGCGACGTATTCTCCCGTCGTATCGCTCGTAACCTGCACGTAATGCTGCAAGAAGAATTTGGTATGCTGAGCCCGATTGATGCTGCCGGCGGTTCCTGGGGCGTTGAAACCCTGACCAAGCAGATCACCGAAAAAATCTGGGCTGAGTTCCAAAAGGTTGAGGAAATGGGCGGCATTGTTAAAGCTCTGGAAGCCGGCTATCCGCAAGCACAAGTTGCTGAAGTTCTGGGTAAACGCTTCAAAGCTCTGGAAATGCGCAGCGACCGTGCTGTTGGCGTAAACATGTACCCGAACATGACCGAAGAACCGCTGGAGCGCCGCGAAGAGGATACTCCGAAACTGAAGAAAGAACGCGAAGCTGCTGTTGCTGCTTACGTTGCTGACATCGACACCAACTACCTGGCCGGCAAGCTGGCTGCTGTTGAAACTGTTGAAGGCGCAATCGAAGCATTCAGCAACGGTGCTACTATCGGCCAGGTTGCTGCTGCATCCTGCAAGGCTGAAGCTCCGGAAACCGTTGAAGCAATCGCTGCTCATCACTGGACCGAGCGCTATGAAGCACTGCGTTTCGAAACTGAAGAATATGTTAAGAAAACCGGCAAAAATGTTGAAGTATTCCTGTGCAACATGGGACCGATTCCTCAACATAAAGCTCGTGCTGACTTCTCTACCTCTTTCCTGCAGGTTGGTGAATTCAACGTTCATCTGAACGATGGTTTCCAAGACGGCGAAGATGGCGATCAATACGAAAAATGCCTCAAAGCTTTCAAAGAAGGCGACTACGATGTTGCAGTTATCTGCTCCACCGATGCTACCTATCCGGAAATCGTTCCGAAACTGGCTCCGATGATTAAAGCAGCTATGAAACCGTCCGCTACTCTGTTCCTGGCCGGCGCTGCTCCGAAAGACATGGAACAAGTTTACAAAGATGCTGGCGTTGACGATTTCATCAGCGTAAAAGCTAACTGCTTCCAAACTCTGAAGATGCTGCAAAAGAAGAAAGGGATGATTGAATAATGAGCATTAATCCGGATTTCACTAAAGTAGCCCTTCCTGATCATCCTTCTTGTTCTTATGACGAATGGAAGAAAAATCTGGAAGAAAAAATGGGCGAAAATTATGATGCCCTTTATGATACTACCTTGGAACGTATTCCTAAAGCTCCGCTGTACACCAAGGATATCTATGATAAATGTAACCATTTGGACTTCATGAGCGGTATTCCTCCGTTCCTGCGTGGTCCTTATTCCACAATGTATGTATTCCGTCCGTGGACTGTACGTCAATATGCAGGTTTCTCCACTGCGGAAGAATCCAACGCATTCTATCGTCGTAACCTGGCTGCAGGCCAAAAAGGTCTGTCCATCGCGTTCGACTTGCCGACTCACCGCGGCTATGACGCTGATAACCCGCGTGTAGTTGGTGACGTTGGTAAAGCAGGCGTATCTGTTTGCTCCATGCTCGATATGAACATCCTGTTCTCCGGTATTCCTCTGGATCAGATGTCCGTATCCATGACCATGAACGGCGCAGTACTGCCTGTACTGGCATTCTTCATCGTATCCGGTGAAGAACAAGGCGTTGATAAATCTATCATGGCCGGTACCATTCAGAACGATATTCTGAAAGAGTTCATGGTACGTAACACCTACATTTATCCGCCTGCTATGTCCATGCGTATCATCGGTGATATTTTCGAATATACCACCAAATATATGCCTAAATTCAACAGTATTTCCATTTCCGGTTACCATATTCAAGAGTGCGGCGCAACCTGCGACCTTGAATTAGGCTACACTCTGGCCGATGGTATGGAATATATCCGTACCGGTGAAGCTGCAGGCCTGCCTGTAGATGCATTCGCAAAACGTCTGTCCTTCTTCTGGGATATGGGCAAAAACTACTTCATGGAAGTTGCTAAAATGCGTGCTGCTCGTGTTCTGTGGGCTAAGATTCTTAAGAGCTTCGGCGCTAAGAACCCGAAATCCATGGCACTGCGTACTCACAGCCAGACTTCCGGCTGGTCTCTGACCGAACAGGATCCGTTCAACAACATCTCCCGTACTTGTATGGAAGCTATGTCTGCTGCTCTGGGACATACCCAATCCCTGCATACAAACGCACTGGACGAAGCTATCGCACTGCCGACCGACTTCTCCGCTCGTCTTGCTCGTAACACCCAGCTGTACATCCAGGATGAAACCAAAGTCTGCAAGATTATCGATCCGTGGGGCGGTTCCTACTATGTTGAATACCTCACCAACGAAATCATTCGTCGTGCTTGGGCTCATATCCAGGAAGTTGAAGCACTCGGTGGTATGGCAAAAGCTATTGCAACCGGCCTGCCGAAGATGCGTATCGAAGAGTGCGCAGCTCGTCGTCAAGCTAACATCGATAGCGGTAAAGAAACCATCGTTGGCCTGAACAAATATCGTCTGGCTAAGGAAGATCCTCTGAACGTACTGTCCATCGATAACACCGCTGTACGTAACGCTCAGATTAAACGTCTGGAAAAACTGAGAGCAGAACGCGACAACGACGCTGTTGCACGCGATCTGGAAGCTATTACCCGCGCAGCAGAAACCCGTGACAACGGCAACCTGCTGGAAATGGCTGTACAAGCTGCTCGCGACCGTGCTTCCCTCGGTGAAATTTCTGACGCAGTTGAAAAAGTATCCGGTCGTTTCAATGCTGTAATCCACACTGTATCCGGTGTATACTCCAGTGAATTCAGCGGCAACGATGACATGGAAAAAGCTACCAAACTGGCTGATGAGTTTGAAAAACTTGAAGGCCGTCGTCCTCGTATCTTCCTGGCTAAAATGGGTCAAGACGGTCATGACCGCGGACAAAAAGTTCTGGCAACCTCCTTCGCTGATATGGGCTGGACCGTCGACGTTGGTCCTCTGTTCCAGACTCCGGAAGAATCTGCACAAGACGCTGTAGATAACGACGTTGATATGGTTGGCTTCTCTTCTCTGGCTGCAGGTCATAAAACCTTGCTGCCGGCAATCGTTGAAGAACTGAAGAAACGTGGCCGTGAAGATATCATGGTATGTATCGGCGGCGTAATTCCTGCACAGGATTACGACTACCTGTATGAACATGGTGCAGCAGGCATCTTTGGACCTGGTACCAACATTCCTAAGTGCTGCATCCAATTACTGCAAATGTTGGTTGACCGTGCAAAAGCTGAACACGCTGAAGACTGAGGTGATATAAATGCCTGAAACTGGTGAAAAAGATATTAGGCCGAGTTGGGTACCCCTGAAAAAAGACCCTAACTTTGCCTGCTCTGTAATGGGCGGGATTGACAGTGCCGTAAACGCTGTCAGCGAGGAGAAGTATAACCCTGTGGATAAAATTAGGAAATTCCCCTTGAGGAAAAAGCCTAGTCCGGAAGAGTTAATAAAAGGAGTCAGTGAAGGCGATCGTAAAACCTTATCTCAAGCTATTACTCTTATAGAAAGCAATGCACCGAGGGATTTTGATAAAGCACAGCGTGTCCTGCAGGCTCTCCTGCCGCGTACAGGCAAAGCTTTGCGCATTGGCATTTCCGGCGTACCGGGTGCCGGCAAAAGTACCTTTATCGAGTCCTTTGGTCAGATGCTGTGTCATCAGGGCTACAAGGTCGCAGTTCTTGCTGTCGACCCTACCAGCTCTATTACCGGTGGCTCTATTTTGGGTGATAAAACGCGTATGCAGATGCTTTCGCGTGAACCTAATTGCTTTATCCGTCCGTCCCCTGCAAAGGGTACATTGGGCGGCGTTGCCCGTAAAAGCCGTGAAACCATGCTGCTTTGCGAGGCTGCAGGCTGTGACGTTATCTTAGTAGAAACCGTAGGTGTAGGCCAGTCCGAAATCACCGTCCGTTCGATGGTTGACTTCTTTATGCTGGTAGTACTGACCGGTGCCGGTGATGATCTGCAAGGCATCAAGAAAGGCATCATGGAGGTTGCCGACGCTATCGTTGTCAACAAAGCCGATGGTGACAATCTGCCTAAAGCTATCGTTACCCAGGGTGAGTATGAGCGTATGATTGAATTCATCCGTCCTGCTACCGAAGGCTGGAAAACTCACGCCTACAGATGCTCTGCTTTGACCAAGGAAGGCCTGCTTGAGCTTTGGGCAGTAATGCGCAAGTTCGAAAAGGTTACCAAGGAATGCGGTTCCTTCGACAAACGTCGTAAATCGCAGACTATCTCTTGGGTTAACAGCATGATTGATGAGCATTTACATAACCTGTTCTTTGAAGATCCGATGATTAAAGGACGCTTACCGGCAGTAATGGAAGCAGCTGTTAATGGCGTGGTATCCCCAAGCCAGGCTGTTACCGAGCTGATTAACGCCTTTGATATTGATCGTGCTTCAATGAGGCATCGCAATCAAAACAAATAAAGTCCGGCAAGAAAGCACCCTGTAGTGATTTTTGACCGGCAAGCTAAAGGCTGTCATTGATGAAGCTTCATCAGTGACAGCCTTTTTGTGTCATAATGGCTTATAGGTGCTGCAAAACATTAATATAAAAGTGTAAAAAGACAATGTAAAACAAAGCAAAGCGTGAGAATTTTTAACTTAAAAAGAGTAAGAGATTCTATTTCTTTTATTGTCAACAAATAAGTGTATCTTTAGTAATACGAATTCTTACAATAATTTTTTGGGGAACTTTTTCGCTAAAGTCTTGACATTCTTAATCGGACTTAGTATAATTAAAAGCAACAAATCAATATTTCGTATGAAGCGCTAATTGGTGAAAATCCACACGGTCCCGCCGCTGTAACAGGCTTGCCTGGAGTCAGCAAAGTACTTCGTACAAGCATATGCTTGACCTGCGAGCGACAGGAGAAGATGTTAACAGACAAGATACTGTTTATGTGAGAGTGGCAGCTATCTTAATTGTGCGCATTAACCGTCTTTGCTTGCAAAGACGGTTTTTTTCAACTATCAAATGTGGGTCGAAATATTGATTTCCCAAACATTAGAACAAACTAAGCAAATCGGACAATTTGCTGTTCTGTTACGTAAAGATTTTTCAAATTCTCCTTCTCCTCCAATTTTATCGTGTGTAGCTTGTTACAGGGGTGTGGCAATGCAACAATAAAAAAACCGCCAGGTAAGGCGGCTTTTTTATTGCCTTCGCAAGGAAAGCATAAGCATAGTATGATAAAACAGAAAAACCGCCGTGAGGCGGTTTTTTATTATAAAGATGAGTTTTTCAGAACCTCATCCAAATTGCATACCTGCTGTGAATTACGTGTCTTGGAATAGAATTTGAGGAAATGCTGGGCAACGACGGAAAGCGGTCTGTCCTTAACCTTTACTACAGTCTTGTAAACATCTGCCTTGATGTCGGATATAGGACGGGTGATAAATTCTTCGCCAAGGTCCTCTCCGGGCTCTACAGGCACGATAGAAACGGCTGCCTTGACGCGTGTCCATTCCAAGGTAGTGCTGCGGGTGGTGCTGGTGCAGGTGATACGCGGAACGATGGATGCCTGCGCACAGGCCTTGAGGAAGATTTCGGAGCAGCCGGAGCTGATGCTCAAAGGTACATCCTCTAATTCCTTAAGGGTGACAACCTTTTTGCTGTCATCCAGAAAAACAGAGTTTTTATGGAAAACGGCTGTCAGCTCTTCATCGCGACGGAAGAGAACTTCAAAGTTATCCTGATGCTCAACAGGTACGCTCAAAATGCCCAGCTCGGTAATACCGTTAAGCATCTGCTGTGTCTGCTCATTGATGCTTGCTTCGAACAGCTCACATTTGATATTAGGATAAAGAGCACAGAAATCCTTGAGGGAGGATTTAATGAATAAAGCACTGCGGGAGTTGGCAATGCTGAAACGCAGCGTACCTACAACACCGCCCATGATGTTTTCGATTTCGCTTTTGGCAAGATCCTCTAAAGCACACATATACTTTGCTTTTTGGTAGAGGACACGTCCTGCTTCTGTCAGGAGAATCTGACGGCTGCCGCGGGTGGTAATTATCAGCTTGGTACCGAAATAGTTTTCCAAGGCACGCAGCTGCTTGCTGAGGGCCGGCTGAGCGATGTGCACGTAATCAGCCGCACCGGTAAAACTACCGGCTTCAATGATGGCCAAAAAATTTCTGTAATTGTCTAATTCCATGTTTTGCAGACCTCCAACTAATACTAACCTTATATAAAATAAAAACAGTAATGCATTCTAAATGTGGGAATAATATAGTTAGTTTATCATATTGCTAAAATAATTTCAACGATTAAAATA
>ERZ1035006.30-NODE-30-length-106657-cov-8.102465_pt1 | contig 106657 bp, 82 predicted proteins | sample MGYA00520694_ERZ1035006 | MGnify/ENA primary metagenome ERZ1035006 (study PRJEB33766, sample SAMN09781746) | gut metagenome | biome: gut microbiome | host: Homo sapiens | place: Madagascar | study: EMG produced TPA metagenomics assembly of the PRJNA485056 data set...
CAAATCCTTTTTTATAAATCAGAACGGCAATTGATGTTGTACTGGTTCCCGGTCCGCCTTCTGTCATTGCCATAATCTGGTCGTAAACCATCAGATATCCTTTGGCTGAAAGCACCATATTAATAGTAAAGGACGGTGCCAGAAGGGGAAATGTAATTTTGGTAAATCTCTGGATACCGGTTGTACCATCCAGGGCTGCTGCCTCATATACGTCTGTATCAATCGCCTGAAGCCCTGCAATATAGATCAACGTATTGAATGCGCATCCTGTCCATACGGAAACGGCGATAATTCCCCATATTGCATGACTTGTACCGAGAATATTAGTGCTCAAAGCCGCAATTCCAAGACTCTTTCCCAAGGCCGGAATCAGATTGGCAAAAATATAATTGAAGATAAATCCGACAATCAGGCTTCCCAGCATATAAGGCAGAAAGTAAAATGCCTTAATCGTGTTTTTGAATTTAATCTTTGCATTCAATGCACACGCGAGTACCAGACTGATTACATTTACAAGAATGGTTGCAATGATTGCAAATTTAAATGTAAACAAATATGCATTTCCTGTATCTGCATCTGAAAACATATGCAAATAATTGCGCAGTCCAACAAAATTCCAGTCTCCATATCCTTTCCAATCTGTAAAACTGTACAGAACACCCCGCAGAAATGGAATCGTATGGAATACAAAAAATAATACTGCAAGAATTCCTACATAAATATAATATATTTTATTGACAGCAGGTTTTTTATGTGCTGCTTTCTTCTTCATGAGATCAACTCCTCGCTTAATCTACGTTGGCAATATCATATTTTTCATCGCACTGTTTCAAGAACTGCTCTATGTTATGCTCATGATCCATTCCGTTAGAATAATTCAGGCACATTTCAGAAATAAGTGCTGAAAGATCAAATCCTGAAGGATAATAATGATCCGGGAAGTTTGCTACCTTACCATTGGCAATATCTTCTTTGACACCTGCAACGGTTTCATTATTCTGCTCTACACCTTTAATTGCGGAAAAAGCAAACTGATCATCAATATAGGTCTGTGCATTTTCAGTCTCCATCATAAAGGAAACAAATTCTTTTGCCACCTCTTCATTTGCACTATCTTTGCATACAGCTAAAAGTACGTCAACGCCTGATGTTACATAGTTCTTCGACTCATCGTCAGATGCCGGAAGTGCGAACATATTAACATTAACGTCCGGATTAGCGTTCTTGTACTGATTGATTGCCCAGTTTCCATTGATGATCATAACTGCTTCACCATTGGCAAATTTTTTATTTCCGTCATCATAAGTCAGTCCCATGAAGTCGTCCTGCGCATAATCGAGAAGTGTCAGATATTTTTCTGCAATTTCTTCGTGCGTTTGTGCAAATGTTGTTTTTCCTGCTTTGCGGTCGACTGTGAAGTTATCCGGCTGAAGATCCGGTGCCATGCTGTTCCAGGGACAGAGACCGGTCCATGCATCTTTGTATGTCATAAGAAGCGGCTGCTCTCCTGCGCCTTTGATCTTGTCAAGCACCGCAAGAAACTCATCCCATGTTTTTGGAATTTCAAGACCAAGCTCTTCAAACTTGTCTACATTGTAGATGACACCGGATGCATTGGTTGCATATGGAATGCCGTATGCTTTTTCTTCTTTGTCTTTATTGACATCGTAAACCATCTGCATGTAAGAATCCTGTATATCTGAAACATAATCCTGGTCGCTTAAATCAATCAGCATTCCTGCGCTTTCTACTTCCGTGTAGTTATTGTCACCGCCCATCATAATGATATCAGGCATGTCATTCTTTGCCATTCTGGTCTTTAATACCGTGCCCGGATCTGCCGGTGCTGTTATCTTGATCGTCACACCTTCATGAGATTCATTGAATTGATCTACAAGCTGCTGCACTACGTCTTTGTTCTCTGCTTTCGTAGAAAACAATTCCAGTTCTGTTTTTCCATTCTTTCCAGAAGAATTTCCTTCAGATGAGCCACATCCAGTTACAGTGGTCATACCTGCCACTAAAGTACCCACCAGTAATAAGCTAACCATTTTTCTTTTTTGCATCTTTTTTCCCTCCATGCTGTTTGTAAGTATGTCGGTTGCGCAACACTCTTGATTTTGCAAATATTTCCCCGGACACGTCTGTCCGGTTTCTTTCAGTAGGTTCATTATAGCTTCTTCGCCCTTGTAGTATCAAGAGGTTTCTCGCGAAACTACAAAAGGCAACAAAGTTTATTTTTTGTTTTTGTGCAGTTTGTATAAAAAAGAGTCGCTCGCGACTCTTTCGCGCCCGAGCGGTATGCGCAGCATATACTTCATTTCCGCGAGGTGCGCATACTTGCGGAGCATTTTATGTGATAGGAATCTCCTATCACATAAAAAAGATCCTGTCATTCTTTGACAGAATCCCTCTTTACCAGATAGACTGGATTTTTTATATTTAATTCGCCCAGCGTCTCTCCCTGAATCAATTTCATCAGACGTTTCAACGCCACATGTGCTTTTTGCGGAACATCCTGATGCACCGTTGTCAGTTTCGGTCGAATCAGACTCGCGTAGACACTGTCATCATATCCTGTAACAGAAATCTGATCCGGAACCGCAATCCCTTCGTCAAAAAAGAAATCCATGGCTTCAATCGCATTATAATCTGAAGAAAAAGCCAATGCTTTTGCTTTGAGAAAGCGCGGGAGAAGTTCTCTGTATTTCCTGATACGCAGACTTTTTTCGCCCGGAATCACTACATATCGGGAACGGCTGCAGAAGCCCCCTTGTTTTTCCATCGCCTGCTTGAACCCCATCCACCGGTAGTAATCACTATCCTGCTCCGTTTCTGCGATAAATAATGCTCTCTTATATCCACAGGAATACAGGTATTCCCCGATCTGATACCCTCCCGAATAATCATCTATACCAACATTCTGGAATGTATAGGTACCTTCCGGATAAGTATCAATCAGAATCATTTTTTTGTTTAATTTGTGCGCGAGTCTATGGTACTGCTCTTCATTATAGCCAAGGATAATCAATCCCTCTACATTCCATTTTGAGGCAATATCCACTACGTTCTGAATGCTTTCACCGCCAATCAGCATCACATAATATCCGTTTTCTTCCATCTCCATCTGAATCGTTCCGATCAGCTCTCCCACGAATGGATCCTGAAGCGACTGCATGCCATGAGCGTAAGAAAATCCAAGTACAACACCTATAATTCTGGAGCCATGACCGGAAAGCATCATGGAACCCATATGCGGAACATAGTTCTGTTCTTTCAGAATAGCCGTGATTTTATCAATCGTTTTCTGGGAAACTCTTTTGGTATTTCCATTTATAACATTGGATACCGTGGTACGGCTGACACCTGCCATTTCTGCAATATCCTGGAGTCGAATCATAAAATCTTCCTCCTTATGTTTTTCTGTATTTTAATAAGTGCGCGTCACTGTAGGAATACTGAACAGTCAGGAGTCAAAATGCAGTACATAGAAAATTCCTCCCCTCCGAACGAGCCGTCAGTCCTGCGCAGCAGCCTGCCATTGTGAAAAGAGCTCCTCCATGAACTACACCGCTAATATTGGTAGACTAGATATGAAAACATTTCTGTATCTTTTTATACTCGCCCAGAACCAACAACGTAATATTCGTTGTCAGACAGGTATCCGTAGAAATCGCTACACTGATTTCCCCATTACTTTTAATCGCAATAATATTAATATTATATTTCTTTCGGATATCGAGTTCACCTACCGTCTTTCCAATCCACTCTTCCGGCACTTCTACCTCAAAAATTGCATTAGATGCATCCAGTTCCATATAATCGAGAATGTGGTCGGCGGCATATCTTATTGCTGCCCACTTTGCCATCTGCTTTTCCGGATAAACCACATGATCCGCTCCGTTACGCAGCAGGAATTTTTCCTGTACATCACGCTCAGCGCGGGAAATAACCACTTTCGCCCCCAACTCCTTCATCAATGAAGTGGTCTCCAGCGAATTCTGGAAATTACCTCCGATTGTGACAAAGCACATATCGTAATTTCCTACACCCAGAGATCGTAAAAACGTAGCATCTGTGCTGTCTCCGATCAATGCACTGGTAACATATGGCAACACATTGTTGACCCGTTCTTCATTGATATCTACCGCCATGATCTCATGTCCAAGTTCACTAAGCTGCCTGGCAACATGCCTTCCAAATCGTCCCATTCCAATAATCAATACATTTTTCATCTTTTTTTCCTTCCTGTGTTCTATCACAATCAGCCTACAGTCATGTTCTCTGCCGGGAACTTCGCATTCATTGTACGTTTGTTCGAAAGCACAGCATAAATAAGCGTTAACCCTCCGACGCGTCCCAAAAACATCAAAACAATTAAGATCACCTGCGAGAACAGATGCAGCCCCGGGGTCAGCCCAAGCGTTAGCCCCACCGTTCCAACCGCAGAAGCTGCTTCGAAGAAACACAACGACAACGGAAGTCCCTCGTAGACACTGATAGCTATGCCTCCGGCAAAAAACAGCGTCAGATACATCATAAGAATAGTAGCCGCAGTCCGAATCACCTGCGCATCCAATCTTCGCCCGAACACTTCTACATTTTCCTGGTTTTTAAAGGTTGAACATGCATTCAGAATCAATACTGCGATCGTTGTTGTCTTTAATCCGCCAGCCGTAGATCCAGGTGAACCCCCGATCAGCATCAGTGCGATCATGACTGCCTGCGAAGCTCCTGTCATCTGTGATAAATCTGCCGTATTAAAGCCTGCCGTTCTCGTCGTGACCGATTGGAATAGCGCTGCCAGCAGCCGCCTGCCAAATGACATTCCAGCAAAATCATTCACAAAGAAAAACACCGCCGGAACAACCACGAGCAATGCACTTGTGAACAGAATCACCTTGCTCTGCAACCGATAGCGTTTGAAATGCCACCGGTTGGTACAGACATCCTCCCATGTCATAAAACCAATACCACCAACCACAATCAAAAGCATCAGCACAATATTTACAAGTGGATGACCCACATACCGGGTCATTGACACAAACGGCTGACTCACCGTTCCCATCAAATCAAAACCACCATTACAAAACGCAGATACGGAATGAAATACAGCCAGCCAGATCCCCCGTATGCCAAAGTCACGCAGAAACGCCGGCAGCAACAAAATAGCACCGGCCAGTTCAACCAGAAACGTTCCCTTTAAAATGAATTTGGTCATCCGCACGATCCCACCGACCTGTGGGGCTGAGATCGCATCCTGCATCGTACTGCGCTGCATCAGCGATATTTTGCGTCCTGACAGCATAACTACCGATGTGGCGACTGTCACCACTCCCAGTCCTCCGATCTGTATCAGGAGCATGATCACGGTCTGCCCAAAGGCAGACCAATAACTCCCTGTATCCTGCACTGCAAGCCCTGTCACACACACCGCTGATGTTGCTGTAAAAAGTGTCTCATGAAAGGGCGTGACCACCCTCTCTGCCGACGCCACCGGCAGCATCAGAATCAATGCCCCCAATAATATCACACCGGCAAAGCCTGCGATAATTGTCTGAAAAGAGGTCAGATGCCTGTTTTTACGTAAATTAATCTGTAGTTTTCCCGACATAGCTATTTCAAACTCCTGTATTCTTCACTGTTATTTTTAGATTCATAATTATTGTAAGTGTACTCCACATGTCAGAAAAAATCTACAAATAAAATCAGTTTCTTTTCTTCAAGTTTCTTTTCTTCATTTGTAACAGTTCAGCCCGCGCGATGTTACGTGTCCAGCGCACAGACATAGAGTGTGCTGTTTTCCGTGTCATAGATCCCCAGTGTAAAATTGAACGAGCTGCGGTGAAACATATCCGCACCACCAGCCCCTTCTATGAAAGCCCATCAATCAGCTCAGAAATGCCAGAACCAACCTATGTCAGTTCTGGCGTTTCTGTTTCTATAACCCGGGACTTATTTTTCTACCTTCCTGATTTTACCTTTTTGACAACTACTTTACACCATTTTGTTTTATTTCCACTCTTTACCTTAATACGTGCGATACCTGCTTTCTTTGCTCTGATCACACCATTCTTGGACACTGTTGCGATCTTCTTATTTGATGACGTAAACGTAATCCGGTCTGTACTTCCGGCATTTACCGTCACCTTCAGACGGTAGGTTTTACCTTCCTTTAATGTCACTTTGATCTTTTCCAGCTTCATTGTTGTGGTATGAACTGTCTCATCCTGCGTATCGTTATTCTCGTTATCGTTATTCTCGTCATCGCTATTATTATCACTGTCAGCAGGCTGACGATTTTTCAGGATTCTGAAAACCACTGTTCGTTGTCCACTAAAATTACCCTTTCCCTGGATGCTTACCACAGCATTTCCCGGCTCAATGTTATTGCTGTATACAGCCACGTAATCAACATTCTCTGTCAATAGTTTCCCTTGATAGGTCAGATTCAGCTTCGGTGTAAGGCCCTGCCCTGTATATTCCTGAGCATCAATTTTGTTAACAGTTACCCCTCTGATTGAACGCGATGTAATCTGGAATGTCCCGCTGACAGTTCCCTCATAAGAACCAATTCCGGTAATCGTGACTGTGGCAGTTCCTGCATTGATATTATTCGTATAGGAAACCTTATAGTCCACATCCTTTTTTAAGGTTTTCGTTCCCTCCCGTACATAAACAGACGGTGTGATCGCCGTTCCTGTATAGATCCGGTCAGAAATCTTACCCATTACAATCTTTGAAGTCTTTGCCACAATGTTAAAGGTTACTACTGCTGTTCCCGTAAAATTACCAATTCCTGTGATGGTTGCGGTCGCGGTTCCTATATTGATATTATTGTTATACGAAATAGTATAATCCGTGCCCTTTTTCAAAGTCTTATTTTTATAAGAAAGACTGACATCTGGCTGGATTGCATTTCCCGTGTATGTCTTATCTGCAATCTTCCCGATGTTAACCTGGCTGACCGCACAAGGCAGAATCTTAAAATTCGTTGTATAAGAACCTTTATAGCTTCCTTTTCCCGTTATTTTTACAGTAGCAGTTCCTGCGTTCGTGTGATTGCTGTAAGAAACATAATAGTCCACATTTTTCGTGAGTACTTTCGAGCCATCCTTTACGACAACCTCCGGCTTCAATGCAGAACCTGTATATGTCTGATCTGCGATTGTATCTACCGAAATATCTGACGGCTCTGTAATCTTAAATGTTACCTCTTTGGTTCCCTCAAAATTGCCCATTCCGGTAATCACAGCTGTGGCTGTTCCTATATTGACATTATCCTTGAAGGCCACTGTATAGTCAGTTCCTTTTTTCAAGGTCTTGCCCTTATAAGTGAGGGTAACTGCCGGCTGAATTGCTTTGCCACTGTAAGTCTGGTCTGCAATCCTGCTGCATGTCACCTGACTAATCGCACACGCAACGATTTTAAAGCTCGTTGTATAAGAACCTTTATAGCTTCCTTTTCCCGTTATTTTTACAGAAGCGGTTCCAAGCTTTATATTATTACTGTATAAAACAGTATAATCCACATTTTTGGTAAGTACCTTTGAACCATCTTTTACGACAACCTCCGGCATCAATGCAGAACCTGTATATGCCTGGTCTGCAATTGGCTCCACAGAAATATCTGTCTTGCCCGCATCTGTCTTTCCTGTATCGGTCTTACCTGTATCCGGCTTCGCTGCACTATCATCTGTAGCTCCCGTTCCTTCTGTTACCGTAATCGTGCGGTAAAAATCATCGCCAAACGGGTTTGATATCCGTATTTTGGTCGTACCAGCCTTCAATCCGGTAATCACCGCATCATCAGACAGACTTGCAATTGTCTCATCCTCAATTTTTGCGGTACAGATATTTTCTATCACACAGTCCTTCTGATAGCCCCATTGATTCTGCACATTTAGTGCAAGTGAAAAATCTGATGCCGTTGCCTTCTCCCCGACCTTCAGACTGACATCATTGAGATTCGTTTTTACTGCTGTGATATAAGACGGTGCAACATCTACATCCACGATCTGTATACCGTCAGTGGCTGCTGAATCCGTCCCATCCATGATCTTATCGCCAAACTCCTGCACCCAGTAATGGCATCCCTGATATACCACATGCCCGATTCCGACTGCCTTAAAACCAGCACTGAGCATATTTCTTCTGTGTCCCTGTCCGCTATAAGATTCGTTTTCTTCCTTCCATCCGTTAAATACCACTGCCGCACTCGAATAACCGGCAGCAATATTTTCTCCCTTTTTCATGTATCCGGACGGATATGCGGTAAAACATCCCGTACCATTTGGTCTGGTATGGTCATAGGAAAGTGCAATCTCCGCTGCCCTTTTCATGGCGACACGCTCTAGTTCATAATCATACTGCAGCTCCGTGGTTTTACACGGTTGTTTTGTTCTATCACTCTTATCCCAGCACCACGCATCTGTGTCCGAGGTCCGGAATGCGTTCATATCGGCAAGCATCGCACGTGCCTCTGTCTGCCCATATGTCACCTGAATCTTCACCGGCTGTGTCGCAGCCGCCACCTCCAACTCACCAAAATGCAGCGAAGTGAAGATGATCATCATGACCATCAGCACACTGCATCGTTGTTTCCATCTGCTTCTTTTACTCATGTCTATACCTCCTCCTTCATTGTATCATGTGCAAGAATATTCGCAGTGCATCCCGATATATGCGGTTCTCTTCATGCCAGCATGATCGATCTGCATATTCTCGATTGGCACTGCTCATTGTCCGCACTCATTATATCGTGATTTCATCACTCAATAATATCGCCGTTCGTCAAATGCAAATAAATTTGCATTTTTCTCACTTTCACTCATTATATCATATTTGTGTAGAAATACATAGCCATAGTTCCTTTTTTACTTAATTCTGCAACGGAATCATAAAAATGACAAAAAAGCTGGAAATCAGCTCTGCCCCCGCTGTATAATAGGCGAAGAAAATAAATAACCGGAAAGTGAAAATTGAGTGAGGTACTTACAATGACAAAAAAATGGTGGCATGACAAAGTCGCATATCAGATCTATCCGAAAAGCTTCTACGACAGTAACGGAGACGGTATCGGCGATCTGCGCGGCATTATTTCAAAATTAGATTATCTGAAACAATTAGGCATTGATATTATCTGGCTCTCGCCGATCTACAAATCACCCTTCGTTGATCAGGGCTATGACATCTCCGACTATTATGCAATTGCAGAAGAATTCGGCACAATGGAAGAATTCGACGAATTACTCGCAGAATCAAAAAAGCGTGACATGTACATTATCATGGATCTCGTGATCAACCACTGCTCAGACAAGCATGAATGGTTTCAGAAAGCTCTGGCTGACCCGGACGGTGAGTACGCGGACTACTTCTATTTCCGTGAGGGCAAAGACGGCAATCCTCCCAGTAACTACCGCTCCTATTTTGGTGGGAACTGCTGGGAACCGGTGCCCGGTACCAACAAATACTATTTTCACATGTTCGCCAAAGAGCAGCCGGATCTCAACTGGGAAAATCCCACTGTACGGCAGAAGCTGTATGATATGGTCAACTGGTGGCTCGATAAAGGTCTGGCAGGATTCCGCATCGATGCGATCATCAACATCAAAAAAGATCTGAACTTTACCGGTATGGAACCGGATGGCCCCGATGGACTGGCAAGCTGCTTTAAGATGGTAGATCGTGTGACAGGCGTTGATGAGCTGCTGGAAGATCTAAAAATAAATACATTCCAGAAATACGATGCTTTTACCGTCGCAGAAGTATTTAATATGAAAGAGGGCGATCTCGCCAAATTTATCGGTGAGGACGGTCATTTTTCCACGATCTTTGATTTCAGTGCACATCTGCTCACCGAGCACGGTGAACACGGCTGGTATGATGCACCTGCACCGGACTTCAAAAAATGGCGCGAAACCATCTTTTACGCACAGCGCGAAGCACAGGATTGTGGTTTCCGGGCAAATATTATCGAAAACCATGATGAACCGCGTGGTGCGTCACGCTATCTGCCGGAATATGCCCAGACTCCGGATGGTATCAAGATGCTTGGCACGGTGAATATCCTGCTGCGTGGTATTCCGTTTATCTATCAGGGGCAGGAGATCGGCATGAAAAACGCCATCTGGGACAGTGTCGATGCGTTCAACGACATCAATACCAAGGATCAGTACCACATCGCACGTGAGGCAGGACTGAGCGACGCGCAGGCTCTGGACGTGTGCAACCGGCTCAGCCGTGACAATGCAAGGACTCCGATGCAGTGGAGTGATGACGCCAATGCCGGATTTACGACAGGTACACCGTGGCTGCCGGTAAATGCGAACTACCGGACGATCAATGTGGCAGTTCAGGACATCGATGCGGATTCCGTACTGAACTACTACCGCAGACTGACCGCCGTGCGCAAGTCACCGGAATACTGCGTGACCTTTACCTACGGTGATCTCGTCCCGGCATACACGGACACCGACCGGGTCATGGCTTATTACCGCCAAGACCGCGAATCAGGCCAGCGCATCCTCATAGCCGCCAACTTTGGTGCAGAGCCTGTGACCCTGACACCGGAATATCCGGCGCAGCGCGTGATCCTGTCTAACATGGGCCGCACGGACTGCCCGGATCAGACTCTTGTACTGGAGAGTTGTGAAGTGATCGTGCTGGAGATGAGGCTCCCGCAATCGTAAAATGCGCGACGATCGTGAGCAGCGCAGATAATAATAGCTCGGTATAGTAGCTGAGACCCCTGCTGAGTACCATTCCGGGAAGTAGGAGTCTCGCTCCGAATACCGGAACAAATATTGTCAAAAACAGTTTTTCGCTGATGCCCATGCCACCCGGCAACGGCAGCATATCGACAGAAATCGAGATCACCGCCTGCAGCAGCATGATCGTCATCACTGAATACCCGTGTAATCCAAATGCACAATACACAAAATAAGTCGATAAAAACAACGCAAACCGCTGTGCAAACGTGATCAGCAGCACATTCACTACCACATGCTTATGTGTCTTAAAATAATCTGCCGTCTCCCGATATTTCGTCATTCCATGTTCCAGCACTTCATGACGGCTCTTCTTATAACGCAGGAGATGTATCTTTTCAAAAAAACACAATCCTCTGCCAAGGATCTTCCCCGCCAGAGTCGTGTGGAATACGAGCAGCATCATGAATCCGACGCATCCTACATTCAGCAGAATACCGAGCAGAAACACCGGCATGATCCCGGTCAGATAAGCATGTATAAACGACTGCCCAAATACGAGCAGACCCAGCCCGACCAATACGAGCACTGCCTTATAGGTAATAGTGATCACCATAAGAACGAGCGTTGCGACTGGAATCGGTATATCCTTTTTCTTCATATAATAGATCTGCGCAGGTTGTCCTCCGGTCGCTGAGGGCGTGATGCAGCTAAAGAAAAATCCCACCGATGAAAACAAAAAACAAGTCCATTTCTTCAGGCGGATACCCAATGTTCCCATCATGTAATATATGATGATCGACTCACCCCAGATAAAAAAGAGTACACAAAAAACAGCCGGAATCAGGTATCTCTTTTGCACCTGTCCGATGATCTGTATGCTCTGTCTCCAGTCCTCGCCATGAAACACGCCATAGACCGTTCCGGCAAATACGACGACCAGAAACAATATTTCCCAAAGCAGTTTTTTCTTCTGTCTCACATTCTACTCCATTCCACGCATACTACACCTAACACTTCGGAAACATCAACGTGATCATATATACGCTCTCCGTCTGCTCCACACTGCAGATTCCATGCATGCGGTTCATCATCGTCCGGATGCTTTCGACACCGATGCCGTTACTCTCTATCACAGTCTCCGGCTCATCCTCCGGTGTACATACATTCAGCACAGAAAATCCACTATATCCGTCTGCATCGATCGAATCGACCCTGATCTCGTCCACAGGCTTCGAATATTTTACGATGTTAGAAGCGATATTTTCAAGTATCCGGTGCATGTATTCTCTGTTGATCTGCACAAAACAGGGGCTCCATGACAGGTTCAGACATACCGCATATCCACGCGCCTGCAGCTCATCCCGAAAATCCCGCAGCAGATCCATGACAGCCGGCTCCATGCGCATCGGCTCTGCCTGTTTTTCAGCAGTGTGCTCCAGCGAATACTCAAATAAATGATCGGAGATGACCTTCATGTGATGCGCCTTGACAGCTATTTTTTCCAGATAATCCTGTAATTCCTCCTCAGTTGTATAGCGGTGTGAACGCAGGATCTCCAGATACAGCATGATGCCGGTCAGCGGTGTGCGCAGATCATGGGACATCTCCGTGATCAGCTTCCGGTTCGCCAGATACAACTGCTGTTCGTTCTCCATCTGCTGCTGAAACGAGAGGCGCATCCGGTTCATACTGTTTGCCAAATCCGTAAGCTCATCATTGCCTTCTACCGACACCTCATACTCCAGATTGCCGCCTTCCAGGATCTGCACTTCATCATTCAGACGACAGATATAGCGGATCAGTTTCCGGTTGCTGTACAAAAAGATTAGCACAAATACGATCAATGAAATAAGGATCGCCATAACGGTCGTGACCGTATGGTAGCGGTAAGTAAAATCTGAGTACAGCACCGCCTGCACCGTCATATCCGCCAGCCTGATCTCTATGAGATCATCCAGTTCGTCCGGCTCATAATAGCCGCTCTCATTCTGCGTATTATATCCATCATTATAAGAACTGTAGATACAATAATCTCCGTTATACAGTTCCAGCAGAATGATCGGCTGGCGTTTCTCCCATAGTTCTAATTGCGACAGATCTTCACTGGAAATATTGTTTTCGTCTATAAAATTCTGCAGGTTTTCCGCCTGCCGCTCGATATGTTTCTCCTTAAAATCCGACTGCGTAAAATAATCTGTCAGGCAATAATCCGTGGTATAATACAGCCCCACAAACACGACCGCGCACGCAAGCGCCGAACATACCAATGTCAGCACAAACCGCACACGCAGTCCGTATGGTCTAAAATTCAGTTTTTTCTGTCTCATAGCGGTATCCTTTTCCCCAGATATTTTTGATATACACAGGATTCTGCGGATCGTCCTCGATCTTTGTCCTCAGCTTTCTGATATGCACCATGATCGTACTGTTCGCGCTGTAGGTATAAGTCTCTCCCCAGACGCTCTCATAGATCATATGTGTCGAAAAGACCCGCTGCGGATGCTGGATCAACAGTGCCAGTATCTTATACTCGATCTCTGTCAGATCCAGCGGCATGCCATCTTTCCAGACCTCGTTGCGGTCAAGTGCAACTCTCAGACGCCCGGATGTCAATATCTGATCCGTGTCCATCGACATCGCCTGTTTTTTCCCGCGATACACACAATATCTGCGCAGCTGCGCCTTCACACGCGCGATAAGCTCCGCATAGGAGAACGGCTTGGCCAGATAGTCATCGCCTCCCGCCATCAGTCCGAGCGTCTTATCGGATTCCTGTGATTTTGCTGTCAGAAAAAGGATCGGCACGGTAGAGGTCTTCCGGATCTCTTCGCAGACCTTCAGACCTGATATTCCCGGCAGCATAATATCTAAAATGACCAGATCGACCGCCTCATTGATCTGTGCCAGCGCTTCCTCTCCGGTCGCCGCCTCCAGCACGACATATCCTTCTCCTCCCAGAAGGATTCGGATCCCTTCACGGATCGAAGGCTCATCCTCAACGACTAATATCACCTGTGAACTCACGTGATTACCTCTCTTTTTTTATTTTACCCAGACCTGCCCTGTGCCTGCAGCCACCAATAGTTCCCGCGCACAGCCAGCTCACCTCTGCCAGTATGATTCCTGCCGCCACATCCGCGATCACATGCTGCTTAACTGTAAGCGTACTCACGCATACAGCCACCGCCATGACAAGCGAAGCTGCCTGATACCATCGGAGTATACGCCGGTTCCCTCTCACGCCGATCCAGCAGAGCCAGCTCACAAAACAATGGATCGACGGCAGGAGATTGTCCGCCGCATCGACCGCATAGGTCAGCGCGACGAGTCTGCTCCAGATATCGTCTCCTGTGATCTGCGGCCGTACCATGGTGGTCGGATACAACACAAAAGTCAGAAAACACACCGTTTCTCCGATAAAATGCGCAAGGATCATCCGGCGTTCCCCGCGCTCGTCCCAGGCAACGCCCAGACAGTAATTGGCGATCCAGTACAGATAACATCCCCAGTATATGAGGATCATCCACGGCACAAACGGTATCGCATGATCAAGTGCCGTCGACAGATCTGCATGCACCCCGGCACCTGACAGGTACCGTCCCAGATTGTAAATCGAAAAATTATAGACTACTGCCGCGATCAGCCACAACAGATCCTTTTTTGTCAGGAAACAACGCTCATGCATGTCGTAACGCTCCTATGATCTCTCCCATTTTCACCGGGATCTCGATCCCTTTACCATAGCACATCCGAACCGGCAGTGACAGCTCCAGACGGTTTTTCGCCTCTTCCGGCAATAATAAAATGATCGTCGAACCCGCCAGTTCAAAACGACCCATCTCCTGTCCTTTTTTGAGCGATCCGCATGTTTTGGCGAATGTCACACCCCCGACCAGCATCGCGCCCACCTCGATCTGTACGGCTGTACCAAAATGCTCTGTCTCCAGAACACTCCACCATCTCCGGTTCAGACGGTATACGGGCACAGTCTCGCAGGCGATCGGCTGCACGCTGTGAAGCTGTCCCTGAATAAAATGTGCCTCTGACATAAAACAGTCATCAAAACTGCAAAAATGGTGGTAGTCACTCGCCTGCAGCCGGAAAACCAGACATAAGCCATCCCGGAACATCTCAGCCATTTTACGCTCCGGCAGCAGATCGGCCAGCCGGTAATGTGAACCTTTCATCGACAGATTCATCCCCCTCGTGACCGGATAGACAGACAGCAGACCATCACACGGACTGATCAGGCAGCCCGGATCCGTATGTTCCACAGAGCCATCCCGAAATCTCGCGAAAAAATCCGCAAAAGACGCATACTGCTGACCACGAAAATCACGCATATCGATCTTATATTTTCGGATATAATGCGGTATCAAAAGACGGGACACCCGCGTGTGCAGCAATCCTGCCGCGACACGAAACAGTCCCATATTCTGCTGGATCTTCAGGCCGGCCCGTCCGGCCGCCGTGCGGTAAAAAATATCTACACTCATATCATTTCCCCTCTAGCTTCTTACAAATAACTGGCCGATCAGACACAGCTTTGCGGTCAGCTGCGGCTTTTTGATCTGAAACGGCAGCAAAAACAACACAGCCATGACAGCCAGAACGCCCGCCATACCGACATAAGACTGTACGCCGAACCGGTTCGCCAGCCAGTAGATCACCGGTACAAACACTGCAGACAATGTGACCGGCATACCGTAATATACTTTTCTGCCCTCTGTTGTACTTTTCTGCCGTTCCTGCTCATCTACATTAAAATATGCCAGACGCATCAATGCACACAATACATAGACGGCAGCGACACCCAGAACCACACGGTTGTATTTATTCAGATTATATATGATCGATGCGGGCAGTACACCAAAACAGATCAGATCACTGAGCGAATCGATCTGAATACCAAAACATTTTTCACGGCTGTCTCTCTTTTTCGTCGATGCGATCGTTCCGTCGAACATATCACACACCCCTGCGATCATCAGACAGAGCACTGCGCGCGTAATATTCTCTTCAAACGCATATACCACACCCAGAAATCCGGTCAGCATCCCTATGTAGGTCAGCACGACCGTGTAATTATAATACCCCAGCAATTTTTGTTCCTTATTCATGTTCACTTCTCCTTCTGTTACGCTACTGATACATTTTTATCATCTGTACTCCTCTATCATAACGATAAACATGGAAAAAAACCCTCTTAAAATTCTTAAAAATTCTAAAGAGTTGTTATTTCACCGCGTAAATGGTATAATAGATAGGATTTTTGATGATCGGAGGAATCCTATATGAACATAGATGTCATGGGGCTGATCGGAGCATGCTCCTATGCACTGGACTGTGTCGAGGCAGAACTGACACAGGTCACCAATCAGCACTCCAAACGTGTCGCCTATCTGAGTGTCTGCATCGCGGAGCAGATGCACATTCCGGAACACGAGTTACAGGATCTGGCAGTCTGTGCCCTGCTGCATGACAATGCGCTGACACAGTATATCCGCGAGGAGCTGCACGGTGATATTACTTCTACGGCACCTGCATCCGGCAGACCACTGATCGGTATTCACTGTTCCATGGGAGAATCGAATCTAAAGCACCTTCCATTTCTCACGGATGTCAAAGATGTCATTCTGTATCATCACGAGAACGCAGATGGCAGCGGCCCGTTTGGAAAAACCTGGCAGGAGATCCCCCTGTTTGCACGGATCATCCACCTGTGTGACCTGTTGGATGTCTATTGCCGTGTCAGGACTTTCACCGCTGATACCTGGCAGAAAACAAAACATTTTTTAAGCGAAAACACGGATACGCTCTTTGACGCAGCATGCATCCAGGCATTTTTTGCTGCGTTTACAGAGGCGCATTTCTGTTCACTCGGTGATGATGATCTGGAAAAACGCCTGTGGTCTAAGATCCCCCGGATCAGACAGGAGCTTGACTTTACACAGATCCAAGCGCTGGCAAATTTTTTTGCACGGATCGTAGACTACAAATCGCCGTTTACAAGCACACATTCGATCGGTGTCGCCACGGATGCAGAACTGCTCGCCCGCTACATGGGGTTTGATGAGGATACTGCCCAGAAGATGTATCTCGCCGGGGCGCTGCACGACATCGGAAAAGTAGCGATCGGCAATGAAATCCTCGAAAAACCGGATCGGCTGACAGATGAAGAATTTGCCGTAATGAAGCATCACGCCGCATATACTTATTATATTTTATCAGATGTGGAAGATTTCGAAGAAATCCGCGACTGGGCAGCCTTCCATCATGAGCGTCTGGACGGTAGCGGCTATCCATTTAAAAAGACTGCTGCCGAGTTAAATACGCAGGAACGCATGATGGCTTGCGTCGATATCTATCAGGCGCTGACCGAAAGCCGCCCGTATAAAAAGGGCATGCCACATGAAAAAGCCAGCGCGATTCTGCATGATATGGCAGATCGCGGCTGGCTCGACCGTGAAATCGTCGCAAAGGTCGACGGCTGTTTTGGCACTGCATCATAGATTTTTCCGCAGCTTTTCATTATACACCGATCAACTCCGCCAACGATGCAAACACCCGCTCCGCATACAGCCGCTTGATCTCATGGCGGCTCATGCCGGTGACATCTGCGTTGATCTCATATCCATGCGCGATGTCACCGGCGGCAATACAATAATATGCTTTTCCCTGAACACTGTCCGCATTATTCGGATCAACATTCCCGGTCGTACCGGTGATGCCGATGGCGATAGCGGTGTTCAGATTTTTTTGTGCCGTGCGGGCCATCGCCTCGGCACATTCTGCAGAATAGACACCGTATTGCCTGATCACATCCGCATCGACACCGGCCAGTACCTTTGTCTCGTTTAAATATGTGATATAGCCGCCGGGGTAGATCGCGGATGCACCTTCTGTATCCGTAATCATCGACGCGATCAGACCGGACGTACAGCTCTCCATCGTGGATATGGTGGTCTGTGTATCAATCAATTTTTTTACGATCTGATTTCGTGTTTCCTGTTCCATCCTATCATTCCTTTTTTCCATAAATATACATTCTCCATAACTGTTCCGTACCTTCACAGTTACCATTCTCCTTTGTAGGGTCTCGATACCTCCCACACGGCTTACCCTGTACCTTTTATACGAGCTTTACCGCAGTTCCGTATGCGATCACTTCTGCCGCACCGGTCATCACCTGCGAAGAACCGTATTTCACGCCAATGACTGCATCAGCGCCCAGCTCCTTTGCCTCGTCCACCATCCGCTTCACGGCAATCTGGCGTGCTTCATTCAGCATCTCCGTATAACCGACGATCTCTCCGCCGACCAGTGTTTTCATCCCCGCCATGAAATCGCGCCCGATATTTTTTGTCTGTACAACCGTTCCTTTTACCATTCCAAGTGCTTCGATCTCCTGACCCGGAATATATTCAATACTTAGCAGCTTCATCCTCTTCTCCTCCTTCGATCTCCTGTAGTCTGCTTCTCAGTGCAGCGATAACACCTGCCATCACACCGACCGTAGCTACGATAAAAAATACCAGCAGTCCAACCGGCATCGAATCGGTACGGTTCATCCACAGCAATACACTCAGAATAAACAGCATCCATACGAACACAACACCACCGCCTGCCACGGCTCCCAGTTTCTTTTTCATGCGAACGTCAACTTTGCTTAAATCCACAAAATCTATGCCCTCCTTTTCCATGTTTTCCATCTGATCCAGCCAGTCATCCGTGTTCAGGTTTCCGATCGTACATCCGGCTTTCATCATCCCGGCAGCGAGCTGCTGCATATTTGCCAGCTTGTCACGTTCACTTTCCAGCAGATCAATATGCTGCTCCAGACACTCCCGCAGAACAGTCTGCTCATCCAGAACCGCCTTGATTTCTTCAACCGGAATATCCATCTTTCTCAAAAGTTTAATCTTCTTTAAAGTTTCGACTTCTTTCTCATGATACTCCCGATAACCGTTGTCCGCACGTTCCGGCTTGAGAAGTCCCTGGTCTTCATAAAATCTGATATTCCTGCTTGTGATTCCGATCAGTTCTTCTACCTGTTTGATCTTCATGTGCCTGCCTCCGTTATCTTTTCTTTTTTCGGTTGGTTGAATCATCAACCCACCGGTTTCCTAACCGGCTGCATCTGATGTGCCTTATTTATACAGCTTCCACAAGGTGGAAGGTCAATAGATTTTGTAAATTTTTTTATAAATGAGGAGCATTTTATATCACAGGAAGGAATTTCCTATGAATTAAAAAAGAGATTGTCTATCTGCTCGTTCAGTATAGCAAATTGACAGCCTCTTTTCACCATTCTTCCGCAAAATTTATTCTGCATCACACGCTATGATATTTTTGCACTCCCGATATCGCTCCGGACATGTTTCCGTCAGGATGACTGCATCGTCAAAGCTGGCGAATGTGACCGAACTGACCTTATCAAATTTTGAGGAATCACACAGAATATAGCCCTGCTTGCACTGTTCGAGCGCCGTCTGCTTGATCAGCGCCTCCCCCGCATCGGGTGTCGTCAGACCCTCCCTGCGGCTCGCGCCGTTTGTGCCGAAAAATCCCTTCGTAAAATGATAGCTGCGCAGGGTATTCATCGCCTGGCTGCCGACGACAGCTTCCGTGGAGCCTTTGAGTTCACCACCGATCAGATACACATGCATCCCACGGGCTGCCAGCCGCTGCGCATGCATGACTGCATTCGTCACAAACGTAGCACTCGTCTCTGTGACCGCATCCAGCATAAAACCGGTCGTCGTCCCGGCATCCAGATAGACAAAATCCGACGGCTCGATCAGAGCTGCCGCATAGACAGCAATCTGTCTTTTTTCTTCAATGTTGCGGTCCATCTTCTGCTCTACCGTCGGTTCCCTCGATTCAAAATTCAGATCCGATGCAACTGCACCGCCAAAAACACGGACCAGACGCCCCGCCTGATCCAATGCATTGATATCTCTTCTGGCAGTAGATTCAGAGATCCGGAATAATTCACAGATCTCTGCCACTGTCACGCTTTTTTTCTGCTCTACGAGCTTTAATATTTCTTCGTATCGTTGTTCTGTCAGCATATGTATCCTTTACTATCACACGGGCAACCCCGGCACATGATCCACATCCGCCACCTGTCAATCATGCAGGCATGTTCACCGCCTGCACGCATTACATCCGAACGATGCCGATCACACCCGGGATACATCTGTCTCCCGGATAATCTTGCGCAGCGTCAAAATACGTCCGGGGGATACAGATAATTCGTCCACACCCATCTTTAGAAATGTCTGTGTCAGCTCCGGATCTGCACCCAGTTCTCCACAGATGCCTGCCCAGATGCCTTTTTCATGCGCATGATCCACAACCATCTGTATCATGCGCAGGACTGCCGGGTGATGCGGGTCGAAAAATTCGTCCAGCTTTGTATTCTGACGGTCGATCGCCAGTGTATACTGCGTCAGATCATTCGTTCCTATACTGAAGAAATCTACCTCCTCAGCCAGCAGGTCACTGATCATAACAGCTGCCGGTGTCTCGATCATGATTCCCTGCTCGACCTCACCGTATGCAACGCCCTGTGCATCCAGTTCGGCACATACCTCTGCCACGATCTCTTTGATGCGACGTACCTCTGACACACTCGTGATCATTGGATACATGACCGCCAGTTTGCCGAATGCGCTGGCACGGAATAAAGCACGCAATTGTGTCTTGAAGATCTCCGGTCTGGTCAGGCAGATACGGATCGCACGGCATCCCATCGCCGGATTTTCTTCTTTTTCCATCTCAAAATAATCGCACTGTTTGTCAGCGCCGATGTCCAACGTCCGGATGATCACGCGCTTGCCAGCCATCGTCTGTGCGACCTGCTTGTAGATCTGGAACTGCTCCTCCTCGGTCGGAAAATGGTCGCGCTCCAGATAAATGAACTCACTGCGGAACAATCCGATACCTCCCGCATCATTCTGGATCACAGTCGCGAGATCCTTGCTGTTTCCGATATTCGCATAGAGCATGATCTTTTTGCCGTCCAGAGTGATATTTTCCTTGCCCTTGAGCGTCTCTAACAGTTCCTTCTGCTCCTGAAATTCTTTCTTTTTCTGTTCCAGCATACCTGTGGTCTCTTCGTCCGGCTCGACATACAGTTTACCGGCTGCACCATCCACGACGGCATATCTGCCATCCAATGCGTCTGCTTCCGCGATGTCTGTTGCGACCAGTGCCGGTATGCCCATCGTGCGTGCAAGAATCGCTGTATGTGAATTGAGCGAACCATGCACAGTCACAAATGACAGTACTTTACTCTTATCCATCTGGACAGTCTCCGACGGTGCCAGATCATCCGCCACGATAATGACCGGCTCATCTGCTGCGATACCATCTGCTGCGGCACCATTTAGAATACCAATCATACGCTCAGAGATGTCACGCACATCCGCTGCGCGTCCCTGCATGTACTCATCGTCCATCGACGCAAACATTTGTGCGAAATTGTCTCCCGTCGATGCAACTGCATACTCTGCATTGACCTGCTCTGTGCGGATGATATTCTCTACGGATTCGTTATAATCATCATCCTCGAGCATCATCTGGTGAACCTCAAAGATCGCCGCATTTGTCTCACCGATCTCCTGCAAGGCTTTCTCATACAGTTGCTGCAACTGCTGCATAGCAGTGTCACGCGCCTGCATATAGCGTGCAATCTCTGCCTCTGCATCCGTGACCTTCACACGCTTTACCTGCTGTGCGTCTTTTTTATACACGCGGATCTTGCCCATGGCAATCCCGCCAAAAACACTCTTTCCCTCAAATATCTGCATAGCTGTTCTCCTATCTGGTTTCTGTTCCGTTCATTCACAATAGCCTTGTTACAGGTTTTCCTTCATAAATGCCTCGATTGCCTCACATGCAGCGTCCTCATCCGCTCCCTCAAAGGACATGGTCACTTCATTGCCATTTTTTACTGCCAGTCCCATGATTCCGAAAATCTTCTTGCAATCCCCGGTCTTGCCATCTTTGGTGAGCCTAACCGCACACTCATACTTTTTGGCTTCCTTTACAAGTTCTCCTGCGGGTCTTGCATGGATTCCCTCCGGATCTGTAATTACATACTTAAATTCTCTCATGTTGCTGTCCTCCTTATATTTTATAAAAATCATACGCGTTTGCGAAACTATTTTTGTCAGGTTTTGTGTCATGCAAGCACATGATCAAGAGTCCGCAGCTCCCGCAGGCTATGTGTGTGAGCAAAGCGAAAGACACATCGAGTCAAGGCTGAAGAGACAGCGAGACACCGCTGGGCAATCGGAGCAGCTTGATCAGAATACTACTGTGCCCACAGCCAAGTAACCCGGATCATAAAATTTGTTATATTAACTATACCACACTTTTCTTCAGAAAGCCAAGTAGCAGAGTGGAAATTGCTGTACCAACGAGCAGTGCTGCCACGTACATCCAGGGATTGCCGACTACCATGAATACGAAGATACCTCCATGCGGTGCCATCAGTGTACACTGGGATGCCATAGAGATCGCTCCTGCGACTGCCGAACCTGCAATACAAGCCGGAAGCACGCGCAGTGGATCAGATGCCGCATAGGGAATCGCTCCCTCTGTGATGAATGCAAGTCCCATGATAAAGTTCGTCGGTCCTGCCTCACGCTCCTGCTTTGTGAATTTGTTTTTAAATAACAGTGTCGCCAATGCGATCGCACAGGGCGGTGTCATACCACCGATCATAACTGCCGCCATAATGTCATAATTACCAGCCGCAATCGCGCCTACACCGAATACATATGCTGCTTTATTGAACGGGCCACCCATATCAATCGCCATCATACCACCGAGCACAAGACCGAGTACGACTTTACTCGTCTGACCCATATTGGTAAGCATCGAATTCAGTCCGGTATTGATACCACCCATGACCGGCTCTACAATAAATGTCATGAGCAGACCGATCAAGAGTACACCAACTACCGGATACAGCAGGACTGGCGCGATCTTCTCAATCGCCTCGGGGAGTTTTTCAAATGCTTTCCGGAGTAAGCGGATAATAAATCCTGCCGCAAATCCGGCTACCAGTGCACCTAAAAATCCACTCTTTCCATTATATGCCATCATACCGCCAACAAAACCGAGCAGCAGCGCCGGACGATCACCGATCGCCATACCGATAAATCCTGCCAATACCGGCAGCATGAAGCCGAATGCGGTGCCACCGATTCCCTTGAGCAGTGCAGCAGCCGGAGTGATCGTTCCAAAATCTCCCCGCTGGTCTGCGGGCAATGCGGACAGATCTACGTTCAAGCCATCGATCAGGAACGCAAGTGCGATCAGGATACCACCACCTACGACAAATGGCAGCATATGTGAGACACCGTTCATCAGCCAGGTGTAGACCTGATGACCGGCTCCGCCGCCCTGCTTGCCTGTCTGGGGTTCAGCACCCGCCGCATCATGGTACACAGGTACATCCCCGGAGATTGCCTGTGCAACCAGCTCATCTGCCTTGCTGATACCATCGGATACCTGTCGGACAATGACCTTTTTGCCGTCAAAACGGCTCATAGGAACCTGTGCATCCGCTGCGATAATAATGCAATCCGCCTCATCGATCTCCTGCTGCGTCAGCACATTTTTCGCACCGCCGGAGCCTCTCGTCTCCACCTTGATATAACAGTTTTTCGCCTTTGCTGCCTTCTCGATACCTTCGGCTGCCATATAGGTGTGTGCGATACCAGTCGGACACGAAGTGACTGCGAGCAGTCTGCAGGCTGCATCTGCCACCGCGCCTGTATCTGCCAGCCGCTCATCGATACCGTTTTTCTCTGCATCCGCCTTGTCAATGATCTCCAGAAACTCATCTACAGAAGCGGCATTTCTCAGTGCATTGGAAAAATTCTCGTCCATCATCAGCACAGACAACTTGCTGAGCACATCCAGATGCACATTATCCTCCGTATTTGGTGCCGCGATCAAAAAGATCAATGTAACCGGCTCATCATCCAGTGCCTCAAAATCCACACCATTTTTTACGACCATTGCTGCGAGTCCCGGCTGTCTGACAGCGTCACATTTGCCGTGCGGAATCGCAATTCCCTCTCCGATGCCGGTCGTGCTCTCTTCCTCCCTTGCATAGACCTGTCTGCGATAACTCTCCACATCGCTGATCTTGCCACTGCGGGCCATCAGCTCTACCATCTGATCCAATGCATCCTTTTTCCCTGTGGGTGCCCCATCCAGAGAGATACTGCGCCGATCGAGTAAATCTGTGATTCTCATCGTCTCACTCCTCCATATGATTTTCTATAATTTTTTATTCCATATTTTCTGTCAATGCTTTGTATACTGCATCGACTTCCGGTCTTGTAGCGAGATATTCCGAAAACGCACTCGCGCTGCCTGTCGCGACTCCCATATAAAACGCATGCTTATATGCAGTCTGCTCCATCCATCCGGCGAGGAATCCTGCTACCATCGAATCTCCCGCTCCTACTCCGTTGACCAGCTTGCCCTGCGGGGCCGGCGACGTAAAAATCTGTCCATCTGCGGTAACAAGTATCGCGCCCTCACCAGCCAGCGATACAAGGACGTTTTGTGCCCCCATCTCCTGCAGCTTCTTTGCAAACGGAACACACGCCTCTCGTGTCTTTGGCTCTACTCCAAAAATCTCTGCCAGCTCGTGATTGTTCGGTTTGATCAAAAATGGATGGTATGGCAGCACATGTAACAGCAGATCCTGTGTCGCATCCACTACCGTCATGATTCCTTTGCCCGACAACCGCTCCATGATCGTGCTGTAGATGTCATCCGGCATGGATGCCGGTATGCTCCCGGCTAACACAAGGATATCCCCCTCCTGCAGCCGTTCGAGCCGTTCCATCAACTGTGCGGTCATATCTTCGCTGATATCCGGCCCATTTCCGTTGATCTCTGTACCCTCGATTGATTTCAGCTTCACATTGATTCGCGAACATCCCTCCGCGCTGTAGATGAAATCCGACTTGATATGCATCTGCTCGACTCTGCGGACAATCTCGTCTCCGACAAATCCTGCCACGAATCCAAGCGCTGTACTTGGAATGCCCAGATTCCCGAGTACGGTCGATACGTTGATCCCCTTTCCACCCGGCAGCATGAGTTCAAAACTCGTGCGGTTTGTCATTCCAAGCTGAAAATCATCTACCGAAACAATGTAATCCAATGAAGGATTAAATGTCACTGTATAGATCATAGTTTTTCCTCCGTTCTGTGCTCTCTCTTTTGATAAATCCATTATAGATTCATATTCGGTCAAAATCAATCAAACTAATTCACAAAGATATTTGAACGTTTTTGGCTACTTTGCACAATTTTTCTACAAAATCAATCATAATCAGTCACATTATCTTTTTTTTCTTGAAAATCCAAATACAAACGATCACGACAAGCACACTGATACCTGCCACATATGGATATCCGTGTGCCAGCTCCGGCATATGTTCAAAATTCATGCCATACCAGCCGGTAATGAGTGTGAGTGGGAAAAAGATTGTCGATACAACGGTGAGAAACTGCATATTCCGGTTTTGCAGTTCATCGACCTGCCCCTGATAGACCTCTTTCACCTGCCCTGCATAATCGATCAGATTCAGGCATCGATGCAGCAGACGTTCCGCGCGTGCACTGCATGTCCCGAAATACCGCCTCTCGTTTTTCTCAAACAGCTCGTTTTCATTTTCCTCCAGCTCGCGGCCGACCTCGATCATCTGCTCGTAATAGCCGCGCAGCAGCAACAGTCGTCTGCGCATGTGCAGCATATGCGTCATGAACAGTCCGGTCTGCCGGCACAGCGCTTCCTCCTCCAGGTGCATCAGCTCCTTCTCATATTTTTCCAGCAAACTGACATCCCCCACCAGCAGTTCTGTCAGAATCAGAAACAGCATCCGCCCAACCTGTGCCTGCACATCGATCGACTTTTGCTGTAACCGCTCGCAGATAGACTGCGCATATCCATCCTCGCCCACGAGCAGCACACATCTTCGGTTGACAAAAAAGAGCATCCGACGCGGCTCTGCCAGCACATCCGCATGATCCGGCACCACAAGGGTGCCATGATAATAATCCTGCTCTACTTCAACTTTGCAAAATGATGCCTCTCTTAACAGTTCCTTCCATACATGTACTTCGCCCTGCTCCCCAAAGCCCATCTGCCCCAGCACCGCCTGCGCATGCATGCAATCTGTGAGGATCAGCACTTTTTCTTCCTCCGCCAGATACGCTTCCTCTATTTTCTGTAAACCATGTATGCTCCCATACACCATAACCGCTTGTTCCATTCATTCTCCTGCCAGTGACCGTCTCCACAGTCAGATTCGCCCATGAATCACATTTATTGTGTAGTATTCCCGTTTTTTTTAATTATAAAATAGTAAAAAGGAATCCTGCTCGCGGAACTTTTTATGTGATAGGAATTTCCTATCACATAAAAAGCAAGCAGACATTTCTGCCTGCTTGCCTGTAACCTGTATGATTTTATTTTTCTATTGGCTTCATCTGCGAGATCCGATACACCGCATCGTCACAGATCAGTCTGCCATGCTCCAGGACACGGCTGGCCTGAAGATCTCCATAGCAGCTCTCCGTTGCATATTCATTCACCAGCATGCAGAACGAACCGATCTCCGGTCTGGTGCATGCATCCAGATCCATGATCAGGATATAACTGTCCTCCATCTCATAGAGGGAACTCGGCACCTTTTCCGCAAATGCAAACAACTGGCAGAAACGATATAACCTGCCTGCAGATGCAAAACGTACCTGCATGAGCTTCAGCTCAGCATCCTCATCATCTTCCGAAAAGACCGGTAGTGACGGTGCCTCTGGCAGATGTTCTGTCTGCATCTCCTCGCGTTCCTCCCAGCCTTCAATATCCTCGTCCGTATCCACAGTACGGAAGATCAGCTCCAGATTGCCATTGAGGAATACGCCTTCCACAGACATCGGACCGTTCTTCTCAAATCCCGTCTCCTCCTGACCTTCCTGCATCAAATATTCAAAAAATTCATACGTCTTGTCTGATCGTTTTAATAAATCACTGATCTCAAGTCCGTTCGCACGGATCTCCTCAGCAGACACGCTGCAATGCAGTTCATTATCCGATACTTTACGAAAATTCATACGATCATCTCACTTTCTAACACACAGGGACATTTCATACTGAACTACTCTCTATTATCACTATACGCAATAAAATGCTATTCGTCAACATACAAATGAACGCCCATGCATATGCATCGGCGTTCCTATAAAGGGGAGAGTTATGAAAAATTGAAAAAGTTACTTGTGTGTATCACTTTCTGTGATGTTATTAGTATATCCAACGTCTATGAACATTTCTTGTCGGTGAGTTGAATATTATGTGAACTTTTTATTTACAATTTGTTCATAATTTTCCCAGACGAAACCGTCGGATCATCTCCCGCGTCAGGCTATTATAATCAGATATCTCCGGTATCTCCTCCGGTGCTACCCACTCTGCGAGCGCCAGTTCAGACCGGTCCACCCGGATCGTATCATCCTCTCCGTCCAGTTCCGCGGTATATGCAAGCATCAGATTGCCCGCAAATCCCCACGGCTGGGAATCATAATACGTTACATTTTTCACACGCAGCCCGGTCTCCTCCATGACTTCACGCGCCACACATTGTTCTGCGGTCTCTCCGATCTCCACAAAACCTGCCACCAGCGCATAATTGCCATCACCGTGTGCATATTTTGTGAGCAGCAACTTTCCGTTATGCCGTACCGCAGCCAATACTGCAGGTGCGATCTTCGGAAACACCATGTTTCCGCAGGACGGACAGTACATCATACGCTCCTTGTGGTCATGTACTGTTTTCGCACCACAGCGTCCACAAAACTGATTATTCTGATGCCAGACATACAGATGATGTGCCGTCATCCCTGCAAAAGCCTCCACACGCGGCTGCATCTGATGATTGATATAGCTGACCGTCTCCCATGCATGTGACGGTATCCCCTCATCAGAAAATGACGCCTCGCAGATACACAGAAAAAAATCTCTGCGTCCATCTTCCACACGCAGCGCGAACAGATACTGCAGCCCGTTGCGATCCGCTGGTTTCAATTCACGGTACAGCGGGAAACGGTCTCCCTGTGCGGTATGGATGATGCAATAATCTCCATTTCTGACACATATGACCGTACTGTCAGCCTGTGGCTCGCGCTCCTCATATGTATTCCATATATATGCAGGTGCAATCTCCTGTATCATCTTTGCCTATGCCTCCTCATCCGGTAATGGTGCGATCACCTTTTTATAAGTCAGCACCAGACAGATCGTTGAAATCAGACACGACATCAGTTCAGCGATCGGAAAGCTCCACCAGATCGCATGCAATCCTCCGACCTTTGATAATATGTATGCAACCGGCAGCAAGACAACCAGCTGACGAGCAACCGATACATACAGACTGTACATACCGTTTCCGACTGCCTGGAACACAGAACCTGCCACAATACAAAACCATGCAATCAGGAAATGAACCGCGATCTTGCGCAATGCCGGGATACCGATACTGAGCATATTGTCAGATGCATCAAACAACATCAACAACGTACCCGGAACCGTTTCAAATACAATAAATCCGACAAACATAAAGCAGAATGCGATGAGCATCGCCCACTTGACCGTACGGATCATACGCTTTTTCTTCTGCGCACCGTAATTGTATGCCACGATCGGTATCAATCCGTTGTTCAGCCCGAAGATCGGCATAAAGAAAAAGCTCTGCAGCTTGAAATATACACCAAATACAGCCGCTGCTGTTGCTGAGAGCCCGACCAGAATCAGATTCATGCCATAGGTCATGACCGAACCGATGGACTGCATAATGATCGAAGGGACACCCACTTTATAAATCGTTCCGATGATATGTCCATCCGGGCGGAAGCCCCTGAAACTAAACGTAATATCATGATTTTTCTTCACATTATAAATGAGTCCGATAAATCCGGCGATGATTTGTCCGATAACGGTCGCAACTGCAGCTCCGGCTACGCCCATCTTCGGCAAGCCAAAATAACCAAAGATCAGAATCGGGTCTAAAATAATATTGATGATGGCACCTACCATCTGTGAAATCATGGTAAAGAATGTCCGTCCGGTTGCCTGCAGCAAACGCTCAAAAATAAACTGCGCATACAGACCAAACGAAGCGACCATAACGATCGTCAGATACTGCACACCCATATCCATGATCTCTACCGGCGCACTCTTAATCTGGCTCGCATAAAACGGATGCACTGCAACGAGTCCGATGATCGCAGATACTACATAACTGATCATATATAAAAATATACCGTTCATCGCCGTCTTGTTTGCACGGTCATAATTTTTCTCACCTAATGACTTCGATAACAACGAATTCACACCGACACCGGTTCCTGCCCCCACTGCGATCAGCAGTGTCTGCATCGGGAACGCCAGCGATACAGCCGTCAGAGCATTTTCACTGATCCGGGATACGAAAATACTGTCCACAATATTGTACATCGCCTGTACCAGCATCGATATCATCATCGGCAGGGACATATTCATCAGCAGTCTGCCCTCCGACATCGTACCCATCTTGTTTTCCTGTCTCTGTTCTTCCAAAACAATTCCTCCCTTGTAACTTGTCATATGATCGTTGATCATTCTTTCCAGATAATTTGTCAAACATAAAAGTCGCATGGCAAAATTGCCATGCGACAATATTCTACGACTTATATAGCGAAAAGTCAATCACAGCTATGATCCCACGCCCTGATCCGGTACGATTCCGGCACTATTCCAGCACCGCAGCTAATTCTTCCATCGATTTTTCCCCGAGTAGCGTGCGTTCTCCGTTGATCACGACCATCGGTACACGCTCGATCTGATATTTTTTGATGAGATCCGGATACAGATTGGCATCAATCATCGTCGCTGTCAGTCTGGGACTGCAGGCTGCCAGATGCTGTGCACTGATCACCGTCGCCGCACAGTGATGGCATGCGAGTGATACATAGATCTGCAGATCAGCCTTCTGCTGCAGCTTTGTGAGCTTTTTAGCGATCCAGCGGTCGATGGGCTGTCCGGGTCCTGCCACATTATAGCAGCCTAAGATAAACGAATTCATCTCCTTGCCACCGGGCACACCATAATAAGCCACGCCGGTATATGCGCCATCCTTATACAACCCCATCGCAGGGGTACGCCCTTCCCGGTCAAAATCTGCCTCGTACTGCGGGCACTCTCCGGGTTCACAGGCACGCACATGCACATGTGCTCCCAGTGTCTCCACATCATATAATAAGGAAAGCAGCTCCCGGCTCTTATCCTCAGATGCATCCACGATCGCTACGATCTCCAGTTCATCTGTCAGCTTGTCAAATACTCCCCGGATCTGTGCACGCAGATCATCATCGAGCAGTGCCGATGTTTTTGCTATATTTGTAAAATCCCCCATACTGATATCCTCCTTCGTACTGACATATATCGTCTAGAGCATGCCTACCAGATCCAGACTCGGTTTCAGCGTCTCGGCTCCCGGCTGCCACTTGGCCGGGCACACCTGATCTCCGTGCTCACGCACAAACTGTGCCGCCTGCAGCTTACGAAGCAATTCGCTCGCATTGCGTCCGATACCCATATTGTGGATCTCATACACCTGGATCACGCCATCCGGATCTACGATAAAAGTACCGCGCAGCGCCTGTCCAACAGACTCCTCCAATACATCAAACTGGCCGGACAACACCCACGCCGCATCAGACAGCATCGGATAACGGATCTTTTTGATCGTATCAGATGCATCCGCCCACGCTTTGTGGACAAAATGACTGTCTGTGGACACCGAATAGATCTCGCATCCAGCCTCCTGAAATTCGTCATAATGATCAGCCAGATCGGCCAGCTCTGTCGGGCATACAAATGTAAAATCTGCCGGATAAAAGAAGAAGATCCTCCACTTTCCCGCATCCGTCTGATCCGTCACTTTTTTAAATTCTCCGTTCTGATATGCATCCGCTTCAAATGCCTCTATTGTCTTTCCGATATAACTCATGATCCCATGCTCCTTTCTCGATATGTATAACAATATTGTCCACCAAAAATGGGAAAAAATCAATCGCAACCTGCTTGTTTGCTTTTATCAATTTCCTGTTTTTGTCTATAGTATCTTTGATCGTTTGTTGATATACTTACAGTAGCAGCAGAGTCCGGGGGACTTTTACAATTTGCAAAACAGGAGGGTTTTTATTATGGCAAAAGATGAAAAATTAGGCATTGCCAACATGAACGGTGCCACCGATGATGAGGACAAGACCTGTGGCCTGCAGGATATGAACTGTCTGGAAGGTCAGGAAACAAAGCCTCTCAGCTTAAACAACATGAACGGCGACACATCCGCAGAAGATAAGACCTGCGGTATCACCGATATGAATTGTGTCGGTGATAAATAATCTCCGTTGTCAAAGGGTGTACGCAGATGCGCACACCCTTTTTTATGTGATAGGAAATTCCTATCACATAAAAAGCCCTCCGGGTAGGATCGCACTGCGTCGGATTGGAAGTATGTCGCAGAAGCGACCCGCCGCAGGCGGAGAATCCTGCGAGCAGGATTCTTTTTTATCATTCATTTGCGATCAGAACATCCCCCACACATAATAGACGACTCCGAGCAGCCAGCTCGTGAAGATTCCGTACAGGATGACCGGTCCACAGATCGTAAATATCTTCGTGCCACAGCCAAACACATTGCCCTCGCTGCCGCGGAATTCGATCGCCGGTGCCGCGACACTGTTGGCAAATCCGGTGATCGGCACGAGCGCACCCGCACCGCCCCATTTTGCAAAGGTCGGATAGATATTGAGTCCGGTCAGCAGGACACTCAGAAAAATCAGTCCGAGCGTGCACCACATCGGTGCCATCTCCTCATTTGCTCCAAATGCCTTTGCCGCATTGATGATGCCCTGTCCGATACAGCAGATCACCCCACCTACGATAAATGCTTTACCCATATTTCCCCACAGACTGTAGGTCGGTGTCACCTGCTTGACAAATTCATTGTATTCCTTTTGCTGCATCTGCTTTTCGGGCGGCAGCGTATCATTTTTCATCATGATGCTTCTCCTGTCTCCTGCTTCTTTATTTTAATCATTCTGTCCATCGTGAATTTTGGCTTTCTGCCACTATTATGCATATTTATCCACATTTCATACGCTACAAGGTAAACTTTTTTCACAAATGCACCGATAGTTATGATATCCGGATAAAATAAAACCAGAATGCAGCCAGGGACGGTCTTCTGAATACAAAAAGGAGTGATAGATTGATTATCAAATCAAGTAGTATCGCGATGTCCGGAAGCCGTAAGTACGCTTCCCGTACGCGATCCTCGCAGTCCCTGCAAACATGGGGTAAAAAATCCGGTGCCACATCCGGCACCAGTTCGTCATCCGACGAACAGACGATCGACAGCGGAACAAAAAACAAGAATCATTTTTCAAATGATCTGTTTGAACGTTTCCGCGCCAACCAGAACGTAGGCAGTGCCATGCGCATCAAAAGCACTGACAGTCTCCAGAATCTCACAAAAATACGTCAGCAATCGATCAATTATCTGTTGGATCTGCTACTGGGACGCGGTTCCCATATGTATGATTCCTCAGATCTGATCTCTCTCGACTCCACGCCGTCTGTTGGTGGGCAGTATACATCAGAATTCTACTATTCCGAGGAGGAAACGACCTCGTTTTCTACCGAAGGAACGGTAAAGACATCCGATGGCCGCGAGATCAATTTTCAGGTAGATCTGACGATGAGCCGTTCATTCACGCAGTACATGTCACAGACGGTCGACTTTGGCTCACCCAGACTGGTAGACCCGCTCGTCATTAACCTTGATGCACCCGCAGCGGATGTACAGGATCAGAAATTCTACTTTGATCTGGACGCAGACGGTCACGAGGAAGCCATCTCACAGCTTGGAGCAGGCAGCGGTTTTCTCGCGCTTGACAAAAACGGAGATGGTATCATCAACGACGGCAGTGAATTGTTCGGTGCCCTGAGCGGAAATGGATTTGCGGATCTCGCCAAATACGACAGTGACGGAAACGGCTGGATTGATGAGGCAGACGAGATTTTTGACAAGCTGCTCATCTGGAGCAAGGATGCGAACGGAAAAGACGTGCTCGTAGGACTCGGAAAAGCCGGAGTCGGTGCGATCTGCCTCGGTTCGCAAAAGACAAATTTTTCAATGAATAACCAGAAAAACCAGACCAATGCCATCGTGCGTCAGACCGGCATATTCCTCTATGAAAACGGAGGTGTCGGCACGATGCAGCAGCTCGATCTGGCGACCTGATATATTTCACATGTGGGAGCGGTTTCAAACAAACCGCTCCCACATATGTTGTTCGTGCAGCCCCATCTGTAGCAGCTGCTTCATCTGGTCATCGTAGCGCTCCGGATCCGGATGATAATATTTCAGCATATGTACCAGATGCTTTTCTTGTCCGTTGGCAGGCGCAAAGCTATCGAGCCACCCATGGACGAGATCATGCAGCGCTTCCGGCTGGATATCTGCTGCGATCTCACGGTTTGTAAGCTGCCCCATCAGCCCGGCGGCATAATACATCTCATAGTTTCCCGTCATAATTGATGCTTCGAGATTACATTTGATGACAACACTTTGTCTGGTTAATTCTATATGCATCAGAAATCCCCCTGTCTGTTTTTCATCTTATGAATGAACCTCCGGATCAAAACGACCACCAGCGCAGCAAGGAAAATAGCAGCCAGACAGATGGCGAGGATCATGACCGAGAATTTATTCGGATGCTTCACCAGCGCAATGATGTTTTTGCTGTCATCCACAACCTTCCGTCCATGTGTTGTTGCATAATATTCCGGCACATTTGCAATGCCATCGCCATCGGTATCATCAAAAGACTTCATATATCGCGCGATCGCATCCCATGCCTTTAATTCCCTGTCACCTTCCAGAATTGCCTGATCTTCCAGACTCTCAATCGGCTTGCCATCCTTATCCTTTGGTTCGAGCGCCAACAGACCGTAGGACAGCTCCATCACCGAGCCAAGCATCTGCCCGGTATACAAATCAGTCACCACATGGTACAGCTTATCATCCAAAATCTCGATCCGCTCTCCGTCTGCCCCTGTCAGATAACAGTCTGTCACCTTGTTTAGTATCATCCGATGTGGATTGTAGGTAAAATTCAATCCGCTGCAATATAATCTTGCAGTCGTCATAAAATCCGAAACAGAAGCATCCACCTCTGCCGCAAGCTTCAATTCTTTTCCTGTCAGATATGCACTGATCAGCGGATATCCCGGCACACCGTCTTTTCCAATCCCCAGCGAGAATGAATTGAACACATCTTCTACCGTAATATTGCCCTTTGTATAGGTGTCACGCACTGTTCCGCTCGGAACGACCGCGACATCCACCGGATCTCCATCATAATATTCCGAATGTTCCACCGCATAGATATAAGCATCGGATATGATATCTCCCAGATTGAGTTCCTCATGCCGGGTCTCCATTTCCTCCAGACTATTGAATTCAATCTCATTGGTGGCAAGAATCTCCTCCCTGGTATACCCAAAGCGCGCCAGATAATATGTATCTACCGTATCCATCAATTCATCAATCTGCTTTTGGGCAGTCTCATCCGGTTCGATCTCCTCAGACACGGGGATCAGCTTGTACGAGGACATCTCCCAGCGGCCATCCGGCTTCTGTGTCATCGACAGAGAACCGAGATTTCTTCCATATTCACCACAGGATACGATATACGTGTCCCCATGCCGGATCGGCTCCTCCAGTTCCGAATGTGAATGACCGCTGATGATCAGATCCAACTCCGGCACCTCTTTTGCCAGAATCTCATCCTCCGACTCTGCCTCATTCTCCCATGTGCCGCCATGCGATACGCAGGCGATCAGATCTACACGCTCCGTATTCCTGATCTCTGCTACCGTCTGTGCAACTGCCTCTACCGGATCTTTGAATAACAATTCACAGGTTGGAGCACATTTGAGGGCGTCCTTTCCAAACACACCAACCACCGCAATCTTCACATTTCCTTTTTGAAGCACTACATAATCCTTCACGCCATAGGCTTCGAATGCCTCCCGGATCTGCCTTTGCCCGTCGCTTTGTCCTGCCCGCTCCATACTGTCCCAATCCACGTTACACACTACCAGCTCCGGCAGTGCATCGCCGGATTCCCGGGCCGCTGTCAGCATATTGGCAAGCCCCTTAGAGCGATAATCAAATTCATGATTTCCCAGTGTTGTCACATCACATCCCAGCGAACCAAGCATGCGCAGCTCCGCTGCCTCCGTATCGTATACAGTCTGGCTTAAGGTTCCCATCGAAAAATCACCGGCGTCTAACACAAGTGTATCCGGCTGGCTGGTCTTTTGTTCATCGATTAATGTTTTTATTTTGGCAAAGCCGCCGACCTCTTTCTGCTCTCCGGATACAATCGTTGAAAAGCTGTTCAGGTGGGAATGTGTATCATGTGTAAACAAAACATGGATCTGTTTTTCCTTATTTTCTGCCTTCACCGTAAGCCCCGGTACAAGCGGAATCAGCATCATAAATACCAGTATCATTGATAAAATCTTTTTCCATGTTTTCATAAAATTCTCCCCCCTGAGCGTACATCTGTTACGTATTTTGAACTTCTTCATCAAAAGCACGACACTATACATAGTATAACGGATTTATTGTAATAATACAATGTTCTGCTTCCTACGGCTCCAGTCCATGCATAAAATACCAGAAGGCACCGCACATTTTGCCAAGTGCCATCATCACCATAAAATACGACATTCCCCGGTCTACTTTCAGCCTCAGAAATAATACCGGAAATACATTCAGCACCTCTGCCAGCGCAACAGCCACACAACCGACATATATGCCGGAACACAGCCCCCACAGCACGGTAAACCAGCCACCGACAGGCAGTGTAAGCTGCGGATATACCGAATACATGCCGCCTGCGAGGATTCCACCAATGATCATCCACTCATAAAACGCCAGTTCACGGATCGTATGGCTTGTACCGATCATACGTGGATAGATGCCGATCTTCATCAAAAAAGCGAATACGCCCGCGGTCGTTGCGCCGCCTGCAGCCGCGCCAAACAGACACCAGCCCAGCCATGCCAGACATCCGTTCACACTCATTGTCCCTTCCTCCGTCCGGTACACTTCTGATTTTCTGCCTGTCTGCCGCTCTGTGACTTTTTCTGTTGTTCTTTCTTCTTGATCTGCGTGACTGTATCCTGAATATCCTGCTCATATTTATTCATCTCAACCTGCAGCGGTGTCGGGTCATCCTCCCTCTTTTTCAGCTTGAAATGATTAAAAAATACAAGGATACCGGTCGCAAGCCCGATCGAATAACCGATTTCCAGACCTCCGATATGTGTCGGCTGATAACCGATCACCTGCTCATAGATCTGTGCAAACAATTCAACCAGACCAATATCGTTATGGAATGCCATAATCGAAAAACTCGAACCAAAAAAGATAATCACGCCGATCACCGCTGTTTTTAACCAGTTAAACACTTCGCACACACGCGCTGGGATTGCAGACCATCTCCACACCATTTTGCAGAGACTCCCCGGAGCGCACACCGATCAGATAATGCACGCCTCCCCACACTGCACCGATGATTGCCAGAACTAAAAATACCCGATAAATAAATTTTGCCATATACATCACACTCCTTTAAAAGAAGCATGTGCATATGGCAAAAAGATTATACATCATATTCCCACAGTCCCGGCAGCAAGTACCGCGGTCTGTGCGGAATACACTTTCATGTACAATTCATTATTTTGAAGCTGCGTTAGCCTTGATAGCCTCAGTCAGGGCAGGAACGATCTTGTTCAGATCTCCTACGATACCGTAATCAGCTACATCAAAGATCGGAGCGTCTGCATCCTTGTTGATCGCAACGATCAGATCAGACTCCTCCATACCTGCTACGTGCTGGATAGCACCTGAGATACCGATTGCGAAGTATACATTCGGACGAACGGTCTTTCCGGTCTGTCCTACCTGATAATCCTGAGCTAACCAGCCATTCTCAACGACTGCACGTGAGCAGCTGACCATTCCGCCGAGCGCATCAGCGAGATCCTGTAACATCTTGAAGTTCTCTGCACTGCCTACTCCACGTCCGCCGGATACGAGGATCTTAGCATCCATGATATTCTCAACCTGTCCAACTGCCTTTACGATCTCCTGAATCTCAACATATCTGTTGTTCGGAGTAAATCCGGGGTTGTACTCGATGATCTCTGCCTTTGCACCGGCAATCGGATCGATCTTCTGCATAACGCCGGGACGTACAGTAGCCATCTGGGGTCTGTTGTCCGGGCAGGCGATGGTAGCGATTGTGTTTCCACCGAATGCAGGACGAGTCATCAGCAACTGATTGTGCTTCTGCTCTGCTTCCTTACCGGGAGCTGCTACCAACGGGAAATCACCGATCTCAAGAACGGTACAGTCTGCTGTCAGACCTGTAGCTACTCTTGCAGATACGGTAGGTCCAAGGTCACGTCCGATAGCTGTTGCACCTACTAACATGATCTCAGGCTTGTACTCATTGATCACAGATGCCAGTGCATGTGCATAAGGCTCTGTTCTGTATGTCTCTAATTCAGGATCATCAACAACGATTACCTTGTCTGCGCCATACTCAGCGAGCTTGTCGCATAATCCCTTTACATCTTTTCCAAGAAGGACAGCGGTAACGTCAGTTCCTAAATCTGCTGCCAGCTCTTTTCCTTTTCCAAGCAGCTCATAAGCGATAGAGCTGATCTCGTTGTCTACCTGCTGTGCGTAGATAAATACGCCCTTATATTCTTCTAAACCCATTTCGTTTCACCACCTTTTATTAGATAACGTGTTTCTCGGTTAATTTGCTCATGATGTATTCTACAGACTCTGTAGGATCAAGCGCTACCTTCTCACCGGCACCCTTGCGTACTTTGTCAGAAGCCTTAGCGATCTTCGTCGGTGATCCCTTCAGACCAAGGTTTGAATCATCAACATCCTTTAAGTCTGCTCTGCCCCATACAGTTACTTCTTTGTCATAAGCATCGAAGATTCCGCCGGGAGTCATATATCTGGGTGTGTTCAGCTCAGATAATGCAGTGATCAGACAAGGCATCTTAGCCTTTAACATATGATATCTGTCCTCATACTGACGCTTTACGATCACGCTGTCACCCTCGATTTTAATATCCTCAGCATAAGAGATCACCGGAAGTCCTAAATGCTCAGCGATCTGGGGACCTACCTGTGCGGTATCACCATCGATAGCCTGACGGCCTGTGATGATCAGATCATAATCAATATTGCGGATCGCACCTGCGATAGTAGTAGATGTAGCCCATGTATCAGCTCCGCCTAATACTCTGTCTGTAACGAGGATCGCATTGTCTGCGCCCATAGCCAGAGCCTCACGAAGTACATCATCAGCCTTGGGAAGACCCATGGTCAATACAGTAACCTCTGCACCATTCTGCTCTTTGATTCTAAGTGCTGCCTCTAATCCGGCTTTATCATCCGGATTCATGATTGCAAGCATAGCTGCTCTATCAAGTGTTCCGTCGGGGTTAAACTTTACGCCACCCTTGGTATCGGGAACCTGTTTAATACATACTACGATTTTCATGTATTTTTTCTCCTTTATTAGATTTTAAACGAACTGCGACTACTTCAATAAAGCGCCTGAGATAACCATACGCTGAACTTCTGAAGTTCCCTCGTAGATCTCGGTGATCTTAGCATCACGCATCATACGCTCTACGTCGTACTCTCTGATATATCCGTATCCACCGAATAACTGTACACACTCTGTAGTAACAGCCATAGCAGTCTCAGCAGCAAATAATTTTGCCTTTGCAGCCTCTACAGAATATACCTTCTGTGTAGCCTTAGCCATAGCAGCTCTGTATACTAAGAACTTTGCAGCATCGATTCTGGCAGCCATGTCAGCCAGCTTGAACTGTGTATTCTGCTGGGCAGCGATTGCACGGCCAAACTGCTTTCTCTCCTTGGTGTATGCGATTGTGCGGTCTAATGCACCCTCTGCGATACCCAGTGCCTGTGCAGCGATACCGATACGTCCGCCATCCAGTGTATGCATTGCAATCGGGAATCCCTTTCCTTCGGGTCCGAGTAATGCATCCTTCGGGATTCTGCAATCCTCAAAGATCAACTCATATGTAGAAGATCCACGGATACCCATCTTCTTCTCTTTTGTACCGAATGAGAATCCGGGAGCACCCTTTTCAACGATAAATGCAGAGAAGTTCTTCTTCTTGCGTCCTCTCTTGTCCTCGGTAATGCTGGTGATAGCGATTACGATATAGACATCAGCGACTTTACCGTTTGTGATGAAGCACTTAGATCCGTTCAGAACCCACTCATCACCATCTAATACAGCCTTTGTCTGGCATCCCTGTGCGTCAGTACCTGCGCCGGGCTCAGTCAGACCAAAAGCACCGATCTTCTCGCCCTTAGCAAGTGCGGGAACATATTTCTGCTTCTGCTCTTCTGTACCATAAGTCATGATCGGATCGATACACAGTGAAGTATGTGCAGATACGATAACACCTGTAGTACCGCAAACCTTAGATAACTCCTCAACACACATTACATATGTCAAAGGATCACAGCCCTGTCCACCATACTCCTTGGGAACCGGGATACCCATGAATCCATATTTACCCATCTTGGCAACCGTCTCAGCCGGGAACGCTTCTGTCTCGTCTGTCTCCTGTGCGAGGGGCTTTACTTCTGTCTCAGCGAACTCTTTGAATAAAGAGCGGGCCATTTCATGCTTTTTGTCTAAAGAAAAGTCCATGATTTACACTCCTTTGAATTATTATTATAAGTGGGCTTCCGCTATGCGAAAGCCCATAAATTGCATTATCTCTTACTGTGCATCAACGGGGGTCTTTGTACGATCAGCGTTGTATACATAGAATCCCTTGCCGCTCTTTACGCCAAGGTTGCCGCCGCGAACCATCTTGCGGATCAGCGGACATGCACGATACTTGCTGTCACCTGTCTCATTGTACAGTACATCCATGATAGCCAGACAGATATCCAGTCCTACGAAATCACCCAGCTCTAAGGGTCCCATCGGATGGTTTGCACCGAGCTTCATAGCTGTGTCGATACCAGCGATATCAGATACACCTTCCATCTTGATGAAAGCTGCCTCGTTGATCATCGGGATCAGGATACGGTTTACTACGAAACCTGCTGCCTCATTTACCTGTACCGGAGTCTTGCCGATCTCTACGGAGATCTTCTTGATAGCATCTACAGTCTCTGCAGGTGTATTCACACCAGCGATCACCTCGATGAGCTTCATACGGTCTGCAGGATTGAAGAAATGCATACCGATCATCGGACGTGTCAGGCCGTTTCCGATCTCTGTGATAGAAAGGCTGGATGTATTAGAAGCAAAAATGCACTCAGGCTTAGCGATCTTGTCAAGCTCTGCAAATGTGGTCTTCTTTACTTCCATGTTCTCGAATGCTGCCTCTACGATCAGATCGCAGTCTGCGCATAAGTTCTCCTTTAAACCGGGAGTGATCTTTGCAAGGATGCCGTCTACAGCTTCCTGTGTCATTTTTCCTTTTTCTACTAATCTTGCATAGCCTTTAGCGATCTTGTCCTTGCCGCCGTCAGCCCACTCCTGCTTGATATCGCAGAGTGCTACTTCATATCCGTCAACCTGAGCAAATGCCTTAGCAATGCCCTGTCCCATGGTACCTGCACCAATAACGCCTACCTTCATTGATAGATCCTCCTTAAAATATGTATATTTATGTCTTAGAAGCCTACGTATTGCTCATGCTTTGCATTCGCAATCCTATGCCTCGTACTTCTCTACGATTGTAGAGCAGCCCATTCCACCACCGATACACAGTGTAGCGAGACCACGCTTAGAATCTCTCTTCTTCATCTCATGTAACAGAGTTACTAAGATACGGCATCCTGAAGCTCCTACCGGATGTCCGAGTGCGATTGCACCACCGTTTACGTTTACCTTGCTCATATCGAACTTCAGGTCACGTGCTACTGCGATAGACTGAGCAGCGAATGCCTCGTTAGCCTCGATTAAATCAAAGTCATCAATGGTAAGTCCTGTCTTAGCCAGAACCTTTCTGGTAGATGCAACAGGTCCAACACCCATGATCTCAGGCTCTACACCGCCGAGTGCACCTGCAACCCATGTTGCCAGAGGAGTGATACCTAATTCCTTAGCCTTCTCCTCGCTCATAACTACAACTGCTGCTGCACCATCGTTGATTCCTGATGCATTACCAGCAGTTACTAATCCGCCATCTTTACCTGAGCAGCATCTTAACTTGCTTAAAGACTCAGCAGTAGTTCCCGGACGAGGTCCCTCATCCTTAACAAAATCTACCATTTCCTTCTTAACCTTAACCGGTACAGGAACGATCTCCTCATCAAACTTACCGGCTGCGATAGCTGCTTCGCACTTCTGCTGGCTGTTTGCAGAGAACTCATCTAATTCCTCACGGGTAATTCCATACTTGTCACATACATTCTCAGCAGTGATCATCATATGATAATGATTGAATGCGTCTGTCAATGCATCATTTACCATAGTATCGATAATGGTTGCATTGTTCATACGATATCCGAAACGTGCTTTCGTCATAGCATAAGGAGCCATTGACATATTCTCCATACCACCAGCAACTACGATATCAGCCTCACCAGCCTTGATCATTGTTGCAGCATCATTTACACACTTCAGACCAGAACCACATACTACATTGATTGTGATTGCAGGAACTTCGATCGGTAAACCAGCCTTGATGGAAGCCTGACGTGCTACGTTCTGTCCCTGAGCCGCCTGAATTACGCAACCCATCTTAACTTCATCAACCATCTCGGGCTTAACGCCTGCTCTGTTTAATGCTTCCTTAATTACGATTGCACCAAGATCTGCTGCAGGTGTATTGCTTAATGCGCCACCCATTTTGCCGATTGCGGTACGGCATGCTGATGCGATAACTACTTTGTTTGCCATTGTTTTGTCTCCTTTTCGTTTATTAACTGTTAATTTTTTAACAATCGTTTGAAAAATAAAATGCTCGTTACGAGCCCTGTGCATTAACTATATCATGAACAGCACCCATTTGCAACTAAATTTAAAACTTTTAATAAAAAACATGATGCCCCAATACATAACCGTCGATCGTACCATTATCCCGTCTGAAATACAGATACGGAACCGTGATATTTCCGTTTAATACCTCCTGTGCTGCCTGTCTGCACTCGCTGTTAGCTCCTGCCGCCAGCCGCGCGGCCATACGCCCGCTCGCCACCGGTGAAAACTGCCCACTCTGGTATATGACACCCATGACCGTATTAGGAAAACTGCTGCTCGCCACACGGTTCATCACGACACTGCCGACGGCGAGTTTGCCCGCATACGGCTCGCCCTCTGCTTCGCATTGGATAATGCATGCCATCAGTTCCAGATCCTCTGCACTGGCGGGTTCTGAGGTGTCATCCGAGGATGGTTCACCGGCCGTTTCTCCGCTTTCTGCCTGCTCCTGACGGCGTTTTTCTTCTTCCTCCCGCCTGCGTTGTTCTTCTTCACGCTTCTGGCGCAGTTCTTCCTCCTGCCGCTTGATCTCTTCCATCCGGGCACGGTCCTCAGCTGCCTTCTGCTCTTCGAGTTTTTTCTCATATTCAAGCTGTGCCGTGAGGATATCCTGATTCTTCTGTTCGGCAGACAGCTGCTCATTCAGATCGCCCAGCGCATCCGAAGCATCCGAAGCCGCTGCTCCGGCAGCCTTCAGATCTGTCCTGGCATCAGCAACGAGTGTTGTCAGCTTTTCCTGCTCTGCGTTCTGCTGCTCCCGGAGAGCCAGCAATTCTTCTTTCTGTGTCTCGTAGTTTGTCTGTTTTTCATTTAAGCCGGTGAGTAGCTGCTGATATTCCTCCAACTGATTCCGGTCATAGTCCACGACCTGTGAAAAATATTCCACGCGGTTGAGAAATTCACTCATGGATCCTGCCCCAAGCAATGAATTCAACAGGGAACTGTCGGAGTTCTCATACATAAAACGGATGCGCACTTTCATTGCCTCGTAGCGTTTCTGGCGCTTTTGCTCCATCTCGTCCAATTCCTGTTCTGTCGCCGCAATCTGGTCGTTTTTTTGTGTAATACGTGTGTCCAGGTCCTCCAGACTCTGCTGTACATCCGTTAACTGGTCATTGAGTTTGTCCAGTCTGTCACTGATCGCACTTTCCTTCTGCTTCGCTGCATCGAGCTGTTCCTTCGCCTCACTCGTCTGCTCCTTGAGTTCCTGAACCGTCTGTTTCGATTCCTTCAGTTTCTGCTCGGTCGTCTTTTGTGCAAAAGCCGGAACCAGTCCGCTGCAGACGGCGATTGCTGCCATTGTGCCTAAAAATATGCCCGTCTTATTTTTCTTGTGGTATCTATGCTTATGTATCCGTCTCATTGATCTGCCTCTCTGATTGCTCCTATATTTAAGCTGTGCAAATCCTCCATTCTCGCTATCTATTATACTTCCGCACCGATGATTGGCAAGGTGAAATTCATCCGTGAACACTTGAGTTGCCGCAAAATGTAATCAAAAAGTGGTTACACCTGAATTAAGCAGAGAAATGTTCCTGATTAATGAATTCAACCAAAGATTGCATCTTTTCAGAGATAGCTGCAAGGATCTGAGCATTGGAAGCCTCGGCATCCATTGTCTCACTTGCATGAGCCGTCAATTCTTCGGAAACCGCAGAAATCGTCTGAACGGAATCAGAAATCAGCTGATTAGAATCATGCAGATCGGTCGTATTTTGTGTCAGATCGTGAATACTGTTCTGGATGGACAGCGAATTCTGACGGATGGTTGCAAGATTTTCAGCAGTATTTTGTACGCTTTCTTTTTCTTCATTGATACCTTTGATCATCTGCTGGATGACATCGACAACCTCGCGGATGGCAAGAGTGACATTGTCAATCAGTTCTGTAATCTGTACCGTTGCATCCTTCGTGCGGTCCGCCATACCGGTAATCTCACCGGCAACAACTGCAAATCCGCGTCCGGCATCTCCGGCGCGGGCTGCTTCGATACTTGCATTTAATGCGAGAAGGCTGGTCTGTGAGGTGATATCATCGATCAGTTCCACAATGGTATTCATTTCTTCCATATAATGATTCAGCGTAGCGAGCTTTCCGGCAACCTGTTCACTATTTGCAACAGATACACCAACTAATTGTACCAGTGTATCCATAGCGCTGCTTCCGGTCTCAACGACTTCGATGGTCTGCTGCATGTTTGAACTGATCGCCTGGGAAGCGGTATCTACGTGGTCAACCTTTTCCTGGATGGCCTGCGTCTGGGCTGTCTGATCCTGTACGGCGCTGGCTGTCTCGTTAGCACCGGTGGTCACTTCAACCATTGCCTCCTTCGTTTGTCTGGTAGAGGCGTTCAGCTTGTCAATGGAATCATAAATGCTGCTAATCTCCTCATTGACGTGTGAGGAGATCTCGGACAGATTGTTAACCAGTTGTTCGGCGTGCTCCTTGGAATCGTTGAGACGCTTCAGGCGTGATTCCAGATTAAGATTCAGCGTGCGTGTCGTGTAGACAGAATCTGCCGCAAACAGAGTGATGGCAAGGATCTGCACGATTCCGGTATCGATGTTCGTATAGGTGTAAAGTCCGGTCTTGTTACCGATAATGACCAGGATGACCAGTTCGATCAGTATTCCGAGACTCGTCAAAAGGCAGTAACGGACATCTCCGAATACGGAGGTTACAAGAATCATCGGCAATACAAACAGGAATATCTGATGGTTCTGGGATAAAAATAAGGTATAGGTAAAAAAGATTGCATAACCGATTGCTACAGAATGCTTTACAACGTTCGTATCCGGATCCTTGCGCAGCGCAGCATATTCGATAATGACCGGCACATAACCAAGAAACAGTGCCAAAATAAAAAGTCCCCATGACCGAAGACCGTAAGAACATTGGATGCCCCATAAAACCATAAGGATCGTGACGGAACTGGTATGGGTGATCGTCGCCAAGCGGTTGTTGCGTTGAAGAGTGGTGACTCTCTTCCTATTAATGATACTCATTTGTATTCCCCCCCTGATAAGTTATATTCATATACCAGCCAGTAAGCGAATATGCCGTATTGTATATGTAAAAATATTAATGCTATTGTACATCATCTGACAGAAAAAGGCAATTATTTACCGGGAGTTTGACAACGAAAACGCAAGCCGTGAACAGCATTGTTTTTTTTTGCTTTTTATGCTATACTTTTATTTGATTAATAAAACTGTTATGACCGTATAGATTCATACGATACTTGAAAGGGTAATGAAGCCATGAAGTACTATAAACCAAATGAATTACGCGCGGGCATGCGTCTCGCAAAACAGATCTACAACAAACAGGGAGTCCTGCTGTACAAGCGCGGCTTTGTCCTGACAGACCAGATCATTGCCAGTATACAGAAGTTCGGTCTGCTGGGTGTACTTGTACTCGAGCCGGCAGAGCCGCTGCCGCCTGTCTCTGAAGAGGAACTGGAATTTGACCAGTGTCAGACGACATGGATGTTCCGTCTGCGGGACAGCCTGATCTCGATCAGCAAGGGCCGCAAGCCGGAAGAACTGCCTGCATTGGTACACGATATCATGCAGCGCTTTTATTCCCTGAATCATGCGATTGTCTTTTCCCCGACCATCCGCAGCAGCGAGGACTATACATACAAACATTCCATCTGCACCGCGATCTTATGTGCGATGCTGGCTCACGGAATAGGATTGCCGGACAACGCTGCCAGATCTCTCGTCACGGCTGCCCTGCTGAGTGATTTCGGATATCTGTATGTGCCCAAGGACATCATGTCCAAGCCCGAAAATGAGCTGTCCACCATCGACCTGCTCACCATCGAGCAGTACCGTAACAAAGCTGCCGGTATGCTCAAGCGCGGCGAGGCTACTTATGGCTTAAACGATAATATTTTCTTTATCTTAAATGAATTCATGCAAGTGGAACGCAAAGAGAACTCTCAGCTGGATATCTCCGATTTTCACATGCACACAAAAATACTGATGGTTGCGGATAAATATGACCGCATGACAGCGATGAGTCTCGGCTACGAGCCGGTATCTCCCATACAGGCGCTGCGCCATCTGCAGGGTAACAAGAAGCTCTATGAGCCTACAGTCGTACAGGCACTCTGCGATGCGCTATCAGTTCTGCCGACCGGCCAGTGTGTAGAATTATCATCGAACCGTTATGGCATGATACTGTCTGAGACACCGGGCGATCAATTCCATCCGCAGGTACTCGATTTTGCGACAAACGCGGTCTATGACCTGAGTGACCCCAAGCTGCGGAATGTGATCAAGATTGAGAATCTGATGCCGTCTATGGATCAGCGCTATCCTTTCGATGCACAGAGCCTGAAATATTTTGCTCCCGACCCGACGCTCCAGAGTACGACCCGACGTATCCGCATGCGTCTCGAAAAAGCACGCAAACGCGAAGCTGCCAAGCATGCACATGTAAATCCGGCATAAACCCAATGATAAACAACACCACAGCCCACTGCTATAAACGTTATAGCAGTGGGCTGTGTTTTTCTTCACATCTATAATTCCTATTCCTCCTTATTTAGCGTTCGCTTAGTTATCTCTAATTCGTTAGTATCAACCTTCTCAAAGCCTGTCAAAACAGGCTTTCCAATGTTATTTTATAACGTCTGTTATTAAGTCAATCCATATCTTTAGTTCCAGGTCTGTTCAACACGTGGAGCCTGCCCGCACAGCGGCTTCGCGTGTATTGAACACTCGGGGACTGTTCAATACATGGACGGTCCCCCTTGATAGAAGAATTTTTGACCAATACAGGAGTACATCGCATGGAAAACAACATCTTTCTCACAACTGATCTGTCTGTGATCCTTCCGGAGTCTGTGACCCCGGACATCTCTTTTGCTGACTTTTACCGCATCTACATCTCCGACATGGAGGGCAGGCTGAAACCGACCACGCTCGCGCGCAAGGATGCCATGATCCGCGACAAAATACTTCCCACCTTCGCGTCCATCCCGATGAACGCGATCTCGCCGCAGCTCATCCGCACCTGGCAGACCTCCCTCATCGAACAGGGCTACCGCCCGACTTACTTAAAAACCATCGACATGCACCTGTTCGCGGTGTTTAAATACGCCGCAAAATACTATGATTTTGAGAATCCATACGACAAAGCCGACCACATGGGCTCAGGCACGACGAGCGCGATGCGCTTCTGGACACTGGAGCAGTACCGGGCATTTATCCGGGAGTTTTCTGACCAGCCGAGAGTATTTCTCGCATTTGAGCTGCTCTACTGGTGCGGCATCCGCGTCGGCGAGCTGCTCGCACTGACTCCGTCAGACATCGACGAGAAAAAGCATCTGCTCAAGATCACAAAAACCTATGTCCGCCATGACCACCACGACATCATCTCGCCGCCAAAGACGGAAAACAGTGTCCGGAACGTGGCAATGCCGGAGTTTTTGTACCACGAAGTCATGGACTATATCCGCGCAGCGGACATCAAGAAGAATGAGCGGATCATCCCACGGTCCGTGGATTTCCTGAAACACCATCTGCACACCGGCTGCAAACGCAGCGGTGTCCCGCAGATCCGCATCCACGATATCCGGCATTCCCACGTGTCACTGCTGATCGATCAGGGCTTTACGGCTGCGGCGATCGCGGAGCGCGTCGGGCACAAGCATATCTCGACCACAATGAACGTGTATGCACATCTGTTCCCGAACCGGCAGGCGATGCTGGTGGAGGCGCTGGGGCAGATGCATGCAGGGACGTTTGTGTGGCGGTAAATGCCATGACAGATGTCCGCAGCTCGCGCTGCTGCTTCTATGGCATTTGCACTACATACATCGAAAGGAGATTTTCTATGCCCCGAATGAACCCTGCGGAGCTCGCCCCGGTGATCCCGGTGCCCGTCCCCGATGACATCACATTTGCTGAATTTTACCGGATCTATTACCACGACATGGAGGTGCGGCTCAAGCCTGCCTCCCTTTCGTCCAAGCAACACGTCTTTTCTGACAAGATCCTGCCGTTTTTCGGCCCGCTGCAGATGCGCACCATCACGACACAGCATGTCCGCAAGTGGCAGTCTGTCATCCTGCGCCAGAACTACAGCAACACCTATCAGCAGCTCATCGATTTCCAGCTGTCCGCGTTCATGAACTATGCGTCCCGCTACTACGATTTTCCGAACCCGTGCACCAAAGCCGGCCATATCGGAAGCAGCCAGACGAAAAAACTCAGCTTCTGGACACTCGAGGAATACGAGCGCTTCATCAGCTATTTTTCAGGTGATCCCGAGGCATTTACCGCCTTTGAGATCCTCTACTGGACCGGCATGCGCCAGGGCGAGCTGCTCGCGCTGACCCCGGCAGACATCGATGCAGTCCATCAGCAGATCAGCATTACAAAGTCCTACACGCAGATCGATGGCAGGGACATCATCTCCACACCAAAGACGAAAAAGAGTATCCGGCGCGTGAACATCCCGCAGTTTCTGCTCGATGAGATCAACGTCTATCTGCACACAAGGAACATCGCACCGGACCAGCGGATGTTTGAACGCACCCGCCACTACCTGTTTTTCAAGCTGAACAAAGGCTGTCAGGACAGCGGTGTGCGCAAGATCCGCACACACGACATCCGCCACTCACATGTCTCCCTGCTCATCAATGCAGGCTTTTCGGCACTCGACATCGCAGAGCGTGTCGGACACGAATCCGTCTCCACGACGCTCGATGTCTACGCCCACTTCTTCCCGGATCAGCAGCAGATGCTGATCGACCGGTTGGAGGAGCTGCATGCGGCAGACGACGGCAAGCGCGAAAAATAGGGCAAAAAACGTTTTGGGGAAGTGGATTGGGTAACACTAAAGTAGTAGTCAAAGCTGTCGAGAAAGAGCCGGAAGAAGTACAGGCAACACTGTCTGCTACGCAGGCTGGTGCCAGCAAGATCACAATTACATCCAACAAGGATCTGTCTGCAGACACCCTCTCTGTAAAGAAGGGCACGACTGCTGTAAAGGTTACATCCACGGAATTCACAAGCGATGGTAAATCTGCAACACTTGTTTTAGAGAACAAAATCGTAGCCGCTGACTACACTGTAGCTGCCAGCAACGCAGCTATCAATGCAAACTTCACCGGTGAAGTAAGCAAGCTGGCTTCTATCGATTTCACCTCTGACTATGCAATCGTTGACGGTGAACTCGGAACAGCTACTACTGCTTATACTTACTATGTAGCAAAGAACCAGTGGGATGAGGATATCACCTCTTCTACAAGCTTAGTTGCTAACTCATCTGCAACCAGCACAACAGCAGCAAAAGGTAAGATCACATTCACTTACGGAAGTGCCTTAACAGCAGCCAGCCTGAATGATCCCCTGACTGTCGTAGTATATGATTCTACAACAGCTGTTACCGCTCAGAAGACATTAAAGATCTCTAACAAAGCATTAGTAGCTACGATCGAGCCTTACGGTACAGACGGTATCTACAATGCTAATGGCAAATCACTTGCCGTTGCAGACAAGTATACAGAGAGTTTCTACTATCTGTTCCGTGCTCAGGATCAGTATGGCAACTATCTGGATGATGCAAGTAAGATGACTCAGGCAAACGGTTTCTACAAGAGCTATTCTGCTGGTCTGACCAACCTTGGAACAGGCTCCTTAACAACCAAGGAGATTGACGGTGTCACATATTTCGCTATTCCGTTAGTAATGAGCAGTTCCTTACAGCCCGGTACAGCTACACTGATTCTGGTAGCCGGCGGTTCCGGAAAATCTGTCAATGCACAGATCAAAGTCAATGACGGAAATACCATAAATACCATCTCTGTAACCGCTCCTACAACTGTTGCATATGGCGACAACGACGTAAAATTTGATTATACTGCATTAGACGCAGACGGCAATGCTGTCACCTCCTATGCACAGTTGAGCAAACTGACCATCAGCCCTCAGGGATCTCCTTCTTCTTATGGATTCTACTGGAGCAAGGTCAATGGAAAAGCAGTATTATGCTTCAACACAACCCGTACCAGCTCACCTTTGAGCAATCCTTCTACATCACTCGGCGAAGTAGTGACAGCTACATTCCTGACCACTACCTACAAGTCCTCTATGGTTACATTTAATGTAAAACAGCAGAGATATCCGGCTGAGATCGTAGGTCTGGCTGATAAGGTAGCCAATGCTCAGTTAGTTGGTAGAAATCTGGAGCTGAATGTCGGTGACTTCAAGGTCGTTGACCAGTACGGTGATGCATTTGACATGAAAAACAAAGCTTACGGTATCACAGCAGATTTAGTTCTTGGTTCTGCATTTACCGCAGCCGGAACCAATGGAACACCTGCATATTACAAGCAGAGTACAGCTACAGGTATCACAAATACTGCTCAGACTACCGCTGACACAGCGATTGCTCAGTCAGCAGACGGAAAAGCTACCAGCTTTAATGTGACAGCTACCTCTGCCGGCGAAGCTACCTATGAATTCAAGCTTGTCGCTCGTGGAGCATCTGCTTACACAACATTAACAAACACCATTGACGCTACTACCAAGGACATCACAGAGCTTGGTTCTAAGAAGATCTCTCTGACAGCTACAGCTACAAGCAAATTTGTACGCTATGAAGTAGAGAGCCCTAAGACACTGTATGTAACTAATGATAAAGACTTTAATGGTACAACCGGTGACATCGGTACACCTGCTGTATTCGAGCCTTCCATCACTGTATACGGAATCGATAATACCGGTGCTAAAGTAAAATTAGGTACCTCTGATTACCAGATTTCCGGTGGTGCAAATGTAAATGTAAGCAGCACAGGTAAATTATCTGCCGCTATCACAACAGAAGCCGCTTATAACAAGGGCTTCGCAGTAAAGGATGCTACATTAGCAGGCAACTTCTCTGTAACCATGAATGATGGTACTGTTGAGAAGGTAGATATCACATTATCTAACACAGCTCCTTCCGTTGCTTCTTTAGAGCTGATCGATGGTAAGACTTATCTCGCTCCTACAGTAGCAATTGATGCAAATGAGATTCTTAAAAATGTCAAAGGTAAGGATAATTATGGATTTGATGTAAAATGGGATACCGCTAGCACTAAGCTGGCATTCTATGGCAATGGAACTAGCGCATTGACAGCTCCCAGCATCAGCCCGAAGCTGACAGTCAGCGACTTTGTATATGCCGGAAGCGTTGTTCCCAGCAATGGTTCTGCAAATCCTGATTTCACCAAGATCGTAGCTGGTGATAAGTTTACGGTAACCGTAGAGGCTGGTTCTGCATCTCTGCCTATTCCGGTAGTACCTGAAGCAAACGCTTATAGTGCAATGGCTAATGCAGCTGCAAAGGCAATTACAGATACATGGACAACAGGAGAAACCATCACTGGTGCTGGCTCAACTGTAACAGACGAAGCAAGCTTAAAAACCGCTTTAGCAGCCAAATATGTGACTGCAGGCTATACTGTAACAATTAACATTACTAGCGCACCCAGCAGCTATGCAGATACGCAGACCGGTACGTACACCGTAACAATCGTAAATACAACAAACGGTGGCACATCCACCTCTGCTGCGCTTACTGTAACATTAGCATCATAAGAATTTCGATCATTCTTAAAACCACACACGAGGCACCCATCAGGGTGCCCCGTGTTATTAAAGCATATGAACCACATTTACCAATTTTTACTACACCTCAACCGCTGCAACTGCGGCAGACACTTATCAATCAAAGGATTTGCGGTCATCTACCGCCATCCGAATGCACATATCTCCATTGGGGATGATGTGACCCTAAAAGGATTTTGTATCCTCATCGCACGTGGTGTCGGTGAGATCCATATTTCCGATCATTCAATACTGAAAAATTGCAAGATCATCACCTCTGAGCAGGTGGTTTTATAATATGTTTGAATGGTAGTTACTATTTGCCAAACAAATCGCTATGTGTACCGGTTCTGGTCAATGTCAGAACAAGTACATCATTTTCCATGCGATAGACTAATAACCAATCTGGCTGAATATGGCATTCGCGAAATCCTATCCAGTTTCCGGTCAAAGCATGATCCTTGTTCTTATCCGGAAGCACTTCACCCATAGAGAGTTTTTCGACGATGTCCTCCAGAAAATTCATTTTAAGTCCACGCTTCATCGCCAGTTTGTAATCCTTTTTAAATTGCGTCGTGAACTTAACTATATATTTTGTTTTTTTCATGCTTTCAGATCTGCAAACAATTCGTCCAGATCGTTATAACCTTTTACAGACGAATCTTTTGCGATCCTCTCTGCCTCCAACATAGCAGCTACTGTCTCATTGCTAGGCTGATTTAGGGAAATATCAAAAGGGATGCGTCCCTCCCTGAGTGATTGACGGACAAATATATTGAACGCTGTAGATAAATTCATTCCCAACTCGGAGAACAGTGCATCAGCCTGTGCTTTTAACTCTGAGTCCATGCGAATACTGATATTGGTAGTAGATACAGCCATAAAATCAGCTCCTTCCTATAATTGATATCTATATTATATGTTATTTGCACGAAAAAAACAATGATTTGCACGAATATTTCACAATTCTTTTATAATTATCCTATCTGTTTTTCACTGAAAAAAAACAGCGTACACCTAAAGTAGTAGTCAAAGCTGTCGAGAAAGAGCCGGAAGTAGTAAATCAGGCAGTTACAGCAGCTGCTACAGGTGCCAAGAAGGTAACTGTAACATTTGCTAAGGATCTGACAACTACCAGCGGTGTTGCTATCACTGTAAAGAAAGGTACCGTTGTGATCTCTCAGAAAGCAACTACATTTGCTGACGGAAAGACTGCTAACGTAGAATTAAATCAGAGCCTGACATCAGGTGCTTACACTGTAGAAGTAACCGGATTAGAAGAAGGCACTATGACTGCTGATTTCAACGTAGAGAGCGACGAGTATGTAGCAAAGATCGAACTCACCTCTGCCAAAGCTCCCATGCTTGGCATGAATTCTGCTGCAACTGTCAGACCCACCAGCACCATTAATGACAATAAGCGTGCAAAGGTTAGCTTTGTCATGAAGAATCAGTATGATGAAGTTGTTTCAAATGCAGGACAGCCGCAGATCTCTGTATCTACCGGTGTTCCGGCTGCAAACTACTCATACAAAAACGGCGAGGGTTCATTTGAGATCAACACCAATGCTACTGCATTTATCCCCGGTGATAAGGTATTCTTAAATATCGTATTAACGAGCGGAACACATGTAGCTACCATGTCTGATTCTGTAGAGATCGTAATGCCTTCAAATCTCGATACCGTAGATTTCCTTGGCGTTTATGATATGAACCTGAAGAAACTCGGCAGCGTATCTTCCGCTAAGTTAGGAACAACCGCATACAGCTGGAGCGGATCCAACAAAGGTTATGCATTATTATTTACTGTAAAAGATCAGTATGGTATTGGTCGTGACGTTACCGCAATCAAGAGTACAGAGTTCTCATCTGTATCTACCTATCCGGTATTCTTAAGCACCAAATCATGGACAACAAGTACAACCTTAGATACTGTCATCGTTGACGAAAAAGAGTACGCTGTACTTCCTTTACTTCCGGGCAGTATCCCTGCAAACGGAGGAACTGCAACTGTTCAGATCATTTCTAGCTCAACCGGAACAAAGTCATCTTTTGACGTAGTTGCTGATGCAGCCGGCGCAGTAAAGACATTCACACTGTCCAGCCCCAGCGGTTATGTCGTAGATGATGAAAAAGTAGAGATTCCTTTCTCTGCTGTTGACCAGTATGGCAAAAATGTTACTGCATACGATGCATTCGTTAAAAATGACGGAACTCCCAAAGTAAATGTATCAAGCTCTTACGGAAACCTTTCTTTTGTAAAGCAGGCAGATGGAAGCGCAAAACTGATCCTCAATCTGAAGGGATGCAGCAATGCAACTGCTACTCAGGATCAGCCTGCATACTTAACATCCGTTGTTCAGTCAAACGGTAATTACTCATCAGCAAGCATCAGCGCAAAGGCTTCTGCTTACCCTGTTGAAGTAAAGGGTCTGAAAGCATCCAGCAATATCTCTACAACGGTTGCTGCAAATGCAAAAGAGTTCTCTATCGCTGCATCTGATGTCGAGGTTCTCGATCAGTACGGACGCAGCATGAGCAAGAGCGATGTCACCAAGTTCTTAGGAACTACTGTTGGCAAATACAACATCTATGCTAAGCAGGATGTAGCTAAGAATGTACTTGAAATGGGTGCATCAACCGGCGCAACCGGTGCGGCTATCGTATCTGTATCTGCTATTACCAACAAGATCTATTTCTCTCCTGCCGGAGAAGACGGAAGTGAGAAGATCACATTTGGTATCGCATTAAACAGTGTTGGCACCAAGGACAGCTCTGAGAAGGCGATCACATTCTCAACCGCAAAGCAGAGTGAGTTTGTCTCATATGAAATGAAGGCACTCGATAAGATGTACTATAACGTATCTAGTGCTGCAATTACTGAAGCTACTAATGCAGCATACGCTGTAACACCTACCGTATACGGTGTGAAGGCAGACGGATCCAAGGTCGTTTTACAGGTTAAGGATACCGGCGTGACCGGTGGTATGTACTATGTACTGTCTACCGATGATTCCAAGGGTGTCATCAAACCCGGTACCACTACAAAGGGCGCTATCTTCCAGAACGATACTTCAGCTACCGCTACCGCTTATCAGAACAATAACTTCCAGGTAAGCTCTGTAGATACAACATATGCTGATGTAAAGATCAAAGTAACCGCTACGATCTACAATGCAGGCGATGTAGAGGTCGGCTCTGCTTCACAGGAGCTACTCGTATCTAACAAGGCACCGAAGGTAGCTGTTGCAAGCTTCGATGATACCAAGGTATCTGATAAGAAGGCTACTGTATCCGCAGCTGCTATCAATTCTGACGCTGCCGCAGCATTCAAGGCTCTGTTAGACAACGATTCTATCAAGGATCAGTACGGTAAAAAGAATAACTATGAGAACATTGTTTCCATGAGCATTTCTAAGATTACCGATGCAGACGTTGTTGACGGATTTACTGTAACAAACAATGGAAAGACAAATGTCACCATGAGCAGTGTTGCTGTAAAGGATACCTTCCGCGTAACATTCAATTGGGATGGTGGATATTCAATCTATGTAGATGTCGTTGCAGGCAACTAATCTGAATTTTACCACTAACTATAAACTGCTCTCTCCCAAACGGGAGGGAGCAGCTTGTTAAATTTTATAATAAGGTCATCGTATCCACATTGGTGATTTTATCATAAAATTTAATATGGAGTAGTTGACAAAAGGCTGTCGGGAGACTAATATAATAGACAAAGAGCATCACCGTGAAACAACGGCTGGCTCGATCTATAAGTTACAATGTGAAATTAGCAACCTACGAATCCTGGTCAGAATTGCGGTTGCTTTTTTCATGCCTGAAATTCTGAATGATACTGATCACTGTAACAATAATACTGATTACAGTGACAGCAATTCCGATGATCTCCAGCGCGATCAAGCGCGACTCCTCCATACATGTATTTCCCGTATGTACCACCTCCAAAAAGTACCGGAAGTTCCAATTCATCATTGGTTGGGAGCCAACCGCTATCCGTTTGATAATGCTCTTTGTAGATTTATTTATAGCACAAATCATTCGAACATACAATCGATTTTCACATATTTTCAATAAAAAGAAAATATATACACCTAAAGTAGTAGTCAAAGCTGTCGAGAAGCCCGAAGAAGTAGTAAATGCTATCGTATCTGCTTCACAGACTGGCGTAAAAGCTATCACTGTAACTACAAACTTTGATGCATCAAAAAGCAAAGTATCTTTAACAAAGGGATCTTCTGCTGTTGAGATCGCAACACCGACCTTCTCTGCTGATGGTAAGACAATCTCTATCGCTACCACAGCAAACCTTGTTTCATCTACCTACACAGTAAAGGTTGATGATCTGACCATGGATCTGACCGCTGAGACTTCCAAAGTTGATGAGATCAAGATTCTGTCTGACAAGGCAGCTTTAAAGAAGTCAAACCGAACATTATCATACTATGATCAGGCAACTGTTGGTTATCAGGTACTGAACCAGTTCAAGGATGATATCACCAAGACTGTTTCATTGACTGTAAACTCAAGTGCAAGCAACGCAACTTTGTCACCGTCATCACATATGATCACATTTACCACACGTGCTACAAATGGCTTTATGCTGGGCAGAGATGTGATCGTTGTATCCTTACTGGATACCACCAGTGCCAAGAACGCGACAGCAAACCTGTCTCTTTCTACAGAGGCTTATGCTGCTGACATGACATTTGAAGGCGTATATAATGTCGATGGAAAGACTCTGACAGAAGATACCAACTTCAACAACGATCCGTTCTATGCATTATTCACAGCAAAAGATCAGTACGGCAACAAGTACAACGATTACAAGCAGATTCAGGAAAACCGCGATTTATATCTCACCGTTATGGGCGGTATGACAGCTCTGACCAAGGCTAACGATGGACTGAACTTCATCGTATTGAACAAGGATGGCGTTGATTACCTTGCATATCCGCTTGGATGGATGGGAACTATGACTCCCTCTGCTGGAACAGCTTCCATTCAGGTTCTTTCTGCTGGCGGCGGCACATGCTCCGGTGAGATCGAAGTTGGAACCGGTGCACGTGTAGATTCCATTACTGTTTCCCAGAATGGTGTCATCGTTGCAGGTGAAGAGAATGAGTTAGCATATACTGCTCTGGATGCCAACGGTAAAGAAGTCACAGCATACAAGCAGTTACGCTATGTAGATATCAATGGCAGCTCTGCCAACTACAAATTAGCATTTGAGAGAAATGCAGATGGCTCCGCAAAGCTGGTTCTTGACGCAACAAACGCTACTGTCAGAAAAGATCAGACCGCTATGCAGTCATTTACTTTCCAGACACTGAACCACAAGTTCTCTACTGCATTGCTCACAATCTCTGAGAACGCTAGACCTGTCGCTATCGATGGTCTCCGTGGCATTGACACATCAATTTCTAACAAGACAAGTGTCGTAGATATCAAGGTAAAGAACCTGCAGATTGAGGATCAGTATGGACGTATTCTTCCTGACTATCAGGTAGCAGGCATGATCACAGCTACCAGAGCAGGCATCTACAACCTGAAAGATGTTCATGCTACACTTAACAAGAACGATGTATTAAAGGTTACCGGTGCAGCTGCCACAAATGCAGCTTCTACTGCAGCTGTAGCTGTCAGCGGTTCCGCAGCCGGCATTACCAAAGATTCTGTTCTGTTCCAGATCAAGCCTCAGAACAAGGGAACTGAAACTATTTCATTCCAGATCTACAACAATGGATCTACCCAGCAGGAGATCTTAGCAGATGCATCTGTAGATGTAAACTTCACTGTAAAGGATACTACATCTGCTACAACTGCAACCGCTACTGTTGATCCGATCTATGTAACTACCGGTGGTGCTGTTAGTAGCAACGCTACGAACTACGCACAGGCTGTAAAAGTCAAAGTCGGCGGTGCTTTATTAAGCAAAGATGATTATTCTGTTGAAGTTCCCGGCGGCATGGTTGTGACTACCGGCGCTGTAGATCATACAGCCGTATGGGCTGTATATGCTTCTGACGGACAGCAGGATATCAAGGAGTTCAAAGAGCAGACTGCTACTACCCTGACACGTACCTTTACCATTACACTCAATGGTACCGGTGAAAAGTTCACTGTAGATGCAACAATTGACAGAACTGCTCCGAAGATCACAACTGTTAACGGTTTAACCGGTAAGTTTACACCTGCCAGCGGTGATGCAATCACTGTTGCTTATCTGCTTGGAACTTCAGGTGGAAAATTATCTGCTGACTGGATCGCCGATCAGTATGGAAAAGCAGCAACCGCTAATGCTTCCGGTGTATACACACTGGCAGATGGCACAACTGCAACACCTACCCTGACATTTGAGCCCGCAGTAGCTCTTGGCGAAGGTTATGGTGCACCTGTTGCATTGACAAATAATAACAAAGATACTGCATCCATGACAGTTCAGAATGGATTTGCTGGTGCAGGTCTCACCATCAACTTTGGTGGAACTACAGGTAGTGTTAAGATTTTAGGATTCTAATTTCTACACTGAGTAAGGAAGAAAGCCCCTTCCAAGCGGAGGGGCTTTTTGCTCATATTGCAGTATAAAAATATCATATGGAGCAGTTGACAAAAGGATGTCAAGTCGCTATTATAATAGACAAAGAGCACTACCGTAAAACAACGGCTGGCTCATGAATAAGTTTCTATGAAAAAAGCAACCTACTCGTCTTGGTCAGATTGGCGGTTGCTTTTTCTGTGTCTAAAGTTCTGGATGATACTGATCACTGTAACGATAATGCTGATTACCGTGACCACTATTCCTATGATCTCCAGCGCGATCAAGCGCGACTCCTCCATACATGTATTTCCCGTATGTACCACCTCCAAAAAGTACCGGAAGTTCCAATTCATCATTGGTTGTGAGCCAACCGCTATCCGTTTGGTAATGCTCTCTGTACATTCTTTTATATCATAGATCAATCGAACATACAATCGATTTTTATTATTTTGCGCAAAAAGAAAACAGCATACACCTAAAGTAGTAGTCAAAGTTGTTGCACCCGTAACACCGGTCGATGAGACCACCAAGCTGTCTACCGTAACACAGAAGGCAGGAAACACATTTGAAGTAACATTAAACAAAGCTGTTTCATCCGCAGCTATCTCTGATTTTAGCATTGTAAGAGATGAGTCTAATGCAATCGTTGCCGTAAATACTGCAAAGATTGATGATAAGGACGCAACCAAAATAACTCTGACAACCTATGAGACACTGACAGATGGTAAGAGCTATACAGTTACCTATACTGCAGCAGATGAAGCTAAGACCCAGTCTTCTCTTCAGTTTACTGCTACAGACGGAACAATCGATAGCTTAAATCTGACTCCGCTTGAGATCACAGCTGGAAAAGCTACTACTATCAAGTATCAGACCATCGACAAGAACGGTGTCGTTTTGTCCGAGAAATCTATTGGTGCTCCGGCAACCGGCATCGAAGTAAACACCACAAACAATGATGGATACTATACTTCAGCCGGAAATCTGTATCTTACCAATGTGAATGATTCTGCTACAATCGTTGTATCATATCACACCTACAAGTATGTAGACGGAAAAGAAGATGGCGTAATCGAGAAAACCTTCACCGTAAAGGCTATCGACAGCGCTGCTGCTGCAAGCTATGATTACACGATTGCAAAGTCAGCTCCGTACAACTGGGCAACAGCGAAAAAGAATACCATGATTGCCATGGAAGATACTACTTACAAGGCATACATCCGCATCAAGGATGCCAACGGCGATGCATTAAATTCTGCTCAGGCTATGGAGTATTCCGTAGAGTCCAGCAACAATAACGTTCTGATTGCAGCCGGAACTGTAGATGGCGCTATTGAACTGACACCTGTTGCTCAGGGAAGTGCTTATCTGGTCATCTCTAAGGATGGAAAGAATGTGACCAGTCTGCCTGTAACTGTTGGTGCAAAGCGTGTGTTAACATCTGTAAAGGTTGACAATGCATCTGTAACTATTGCTACCGATTCTGCCGTAGCTGGTATTACTACTGATAAGATCGGTCAGGCAAAAGTAACAGCCAAAACCTATGATCAGTACGGTGAAGAAATCAGTGGTTTAACTCCTGTCATCACCAACACTGCAAAACCGGCAGCTTCTAATGGATTAGAAGTCGATATTAATGAGTCAACAGGTGTGATTGCTGCAAACGCTGCTCCGGTTGGTACCTATAGCTATAAGACATCTTATACAGATACCTATGGCAATACCAAGTCCGGTGTATTCTCTGTCAGAGTAGTTGCACCTGGAAACAAGGTTTCAACTATTAAACTCGCCACTGTGGAAGCAAAAGACAGCTCTACTGCTGGATATGGAACCACCCGAAGCGTCGAAACAACATTTAATGGTGGTAGCAAAGACAGTCAGGAAATACATGTATACGCTGTTGGCATCGGCAATTCCGGTGTCATCGTCAGCGGTTCTCCTCTGAGTACAGCTGTATCTGTCAGCGCCATCAAAGTAACAGGCAGCGACGGTACTGTATACGCTGCAACCGGTGCCGGAGTCAAGACTGTGACATCACAGGCCATCGATGATACTGCTCTGCAGAGCGCATTAACTGCTGGCGATAAGAATGGTGCTTTAACCATTAAAGTTCGCAACGTTGCAACCCCCAATGTTCGTAAATATCTGCCCGCAGGTACTTACACTGTTACCTATACCGTAAAGGATGCTACCAAGTCTACTGTTGCTACCAGAACCTACAGCACACAGTTCACAGTGAAGGATGAGCAGCCTGCTACAACAGTCAAAGTTGTAGAACCCAACATCGGAAGCACCGATATCAAGGCAGCATTTGAAAATGCTGATTATGCAGTATTCTCATATGATGGTGTTGAATTGACAGCAAATGGCTCATCTGCTATCGCATCCGGAGCTGTCAAAGCTGTAATCGGTGCAACTGCAACAAACGGAACAAAGGCTACTGTAAAATCTGTTGTTGTAGCTATTCCGGTAACAGTCGATGGAACTGCATACACAATCGATACCGTTGTTCCTGTAAACGTAACCTTCACCGGAACCTCTTCTGCCTTTACAAATGTTAAAGGTAGCAGTGAGCTTCAGATGTACAGCTAATTTGTCTATCACGTATGATCAAAAATAGGATGAATTTCTGATCTGTATATGACATGATTTTTGTAGAACTGTCACAGCCATCACGCTGTGGCAGTTCTTTTTTTCTAAAAATTTCCCCCACGTATTGAACACTGTGTTCAACACGTGGGGGCTCTCTGTTTTTCCGGCTTTGCACCACTTTTTATGAGTATCCATTTTCAGTCGTTTACAAAAAATGCGCAAATTTTTCAGTTTACAAATCAAATTTTCTCCGCTATACTACACGACATAACTTGGAACGAGATATTCATGTATTAGACACTCCGTTACTGGAGATAATAATAAGATTATAAAGCCATTGTTCCATCTGCCCTTTTTCAATCAACATAGATGTAATTATTTGCACCTGTACGCAATAAAATTCAGAACTTATTTGCACTTGTACACATGTTATTTTCTCTATTATTTGCACCTTTTGGCATATTTTTATCTGAATTGTTTGCACCATTCACACTTTTTTCCACTCCACTAATACCCGTCCGATGCGTCTGTTGATATCGATGCGCGTTTTTTACGTTCTAACGGATAATTATGAGGGCTATAATTCTTTTTCATTGGAGTCCTTCCTTATTTTAGTCAGTTTCTTCTAACTGTTAATCCTTTAAAAAGCCGCTAAATGGCGGCTTTTTAAATATGTTACTAAAACGCTCTTCGCACATAGCCACTCAAAAATCAAGATAACCGACTGCCTGCAGCATCTGCCGCAGCCTGTCATTTTCCTGCTTTAATTCCTCATGATCGAGCAGCTGTACGATCAGTTTTTTCTTTTCTTCCTCGAGACACCGGATCTGTCTGCGCAGATCACGCAGCTTCTTCTCCTGCGCACGGTTCTTCTCCCGCAGAATATCACAGTCCGCATCCGTGCCGCCCGCACGCAGCCGCCGGATACGTTCACTGAGCTCTCTGTTGTTATACAATGTTCCGCGCGACACACCTGCCATCTTTGCCACGATTTCAAAATTGATCGGGGCATCCTGTGCATGCAGTTCATCGATCACGCGGTTGACTGTCTCTATGGTATGCCGGTTTTTCTCTCTGGCATATGCCACCAGACTCTGTGTGCCATATGGCTGCTGCGCCTGTTGTCCGGTCAATGGTTTCTGTGTCATGATTGCCAGACCTCCCCACATCCGATATAGGGTTCCAAATATATCTGCATCTGCAATGGCTCCGGATGCATGTACCTCATGGTCATCTCAGCTGTGACATGTCCGAGATTATGCTGAATCTGTTCGACCGGTTCTCCTGCCAGCAGCTGTCTGGTCACGTATGCCGCCCGGAACTGATGCGAATGCAGTTCATAAATATGTCCATCTGCATCCCTGATGTCCCAGCGTTCCATAAAGTTTTGCAGCCGTCCCCGGTTCCAGTTTGTCTGTGACGGTGGACGGATCCCATGATTTCTGACCAAAAACAATTCCGCTCTGCCACTCTCTGTGCGCAGTGTCTCTGTCGCCTGCCGCAGCCGTCCGACCGCTTCACAGACGATCGCATTTGCCGGTGTCTCACGGAGCACCGGATCACCACGCTGTGTCTTTTTGAGTTGATACACCAGTCTCCATCTGCCATCGCATCCGCTTCTCAAACAATCTGCCTGCAAGGATAATACTTCACTGATCCGAAGCCCGGTCTGGCTCTGCACGAGTATCCCGCAGCGCGTGATCTCATTTGTCTCATGCTCGCGCGCATGGTCTATGATCCGCCTGTAGATATCCGGCGGAATCGGCTGTGCACCGCTTTCCTCACAGCTCTTCGGAACTGGCTGCAGCCAGCTGTCCCACCGCCGGGGCAGCTTTTGGGCGGTGACACGCCATCCGAGTCTCTGCCCGGTCTGCAACAGCAGATGTACGGTCGCCAGAATCCGCTCGCACCGATCCCTGTGGCACCCTGCCGCTGACAGCCAGAACCGGAAAGCTCCGTAGTCCTCTGCTGTAAACTGTGCCGGGTCGGTAATGTTTTTCAAATGCAAAAAATGCTCCCAATAACTGATCCGCCCGACAAGTTCCAGCCTTACCGTAACCGGTCTGACCCTGCCGAGCCGCCAAAATGCGTATTGTTTGACCAGCCGCTGTACCGCCGGTCCCGCCTGATCCGAAAAATGCAGATGAATCAGCCGGACGGATTCTCCCTGCTTTGGTACATGATCATACAGATACCAGTCATCCAGCGTCAGATCCAATGCTGCTGCGCACTCCTCCTGTGATGCCGGATATGCATATGCAAAGCTGCCCAGGTTGCTGCCACTCATAGCGCACGCCTCCCTTCTGCATACAAACCACAGCCGGTCAGTTCGCGTATCACCGCAGGTGGTATTCTCTGTTCGCGCATACTGCACAGCAAAAACTCCCGCAGTATCGTGCATGTCACCGGGATATGCGTCTGCTCTCCATTGCATGCCTCCTGCTGCCTCTCCTGAGCCTGCCGCAGCCAGTAGCGGAACTGATCCGGACTGGCCGGTCTGACACCGCCACTTCTGTCCCGATATAAAAATAACCGGGTCCGGCACCCAGCCGGGGCATCTGCACGCAATGCATCCGTGTACGCCCTCAGCCGCAGCCATGCGTCTGCATCCTGCGGACTGACGGGAATCATCCGATACGTCCGCGTCCGATGATGGTAGCAGCGCACATAATATCCATTTTCTGTCATTTTCAATGCATCCACATGCAGCGTCAACAGATCTCCCGGTGTCATTCCAGTCATCAAAATGAACCGACTGCCCGCACGCAGACATTCATTTTTCTGCCGGTCTAACGTATCCATTACCTGATTGACCTGACGCCAATCCACTGCGGCTTCTTTTTGCACACCACGCATGCCAGGATAGACATCTGCCGGAAACAATAGCAATGGCCTGACATATGTCTGTTTCCGACAGGCATACCAGCGGTAGATACCTACTATCGTCTGGTAAATGTGCTTTTGTGACAGGATACTGAGCGGGCGCCCGGTCTTTTTTGAGACGCAGATATGTAAAAAAGATACAAACCCTTCCGCATCTGCCCGCGTGATCCCTGTCAGTGAACCGATCGCCCGGTCATACAGCCAGTTCTCATAATAACGCATCCAACAGATCTCCTGCCGCAGCGTTGACGGCTGTTTCAGCCGATACCTGTAGTGATGCCACACATAGGCTTTCAATTCCTGACGCAGCCTGTCACTGCGCACAAACCGCAGATCCAGATGATAATGTCTGCCATACCACGGAGAATCTGTATCGCGTTCCGTGTATACCAGACGGTCACTCTGATAGCTAACAGATTTCATGGAACACCCCTCCCTTCCACTGATCCCAGTAATCAGCGAGATGTTCCATCACATACCGGTCAGACAGGTGTACATAGCGCTTTGTCGTATACAGGTGTGCATGTCCCATGACCTGCTGCACAACTGCGGTGTCGACGCCCTGTTCGATCAGACGGGTACAAAAGGTATGCCTCAGATCATGAAAATGAAACTCCATCCCCAGACGGCATTGTGTGCGCCGCATGATATCATACGCTGCATGATAGGTGAGCTGTCTGCCCGCGTAGTTTGATTTCTCCACTACAAACACATATTTCCGTTTTCCACCTGACATGCCAGACTCATGCACAAATGCGTACAATTCCCGGATGAGAAACATCGGTGCATACAGATCCCTGCGCCTGACCTTTGACCGGATCTGGCGCAGCACACCGACTGTATGCCGGTCGTCCGGTGCCGGTAACGACTGCACCTCCAGATCCAGTGCCTCCTGAATCCGCGCCCCGGTATAATACAACAAAAGAAACAGCAGCTGGTCGCGCTGTCTGGGCAATGCCGCTACAAATCGCTGCAGCTCGTCCACCTCAACGATCCGTACCTGTGCCGTCGGTTCTTTTAACTTGATCATGGATTTTTTGGTCTGATTTTTCGCATGTGTATGAATGAGATAGCCCTGATAGATCTGCTCTGCCTCAGAGACCACTTCATAAAAAGACGGATTCTGACAGTGTCCGCACAGACTCTCATAGCGATAAAAGCTGTGCACACTACTCAATATCCGGTTGATACTGCGATTTGTCCTGCTGCCTGTCGTATGCTGCAATTCCCCGCAGTGGCCGCCCCCGCGCAGATCATCTACAAAATCAGCCATCGTATCGATCGATACTGATACATCATCGAATCTCAGGCATCTTTTTGCCAGAAACTCCCAATAGATTTTCAGATCCAGCGCATAGGCGCGAAGTGTATTGTCAGCGCGGTCGATCTTGCGCTGAAAGTCTAAAAAATCGCATACCGGGTCGACCAGGTGCATTTCATCATCGAGCAGCACCCAATAAGCCGTTCCATTTTTATTCACTTTTTGTACTTGCATGTTTTTCCTCTTTCGAATGATTTTTCACACCCGGATGCTGATTTAAATATCTCATATTGAGATATTTTATGCAAGTACGATCGTGCCTCCGCCAACGACCTCTTCACCGTCATAGAGCACGGCTGCCTGTCCGGTCGTAATCGCCCGCTGCGGCTCGTCAAAGACGAGTTCCACTCTGCCATCCTCGAGCACACGCGCTGTCGCAGGTGCTTCCTTTGCGCGGTATCTGGTCTTGGCAGTCACACGCACCGGATCTGACGGCCGTTCATACGCGATCCAGTTGAAATCACCGACGATACATGTTGTCGTAAACAACGCATCCTCGGAGGATAAAATGACTTCGTTGCGCTCCATATCCTTGCGGCAGACATAGAGCGGCGCCGGAAGCGCGAGTCCGAGTCCTTTGCGCTGACCGATCGTATAGCGAATAATGCCCTTGTGCTCCCCGAGCTTTTTACCATCTTCCGTGACGAAATCGCCCGCCGGATAATCTTTTCCTGTATAATGTCTCATAAAATCTGCATAATCGCCATCCGGCACGAAACAGATGTCCTGGCTGTCATGTTTTCTGGCATTGACAAATCCATAATCGTCCGCGATGCATCGCACTTCTTCTTTGGATGCAAAGCCGCCCAGCGGAAAGATCGTGTGCGCAAGCTGATCCTGATTCAGAAACGCAAGCACATAGCTCTGATCCTTAGCCAGGTTCTTTGCCTTTTTGAGCAGGTAGCGTCCGCGCGCCGCATCATATTCGACACGTGCATAATGCCCGGTTACGATGTATTCACAGTCGAGTTCCCGCGCCCGCTGGTAGAGCTTGTCGAACTTCATATACCTGTTGCAGTCGATGCACGGATTCGGTGTATCGCCCGCCTCATATGCTGCCACAAACCGGTCGATCACGCACGCGGCAAAATCCTCCTTGAAATTAAGCACATAATAGGGCATACCTAGCCTGCTGCATACCTTTCTGGCATCCTCAGTATCCGAGAGAGAACAACAGGTACCCTCCTTCTCCAGTCCGATCGTCTCATTTTCATAGAGCTTCATCGTGATGCCGATGCAGTCATATCCGTCTTTTACCATCAGCGCCGCGGAGACGGAACTGTCCACGCCGCCGCTCATTGCGATGAGGGCTTTCCCCCGGCTTGCATTCTCATTTATATTTTTATCCATAACATGATCCTTTCCGATTAGATGCTTCTATCATAATAGCACAGTACTCCCGATTTTGAAAAAAATTTCTAATTTTCTTAAATTTACTATATGTAATTCCTTATTTTTATTTTATAATAAATAGCGGAACTTAAATTAATTATATATCATAGAGGAGATTATTTATGCCAAAGAGAACAGATATCAACAAAGTGCTGATCATCGGCTCTGGTCCGATCATCATCGGTCAGGCGTGTGAGTTCGACTATTCCGGTACGCAGGCCTGCAAAGCACTGCGCAAGCTGGGCTACGAGATCGTACTGGTCAATTCCAACCCTGCCACGATCATGACCGATCCGGAGATCGCGGATGTGACCTATATTGAACCGCTCAACGTATCCCGTCTGGAGCAGATCATCGCCAAGGAACGTCCGGATGCACTGCTTCCGAACCTCGGTGGGCAGTCCGGTCTGAATCTGTGTGCAGAGCTGGCCAGCGCCGGTATTCTGGAGAAATACAATGTTCAGGTCATCGGTGTTCAGGTAGACGCGATCGAGCGTGGCGAGGATCGTATCGAGTTCAAGAAATCCATGGATGCCATCGGTGTCGAGATGGCGCGCAGCGAAGTATCCTACAGCGTGGAAGAAGCACTCGCGATCGCTGATCGTCTGGGCTATCCGGTCGTACTGCGCCCTGCATATACGATGGGCGGTGCCGGCGGCGGTCTCGTATACAACAAAGAGGAGTTGAAGACAGTCTGCGCCCGCGGTCTGCAGGCCAGCCTGGTCGGCCAGGTACTCGTTGAGGAATCCATCCTCGGCTGGGAAGAACTCGAGCTCGAAGTCGTCCGTGATGCAGACGGCAATATGATCACTGTATGTTTTATTGAAAATATTGACCCTATGGGTACGCATACCGGTGATTCGTTCTGCTCTGCACCGATGCTCACGATCTCAGAAGAACTGCAGAAGCGTCTGCAGGAGCAGGCTTATAAGATCGTTGACTCTGTCCAGGTCATCGGTGGAACAAATGTACAGTTTGCACATGATCCGGTCTCCGACCGTATCTGTGTCATTGAGATCAATCCCCGTACTTCCCGTTCATCCGCTCTGGCAAGTAAGGCAACCGGTTTCCCGATCGCACTCGTGTCCGCGATGCTCGCAGCCGGCCTGACCTTAAAGGATATCGAATGTGGCAAATACGGCACACTCGATAAATATGTTCCCGATGGTGATTATATCGTGATCAAGTTTGCACGCTGGGCATTTGAAAAATTCAAGGGTGTCGAAGACAAGCTCGGCACGCAGATGCGCGCGGTCGGCGAGGTCATGAGTATCGGTAAGACCTACAAAGAGGCATTCCAGAAAGCGATCCGCTCCTTAGAGACCGGCCGTTACGGGCTCGGACATGCCAAGGATTATGATACCAAATCCAAAGAAGAGCTGCTGCGCATGCTCGCACATCCGTCCAGCGACCGTCATTTTATCATGTACGAGGCACTGCGCGCAGGTGCAACAGTCGATGAGATCTACGACATCACCAAGGTTAAAAAATATTTTGTGACCCAGATGAAGGAGCTCGTCGAAGAGGAAGAAGCCCTGATGAAAAATAAGGGCTCTATGCCTTCTGATGAGGCTCTGATCTTGGCAAAGAAAAACGGATTTTCCGATAAATATCTCAGCCAGATTCTCGAAATCCCTGAGGCAGATATCCGTGAAAAGCGTCTCTCCCTCGGTGTCGAGGAAGCATGGGAAGGCGTCCATGTCAGCGGTACCAAGGACAACGCCTACTACTATTCGACCTACAATGCACCGGATCAGAACCCGGTCAGGACCGATAAGCCCAAGATCATGATCCTCGGCGGCGGCCCGAACCGCATCGGCCAAGGTATCGAGTTCGACTACTGCTGTGTACATGCGGCACTCGCACTGAAAAAGCTCGGTTTTGAGACGATCATCGTCAACTGTAACCCGGAGACCGTATCTACCGATTACGATACATCCGATAAGCTGTATTTCGAGCCTCTGACACTTGAGGATGTCCTGAGCATCTACCACAAAGAGAAGCCGCTCGGCGTCATCGCGCAGTTTGGCGGACAGACTCCGTTAAATCTCGCTGCAGAGCTGGAGAAAAACGGTGTCAAGATCCTCGGTACTTCTCCTGCTGTCATCGATCTCGCAGAAGACCGTGACCAGTTCCGTGCGATGATGGATAAGCTGGAGATCCCGATGCCTGAAGCAGGCATGGCTACGACCGTCGATGAAGCGATCACCATCGCCAACAAGATCGGCTATCCTGTCATGGTACGTCCTTCGTATGTACTCGGCGGACGCGGCATGGAAGTCGTATACGATGATGAGAGCATGGCCGGATACATGAATGCCGCTGTCGGCGTGACACCCGACCGTCCGATCCTGATCGACCGTTTCCTGAACCATGCGCTGGAGTGCGAAGCTGACGCGATCAGTGACGGCACACACGCTTTCGTACCGGCTGTCATGGAACATATCGAGCTCGCAGGTATCCATTCCGGCGACAGCGCATGTATCATTCCTTCCGTACACATTTCAGAAGAAAATGTCGCTACGATCAAGGAATATACCAAGAAAATTGCAGAAGAAATGCATGTCAAAGGACTCATGAATATGCAGTATGCGATTGAAAACGGACGCGTCTATGTCTTAGAGGCCAACCCGAGAGCATCCCGTACCGTACCGCTCGTATCCAAGGTATGCAACATCCGCATGGTGCCGATCGCGACCGATATCATCACCTCAGAGCTGACCGGCCGCCCTTCACCGGTACCTGCATTAAAGGAACAGGAGATCCCCTACTATGGTGTCAAGGAAGCGGTATTCCCGTTCAACATGTTCCCGGAAGTAGATCCGCTTCTCGGACCGGAGATGCGTTCGACCGGAGAAGTACTCGGACTGTCTACTTACTACGGAGAGGCTTTCTACAAAGCACAGGAAGCTACCCAGACAAAGCTGCCGCTTGGCGGCTCGGTACTGATCTCCGTCAACCGCAAGGACAAGCCGGAGGTCGCTGAAGTCGCAAAGCTGTTTGATGAAGCCGGATTCAAGATCTATGCAACCGGCAATACCCACGAGATCATCACCGAAGCCGGTATCAATGCCACTCTGGTCAAGAAGATGCAGGAAGGTCGCCCGAATATCCTCGATATGATCACAAACGGCGATTTTGACCTGATCATCAACTCACCGGTCGGCAAAGACAGTGTCCATGATGACAGCTACCTGAGAAAAGCTGCAATCAAGGCAAAGATCCCTTATGTGACGACAATCGCTGCTGCAAAGGCTACTGCAAAGGGTATCCTCTATGTACAAAAACATGGCAACGGAGAAGTGAAATCCCTGCAGGAGATCCACCAGGAGATCAAAAATAAATAATCCGGGATAAATAATCCGCACACAAAAAATGTGGCTGATCAAACAATCAGCCACATTTTTTATACTTTTTTGTTAGTCTAACGTCGCGATATCCACAACGGTCAGATCTTTTGCCCCTGCCTCGAGGGAACGCGCCAATGCATTGGCGGTATCGAGTGAGGTAATGACATTGACACCTGTCTCGATCGCGGTACGGCGGATCAGGAAGCCGTCACGGCTCTTGTCACGTCCCTGTGTCGGTGTGTTGATGACCAGATCGATCTTGTGTCCGAGCAGCAGATCCATGACAGTCGGTGACTCCTGATGGATCTTGTTGACCTTACGCGCTTTGACACCCTCGTTCTGCAGATATTCCGCGGTATGTCTCGTCGCATAGATCTTGTATCCGAGTGCCTCAAAGCGTTTTGCGACTTCTGCGGCCTCGGGCTGGTCTGCCTTTTTCACGGTGATGATCATCTGCTTATGCTTTGGCAGCTCCACACCTGCGCCGAGGAATGCCTTGTACAGCGCTTCATCAAAGTTCTTGGCGATACCGAGACACTCTCCGGTCGACTTCATCTCGGGTCCGAGTGAGATCTCTGCTCCACGGATCTTCTCGAAGGAGAATACCGGCATCTTGATCGCAAAATAATCAGCCGCAGGCTGTAAGCCCGGCTCATAGCCGAGATCACGGATCTTTTTGCCTAAGATGACCTCGGTCGCCAGATCGACGATCGGGATTCCGGTCACTTTACTGATATACGGTACGGTACGTGAAGATCTCGGATTGACCTCGATCACATATACTTCATTGCCAACTGCGATAAACTGGATATTGATCAGGCCGCGCACATGCAATGCCTTTGCCAGTCTGCGTGAATACTCTGCGATCGTCTCCTTGACTTCGTCGCTGACGGTCGGTGCCGGATAAACGGAGATACTGTCTCCGGAATGGACACCGGTACGCTCGATATGCTCCATGATACCCGGAATCAGAATATCCGTGCCATCACAGACTGCATCGACCTCGAGCTCCTTGCCCATCAGGTATTTATCGACAAGAATCGGGTGATCCTGCTCGATCCGGTTGATGATCTCCATGAATTCCTCGATCTCTTCATCCGTATATGCGATCTGCATACCCTGTCCGCCAAGCACGTAGGACGGGCGCACGAGTACCGGATAGCCGAGCTCATTTGCGACCTTTTTGGCCTCCTCTGCGGTAAATACCGTTCCACCCGCTGCTCTGGGGATCTCGGTCTTCTGCAGGATCTCGTCAAACAGCTCTCGATCCTCTGCTGCATCCACATCCTCAGGTGCGGTTCCGAGGATCGGCACACCCATCTTCCGCAGGCTCTCCGTCAGCTTGATCGCTGTCTGTCCACCGAACTGTACGACAGCTCCATCGGGTTTCTCTATATTGACGACATTTTCCACATCTTCTGGAGTCAGCGGCTCAAAATACAGCTTGTCTGCGATATCGAAGTCCGTAGATACGGTCTCCGGATTGTTGTTGATGATGATCGTCTCATATCCTGCCTTGGCGAATGCCCATGTCGCATGCACGCTGCAGTAATCGAACTCCACACCCTGTCCGATACGGATCGGGCCGGAACCGAGTACAAGTACCTTTTTGCGGGGTTTTGCATCATCTGTCCTGTATTCTGACGCTTCATCCTCGCTGCCGAATACGGAGTAAAAGTACGGTGTCTCTGCCGCAAATTCGGCTGCACACGTATCTACCATCTTAAATGCTGCACAGATGCCGTTGTCGTAACGCATCTGTCTGATCTCATTTTCCGTCTTACCGGTCAGCTTGGCGATCACATTGTCCGGGAACTCGATACGCTTTGCCTCTGCGAGTAATTCCGGTGTCACTTCTTCTCTCTGCAGACGCTGCTCCATCTCGACAAGGATCGCGATCTTGTCAATAAACCACTCGTCGATCTTGGTAATATCATGGATCGTCCTGTAGTTGATACCCTTGCGGATCGCCTCTGCGATCAGATAGATCCGGCGGTCATCTACGATCTTCATGCGCTCGATCAGCTGCTGCTCGCTCAGACCGGAAAAATCATACGACTGCAGGCAGTCTACATGCTGTTCGAGGGAACGGATCGCTTTCATCAGGGCACCTTCAAAGTTGTTGCAGATACTCATGACCTCTCCGGTCGCTTTCATCTGCGTGGTCAGCGTATGCTTTGCAGTGATGAATTTATCGAACGGCAGACGCGGGATCTTTACGACACAATAGTCGAGCATCGGCTCGAAGCTCGCATACGTCTTGCCTGTGATCGCATTTTTGATCTCATCGAGTGTATAACCGAGTGCGATCTTGGCTGCTACTTTTGCGATCGGATATCCGGTCGCCTTGCTGGCCAGTGCGGACGAACGGCTCACACGGGGATTTACCTCGATGACACAGTATTCAAATGAATCCGGCTTTAACGCATACTGCACGTTACATCCGCCGGTGATATTTAACTCTGTGATGATATTCAGTGCGGAAGTACGCAGCATCTGGTACTCCTTATCGCCCAGTGTCTGCGACGGAGCGACAACGATCGAGTCTCCGGTATGCACGCCGACCGGGTCAATATTTTCCATATTACATACAGTGATACAGTTGCCTGCGGCATCACGCATCACCTCGTACTCGATCTCCTTCCAGCCTGCGATACAGCGCTCGACAAGTACCTGTCCGACACGGCTTAACCGCAGTCCGTTGGATAGGATCTCGATCAGTTCCATCTCATTATGTGCGATACCACCGCCGCTGCCTCCTAATGTATAAGCAGGACGCAGTACGACCGGATAACCGATCGTATTTGTGAATTTGATACCATCATCGACCGTCTCTACGACGAGCGATGCTGCTACCGGTTCACCGATCTTTTCCATGGTATCCTTGAATTCCTGACGATCCTCTGCCTTCTTAATCGTCTCAGCCGTCGTTCCGATCAGACGCACACCGTGCTCTGCGAGAAATCCGCTCTCAGCGAGCTCCATGCCGAGGTTCAGTCCGGCCTGTCCACCCAGTGTCGGCAGCACGCTGTCCGGTTTTTCTTTTAAAATGATCTGTTCGAGTACTTTCGCAGTCAGAGGCTCGATATACACCTCATCCGCAATATTTTTATCGGTCATGATCGTCGCCGGATTGGAGTTGACGAGACATACCTCAATGCCCTCCTCCTTCAGCGAACGACATGCCTGTGTGCCTGCATAGTCAAACTCGGCAGCCTGTCCAATGACGATAGGACCGGAGCCGATCACGAGTACCTTTTTTATATCTTTATTCTTCGGCATTACTGCTCCCCTCCCATCATCTCAATAAATCTGTCAAATAAATATGCGCTGTCCTGCGGTCCCGGGCAAGCCTCCGGGTGGAACTGTACGGTAAAGATCTGCTTTCCGATGTATTCCAGTCCCTCGTTCGTGCCGTCATTGACATTCACAAATGCCGGTTTTGCCACTTTCGGATCAAGCGTATCCGTATCGACCACATAACCGTGGTTCTGTGAGGAAATATAGACGCGTCCGGTGCGCAGATCCTTGACCGGATGATTGCCACCCCGGTGGCCATATTTTAATTTGTGGGTGTCCGCACCGGTTGCCAGTGCCATGAGCTGGTGTCCGAGACAGATCGCAAAGATCGGTACTTCGGAATCATACAGCTTTTTGATCTCTTTGATAATATCGGTACATGACTTCGGATCTCCCGGTCCATTTGAGAGCATAATGCCATCGGGCTTCGCCGCTAAGATCTCCTCTGCGCCCGTGTGTGCCGGATAGATCGTCACTTCGCAGCCTCGCTTATTGAGGGAGCGTGCGATATTATTTTTTGCACCAAAATCAAGCAGTGCTACCTTTTTGCCGTTTCCCTTTAACACACTGGGTTCACTGCATGTCACTTCATCGACGACATTGCCGACCTCGTAGGCTGCGAGCTGCGGCAGGATCTTGTCCAGATCGTAGTTCTCATCGGTCGTGATCATACCGTTCATCGTTCCTTTTTCACGCAGCAGCTTGGTCAGCGCACGCGTGTCGATGCCTGCGATACCGGGTATATCATGTTTTTCCAAAAAGTCCTGAATGCTTCCCTCACACCGGAAATTGCTGGCTGTCCTGGATAATTCCCGCACGATAAATCCTTTTACCCACGGTTTATTTGATTCCATATCGCTGAAATTGATACCATAATTTCCGATCAGCGGATATGTCATCGTCACTGCCTGTCCTGCGTAGGAAGGGTCTGTCAATACCTCCAGATAGCCTGTCATGGAGGTGTTGAACACGATCTCGCTGATCACTTCTTTCCGGGAGCCGATGCTGGTGCCGGTAAAAACGTGTCCATCTTCAAGTATGAGAAAAGCCTTCATCTTTTTTGTCCTTTCATATAAAATTTTCCGACGCTTACAAAATTGATTTGCAAGCAGCGAAAATCTTTTGAATTACATTGGTTCTAAATCTTTGCAAATTTTTTTAATTGTAGTATATTCCCGCTCATATTTCAAGTTATATTCTTCGGAGTTTATTAAAAATTTCTGTTTTGGAGGAGCCGTCACAGCAACCGCACTTTGCCATTCGGTTCTGCTCCTCGGGAATTCACGCGAACGGCACAGAGTAAAAGCATAACGCATTGGCAAAACTTTGACAGTGACAACCCAGCCCCTCAGCATGCCAACTTCTCCTGTCCGTGCATAAAAAGTGCTGTAGGGGTCAATACGACCCTTACAGCAACGATGATTAGTGCTTCGGCGTGAGCTTCGTCTTGCCACCCATATACGGCTGCAGAACTGTCGGAATATTCACACTTCCGTCCTCATTTAAATTGTTCTCTAAAAATGCGATCAGCATACGCGGCGGAGCAACCACCGTATTATTTAACGTATGCGCAAAATATTTTGTGCCATCAGCACCTTTGACACGGATCTTCAGACGTCTTGCCTGTGCATCTGAGAGGTTCGAACAGCTGCCGACCTCAAAATACTTCTTCTGACGGGGAGACCATGCCTCAACATCACAGGATTTTACTTTCAGGTCTGCCAGATCACCGGAGCAGCACTCCAGGGTACGAACCGGGATATCCATGCTGCGGAACAAGTCAACCGTATTCTGCCACAGCTTGTCATACCACATCTTGGACTCATCAGGCTTGCAGACAACGATCATCTCCTGCTTCTCGAACTGATGGATACGATAGACACCACGCTCCTCGATACCGTGTGCACCTTTTTCCTTACGGAAACAGGGTGAATAACTGGTCAGTGTATAAGGAAGTTTTTCCTCCTCATTAATCGTATCGATGAATTTACCAATCATGGAATGCTCGGATGTACCGATCAGATACAAGTCTTCGCCCTCGATCTTATACATCATGGCATCCATCTCTTCAAAACTCATTACACCGGTCACGACATTGCTGCGGATCATAAACGGCGGTACACAATAGGTAAATCCACGGTCGATCATGAAATCCCGCGCATAAGAGATCACTGCGGAATGAAGTCTCGCGATATCGCCCATCAGATAATAGAAACCATTACCGGCTACCTTTCCTGCCGCATCGAGATCAATACCGTCAAAACGGCTCATAATGTCTGTATGGTAAGGGATCTCAAAATCGGGAACCACCGGCTCACCGAATTTCTCGATCTCCACATTGCAGGAATCATCCGGTCCGATCGGTACAGAAGGATCAATCATATTCGGGATCATCATCATATCCTTTGTGACCTGCTCCGCATAGGTCTTCTCCTGCTCCTCAAGCTCGGTCAGACGCTCTGCAAACTCAGCTACCTGTGCCTTTACAGCTTCTGCTTCCTGCTTCTTTCCTTCCTTCATCAGTCCACCAATCTGCTTGGACAACTGGTTTCTCTTGGCACGCAGGTCATCTGCTTCCTGCTTTGCCGCACGGGATTTGGCATCCAGCTCGATGACTTCATCTACTAAAGGAAGCTTCTTATCCTGAAATTTCTTTTTGATATTTTCTTTTACCACATCGGGGTTTTCGCGTAAAAATTTGATGTCAATCATTTTTTTGCCTCTTTTTCTTTTTCTCAATCACAGTAACCTGAAATTCTCATTCCGAACCACTGTGCCATAAATTAATCTAACGGATATTTATCTGTCAGAGCCTTTACAATCGCCTTCGCAGCAGGAACAGCACTCTCGCCCTCTTTGATCAGCATTGCAATCGCCTCTGCGACCTTGTCCATATCCTCCGTATTCATACCACGGCTGGTTACAGAAGGTGTACCAATACGGATACCACTGGTCACGAACGGCTTCTGGGGATCATTCGGGATCGTATTCTTGTTCGCTGTGATATTGGCATCATCCATCAGCTTCTCTACTGCCTTGCCGGTCAGTCCGAACGGTGTCAGGTCAATCAGCATCAGATGGTTGTCTGTTCCGTCAGAAACAATCTTGATACCACGTGACTGTAAGCCTTTGCATAATGCCTGTGCATTGTCAATGACGCCCTGCTGATATACCTTAAATGACGGCTGCAATGCTTCCTGGAAGCAGACAGCCTTGGCTGCGATCACATGCATGAGCGGGCCACCCTGAGTGCCGGGGAAAATCGCTTTATTAAATTTATACTTATCTGCAGTCTCCTGCTTGCCACACAGGATCATGCCTCCACGCGGTCCGCGCAGTGTCTTGTGTGTAGTGGTCGTGACAACGTCTGCATAAGGGATGGGGCTCGGATGCAGCCCTGCAGCTACCAGACCTGCGATGTGTGCCATATCGACAAACAGAATCGCGCCCACTTCGTCAGCGATCTCGCGGAACTTCTTGAAATCGATCGTGCGCGCATACGCAGATGCACCTGCAATGATCATCTTGGGCTTGCATTCTTTTGCAATCGCCATGACATTATCATAGTCGATCACGCCCTGATCATTGACACCATAAGGAACGATATTGAAATAGGTGCCCGAGAAGTTGACCGGACTTCCGTGTGTCAGATGTCCGCCATGATCCAGATTCATACCCATCACAGTATCACCGGGCTGCAGACATGCGAACTGTACTGCCATATTTGCCTGTGCACCGGAATGCGGCTGTACATTGACGTACTCAGCGCCGAACAGTTTCTTTGCACGTTCTCTCGCCAGATCCTCTACGACATCTACGCAGTCACAGCCACCGTAATAACGATGTCCGGGATATCCTTCTGCATATTTATTCGTCAGCACGCTGCCCATTGCAGACATCACTGCATGACTGACCCAGTTTTCCGAAGCAATCAGCTCGATGTGGCTGTTCTGTCTGTCACTCTCGGCCTGAATAGCGGCTGCGATCTCAGGATCTACGGTTTTAATATCTTCCATTGTGTACATATGTGCCCCTCCTTTTTTATACCAGTTAGGGCAATCGGTTCATTGACCGGTTGCCCCCTGACGTTCGTTATGTGTGATTCCTTTTGATTTAGTTCTTTTTGCCAGCCTTGCTAAAATGTATCTTCATATCATACCACAGGTTCGTGGAGATACATACAGAAGAAAACAGTCCGGCTACAATACCTACCATCAGAGGTAATGAGAAATCTCTGATAGATGCAACACCCATAATGTACAGCAGCAATACCATAACAAAGGTAGTCACTGAAGTATTGATAGAACGTGACAATGTCTGTGTGATACTCTTGTCACCGATCTCAGCAAGTTCTTCCTTGGAGACACGTGCACGGTTGTGGATATTCTCACGTACACGGTCAAATACAACGATCGTATCGTTGATAGAGTAACCGAGGATCGTCAGCATAACTGCGATAAATGTAGATCCGACGGTGATACGCACGAGTGCATAGCTTGCAAGTACAAGCAGGATATCGTGGATCAATGCAATCACGGCTGCAGATGCAAAACGGAAATCCTGGAACCGGAATGCAATATAGATCATAATCAGGATCACGGCGATGATCACGGCTACGACCGCATCACTGGTCATCTCTGAACTGATCGTGGAACTGATAGACTGAGATGAGATCGTTGACTCATCTACACCATAATTATCTACAAACACTTTGTTAAACGCTTCACGCTCATCCAGATTCAGGTTTCTGGTCTTGAAGATAACACCATTGCTGTCAGCGACCTTCTGTACATAGACATCAGAATCACCGGTTACTTTCATAACTAACGGAACCATCTCGGAATCGATCTGCTCTAATGTATAATCCTGGTCAAAGTATACGGTATTGGATGTACCGCCTACGAACTCAAGGCTTAAGTTCAATGCGCCATCACCCTGTGCGCTGTGTACGCCCATACCGATAAATCCGGCAGCGATACATGCCACAGCAATCACATAAAATACCGGGCGTTTTTTCGTAAATCTGATGGTCTTTAACTCTTTTGCCTTGCCGTAGAACTTCTGATCCTTCACGCCGATACCGTAGAAGGAGTAAACGACATATCTGGTCACAAACAATGCGGTAAACAGTGAAACGATGATACCGATCGCCAGCGTGTAAGCGAAGCCCTTTACCGTACCGGAACCCTTCCATGCAAGAATCGCTGCTACGATCAGAGTCGTCACGTTTCCGTCCACAATCGCTGAAGTTGCCTTCTTGAAACCATCGCGCATTGCGTTATATACGCTCTTACCGGATGCGATCTCCTCACGGATACGTCCGTAAATAACGACGTTCGCATCGACCGCCATACCGATACCGAGGATAATACCTGCGATACCAGGCAGCGTCAGTGTAATATCAAACCAGTAAATAACTGCGATTGTCAGTGTAGAATAGATCACGAGTGCGATTGACGCAGCCACACCGAGCATCCAGTAGTATGCGATCATAAAGATCATGATCAATACCAGACCAATCAGCGCTGCCTTCAGTGCGGAAGTCATTGCCGATCCACCTAACTGCGCTCCTACAACCTGTGACTCTAACTCAGACAGCTCCAGTGACAGTGATCCGATACGGATCTGTGATGCCAGTCTGGAAGCCTCCTCATAGTTTGCCATACCTGTGATCTGTGCGGTACCGCCGCTGATCTGCGACTGTACAACCGGATTACTGATAACCTCTCCGTCATAGATGATCGGCAGGTTCTTACCAATATTTTCACCAGTGATCTCAGAGAACTTCTCTGCGGCATCATCTGTCAGTACGAGGTCTACACAACAAGCTGTATTTCCTGTGTTATCCTTATAAGTGCCGGCCTGTGCACTTGATACATCTTCACCGGTCATAAATACGTTTCCATCTGGATCACAGAACTGCAGGGAACCGGGTGTACCCAGATCCTCTAAAATATCATTTGCGTCTGTAACACCGGGGATCTCTACACAGATACGGTCATCGCCGCTCTGATATACAGATGCCTCTGTACTGTAAGACTCAATACGTTTCTGTAGCTTGTAGATCGTATCACTCATCTGTTCTGCAGTCGCATCTTCGTTCATTACCTGATAGGTGATACTCACACCACCTGCCAGATCAAGACCTAACGAGATGTTCTTGTTCTCGCCCTTGCCTGTGCTGGAGAGAATAATGGATGCGTAATAGCCGAGTAATACAACGGCAGCCAGTACAACCGCCAGAATCGCTACGCTCTTGTTCTTCTTCATGGCTTGTTTCCTCTCTTTTCTAGTCTTCCTGTGCGAGTGCCGCCTTGATCATGATCGCGCACTCTACACGTTTTTTCTGCAGCGCACACCCGATGTCATATGCATCGTGGATGCTGCCGTGGAAGTTGTACGAATTTGCCGCGCAACCACCGCTGCAGTAAAATCTTGCAAAACAATTTCTGCATTTCTCCTTGGAATAGACGTTGCATGCCTTGAAATCCGACACGATCTCGTCATGTTTGATTCCATCATACACATTTCCAAGGTAAAACTTCTCGTTGCCAACAAACTGATGGCACGGGTAGAGATCTCCCCACGGCGTAACTGCCAGATATTCCGTACCCGATCCGCAGCCCGACAGGCGCTTCGCCACACAGGGACCTCCCTCTAAATCTATCATAAAATGGAAGAAATTAAAATCTTTTCCATTTTTATGCCGCTCAATCATCTCTTTTGCCAGCTTGTCATATTCCTCAAACAACTGGGGCAGATCCGCTTCCTGAATCGCGTAATCCGCTTCCGGCGGTGCCACAACCGGCTCTACTGAGATCTGTTTGAATCCGAGATCTGCCAGATGCAGGACATCTGCTGCAAAATCTGTATTGTGATGTGTAAATGTGCCCCGCACATAGTAGCGTTCCTGATGTCTGCTGTCCGCGAACTTCTGGAACTTCGGCACGATCAGATCATAGCTGCCTGCTCCGTTCGGGAACGGCCTCATCCGGTTATTAACCTCCGGACGACCATCAATACTGAGTACTACATTATCCATCTCACGGTTTGCAAACTCCATGATGTCATCATTTAAGAGGACGCCGTTTGTCGTCAGTGTAAAGCGGAACTTCTTGTTATGTGCCTCCTCCTGACTGCGTCCGTATGCGACCAGATCCTTTACGACCTGAAAATTCAATGTCGGCTCGCCACCAAAAAAATCCACTTCCAGATTTCTGCGGTTGCCGCTGGATGCGATCAGAAAATCGAGTGCCGCTTTGCCTGCCTCATAGCTCATCAGCTCACGCTTGCCGTGATATTCGCCTTCTTCCGCAAAACAATATTTGCAGGCGAGATTACAGTCATGCGCGATATGCAGGCATAATGCCTTCACAACTGTCTGGCGGTTCTTTCCGATCTCTCCGATATATTCCTCATACTCATCCGGCGTAAACAGTTCTCCGTTTTTGATGAGTTCATTCATCTCATCAAACGCTTCGTCGATCTCCTGTGCGGAGTATTTATCTGTGAGCTGCGCACAGATCTCCTCCGGTGTATGTTCCTCATACATACCGATGATCTCATACATGAGCTCGTCCACCACATGGATCGCACCGCTGTTCACATCCAGGACGATGTTATATCCGTTGTTCTGATACTGGTGAATCACTGTATCGTTTCCTTTCTTATCCTTTCTTATAGACAATTCTAGACAGTTCAGAGACCGTCCGCAAAGCGAACGGTCTCTTGAAAATCTTTTTGTTTACAGAATATTATTTGCACTGCTCACAGGTCTGGTTTCCTACTGTGCAGGAAGTCTTGCAAGCTGACTGGCAGGAAGTCTGGCACTCGCCACATCCGCCTTTCTTTACTGTGTTCTGTAACTTTCTTGTATTCAATGTCTGTACATGCTTCATAATTTTGCGCTCCTTTCGAAAATACCTACGGCACATTATAACACACCGCACGCCATACTTCAACCGTTATTTTACCGTAACCGTACGCTTTCGCTTACATTTAGCGGTATTCACTGCCCATGATCGCTGCGTAGACACGCTCTGCCGAATCGTTATCCCATTTTCCGATCACATCCTCCATACCGAGTACTTTTAGCGTCGCTATCGCCAGCCTCCGCAGCGACTCCTGCCTGTTGAACGCACTCGCACAAAACAGCAGGGATCTCGTGACATTCAGCCCGACAAATGATGCCATCTCCGTATAATCCTCATAACCTCTCGCCTGCCGGATCAGCTCCAACGGATCTGACGCATGGTAAAGCTTCTCCATTTTGTTTTCGGATTCCATCTCCCGGCGCAGCCTTTGCAGTTCTCCCATACTCTCAAAATATGCTCTCACGCTCGCTTTATCATTCTGATAATTCCGTATCAGATTGATGATTTTACCGGTTTCCGTCACAACCGTTCCGAGCGTATCACCGCCTGTCTCCACGATGCTTCCCAGTGCACGGCTGACAATCGAGCTGGCAGAATCGATCATCGCATCGGTCTGACGCTGAGTAGCCTTTGTGACTGCATCCTGCTGCAGCAGGCGGTTGCGTTCCTGTGCTGCCTTGCTCTTGGCAGCCTGCTCCCGCGTCTGATGTTCTGCTGCTGCCGTCATTTTTTCCTTATCCTTTTCATAGGTCTTCGCGGATCGTTCTATGACGTTATTTAATTGTTTCTTATTCGCAGCCGCTGTCAGGAAATCCGAAGCATCCGACACATATCCGAGCACATCAGAGACTGTGCCCAACACTTCTCCTGCCTTACCCTGCGCAATACCTCCCAGCGTTTCCATATGGCCTGCTGCTTTTTCGATGGGGCTTTGTTTTTCCTCCTGTTGCTCAAAAGCCGCATACTGCGCGAGCGCATTGCTGGCATTTACAGATATATTTGCACGCACAAGCGTCACCAGCGGTCCCGGCAGCTGATCCTTGATATGCTCTGCGGTGCGCCTGCCCAGATGTCTGGTCAGGCGATTACCCGCACTGTGCAGATTCCGCCGCATATAGGCTGACTCGAACCCGAATTGTCCGGTTCTGGATAGATCTCCCTGTGAGATATATAACTCCCTGTCCCCCTCATAGACTGCACTCTCGTTCTCACAGCGGTGCACGAGCTGCAGAGCGCGCATGACCAGCTTCCAGTCCACTGCAGTAGTTCTGGAATCGCCGAATATCTGTTCTCCTTTGGAGAGATTTTTCGAGAGATCCTCATTTTTTTGTTTTGTATAATCGAGTGAATCATCCACCTGTGTGGACAGCATCCCCTCAAACGCAGCTCCATATGCCGATCCGCTCAGTTCCACGCCCGGTGCACTGCTCAATGCACTTTCAAAATATTCATCGCACAGTGCATCTCTTCCGATGGGATCCGCATAATCCCGCTCTATCATACCAAAACGGTTCGCCATCATATGCTCTTTGGATACATCCAGCACCCATCTGGAGCCCAGCGCCTTGATAAACAGTGTCCGCTCTGCCTGATCCAGCATCCGGTAACCTGCCAGCACCGCCAGCCTGCCATCCTCCTGCGCCTGCTCCTCCAGAAATTTCTCGAAATCTTCCTGCGTATGAACCTCATTTGCATGATACGCCTTCTTTGCTTTTTCATTCCTGCACTGGTCGATCAGCTGTGGTGCCTGTCTGATGGCCTTTATCCGCATCTGTGCACGGTTCATCTCGTCTGCCAGATCCATCGCGCGCTCTAACAGTTCCCAGTCCACATCCGTCTTCCGCGCCAGTGCGCCCGGCGCAAAATCTCCTGCTGCCAATTGTTCTCCCCTGATCGGGATATCATTGCGCAGCTGATAGCTAAGGAGTGTGCGCATCGCCTGTGCAATATGTACCGAGGTCTGCCCGTTTCCGGTGATATCAGTCCCCTTTTGCGCCTGCTCGATCATTGCCAGACGTTTCCCTTCATTCACAAACAGGGTGACCTGACCTGCGGCCCGCCCGGCTGCACCTACACCCGTCGAATAGTCAGCGACGGTTCGATCCTGCAGAATCCGGATCAGACGGGAAGCCAAGACCTGATCTCTCTGCAGCTGTTCCAGCCGCTGTGCCAGCTTCCCATCCAGTCCGTCAGCTTCCCTCAACCATGTAACAAACTGTTTCGATGTCCGGATGCTGTCATCGATGAGATTCTGTCCGTGATGCGCATGCTGCTTTGCAGCAGATCCGGCTGGAGCGAGCTGCCCTGCGGCCTCAATCGTACGTCCGGCATCACAAAGTATGGCATAATCCGGCTCATACTGCGCCTGTCTGCTGCTCTCTACCGTCTGTACAAAAGTCATGGCCTGCCCAAATGCCGTCCGGTCGAACGTCTGCTTTGGTGTCTGCAGCTGATACAGCGCCCTGGCATAATCGATCTGTGGTGCAAACCTGTCATGATGGATGTATCGCTGCACCTGCGTATGAATAGCCATCAGCTGTACATCGTCGTCCTCATCCTCCCGGACCAGTCTGTAACCGGTCAGGCCGGAAACTGCCGCATGTATGCCCGGCGCACACAGTGCCAGCGCAAAAATCTTCCGTTGCTGCACAGAAAGTGGATTGTATTGTTTTTTTGCAGTCTGATCCAGCAGCACCTCCAGTTCCTGCTCAAAATGCTCGCGATCCATCACCGCATCCGTCTGCTGTTCCTCTGCCGTCAGCGCATCGCTGCCGGTTGATTCCATCAGCTGTGCCTTTGTCTGTGCCAGATAAGTACGCACATGCTCATCCTTCAGCAGATTCTCCATATCGGCTGTAATCGACCGGATATCTAACGGCTGTTCACTGTGCAGTTCCTCTCTGTAATATGTGAGCAGCCCCAGTGTCAGCGCCTGTGCCCGCGCCTCATCTGTCTCATAACGTCCCGCAATCACCTCACACTGCTGTTCTAAGGCATCCATCCGCGCCACATAATTCCTTCTGTTTGTGACAAAGCTGCCAAATTCCTGTTCTTTCATCGTATAACGTGCCACCTGTGCCGCCCGGATGAGCTCCGCTTTTTCCCGGGCTGCAAATTTCCCGCTTACCGGCAGTTCTGTCACGGAGGTGAGCAGCAGTTCCGTTTGCCTGTATGCCTCAATGCCGCCCGCGATGTCCTCCTCTTCTTTATCCTTATCTTTATTTTTGTCCTTATCCCTTTCCTGCATGAGTCTTTCCCTGCAGTACAGATAAGTCAGCAGTGAATCCTGCCTTTCTCCGGCTTTTTCTGCCGTCAGTTCGTTTTCTTTTCTCAACAGTTCTGCCAGATGCTCTGCTTCCCTGCGCAGAGCCGATCCGCTCATGCCGGATTTCTCTGCGATCATGCGCTCGGTGAGCAGATCTGTCACAATATCCGGCAGCTGTACGATCTGATCCTCCAGTGCCTTCTGCACCTGTTTGTGCGCCTGTTCTATCGCAGCGCCATCGGGAACGGCTGCCTGCGGCTGCCGGTAAGTCATGATCACAGGTGTCAGCTGCTCTCTGCCCTGCTTCATTGATCGCAGCAGCGCCCTGTCTGCCTCGTCGCTTCTTCGTCCCCGTTCTTTTTTCACCTCTATGTCCAGCAGCACCCACCGCCGGTCTTCCAAGGTCTGTGCCGCGCGCACTGCCGACTCCTGCTCTGCGCTCTTCTGCCTGCGATATGTTTCCAGATATCCGGGCAGATGCTCCTGAAAGTCTTCTGCCCGCTCTGTCGCGATGTGAACCAGCAAATACTGCTGCAGCTTTTTATACTCCTGTTGATCCGGAATAGTCTCTGCCAGTTCCCGTTCATTCAAGGTAATGTTTTTACTGTAGATTTTCTCGGTCTCGTTCCATTTTTTCTCATCTGCCAGAAGCATACTGCCCTGCTCTTTGTCCAGCAGGATCGCGATCAGATACGGTGCGAGCTTCGGCTTTTCCTCTACAATATCCCGAAAAGTCTGTGAGATAGAGTGCCCGCCGATCGAATAGTCGCTGATCTGCCCGTAATATTTGTAGAGCTTCATCTCCCATTGACTCTGCTGTATACTGCCCTGCACCAGTTCCGTGCCATATTGCAGCAGCACCTGTTCCGCAAATCCACTGTGTATCCCATAGACCTGATCCAGCTGCTGCATCATTGCGAACAAACGCCCATCCAGTTTCTCCACATACGCCTCATATGCCGCATCCGGCAGGATCGTCAGCGCCTCGAATACCTGATCATCCTTCTTCATATCATTGAGCAGCGGCTCATACAGGCCGCCACGCATGGTGCGCAGCCGCTCCAGACGCTTCTCATATCTGTCTACGCTCTCCTGTACCTGTTCTTTCTCAAATGCGTCGGCGTTCTGATATTCATCCATATACTGAAGGAGCTGATCAAAACTCTCCACTCCAAATCGTTTCAGGTTTCTTTTTTTCCGCTCCTCTACATCCTGATCGAGCACCTCCAGACCGGCTAATGCCTCCCGCACCGTCTCAGCCACATCATAGCTGTGATATCTGTAGCAGACCTGATAATAGCGCCGCTTGTACACACTGATAAATTCAGCCAGCTTCTGCTCATACACCTCATTCGGTTCAGCCGCAAAAGCCTTACGAAACGACTCGTTTTCCAGAAACAGATCCTCCGCTCCGTCGAGTGCCAGTTCCAGCCCATACTCGCCATCAGCTTTCATCTCAGTCTCCAGCTTCTTGAGCAGATCAACCTGTTCTCCGTGTTTTTTTTGAGCAGCCAGACTGCGCCGGTTTTCTGTGATCACGTCCTTATACATGGCCAGAACCTTCTTACTGATTTCCCTGCTGGTCATCGTTTTCAGATTTTCCGGATCTGCTTCTCCATTCACATTCTGCCATAAAACACCCATCACCTGCGCCATACGATCATCAAATGTGCCATCTTTCAGTTTCTGCCGCGTGATCGTATGCACCTCTGCCGCATGTTCAAAACGTCTGGCTCTCGATATATTACGCGGTTCGGATTTTACCGCGGTATTCGCCATGACATCCAGATAGCGGAACCGGAGCTTCCCATGCGGCTTTTTCGCGAGACCCAGCAGCACATTCCGCCGCTGTTTTTGAAGTTCCCGGGTGGTCTCGTACTGCTGCAGCAGTTTGTTCACAGACGAAAGGAAGGTATCCTTTGTGACCGTTCCTGCCAACATTCCCGGGAGCAGATCCTGACGGAGCCTCTGTTCCATCGGTCCCTGGATATTCACCCAGTCTGCAAAGGTCTCTGCCATATTTGCACGCAGCATCCCCATAAACTCTGCCATCTGCCAGTCCTGCAATGTCTCCAGATCCTGCACGCACCGCACATTTTTCAGATACTCCTGTGAAAAATGATGATCACGCAGCACATCGTCCAGAAGCTGCACTGTATCACCGGTATCAAAAACTGAGATATTTTCCCCAAAGCCTTCCCAGCCAAACAATTCTTCTCCACCCAGTCTTGCACGAAGAGCTGTGATAGCTGCACTTTCATCTGAGTTTTCAAATATGCTTTCATTTGAGTTTTTATTTGCCTTTTTACGCGATTCATCCAGCTGCCTTGGTTTTTTCAGGTAGTTATCCGCAGTTACACCCGTGCTCTTGTCAAATAGCTGCGGCGCGTTCACTCTGAGGTGATCCAGATACCAGTCGAGTTTCATATTGATCTCCCGCTCAGAGCCATCCAGCAGAATCATTCCTTCGGTCTGCAAAAATGCTTCGAGCGCGGGCGTCTGCAGCTGCTCTGTCAGCGTTTCCTGCATCCGGTTGTGTATGCGCGAAAGATTTGCCTGTATCTGCGCACGAAATGGTGCGAGCTTCGCCTTGAACTCCCCGATGCTCTCCCCTGTCATATATTTTTGCAATTGTTTATTTGAAAAGGCATCCACAACCTTAGAAAACATCTCATCCGATTTCAGATAATCCGCATACTCCTGATAGACCGCATATTCCTGTGAAAGCTGCTGCTTTGCCTGTTGCAGCAGTTCCTGCATCTCTTTCATTTCATACCGTTTGTTCAGCATCTGATCGCCGACCAGCGCTGTAAGCCGTGCCGTCAGTGCCGCATGCAGCATAGGCAGCCGGTAGACCTCACCGGCTTCTCGTGCTGCTTTGTCGATCACCTTCACATTAGACTCCATCACTTCCTGCATGTGTGCGACCGACCGGGACAGTTCCTCGAGCAACAGTGTCCTTAACTGTGCTTCGCCAAAGATACGCTCTGCCATCTCTGCATAGTCTGCCATCGGCCACTCTGCGGGAGTCTCCCCATCTTCGAGAGTTCCCTGCCTGATATATGCCAGATTCCGCGCCAGCGCTTCCTGTTCCTTACGCTCACGTTCTTCCTTGTCCTTGCGCTCACGTTCTTCCTGTTCCTTGCGCTCACGCTCTTCCTTGGCCTTGCGCTCACGTTCTTCCTGTTCCTTGCGCTCACGCTCTTCCTTGGCCTTGCGCTCACGCTCTTCCTGGGCCTTGCGCTCACGTTCTTCCTGTTCCTTGCGTTCACGCTCTTCCTGTTCCTTACGCCCACGCTCTTCCTTAAGCCCCTTCAGCTGCTGCCTGAACTCATCGCTCGCACACAGCGTACCGACTGCCAGTGCGGATGTCGTTGCAATGCCGTATAGTCTCGCCAGTTGTTCCTGATCGACCGCATCCTTTCTCCTGCCACTCAGCTGTTCAAACAGCTGTGCCGCAACATTGTAAAACAGGATCACATATGCGCCCTTTGCAGCCTCGGTGTCAAAATACTGCTTCCCGATCAGATCTGCATCTGCATAACCCAGCTTCAGATAAGCTGCATGCAGTTGTTCCATCCGTTCTGCCGTGACTGTATCCACAGATGTTGCCCGCAGCTGTTCAAAGACCTTGCACAGTTCCGTTATCCCGGAATCGTCCTGCACGTTCCCCTTCAGAAGTTTATGCGTCTCCAACCCGTCAACACAGCTCTCGAGGGCTTTTGACACCGTATCCTCATTATATATCTCTGTCTGCTCCAATTGCGCTGTCAGTCTGTTCGGATAATCTTCCGCCAGCTGATAAAAATGCACATATTCCTGCCGTTGTTCCTGTATCGCTCTGCGCTCGTCCTGCTGGCTCTCCAACACGGCTCTGCGCCCCAGCTTTCCCGCAGCTTCTACTTCCTCGTCAAGCTCCTGCTCCGTCTTGCAGCAGCTGACAGGGATCGCATCGATCTGTTGTAAAACAGAAAGATCCTTCTGCTCCCTCTGTGCCGTCGCCAATCCCTGCCCCATATGCTGAGTCTCATCCTGCGTCATACGCTGATCCACAGTCTGTGTCCGCGGCATCTGCTCCATCTGTCTGCGCTGTTCTAACGTCAGTTCATCCATCATATGATCATCCATAGTATTTGCCTCCTATCTCCCGTCTGACAGTTTTCCCATGTAACGCTGCGCATCATGCACCTGTCTGGTCTGATATGTCACATCTCCCAGCAAGGTAACAGCCATCTTCCTCGTCCGCTGATCAGGTGCCATAATCCTAAGTCTTTTGATCCCATCCGGCAATTCCATACTATGCGCGACGCAGGCACGTAAAAAGGAAATACCCATATTCGAGCAGCTCTCATCCAGATAAAACATATCCAGCCGCAGACACCCCGGTTCCCCGTCCGGATGGATCAGCACACAGCCCCGCACCTTTGTATCTACCATCAGTGCCATGCTGCGCTCTGTATCTGCACCTGCATAATCTGCCCGGCTCGCCTGATAATTGCCCCGCTCCTCATTCATCACCACACATGCCCGCAGCACATGTGGTTCTACCTTCGCAAGAGGCCGGATACGTGTACCCTTGTTCTTTTGCTGTCTGGTATGCTTCATTAGCGGACTATTCATAAGCGCCTCCCCTGTCACCTCACAGAAAAGAACCTCCTCCGCCGTTATGACAAACCCTCTGCGCAGCAGCATCCGGTCTAACTGCGCGCAGTGATCGAGCGATGCCTGATAGCACAACTGCACATGCGTCCATGTTGAAGATACAACTGCACACACCCTGTCTAACAGCATAGAGGCAATTCCCTGTCCCCGCCACTGTGGTGCCACCCAGAGCCAGTTGATGACACACCGCTCCTGAAACCTCTCATACCCTACCATCCCACAGCCCGTCGAGCCATCGATCGCCGCAAAGATCATTTCCTGTGACCGTAGCAGCGCCGTCGGGATCAGCGGCAAAAATGCCGTCCTGTTCGCATCCGTGATCTGCACGATCCGCACGGTTGTTTTTTCCATAAATCGTCCCCCTGCACACTTTTCCTTCGTTACAACAGCTTTTTGTTCATCATACCGAAATTATCCGCAAAGCACAAGCAAAACCGGATTTTATATAACAAAATAAGGAGGCGATGATGTACATCGTCCTCCTTGCAGATTTATCATATCATTCAGCTGAGCATCCCGCCCGCAGACGCAGACAGCAGACACAGGATCATCGTAGAGATCAGATGCACCGCATCCGTATCAAGCCCCTGATGGAGGATCACCCCGACGAGCAACAGAATACCGTAATACAACGCTCCCATCAACAGTCCCCACAGGTATTTCCGCACACCTACACGTTTTCCTATGAGAAAACCACCTGCAAAGCCTGCAATAATATAGATCGCTATGATCGCTCCATTGACAAACGCCTCCGATGGTTCTGCCCGGTACATAAAAAATGCCAGTAATAATAATAAAATCCCTGTAATAATATACATCGTCACCAACACCACAAGCGCCGGTATGAGCATGGATTGTCTGTTTGTCGTCTGTCTTCCCGCCTGTCGTCCCATAAATCGTCCTCCCGCTTTGATTTCACCATATTCATCGCAGCGACCGAGTCCTGCGATTGGTACAATCTATGCACGAACAAGTCCTGATATCACCAGTTTGTCTACTTTTTTATAATCTCATATCATTTTCTGATACCGCAGCATCTCTTTCCCGGAAATAACCACCGTCCCATACGATGTGAACTCCAGCCGGCGCAGCAGTGCCAGACTGGCGGTATTTCCAGGCTCCACAAAGCAGTTCACACTGCCAAAATCTGACAGATGCTCACGCGCAAAGGCGAGCAGCTTCTCACACACTTCCATCGCATAACCCTGCCTCTGATACGGCACACCGATGATGTAACCCATCTCCAGCACAATCTCATCACCGAGATCCTGATGTGAAAAACCCGCTCGTCCGATCAGTGCATGGCTCTCCCTGTCATACACGAGCCACATGCCATAGCCGTAAAACCGGTACATGCACTCGATATAATCTCTCGTATACTGTTCCTCCTCCGGTCTGTCATAGAGCGGTTCGACATAATCAGTAATGCCGGGCTGTGCATAGAGCGCGTACAGGTCATCAAGGTCGTCCGTCGTGATCTCCCTCAGATAGCAACGTTTCGTGATGACCGTAATCCACGGCAGTCCCTGCGCCCGTTTCATGATGCGGTCTAAAAACTGCACATCGACCTCATCAAAACCCTCGACGAGAATATCTGCTGTCGGGCTTGTAGCCGGATCACCCGCCATCGTTTCTTTTGCCTCATCATCGACCAACAGGCTGCCATATCCGATCGTTGCCGCCGGAGTCCCTGCCGCCAGCGTCAATGTATGTGCGCTGCCTGCCAGCAGCAGCGTTGCACCCAGATCATATGTCCATCCTCCCGGTGACACAACCAGACCAGCCTCCGATGACGGTGCCACATCCGCATTGGCTGTCAGCTCATCTAATGACCGCAGCACGCCGTGTTCTTGTTCCCACACATCCAGCTCTATAAGCGTAACGCCCGCTCCGGGAAGCTCCCGAAGCAGGCGTTTTAACTCATCATCTGCCGCCTCGCTCGCGCGATAGCAGACATATTCGATACTTTTTATAGATTGGAACAGCTTCTCTGCCCCTGTTAGCATGTCTCCGGCTCCGGATAATCCACACCGAAAGTCTCTACCGTGACTTTTACCATCTTTTGATCCTCCATCGGACGGTCTGAATAGTCTGTATTGACATGTGCGATCTTATCCACGATCTCGAGTCCCTCTATGAGCTTGCCAAATGCAGCATATGCACCGTCTAAGTGCGGGCTCGTCTCATGCATGATGAAGAACTGGCTGCCTGCGGAATCAGGGATCATGGTACGTGCCATAGATAATACACCCGGCGTATGCTTCAGATCATTCTGGAAGCCATTCTGGGTAAACTCACCCTTTATCGAATATCCGGGGCCACCCATGCCTGTGCCGTCCGGATCTCCGCCCTGGATCATAAATCCGGGGATCACACGGTGAAAAATTACTCCATCATAATAGCCTTTGTTGATCAGGCTGATAAAATTGTTTACGGTGTTCGGCGCAGTCTCAGGATAGAGCTCTGCTTTCATGATGTCGCCGTTTTCCATCTCGATCGTAACGATCGGGTTCTGATTTGCCATAGTTTTACTCCTTTTTATCCAATTTATCCGGAAATTACTGCTCGTCTAAGGTTACTGTCATCTTGTCCAGATGCCAGATATCGTCTACATACTCCTGAATGGTACGGTCAGATGAGAACTTTCCGGCGTGCGCAGTATTGAGCATCGCCTTCTTCGCCCATTCCTTCTCATTCGCATACATCTGCGAGATCTTCTGCTGTGCTTCTGCGTATGAGCGGAAATCAGCCAGGGTAAAGTAAGTGTCTGCATACTGTGTGCACTGCGTATTTAACAGTGAGTTGTACAGATCGCGGAACAGCTCAGTATCATTCTTGGAATAGAAACCATTGATGAGCTGCATCAGCACCTGACGGATCTGCGGATCATTGTTAAAGATCTGCATCGGATCGTAATCTCTGGCTTTCTCATGTGCGATGACTTCGTCTGCGCTCATACCAAAGATCACAATATTCTCCTCGCCGACTTCCTCTACCATCTCTACATTTGCACCGTCCATCGTACCGATTGTGATCGCGCCATTTAACATATACTTCATGTTTCCGGTACCGGATGCCTCTTTACTTGCAGTAGAGATCTGCTCAGATACATCCGCTCCCGAGGTGATGATCTCGGCATTGGATACACAGTAGTCCTCGATAAATACCACCTTGATCTTTCCATTAATAGAAGCGTCATTGTTGATCACATCTGCTACATTGTTGATCAGCTTGATCGTGAGCTTGGCATTCTTATATCCGGCTGCTGCCTTGGCTCCAAAGATAAATGTTCTCGGATAGAACTCCATATCCGGATGCTCCTTGATCTGGTTATACAGATACATCACGTGCAGAATATTCATCAGCTGTCTCTTGTACTCGTGCAGACGCTTTGTCTGGCAGTCAAAGATCGACCGGGGGTTGACCTCGATGCCGTTGTGCTCCTTGATATACTTTGCGAGACGCAGCTTATTCTGATACTTAATATTCATAAACTCAGCCTGCGCCTTCTCATCATCCACATAGACAGCCAGCTTCTCCAGATGGCTCAGGTTGGTGATCCAGTCGTTTCCGATATGGTCTGTGATCCAGTCTGCGAGCAGCGGATTCGCATGCAGCAGGAAACGTCTCTGGGTGATACCGTTTGTCTTATTATTGAACTTCTCGGGGAACATCTGGTAGAACTCCTTCAGCTCCTGATTCTTTAAAATCTCTGTGTGCAGTCTCGCTACACCGTTGACAGAGTATCCGGCTGCAATCGCCAGATGTGCCATCTTCACCTTGCCGTCATAGACGATCGCCATTTTCTCTACCATGTGCTGATCGCCCGGGAAGCTCGCCTGAATCTGCAAGGTAAAGCGGCGGTTGATCTCCTCCACGATCTGGTAGATACGGGGCAGCAGGCGTGAGAAGATCTCGATCGGCCACTTCTCCAGTGCCTCTGCCATGATCGTATGATTCGTGTATGCACAGGTCTTTGTCGTGATGTTCCATGCGTCGTTCCACTCGAGATTGTACTCATCCAGTAAAATACGCATCAGCTCTGCGACTGCTACGGTCGGGTGGGTATCATTCATCTGGAATGTCACCTTCTTCGGCAGATCGTGGATATCATCATGGTTTTTCATGAATTTTGCGATCGCACGCTGTACACTGGCAGATACGAAGAAATACTGCTGACGCAGTCTCAGCTCCTTGCCCTGTACATGGTTGTCATTCGGATAGAGTACATCTACGAGGTTGCGCGCCAGATTCTCCTGCTCAACAGCCTTGTAATAATCACCCTTGTCAAATGAATCGAGTTTGAAACACTCTACCGGCTCTGCATCCCAGATCATGAGTGTGTTTACTACATTATTATTGTAACCGATGATCGGCATATCATAAGGGATCGCCGTCACTGCCTGATAATTTTCATGAATAAACTTCGTCTTTCCGGTTGCCTGGTCATACTCAGCACGCACATAACCGCCGAATTTTACAGTGTAGGCATATTCCGGTCTGCGCAGTTCGAACGGGTAGCCGTCCTTTAACCAGTTGTCCGGCTCCTCTACCTGATATCCATCCTTGATCTTCTGGCGGAACATGCCGTAGCGGTATCTGATGCCACAGCCATACGCCGGATAGCCCAGCGTAGACAGTGATTCCATGAAGCAGGCAGCCAGCCGTCCCAGACCACCGTTACCGAGTGCTGGATCACGCTCCTGATCCTCGATCACGTTAATATCCAGCCCAATCTCCTCAAGTGCCTCTTTTACTTCATTATAAGCGGTCAGGTTGATCAGGTTATTGCCGAGTGCACGTCCTACGAGGAACTCCATGGACATATAATACAATGTCTTGGGATCTGTCTCCTCCATCGTCTTTTGTGTTGCCAGCCACTGATCGATGATCACTTCCTTTACAACAAAGCTGACAGCCTGATAGATCTCCTGCTGACTGGCTTCTGCCAGGTTTTTACGGAACAATGTCTTGACTGTGTTCTTCACATTACTGATAAATGTTTCTTTTTCAAAAATCTCGTTTGTCATCTGTATCCTCCTCGATAATGCGGGATAGATCTCCTTAGGCGTGTTTTTCTACACCCAGTGTAACCTTTTCTCCGTTGATATTCCATTCCTTTTCATAACCGCTGACCGTTCCTGCGGTCAGGCCGTCACCTAAGACTTCACCACAGATCTGCTCACCGTGTGAAGCAAAAATATCTGCAACTTTACCATCTGCGATATAAGAGATATTGATGCGGTCCATCACCTCAAATCCGGCTTCCTTACGCATGGTCTGGATCTTGCTGATGATCTCGCGCACAAAGCCCTCCTCGATCAGCTCCGGTGTCAGATTCGTGTCGAGTACAACAGTCACGGTATTATCTCCCTCTGTCTGATAACCCTCCATCTGGGTCATTGTGATGAGCAGGTCATCCTCAGTCAGCACGACTTCAGGAGCAACACTCTCGAGCGTGAGCACTCCCTTGCTCTTTAACTCTGCCATCGCTTCATTTCCATCCAGTCCGGCTAATGCCTTCTGGATCTGTCCGAGATATTTGCCATACTTCGGTCCAACGGTACGCAGCTGCGGCTTGAACGTATAATCCGTATATTTGCTCACATCATCAGTATATTCTACCTTCTTGACATTTAACTCATCCTCAATAATCTCTGTATAGAACTCCGGCAGTGCCTCCGGCGCCTTGACATACATCGTTCCGATCGGCTGACGGTTCTTGATATTTGCAGAGTTGCGGCAGGCGCGTCCCATGACAACGATCTTTAAGACAGCCTCCATATTCTTCTCAAGGTCTGCATCCATCCATGCCTCATTTGCTACCGGGAAGTCACACAGATGCACACTCTCGGGTGCAGATGCATCGATGGAGCATACGAGGTTGCGGTAAATGTCATCTGCCATAAACGGAATCATCGGTGCCGCACATTTTGCGACTGTCACGAGTGCCGTATACAGTGTCATGTAGGCATTGATCTTATCCTGCTCCATGCCCTTTGCCCAGAAACGCTCACGGCTGCGGCGCACATACCAGTTACTCATCTCATCGACAAAATCATCGAGTGCACGCGCTGCTTCGGGGATTCTGTAGTTGTTCAGGTTGTCATCCACTGACTTGATCAGTGTATTCAGCTTAGACAGCAGCCACTTATCCATAACCGGCAGTTTGTCATAATCTAATGTATATTTTGTTGCATCAAAATTGTCAATATTCGCATACAGTACAAAGAATGCATAGGTATTCCACAGTGTACCCATGAACTTGCGCTGTCCCTCCTGCACGGCTTTGCCATGGAAACGGTTCGGCAGCCACGGTGCACTGTTGATATAGAAATACCAGCGGATCGCATCTGCACCATATTTTTCGAGTGCGTCAAACGGATCAACCGCATTTCCCTTGGATTTACTCATCTTCTGACCGTTCTCATCCTGTACATGTCCGAGTACGATGACATTTTCATAAGGTGCCCTGCCAAATAACAGCGTAGACTCAGCCATCAGGGAATAGAACCATCCACGGGTCTGGTCAACTGCCTCTGAGATAAACTGTGCCGGGAACTGCTGCTCGAACAGATCTTTGTTCTCAAACGGATAGTGATGCTGCGCAAACGGCATTGCCCCTGAGTCAAACCAGCAGTCAATCACCTCCGGTACACGGTGCATCGTCTTGCCACAGCAGGGACACTTGATCTCTACTGCATCAATATACGGACGGTGCAGTTCGATCTTTGCCGCCTCGGGATTGCCAGACAGTTCTGCAAGCTCGGCTCTGCTGCCGACGGAGATCTGATGTCCGCAGTCCTCGCACTCCCAGATATTAAGTGGTGTTCCCCAGTAACGGTTACGTGAGATACCCCAGTCCTGAATATTCTCCAGCCAGTTTCCGAAACGTCCCTCGCCGATAGACTCCGGGATCCAGTTTACGGTATGGTTGTTCGCAACGAGCTCGTCACGTACCTCTGTCATCTTGATAAACCATGACTCACGTGCGTAGTAGATCAGCGGTGTATCACATCTCCAGCAGTGCGGATACTCATGCTCGAACTTGGGCGCATCGAACAGCAGTCCCTTGTCCTCGAGATCCTGCAATACCATCGGATCAGCTTTTTTCACAAATACACCAGCATACGGTGTGTTGTCTGTCAGCTCACCTTTTTCGTTGACGAGCTGTACGAACGGCAGATCATAATTGCGTCCGACATTCGCATCATCCTCACCAAAAGCGGGAGCGATGTGTACGATACCGGTACCATCTGTCATCGTTACATAGGTGTCACAGGTGATGTAGTGTGCCTTTTTATGCTGCTTTTCAATGATTTCATTTGCGAAATCAAATAATGGCTCGTACTCCTTGCGCTCAAGATCGCTGCCCTTGTAGGTCTCCAGCACTTCGTATGCCTTCTGTCCTTCCTCTGCGAGTGATCCGAGTACCTTATCAAGCAGCGCCTCTGCCATATAATAGGTATATCCGTCAACTGCCTTTACCTTGCAGTATGTCTCATCCGGGTTCACGCAGAGTGCCACATTGCTCGGCAGTGTCCAGGGTGTGGTCGTCCATGCGAGGAAATATGCATCCTCTCCAACTACTTTAAAACGGACGACTGCAGAACGTTCTTTTACTGTCTTATATCCCTGGGCGACCTCCTGTGAAGAAAGCGGTGTTCCACAACGGGGACAATACGGCACGATCTTGAATCCCTTGTATAACAGCTTCTTATCCCAGATCTCTTTTAATGCCCACCACTCAGACTCAATAAAATTATCATCATAAGTAACATAAGGATCATCCATATCAGCCCAGAAACCAACTGTTCCTGAGAAATCCTCCCACATGCCCTTATATTTCCATACGGATTCCTTACATTTTTTAATGAAAGGCTCCATACCGTATTCCTCGATCTGCTCTTTTCCGTTCAATCCGAGCAGTTTCTCGACCTCAAGCTCTACCGGCAATCCGTGTGTATCCCAGCCAGCTTTTCTGGGCACATAATAGCCCTTCATCGTGCGGTAACGGGGGATCATATCCTTGATGACACGTGTCAGCACATGTCCGATATGCGGTTTGCCGTTTGCAGTCGGAGGTCCGTCATAAAACGTATACGTCGGTCCTTCCTTACGGTTCTCCATGCTTTTACGGAAAATATCATTGTCTTCCCAGAATTTTTCAGTTGCTTTCTCGCGCTCTACGAAATTCATATTCGTATCGACTTTGTTGTACATCCTTATTTGCTCCTTTCTGCTATCAAATGAAAAAGCCCTCATCCTCCGTTGTAGAAGGACAAGAGCTGTAGCACCATGCTTATTACCACCTTATACTGGATACTCCGAAACCGTTCATATCCGCTTCCCATAACGCAGGAATCATCGTCAGATCTTACTCGCATTGGCCCGCTTTCAGCCTGCTGCTCAGAAGTGATCTTCAGCGCCCACGTACTGGTACCGGTTTCCACCATTCCCGGCTCTCTGTGACGTTTCGTGAGTCCTACTGTCTTCGTCATAGCATTTTACTATCGTCACTAATATAATCAAGAAAATACGAATTGTCAAGGGTTCCCACGGATTTTACGTGCATTTTAGTAACAGTTCGTTACTGTTCACTCGTACGTTCCAGTAACGGATTTTGCCGATGCTTCGCATTCCAGATCGGCAAAATCTGCTACCACCACTGTATCATACGGCATTTTCAGTTCAGAAAATGCCTGCCTGTGAACAGTAACAACAGTTCAGCCATTTAAAAAACGAATTCCTCTGAATCGCCATCCCACTCATTGTAATCCGGTTCCGCCTCCCCATTCTCATCAATAAACTGTTCAAACGGGATCGTCTCCGAATAACCCCACGATCTTGCGCCAAACGCAAATACAACAATCAACACAACCATCAGTATCGTCAGTACGACAGACACCACCGATGTCACAATCCCGGCAACTGCGAATCCGTTATGCCCCGCACTCCTGCTAAAATGAACGACTGCAAATATAATCGCAAGAACAGCAAGCGGTATATTTAAGAAGCACCAGAAAAATACGAGTGATAAAATACCGAGTACCAGCGAAGCAACCCCAAATCCATATCCGGGCTGTGTATTGTGTCGGTACTGCGTTCCATACGGTGCGCCGGTGCCATTGCCATTCCACGCTGTCTGCTGCTGATAACCGCCGCCCGGTGAGCTGTTCTGCCAGGTCTCATTCGGATTCCGGCGGCTCTGCGGCGGTATATCTGTCCATGCGGTATCCTGCTTGTAGCTGCCCTCTTTCCGCCCCCGGTAAGTCTGTCCCGTCGTTCCGAAGGTATCTGTATCATAGCCCGGCTGATCCGCGCCATATCTTTTTTCGTCCATAAAAGTCCTTCCTCCCCTGTCTGTTGATTCAATGATTGCTGTATAATTATTTTATATTATACACTGCACGATAGATTATTACAATTCATAACTGTGTGAAATCCAAGCTTACCGGAATGATGTATGGAGAGCCAATGGTTAGACAAGTCAGTTGTCTTGTCTCTTGACGCTTTACCAAAATAAGGATATACTATAAGCTAATTATCACAAGAAAGGGGCGTCAGGCAATGCCTGGCAAAAATACTATGAGCACCTTAAAATTATCTTTGCTCACCGATCTGTACGAACTGACCATGATGCAGGGCTATTTCAAAAACCAGAATCACGATATTGTTGTATTTGACGCATTTTACCGCAATAATCCCTGTGGCGGCGGCTACTCCGTCTGTGCAGGTCTCGACCAGTTGATTGATTATGTAAAACGACTGCAATTTGACGAAGATGATATTGCATATCTTCGCTCTTTAAAGATATTTGACGAAGATTTCCTCTCCTATTTAAGAGATTTCCGCTTCAACGGTGACATCTATGCGATCCCCGAGGGCACATTGATTTTCCCGCGTGAGCCACTCGTCAAGATCGTGGCACCGATCATGGAAGCACAGCTTATGGAGACGGCGATCCTCAATATTATCAATCATCAGTGTCTGATCGCTACCAAAGCCGCACGTGTCTGCTATGCAGCTAAGGGTGACGGAGTCATGGAATTCGGTCTGCGCCGTGCGCAGGGTCCTGATGCCGGCACTTATGGCGCGAGAGCGGCTGTCATCGGCGGCTGCAAAGGCACCTCCAATGTGCTCGCCGGTCAGATGTTTGACATTCCGGTACTCGGCACACATGCACACAGCTGGATCATGAGTTTTCCGGATGAATATACGGCTTTCAAAGCATATGCCGATCTGTATCCGAACGCTTGTATCCTGCTCGTGGACACCTATGACACATTAAAATCTGGTATGCCCAACGCAATCCGCGTATTCAAAGAAATGCGTGAGGCAGGCATTCCGCTGACTTATTACGGTATCCGCATGGACAGCGGTGATCTCGCTTATTTATCAAAGAAAGTCCGTCACATGTTAGATGAAGCCGGATTTCCGGATGCAGTCATCTCTGCTTCCAATGACCTGGACGAATACCTGATCGAATCATTGAAGCTGCAGGGCGCAACGATCACATCCTGGGGTGTCGGCACAAACCTGATCACATCCAAGGACAATCCTGCATTCGGCGGTGTCTACAAGCTGGCAGCGATCCAGGCTCCCGACGGCAGCTTTGCACCGAAGATCAAACTGTCCGAGAACTCGGAAAAGGTAACAAATCCCGGAAACAAAACAGTCTACCGCATCTATGACAATGATACCGGCAAAATCCGCGCCGATCTGATCTGTCTCGCGGATGAGACTTTTGACCCTCACGAGGACATGCTGTTATTTGATCCAAATGAACCGTGGAAAAAGACACGTATCGCCGGAGACAGCTATACGCTGCGTGAACTGCTCGTCCCGGTATTTAAAAATGGTACATGTGTCTATGAATCGCCCGACACCATGACGATCCGCGCAATCTGTGAAAAGGAAAAGGATACGATCTGGGACGAGACAAAGCGTTTTGTCAATCCTGCGAAGATCTATGTGGATCTGTCAGACAAGCTGTATAAGCTCAAAAATGAGATCCTGAACGAAATGAGTCAGGCGTAAATACTAAATTCAATACGCTACCGCAAAATAAAAAGATCACCGGAATCAGGCAGACCATTTATGCGACGGGTACACGCGGAAATAGTTTTCCATCTAGCTCTACGCGGCAGCAGAGAAAATCTGATTTTGATTTTCCTCTGTGCCGTTCGCGTGAATTTCCCGGACAGCAGAACGGGTCTGAATGATTTTGGTGATCTTTTTATTTGATTGTAACTGTATTAATTGAACCCCACAATTTTCTGGGTCAGCTTATAGGCTGCCACAGAGATCTTGCGCCCACCGCGGCCGGGCAGATTCATTGTGTTGCCCATAATGCCATTCCGGAGGTGGTGGAACAGGCGGATATCATAGTGTTTGATATATTTCCACAGTTCCCTCTTTTTTTCCAGATTCTCCTCTGTGCCCGAACGCAGCAACAGCACGGTAGATACGACCGTGATGATCTCCAGATAGTTGAACATGTACTTGCGCAGACGCTTATTGGTGATCTTCCACAGATCATAATCCTCGACCATAATCTTGTTCACCTTGATCTGCTGATCGATACGACCGATCATCACTTCCTCATTGACCGACTGATCCTCGCGTCCGATATAATAATGATACAGATCAACATCCATATAATACATCTTCTTCACATACGGCAGCGGATGGTATACATAGATATTATCCACATAGAATGTGTGCTTCGGCAGCTCCAGCTTGCATTTTCTGAGCATCTCTGTACGGTAGATCACCGAATGCATCAGCAGATAATGCCCCTTTGTGATCAGCTTCACATCATTCCAGCCAAATGTCTGGCCTACCGGAAACATTGATGTATAGCGCATGACCTTTTTACGCTTGACACCCACCTTATCATATACAAAGTTCGCGATAAACAGATCGACCGTTTCATCTCCGCCTGCGAGCTCACGCAGCTTTTCCAACACCTGTAAAAATGCTTCCTCATCCACCCAGTCATCACTGTCCACAACCTTATAATACAATCCGGTCGCATGCCTGATCCCGGCGTTGACTGCTGAGCCATGTCCACCATTTTCCTGATGAACCGCACGGATAATCGTCGGATAGCGCTTCGCATAGGAATCAGCGATCTCAGGTGTCGCATCCTTGGAACCATCATCCACAATCAGTATCTCCACATCCTCACCGCCAACTAACAGTGTCCGGATGCAATGCTCCATATAATCCTGTGAATTGTAACAGGGAATTGCTATCGAAAGTAACTTCATCTCTTCTCCATAATCCTTTCTGCCAGATCGAGCGCCTTGCGTGCCATGGCATCCATATTATAATATTTGTACTCTGCCAGACGTCCCAGCAGATAAAAATGATCCAGATGTGTGGTCAACGAACGATATTTCTCGTACAGCGCCTGATTATCCTCATTCAGAATCGCATAATAAGGGATCTCTCCCTGTGCACCGGTATATGCAAACGGATACTCACGCACGATCGTCGTGCCGTCACAACCCCGCTGCCCTGTCAGATACTGAAACTCCGTAATGCGCGTAAAGTCTTCACTCACTGTATAATTTACGACCGAATGTCCACCCTGGAAATCCGGCTGATCCAGATGCTCAAAATCAAACCGCAGCGAGCGATACGGCAAACGCCCAAAGCGGCAGCCAAATAGCTCATCCAACGCACCGGTATAGATCACATCACCATCAAATGCTTCTCCGTCAAGCAGCACACCATCCCCTGTGACCGACAACCGCTCTGATGCCTCCACACCAAGCTGTACATCAATCGCTTCATGATCAAGCATGCGTTCAAACATCGGTGTGAAGCCATGCAGCGGCACACCCTGGTAACGATCCTGAAAATAACGGTTATCATGGGAGATCAGCACAGGCACACGTCCTGTCACTTCCGGCGAGATCTCCTCCGGTGTCTGTCCCCACTGTTTCATCGTATATTTCAAAAATACATTTTCATATACATACTGCGCGATCTCACGGATCTGCGGATCTTCACTCTGTTTCAATTCCATGATCGGCACACGGCTGCCCTCTCCATAGGCCGCTATGAGTTTCTGTTCCAACTCCTGTGCCTTCTTTTCCTCGTAGACGAGGTGCAGTGTGTTCAGGTTGAACGGCACAGGTATCAGTGCGCCATTGACCTTTGCCACCACCTGATGCCCCTGCGGATACATATACCATCCGGTAAACCGAGACAGATATTCATACACCCCCTCATCATTTGTATGAAAAATATGCGGTCCGTATGTATGAACCAACACCCCATAATCATCTGTCGTGTCATAGCAGTTGCCTCCGATATGGGGCCGCTGCTCTAAAAGCAGGATGCGGCGATTGCCCTTTTCTGCCAACTCTCTGGCAGCTACTGCACCAGCAATGCCCGCCCCTATCACGATTCCATCATAGTTCATGTCTTATCCCCTTATATGGTTAATTTAAGTACATCTTTTTTATTATCCTTTGTCCAGCAAAAAAAGTCAAGCCGTATGATACAATGACCTTTTTATGCCATTATAAGCAACAATCCCAGATAAAGCAAATGTTTACATAATGTTCATAATTAACTCATACCAATTTCATAATTAATCCGTATGATTGAACCATACAAAGGAACAAACATTTAGTTACTTCCCATATTTTCTTTTTCATAATGTTAAAAGGGCGATGCAGTGGTGCATCGCCCTCCTCTTTTTCTACGCACTATTCCAGAAACTTTTCCTGTCCGATCCGGATATTCATATAACGCGCATATGCTGCATATGCCGCCGGTATCGCGTATGTCCGCTCCGAATCCACCGGCTCTACAAACAGCATGCCGCTATCTTCAGCCACCTCCTCCACGAGAACCGCATAACCGCTCATCCGCCACTCCACATGCGAAAAAATATGCTTCGCATCCGGCAGCTTCTGCATACGGATCACAGACAGCCCACGCTGCTTCAATGTCTCCAGCACTTCCCGATCCGTCGGGGTACCCTCGATAAAGGGCAGCTCATACATCCCGGCGAGCAGCCCCTTGCCGGGGCGTTTCTGCAGCAACACACGGTCACCATCCCGGATGACCAGCACCGTCTTGTATTCGATACGCCGCGCCTTGGGTCTGGCCTTGACCGGAAGCTGTGCGGCTGTACCATGCGCATGTGCCAGACACAGCTTCTCCCACGGACACTGATCACAAAGCGGTGCACCGTTCGGCACACAGATTGTCGCGCCCAGCTCCATCATCGCCTGCGTAAACATCCCTGCGTGATCCGAAGGGATAACCGGCAGCAATGCCTGCTCCACACGTGTCTTGGCCGACTGTTTCGCGATATCCGAATCATCCTCTGCCGCACGCATCAGAATGCGCAGCACATTTCCGTCTACCGCTGCTGCCGGCCTGCCATACGCAATTGAGGCGATCGCCGCTGCCGTGTAGTGCCCGATTCCCTTGAGTGTCAGCAATTCTTCGTACTCCGATGGAATGACACCGCCGTAATCACTCATGATCGTCTGTGCCGCTGTCTGCATATTGCGCACGCGGTTATAATAACCGAGCCCCTCCCATAGCTTGAGCAGCCGGTCAGTCTCACATTCTGCCAATGCGCGCACATCCGGCAGCGCCTCTGTAAACCGTGCATAAAACGGCTTTACTGCCTCTACGCGCGTCTGCTGCAACATAATCTCCGACACCCATACATGATAGGGTGTCGGATCGCTGCGCCACGGCAATTCCCTCGCATGTGACGGATACCACTCCAGCAGTGGCATCACCAGTTGTCCCAAATCATAAGTCTCCAGCATCTGTCTCTCTCCATTCCTGATTCATTTTTTTCTGTGATCGGAAATTCCTATCACAGAAAAAAGGGCTGTGGTTGATTCCACAGCCCCCAATAGCGTCCAAAGGTCATCCGCCCTCAACTGATTATTTATTCTGGAAAGGAACTACCTTTAATTTCTTCTCAGGATCCTTCTCTAAGAAGTTGCCCATGCCTGCCTTCTGGTCTTCTGTCTCGAAGCAGCTGCCGAACAGCTTCTCCTCGATCACGATTGCATCGTCCATCTTTGCATCCAGACCATCGTTGATTGCCTTCTTGCATGCGCGTACTGCGATTGGTGCATTGGCTGCGATGATTGAAGCCAGCTTCTTAGCAGCGGGCATCAGCTCCTCTGCGGGATATACGTTATTTACAAGACCGATTCTGTAAGCCTCATCAGCCTTGATGTTGCGTGCGCTGTAGATCATCTCTTTTGCCTTGCCTACACCAACGACTCTGGCCAGTCTCTGTGTACCGCCGAATCCAGGTGTGATTCCAAGACCTGTCTCGGGCTGTCCAAAGATTGCGTTGTCAGAGCAGATACGGATATCACAGCTCATAGCGATCTCGCATCCACCACCTAATGCAAATCCGTTGATTGCACAGATGACAGGAACCGGTAAAGTCTCCAGCTTACGGAATACATCGTTGCCCTTCTTACCGAAAGCCTCGCCCTCAGCCTTGGTCAGTGTGCTCATCTCTCCGATGTCTGCACCTGCTACGAAAGACTTGAATGCGTTGCCCTTCTTGTCAGCGCCACCTGTCAGGATGACTGCACGGATATCAGCGTTTGACTCAATCTCTGTCAGTGCTGCATCCAGTTCATTTAATGTCTCGCTGTTTAATGCATTCAGTGCTGCGGGTCTGGTAATTGTGAGAACGGCAATTGCGCCTTCTACTTCTAATGTTAAATTGTTCATTGGTTTACCCTCCTATTAGGTTTTATTCACGTTGTATTAGTTTAAATGTACCATTTTGTGAAAGATTTGTCAATGTCGGAACAGTTTTTGCAACTGGGTAATTGCACGATTGCCCAGCATACATTTTCCATGCTCCTGTATGTATGCGATCTGCATCTCATTGGCACTGGCTGCCTCTAAGAATTCCATAGAAGCCGACACGACCCGGCAGAGCTGCTTTTTCTCCATCTTACCCTTTTGCAGGATCAGGCCGTAGAGCCCATCCTCCTCCAGATAATAGAGTGCGCTGTCCATTCCCAGTTCTTCCTCTGCCTCTTCGGCTACATTCAGGCAAAATGCGCGCAGATCTTCCATCCCATGAAATTCCAGCAGATAGGAATCCCTTTCCTCTCCGGCCTGTTGTCCTGTTCCCTGCGTACCTTCCTGCTTGTCTTTGGTCTTCTCATTGACAGCATCCGACAGGTTGCTCATCGCCGAGCGCAGCCCCTCCAGCAGCTCCATAAAATTGCTGCCTGCCTGTTTTTCCGAAAACGTCAATGCCAGATTGTTTTCCGGCAACGCCGCCACCTGAATCGTCAGCGGACCGCCCTGTACCCGAAAACCGACCTCCTGCTCTGCCTGTGTGAGCATCTTGCGCAGAAATTCTTCTGTCCGCCCACTATTAGACATAAAATCGTCCATATTCAGTCCGTTTTCTATCAATTCATCCTGCGACACAATGCAACGAACCGTATCCGTGCTGATCCGTTTAAATCTCATTCGTAATCACCTCGATGTCATACTTCCCGATCATCTGTAACCATTTTCCTGCAGCCGTCCCTCTTTTCAAATTTACTCGCCATGTTGAGAATAAATTCCGCATTGGACGGTCTGCCGTTTTCATCATCATAACGAAACGTATAATGACGATGCAGCTGCACAATGTTTGCCCTCACAAACACGCATTCGATTGCCCACCTCATCGCGCGCTCGACACGCGCCTCTGTCGTATGCCAGCGATCCGCCAGCTCCGGATAGATCCAGTTCGCCACGTGAACAGCCCCCTCGCGCTCGACACACAATACGATCGCATCCAGCAGGTAACGAAATCCCAGCATCTTGTGCCGGAATCCCATCTGCTCCAGTTCTGTCTGTACCTGACGTCTGAGCACATAGGTACTCATCTCCTTCCGGAACTGTCCGACCAGCGTAGCACTCTCATCCGCAGGCTCCGCACAGAAGCGGTAGGGGTACAACCGTGCAATCATCTGCAATATATGAACCGGCGAATAATCCAGATTCATCTTCTGATATACCAGATCTACTCCATGCATTCTCATATAACCGAGTGTCGCCTGGGATGTCGTATATGTAGCCAGCACAACCAGCGGCTTGATCTCTGGAACCGCTTCTATCTCATCCAACAGTCCAATGCCATCTCCTTCTGCCAATTCCATCTCCATAATGACCACATCTACTTCCTGTGCACGGAGATAATCGACTGCCTGCGCCTGCTGATCCGTAGCGAATACCAGTTTCATTCCCTTCTGCCCCGCCACCACCTCACAGTATACTTCACGGGTGCGTACATCCGGTTCCACGAGCATGATCTTTATCTCATCTTCCATCGTAATCTCACCCTTCCACACGATCCGTGCAAATCTTATTCGTCGGTGTCGTCATCATCCTCATCATTGTCATCCACATCTGTCATGAACTCACGTGAGGATACCCGGTTGGCACGGCGTGCCTCTTCAATCAGATCGGACAACTGATTCTTCACATGTTCAGAGTCCTTGATATTGGTGATGTCAAAGTCCTTCAATGTCTTATCAACCGAATGGCATTTGATCGTTCCCAATCCAAAGATCCGCTGCAACAGGCTGCGTTTCAGTGACAGATCCAGAATACGGTACAGCCGTACCTCATCCTGGTTCTGATTAAAGAATCCGGTCTTAACCACCAGTTTATCATTGCTGAGCTCATACTTTGTAAATGTCCAGGGCAGACCGCACCATACACGTTTCCGATCCTTCCATACTAAATTCTGTTCCATAGCAATTCTGCCACTCAAAATATGTTTAAATATACTCAAACACATCGAGAAATTGAAGTCCTTGCAGATACTTCTTACTGCTTCAATGTGTATGCTTTGGCGATTGTAAACAATACGCTAC
>ERZ1035006.34-NODE-34-length-101019-cov-17.487907_pt1 | contig 101019 bp, 99 predicted proteins | sample MGYA00520694_ERZ1035006 | MGnify/ENA primary metagenome ERZ1035006 (study PRJEB33766, sample SAMN09781746) | gut metagenome | biome: gut microbiome | host: Homo sapiens | place: Madagascar | study: EMG produced TPA metagenomics assembly of the PRJNA485056 data...
AGCCTATTTCAAGGCTTTGCGGTGCTTTTTGGAATTTTAATGTGTCAAACTCCCGTATGGAAGTGAAAAGTAATCATGTTTCCAAAAAAGAAACGAGAATATAAGAATGAACGTTGATTCTGAGGGCGGTTTGCGCTATACTCTATTCAGTAATAAAAGAAAAAAGGTTACTGTTCACACTGGAGTGTACAGTAACGAAAAAAGTGCTGCTCACAGATCAGTGGGAGCGGTAATGAAAAGACTGCTGATAGTTCGGCAGAGAAGGAGCATAATATGAGAATTACAGATGACATTTTATATGTAGGTGTAAATGATCACAACATTGATTTATTCGAGGGTCAGTATATCGTGCCGAATGGCATGGCTTACAATTCCTATGTGATCAATGATGAGAAAATTGCGGTTATGGATACAGTGGATGCAGCTTTTGGCGATGAGTGGCTGAAGAATATTGCAGATGTATTGAATGGAGCAACACCTGATTACCTGATCATTCAGCACATGGAGCCGGATCATTCAGCAAATATTCAGAAATTTCTGGAAGTATATCCGAATACAAAGGTGGTTGGAAATGCAAAGACATTTACAATGATCGGAAACTTCTTCCGTGATATGAAACTTGCAGACGAGAACAAGCTGGAAGTGAAGAATAAAGATACACTGACACTTGGAAAACATGAGCTTACATTTGTATTTGCACCGATGGTACATTGGCCGGAGGTAATGGTAACATACGATAGCAAGGATAAGGTTCTTTTCTCTGCGGATGGATTCGGTAAGTTTGGAGCGCTTGATGTAGAGGAAGACTGGGATTGCGAAGCACGCCGTTACTATATCGGAATTGTTGGAAAATACGGAGCACAGGTTCAGAATCTTTTGAAGGTTGCAGCAACACTGGATATTCAGACAATCTGCCCGCTGCATGGACCGGTTCTTACAGAGAATCTGGAGCACTACATTGGACAGTATAATACATGGTCTTCTTATGGAACAGAATCTGAAGGTGTTATGATCGCGTACACATCTGTTTATGGAAATACAAAGAAGGCAGTTGAACTTCTTGCTGAGAAGCTGAAAGAAAAAGGATGCCCTAAGGTCGTAGTAACAGACCTTGCCCGTGAGGATATGGCAGAGGCTGTAGAAGATGCGTTCCGTTACGGTAAGATCGTTCTTGCTTCAACAACTTATAACGGAGATGTATTCCCGTTCATGAAGACATTTATCGAGCACTTGACAGAGCGTAACTATCAGAATAAGACAATTGGTCTGATTGAGAACGGATCCTGGGCTTCTATGGCTGGTAAAGTGATGACAGGAATGTTTGAGAAGAGCAAGAATATCACATGGCTTGAGACTTCAGTAAAGATTATGTCTTCTATGGATGAGCAGAATAAAGCGGACATCGAGAAGATGGCAGAGGAACTGATGTAAGCAATTGTGATTTACAGGAAAGAAAGATTCTGTTAGGATAGAATCAGATGGCGGAGCGGATGACCAGATATCAGCTGGCGTTTGCTCCGTTTCTTAATAAATAGATCAATGATGAATTGTCTAAGCATTATGGAGGCAGAAGAGTAACTGGTGTGCTTCCTGGTCTTCAAAACCAGTGTGGGGCGTGGTACGTCCCGGGTGGGTTCGATTCCCACATGTCTCCGCCAAAAGAAAGGAAAAAGAATATGGGTATGAATCAGACGCCGGTGTCCGAACGAGTGCACATCGGCTTTTTTGGTAAGCGCAATGCTGGAAAATCAAGCGTGATGAATGCGGTAACAGGACAGGATCTTGCGGTAGTTTCTGATGTGAAAGGAACAACAACGGATCCGGTTTATAAGACAATGGAACTTCTTCCGTTGGGTCCTGTTGTGATGATGGATACTCCTGGAATTGATGATGAAGGTGAATTGGGTGAACTTCGTGTGAAGAAGAGCTATCAGGTGTTGAATAAGACAGACATTGCTGTTGTTGTGATTGATGGAACGTGTGGCGTCAGTGAAGAAGATCTCAAGATAACAGAGAGGATTCAGAAAAAGAACATACCTTATATAATAGTACTGAATAAATGTGAACGATTTACACAAGAAGATGAGAGATTGCGGGTACAGGAAAATACCGCAAGTTATTTGAAAACAGAGAAAGAGAAGATTCTTCTTGTAAGTGCAGCGGATAAAAGCGGAATTTATGAGCTGAAGGAAGAACTTGGAGCGTTGAAAGGAAAGGAAGAGGAAGAACGAAAGATTGTTGGAGATCTTCTTGAACCATCCGATTTTGTAGTGCTTGTTGTGCCGATTGACAGTGCGGCACCAAAGGGACGCCTGATTTTGCCACAGCAGCAGACGATTCGTGACATTTTGGATGCAGATGCATCTGCTATTGTTGTAAAAGAAACAGAACTTGCAGGAACATTAGCTTCACTTGGAAGAAAGCCGAAGATGGTTATTACAGACAGTCAGGTGTTTGGCAGAGTGTCAAAAGATACACCAAAGGATATCTTATTAACTTCCTTTTCGATTCTATTTGCAAGATATAAAGGAAATCTGGAAACAATGGTACACGGAGTAAAGGCACTGGATATTCTGGAAGACGGTGATAAAGTGCTGATCAGTGAAGGGTGTACACATCACAGACAGTGTGATGATATTGGTACAGTGAAGATTCCACGCTGGCTGAAAGAGTATACAGGGAAAGAACTTATAATAGAGACTTCTTCAGGGACAGAATTCCCAGATGACCTTGGTTCATACAAAATGATCATTCATTGTGGAGGGTGTATGCTGAATGAACGCGAAATGAAATACAGGATCAGTTGCGCACAGGATCAGGGGATCCCGATTGCAAACTATGGAATGGTGATCGCATATATTCATGGAATATTGAAAAGGAGTCTGAGTCCATTTCCGGAGATAGAAAAACTCTTATAAAAGTAAAGAATGCGTTACTGTTCGCACATCGTGTGAACAGTAACAACAAGAATGCATTATAACGGAAATGACGCCGCTTTGCTGGATCTGCAACTCCAGCAGGCGGCGTCATTTCTATGGTATGTAATTGAGAGGATCCTTTAGTTACCAGACAGAAACATCTGCACACGAAACTGGGGAATTCCTACAAAGAGGCTGTGCGCTGACGGTACTGCTGCGGCAGGGATATTCTTGGGGAAAACATCCGGCGTTAGCGTACTGCATGATAACTGAAGTATCTGACCTGTAAAAACGAATAAAAAAAGACAGTTTCTCCTCGGTAAATAGGAAAACCGCCTTTGGTCTTACAAGTCGAAATAATAATATCATTCGCACAGAGTGATGTCAAGTATTTGAGAAGAAAAAATATGAGAATTATGAGAATCTTAAATGGGATTCAGTTTAAATACATCATGTATTGAATAAAAGGGGGAAACAATAATGATATAAAACGAGTTTCTTCTATATATAATAGGAAGTGAAACGGAAAATATAATAGGAAGTGAATCAATCAATAATCAAATATATATACATGAGAAAACACAAGAATAAAGAAGAAAAGATTGTACTTGAAAAAAAACAAAAAAAGTACTTGCAATTTTGCACTCTCTCGGATATACTAAGAGAGCTGTGACATGATAGCAATGAAGCGCGAGGTTGCTGCCCGGCAAATGAATAAGCTGGTGCAGGTTTTCCGTGGAGCGAATGTCAAGTTAGGAAACTGGCGACAAGTCACTGTACGAATCAAAAACTGATTACTATTTGCCCCAATGGGATAACCAGGGTAGGAGTATGAAACAACGTGTGAGTTTCTCACGACACACACGGGAGAGTGTACAGTCACCGCTTGTCGTACTGAAGTGAAAAGTACGAAAAGGAGGCGACTTTTTTTATGGCAAGTCAAGTAATGAGAATCACATTGAAGGCGTATGATCATCAGCTTGTTGATGCATCCGCAAAGAAAATCATCGAAACTGTAAAAAAGAACGGGTCACAGGTGAGTGGACCGGTACCACTTCCGACTAAGAAGGAAGTTGTAACAATTCTGAGAGCTGTACACAAGTACAAAGATTCCAGAGAGCAGTTCGAGCAGAGAACTCACAAAAGACTGATCGATATCATCACACCAACACAGAAAACTGTTGATGCACTTTCTAGATTAGAAATGCCAGCTGGTGTATTTATCGACATCAAGATGAAGTCCAAATAATAAGGACATCTTAATTTTAAACAGTATTCCTAAAATTTAGGATGAGCGCGAAAGCGTTCCGCTGTAAATCACAGGAGGTAATTATAATGAAGAAAGCTATCTTAGCTACAAAAGTTGGAATGACTCAGATCTTCAATGAAGAAGACGGAGTTCTGATTCCGGTAACAGTTCTGCAGGCTGGTCCTTGTGTAGTAACACAGGTTAAAACAGTTGAGAATGACGGTTACAGCGCAGTACAGGTTGGATATGTTGACAAGAAAGAAAAGATTGTCACAAAAGACAACAGTGGAAAGAAGTCCATCGCTCACAGAAACGGTGTGACAAAAGCTGAAAAAGGTCATTTTGACAAAGCAGGCGTATCCGGAAAGAGATATGTAAAAGAATTCAGATTTGAGAACGCTGAAGAGTATACACTTGCTCAGGAAATTAAAGCTGATATCTTTGCAGCAGGAGACAAGATTGATGCAACTGCTGTTTCAAAAGGTAAAGGTTTCCAGGGCGCAATCAAGCGTCACAACCAGAGCAGAGGACCTATGACTCACGGTTCCAAGTTCCATCGTCATGCTGGTTCTAACGGTTCAGCATCTGATCCAAGTAAGGTATTCAAAGGTAAGAAGATGCCAGGACAGATGGGTAACAAGAAGATCACTGTTCAGAATCTTGAAGTAGTAAGAGTTGATGCAGAGAACAATCTCATCCTCGTTAAAGGTTCTGTACCGGGACCAAAGAAATGCCTGGTAACAATCAAAGAGACAGTGAAGGCAAACTAGTCTGACAGCTAAGAAAGGAGGAACATACAGATGGCAAAAGTATCTGTTTACAATATCGAAGGTAAAGAAGTTGATACAATCGAACTGAACGATGCTGTATTCGGTGTTGAAGTTAATGAGCACCTCGTACACATGGCAGTTGTAAATCAGCTTGCAAACAATCGTCAGGGAACACAGAAAGCCAAGACACGTTCTGAAGTTTCCGGTGGCGGAAGAAAACCATGGAGACAGAAAGGAACAGGTCACGCAAGACAGGGATCAACAAGATCACCACAGTGGACAGGCGGTGGAGTTGTATTCGCTCCAGTTCCGAGAGACTATTCCTTCAAAATGAATAAGAAAGAGAAGAGAGCAGCTCTTAAGTCTGCACTTACTTCCAGAGTAGAAGAGAACAAATTCATCGTTGTTGATGAACTCAATTTCGACGAAATCAAAACAAAGAAATTCCAGGCAGTACTGAACAACCTGAACGTTAACAAAGCGCTGGTAGTTCTTGAAGATGGAAACAAGAATGTTGAGATTTCCGCAAAGAATATCCCGGATGTTAAAACAGCACATACAAACACAATCAACGTATATGACATCCTGAAATACAACACAGTAATCGCTACGAAAGCTGTTGTTGCAGCAATCGAGGAGGTGTACGCATAATGGCAAACATTCAGTATTATGATGTAATCCTTAAACCAGTTGTAACTGAGAAGAGCATGGAGCTTATGGCTGACAAGAAATATACATTCCTTGTACACACAGAGGCTACAAAATCTCAGATCAAAGAAGCTGTTGAAAAAATGTTCAACGGTACAAAAGTAAAAAGCGTCAACACAATGAACCTTGATGGTAAGAACAAAAGACGTGGAATGACTTTCGGAAAGACAGCTAAGACAAAGAAAGCTGTAGTAGCACTGACAGAAGACAGCGCTGATATTGAAATCTTTGAAGGTCTGTAAAAAATAAGACATTATACGGTGCAAACCCGTGAAACAAATAATCAGAGCAAACGAAAGGAGAGACAGTAATGGGAATCAAAACATATAACCCATATACACCTTCCAGAAGACAGATGACAGGTTCTGATTTCTCAGAGATCACAAAGACAACTCCAGAGAAATCCCTCCTCGAATCCAAGAAGAGAAAAGCTGGCCGTAACGCACAGGGTAAAATCACAGTAAGACATCGTGGCGGCGGAGCTAAGAAGAAATATAGAATTATCGACTTTAAGAGAAAGAAAGACGGAATTCCGGCAACAGTTGTTGGAATCGAGTATGATCCAAATAGAAGTGCTAACATCGCACTGATCTGCTACGCAGATGGTGAGAAAGCATACATCCTTGCTCCAGAAGGACTTACAGACGGCATGACAGTTATGAACGGTGCTGACGCTGAGGTTAGAGTAGGAAACTGCCTTCCACTTTCAGAGATTCCGGTTGGTACACAGATCCACAACATCGAGCTGTACCCGGGAAAAGGTGGACAGCTGGTTCGTTCCGCTGGTAACAGCGCACAGCTGATGGCGAAAGAAGGAAAGTACGCTACACTGAGACTTCCTTCAGGAGAAATGAGAATGGTTCCGATCATCTGCCGCGCATCTATCGGTGTTGTAGGAAACGGTGATCACAACCTGATCAATGTTGGTAAAGCAGGACGTAAGCGTCACATGGGAATCAGACCTACAGTTCGTGGTTCCGTAATGAACCCTAACGACCATCCACACGGAGGTGGAGAAGGTAAGACAAGTATCGGACGTCCAGGACCGTGTACTCCATGGGGTAAACCGGCACTTGGTCTTAAGACTCGTAAGAAGAACAAATCTTCTAACAAGCTGATTGTAAGAAGAAGAGATGGTAAAGCGATTAAATAATCAGATTCACAAGGAGGTTAGAACCTATGGCTCGCTCACTTAAAAAAGGACCATTTGCAGACGAAAGCTTACTTAAAAAAGTAGACGCTATGAACGCTGCAGGTGATAAAACAGTTATAAAGACATGGTCACGCCGTTCTACAATCTTCCCATCATTTGTAGGTCATACATTTGCCGTACATGATGGAAGAAGACATGTGCCTGTATATGTTACAGAGGATATGGTAGGCCACAAGCTCGGTGAGTTCGTTGCAACAAGAACTTACAGAGGACACGGAAAAGACGAGAAGAAGTCAAAAGTTAGATAATTTTCATATATTTTGAAAGGAGGGTTCATCCATGGCAAAAGGACATAGATCCCAAATCAAAAGAGAAAGAAACGAGCAGAGAGATACAAGACCTTCAGCTAAGATTTCTTACGCAAGAGTATCTGTTCAGAAGGCATGTTTCGTTCTTGATGCCATCAGAGGCAAGGATGTACAGACAGCACTTGGTATTTTAGCATACAATCCAAGATATGCTTCAAGCGTTATAGAGAAGTTACTGAAATCAGCAATCGCAAATGCTGAGAATAACAACGGTATGAGCGTTGAGAACCTCTACATCGAGGAATGCTACGCAAACAAAGGACCGACAATGAAGAGAATCAAACCTAGAGCACAGGGTAGAGCTTACAGAATCGAGAAGAGAATGAGCCACATCACAATCGTGCTCAATGAGAGATAGGAGGACAATATGGGACAGAAAGTTAATCCTCATGGCCTGAGAGTTGGCGTTATCAAAGACTGGGATTCCAAATGGTACGCAGAAAAAGATTTCGCTGACAATCTGGTTGAAGACCACGAGATCAGAAAGTTTTTAAAGAAGAGATTATACAGCGCTGGAATCTCTAAGATTGAAATCGAAAGAGCATCCGATCGCGTTAAGATCATCGTTTATACAGCTAAGCCTGGTGTCGTAATCGGCAAGGGTGGTTCCGAGATCGAAAAGGTGAAAGCAGAGCTTGCACAGTTCACAGATAAGAAGCTCATCGTTGACATCAAAGAAGTTAAGAGACCGGACAAAGATGCACAGCTTGTAGCTGAGAACATTGCTCAGCAGCTTGAGAACCGTATCTCCTTCAGACGTGCTATGAAATCATGCATGTCCAGAACTATGAAGGCTGGAGCACTCGGAGTTAAGACTTCCGTATCCGGACGTCTTGGCGGTGCTGATATGGCTCGTACAGAGTTCTACAGCGAGGGAACAATTCCGCTGCAGACACTTCGTGCTGACATCGATTATGGATTCGCAGAAGCTGATACAACTTACGGAAAAGTCGGTGTAAAGGTTTGGATTTACAAAGGCGAAGTTCTTCCGACTAAAGCAGATAAGGAAGGGAGAGATAGATAATGTTAATGCCAAAAAGAGTAAAACGTCGTAAACAGTTCCGTGGTACTATGAAAGGTAAGGCTCTTAGAGGTAATAAGATTTCTTACGGTGAATTTGGTATCGTAGCTATGGAACCATGCTGGATTCGTTCTAACCAGATCGAGGCAGCCCGTGTTGCTATGACACGTTACATCAAGCGTGGTGGTAAGGTTTGGATCAAAATCTTCCCAGACAAGCCGATCACAGCAAAACCGGCTGAGACTCGTATGGGTAGTGGAAAAGGTACTGTTGAGTATTGGGCAGCAGTAGTTAAACCAGGCCGTGTTATGTTTGAGATTGCAGGAGTACCAGAGGAAACAGCTAGAGAGGCACTTCGACTTGCAATGCATAAATTACCTTGCAAATGCAAAATCGTTTCTCGCGCAGACTTAGAAGGCGGTGATAACAGTGAAAATTAATACATTTGTAAACGAGTTAAAAGGAAAATCCGTAGAGGAATTAAATGAAGAATTAGTAGCTGCTAAGAAGGAACTCTTTAATCTGAGATTCCAGAACGCAACAAATCAGTTGGATAATACAAGCAGAATCAAAGAAGTAAGAAAGAATATCGCTCGTATTCAGACTCTGATTACAGAGGCTAAAAGAGCATAGTGAAAGGAGCAGCAACCGTGGAAGAGAGAAATTTAAGAAAAACCCGTACGGGTAAGGTTGTCAGCGACAAGATGGACAAAACGATTGTTGTTGCTGTTGAAGACCATGTAAAACATCCACTTTACAACAAGATCGTAAAGAGAACTTACAAACTTAAAGCTCATGACGAGAACAACGAGTGTAAAGTTGGAGATACAGTAAAAGTTATGGAAACAAGACCGCTGTCCAAGGACAAGAGATGGAGACTTGTGGAAATCATGGAGAAAGCGAAATAATTATTTGAAGGAGGTTTACCTGCATGATACAGCAAGAAAGCAGACTTAAAGTAGCAGACAACACAGGTGCGAAAGAGTTACTGTGTATCCGTGTTCTTGGCGGTTCTACAAGAAGATACGCCAACATCGGAGATGTGATCGTTGCAACTGTTAAAGATGCAACACCAGGCGGCGTTGTTAAAAAAGGTGATGTCGTTAAAGCTGTTGTTGTCCGTTCTGTAAAAGGCGCTCGTCGTAAAGACGGTTCCTATATCAGATTCGATGAAAATGCTGCTGTTATTATAAAAGACGATTTGAACCCACGTGGAACACGTATTTTTGGACCAGTAGCAAGAGAGCTTAGAGAGAAACACTTTATGAAGATCGTTTCTCTGGCTCCGGAAGTACTGTAAGGAGGTGCCTGAGAATGTCAACTATGAAAATTAAAAAAGGTGATATGGTTAAGGTTATCGCCGGAAAAGATAAAGATAAAGAAGGCAAAGTTATTGCCGTAGATAAAAAAGACGGAAGAGTCCTGGTTGAAGGCGTCAATATGCTGACAAAGCACACAAAGCCAAGCATGGCAAACCAGAACGGCGGAATCGTACATCAGGAAGGTTACATTGATGCATCAAACGTTATGTTACTTCATAACGGAAAAGCAACAAGAGTAGGCTTCAAGATGGATGGAGACAAAAAAGTTCGTTTTGCTAAGGCAACAGGCGAAGTTATTGATTAATTCAAGGAAGGAGGTCCAGGACTTTGAGTAGACTGAAAGAGCAGTATCAGAATGAGATCGTTGATGCAATGATCAAAAAATTTGGATATAAAAACATCATGGAAGTGCCGAAACTTGACAAGGTTGTAATTAACATGGGTGTCGGTGAGGCAAAAGACAATGCTAAACTTCTGGAGTCAGCTATTGCAGATATGGAGAAAATCGCAGGACAGAAAGCGGTTGTAACAAGAGCAAAGAATTCTGTAGCTAACTTCAAGATCAGAGAGGGTATGCCGATCGGATGTAAAGTTACTTTAAGAGGAGAAAAAATGTATGAGTTCGTTGATCGTCTGATCAACCTCTCACTTCCTCGTGTACGTGACTTCAGAGGAGTAAACCCGAACGCATTTGACGGAAGAGGTAACTATGCACTTGGAATCAAGGAGCAGCTTATCTTCCCGGAAATCGAGTACGATAAGATTGACAAAGTCAGAGGTATGGATGTAATTTTTGTTACAACAGCCAAGACTGATGAAGAAGCACGTGAATTATTGACACAGTTCAATATGCCATTCGCAAAGTAAAAAGGAGAGAAATTCATGGCTAAAACATCAATGAAAATCAAACAGCAGCGTGCACCAAAATTCTCCACAAGAGAATACAGCCGTTGCAGAATTTGTGGTCGTCCGCATGCATATTTAAGAAAATACGGTATCTGCCGTATCTGCTTCCGCGAACTGGCTTATAAAGGACAGATCCCGGGTGTTAAAAAAGCAAGCTGGTAAGACGAAAGCAACTATATACTGTGAAATAACATAGGAGGAATCACACACATGACTATGAGCGATCCAATTGCAGATATGCTTACAAGAATCCGTAATGCAAACACTGCAAAACATGATACAGTAGATGTACCGGCATCAAAGATGAAACTTGCTATCGCAAACATTCTTGTTGATGAAGGATATATCGCAAAATATGACCTTGTAGAAGATGGAGCTTTCAAGACAATTCACATCACACTGAAATACGGTGCTGACAAGAATGAGAAAGTTATTTCCGGACTGAAGAGAATCTCCAAACCGGGACTTCGTGTTTACGCTAATACAGAGGATATCCCGAAGGTACTTGGCGGACTCGGAACAGCAATCATCTCTACAAACAAAGGTGTAGTAACAGACAAAGAAGCTAGAAAACTCGGCGTAGGCGGAGAGGTTCTTTGCTTCGTTTGGTAAGCCGAAAGCAACTTAGTGAGAACGAGGCGTAGCCGAAGTTTGAGCTTAGTGCGAGGTTGTTCTTTGAACTTAGCGAGGTCCTTTCGAGCTTAGTGAAAAGAACTTCCTTAAATCTGCTCATCTATCGAGTTGAGTGGATGATTCATTATAAAAGGTACGTTCTTTGAGCTAGCGAAACTACTTGCCTAGCGAAAAGAACTTCCTTATAAATGTAACTGAAAACAGAGAAGCCAACGCAGCTTCTCCGAGAATCTAAGTTAAGGAGGATAATGGTATGTCACGTATAGGAAGACTGCCTGTAGCAATTCCTGCAGGAGTAACTGTAGAAGTTGCTGAGAACAATGTAGTGACTGTAAAAGGTTCTAAGGGAACTCTTACAAAAGAGCTTCCAGTAGAAATGGAAATCAAAGTTGAAGGCGAAGAAGTAATCGTTACAAGACCGAGCGACTTAAAGAAAATGAAATCTCTTCATGGTCTGACAAGAACACTGATCAACAACATGGTTGTAGGTGTAACAGAGGGATACGAGAAAGTTCTTGAGGTTAACGGCGTAGGTTACAGAGCTGCTAAATCAGGAAATAAACTGACACTGAACCTTGGTTATTCCCATCCAGTTGAGATGATCGATCCAGAAGGAATCGAGACTGTACTTGAGGGACAGAACAAGATCACTGTTAAAGGTATCGATAAAGAAAAAGTTGGACAGTTTGCGGCTGAGATCAGAGATAAGAGAAGACCGGAGCCATATAAGGGCAAGGGAATCAAATATGCTGATGAAGTAATCAGACGTAAAGTCGGTAAGACTGGTAAGAAATAAATAAGGAGAGTGTGAAAATGGTTAGTAAGAAATCTAGAAGCGAAGTTCGTAGAAAAAAACACATGAAATTACGCAACCGTTTCAGCGGAACAGCGCAGAGACCGCGTTTAGCTGTATTCAGAAGTAATAATCATATGTATGCACAGATCATCGACGATACTGTTGGAAATACTCTTGTTTCCGCTTCCACTCTTCAGAAAGAAGTGAAAGCAGAGCTCGAGAAGACTAACGACGTTGAAGCAGCAGCATACCTTGGAAAAGTAATTGCCGAGAGAGCAAAAGCTAAAGGTATTGATGAAGTTGTATTTGATAGAGGCGGATTCATTTACCAGGGTAAAATCAAGGCATTAGCAGACGCAGCAAGAGAAGCTGGTCTGAATTTCTAAGGAAGGGAGAACACAGATGAGACAGGAACGTATTGATGCTAGTCAGATGGAATTAGTAGAAAAAGTGGTATCAATCAAGCGTGTAACCAAAGTTGTTAAAGGTGGTCGTAACTTCCGTTTCACAGCTTTAGTAGTTGTTGGTGATGGAAATGGCCATGTTGGTGCAGGTTTAGGAAAAGCTACTGAAATTCCGGAAGCTATTCGTAAAGGTAAAGAGGACGCTATGAAGAAAATGATCAGCGTATCTCTTGATGAAAACTCAAGTGTAACACACGATGTGATTGGTAAATTCGGAAGCGCTTCCGTACTTCTTAAGAAGGCTCCGGAAGGTACTGGTGTTATCGCCGGAGGACCGGCGCGTGCCGTAATTGAGGCGGCTGGAGTTAAGAACATCCGTACAAAATCTTTAGGATCCAACAACAAACAGAATGTTGTACTTGCTACAATCGAAGGACTTAAAGCAGTTAAGACTCCGGAAGATGTTGCAAGACTTCGTGGCAAATCAATTGAGGAGATCTTAGGCTAATCAACCGAGAAGCCCGATCAAGCGCATAGGAGGTAAGATTGAAATGGCAAATTTAAAAGTTACATTAGTAAAGTCTACAATCGGCGCCGTACCAAAGCATAGAAAAACAGTTGAGGCTCTTGGACTTAAGAAACTCAACAAAACAGTTGTATTGCCAGATAATGCAGCTACCAGAGGTATGGTACAGCAGGTTAGACATTTAGTTAAAGTTGAAGAAGAGGCTTAATTAAGATAAGGAGGTAATGTCATGGACTTATCAAACTTAAGACCGGCAGACGGTTCAAAACAGAGTGATAATTTCAGAAGAGGCCGTGGTCATGGTTCAGGAAACGGTAAGACAGCCGGAAAGGGCCACAAAGGACAGAAGGCTCGTTCAGGAGCTACAAGACCTGGTTTCGAAGGCGGTCAGATGCCTTTATACAGAAGAATTCCTAAGAGAGGTTTCACATGCAGAAACTCTAAGACAATCGTAGGAATCAACCTTAGCGCACTTGAAGTATTCGAGGATGGCGCTACAGTATCCGTTGAGACATTGATCGAAAGCGGTATTGTTAAGAATCCAAAAGACGGAGTAAAAATTCTTGGAAATGGAGAGTTAACTAAGAAGCTTACAGTTCAGGCTAATGCATTCAGTGCAAAAGCAGCTGAGAAGATTGAAGCTCTTGGTGGAAAAGCAGAGGTGATCTAATGCTTAAGTCCTTGCGTAAAGCATTAAGTATTGAGGATATCAGAAAGAGACTTCTCTATACATTGGCAATGCTTATCGTTGTTAGGTTAGGATCACAGTTGCCCACTCCGGGAGTAGATCCGACATTTATTCAGAATTTTTTTGCACAGCAGACCGGTGACGCATTTAACTTTTTTGAGGCGTTCACCGGCGGCTCATTTACAAGAATGTCAGTATTTGCCCTGAGTATCACTCCATATATCACATCATCTATTATCATGCAGCTTCTGACAATAGCGATTCCAAAGCTTGAAGAGATGCAGAAAGATGGTGAAGATGGAAGAAAGAAAATCGCAGCGATTACAAGATATGTGACAGTTGGTCTTGCACTGGTTGAATCTATCGCAATGGCTGTAGGATTTGGACGTCAGGGACTTCTGGAAGAATATAATTTCGTAAATTGTGCAATCGTTGTATGTACGCTTACAGCTGGTAGTGCATTTCTTATGTGGATCGGTGAGCGTATTACTGAAAAGGGAGTTGGAAACGGTATTTCTATCGTACTTCTGATCAACATTGTTTCCCGTGTTCCGGATGATTTCGTGACACTGTATACACAGTTCATGAAAGGCAAAACAATTGCAAAGGCAGGACTTGCCGGTGTTATTATCCTTGCAGTTCTTCTGGTTGTAGTTGTGTTTGTTATCATTCTTCAGGATGGTGAAAGAAGAATTGCAGTTCAGTATTCCAAAAAAGTACAGGGAAGAAAAATGTATGGCGGTCAGTCAACACATATTCCGTTGAAGGTGAATACAGCCGGAGTAATCCCGGTTATCTTCTCTTCTTCACTGATGCAGACACCAATCGTGATTGCACAGTTCCTTGGAAAAGGAAATGGAACTGGAATTGGAAGTAAGATCCTTGCAGGTTTAAACTCCAATAACTGGTGTGATCCAGAGAATCCGATTTATTCAGTCGGACTTGTGGTTTACATTTTACTTACAATATTCTTTGCATATTTCTATACATCGATTACTTTCAATCCGATGGAGATTGCAAATAATATGAAAAAGAGCGGTGGATTTATCCCTGGAATTCGTCCGGGCAAACCAACAGTTGACTACCTTACAAAGATTTTGAATTATATCATCTTTGTTGGCGCGTGTGGTTTGATCATCGTACAGGTGATTCCATATTTCTTCAATGGTGTTTTCGGTGCAAACGTTTCCTTTGGTGGAACATCACTTATCATTATTGTAGGTGTTGTACTTGAGACAATTAAGAAGATTGAATCACAGATGCTTGTAAGAAATTACACAGGATTTTTAAATAATAAGAGATAACAGTGATTGATATTGTTTTCTATTAAATGTCTTTTAGCTCGCTTTGTTCTGTCCTCAATTGCAGGACGAACAGAGCGGGTTAAACTTGTATAAGGAGGATAAAGATATGAAACTCATCATGTTAGGAGCCCCAGGAGCAGGAAAAGGAACACAGGCAAAGAAGATTGCTGAGAAGTATTCTATTCCGCATATTTCTACTGGAGATATCTTTAGAGCAAACATCAAGAACGGAACAGAACTTGGTAAGAAAGCAAAAACTTTCATGGATCAGGGTCTTCTGGTTCCGGATGAATTGGTTGTTGATCTCGTTGTAGACAGAGTAAACCAGGAAGATTGTAAGAATGGATATGTACTTGATGGATTCCCGCGTACAATTCCACAGGCAGAGGCACTTGATCGTGCACTTGCTGAGATGGGACAGAAGATTGATTATGCGATCGATGTTGAAGTTCCAGATGAGAATATTGTAAACCGTATGTCTGGAAGAAGAGCTTGTGTTGATTGTGGTGCTACTTATCATATCGTATATGCTCCGACTGCAAAAGAAGGCATCTGCGACAAGTGTGGCGGAGAGCTTATCTTGAGAGACGATGATAAACCAGAGACAGTACTTAAGAGACTTGGTGTTTATCATGAGCAGACACAGCCGCTGATCGATTATTATACAGAAGCAGGAGTACTCAGAGAAGTTGATGGAACAATCGATATCAACGATGTATTTGCTGCAATCGTTCAGATCCTTGGAGAGTAAGTTTTGTTGATTTCATTCAGGAGGATTAAAAATGTCAAAAACTGACGTGATTGAAATTGAAGGAGTTGTAGTTGAGAAACTTCCTAACGCAATGTTCAAAGTAGAACTTGAGAATGGCCATATTGTGCTGGCACATATCAGCGGTAAGCTGCGTATGAACTTCATCAAGATTCTGCCGGGAGATAAGGTTACACTTGAGATGTCACCTTATGACCTGAGCAAAGGAAGAATTGTCTGGAGAGACAAGTAAGAATTCTACAAATCAAAAGACAGGAATGCTGTTGTTTACAACGTTCCGTATCTGAAAAGATAAAAAGATATTATTTTCTGAAAAGTATATTTAGAAAATAATATCTTTTTTAATTTAGGTCTTGACTTTACCATATGTTTTGTGGTAAAGTATGAAATGGTCATTTTTGGAGAGGTGTGTCCAAAAATACCGGAATATATAGGCAGAGCAAAGTAGGGAAGGAGGATTTGACATGAAGGTTAGATCATCAGTTAAACCAATTTGTGAAAAATGCAAAATTATTAGAAGAAAAGGTAGTATCAGAGTAATCTGTGAGAACCCGAAGCACAAACAGCGTCAGGGATAGGCATTGAACACTTAATGAATGCAAGCGTAAGCGCTGCATGAATTTAGTGAGAAAGCCCATCTGGAGACTTAGCGAGGTCTTTTCGAGCTTAGTCGAGAGATGCATCAGAATGTGCAAGAAAAGCGGCTGACAGCATGACACGCCAGGAGGTGTGTGGAGCTGTTTAATATACAGTAAGGATACATCGCATCTGTCCGCAGGTACCGACAGAGCGTGTAGTCTGGGCATCTGACAGACGTTTGTCATCTTTATATGAAAGAGGGAAGATGCTATTGTATATTGCTTATAATACCCGGCATTTGCATTGGCGGATGAGAGTATGATCCGTGCCGGGAAAGGGTATGTAGTTTCCGTACATACCTGGGCTGGGATATCGGAAGGGTACATTCCGGTAGGATGCAGCAGTAGATGAGTTACACCAAACTTCATTTATAAAATAGAAGATACTCATTTCGCATTCGCAGCCTCAATTAGGGACAATGAACAAGAAAACCAGAAAAGAAAATGGAGGAAAGACACATGGCTCGTATTGCAGGTGTAGACTTACCAAGAGACAAACGTGTAGAAATCGGTCTTACTTATATCTACGGAATCGGTAGAACAAGTGCAGAACGTATCTTAAAGGATGCAGGAGTTAATCCTGACACTCGTGTAAGAGATCTTACAAGTGAAGAAGTAAAGAAAATCAGCGCAGTGATCGATGAGACTCAGGTTGTAGAAGGTGATCTTAGAAGAGAGATCCAGCTTAACATCAAGAGACTGAAAGAGATCGGATGCTACCGTGGAATCCGTCATAGAAAAGGACTTCCGGTACGTGGACAGAAGACTAAGACGAATGCAAGAACATGCAAAGGTCCTAAGAGAACTGTAGCAAATAAGAAGAAATAATATCGTATAAAATAAAGAAAGTAGGTTAGTTTAAATGGCTAAGAGAGTTGCGAAAAAAGTAACAAAAAAACGTGTCAAGAAAAACGTTGAACGCGGACAGGCACATATTCAGTCATCATTCAACAATACAATTGTTACACTGACTGACGCTCAGGGAAATGCTCTTTCATGGGCAAGTGCAGGCGGTCTGGGATTTAGAGGTTCAAGAAAATCTACTCCATATGCAGCACAGATGGCAGCTGAGACAGCAGCTAAAGCAGCATTAGTACATGGTCTTAAGACAGTAGATGTATTCGTAAAAGGACCGGGATCAGGAAGAGAAGCAGCAATCCGTGCACTTCAGGCATGCGGAATTGATGTAGTAAGCATCAAGGACGTAACACCGGTACCGCACAACGGATGTCGTCCACCGAAACGCAGAAGAGTGTAATTATACTCTGCTGTATAAGAAAAGCAGTTATTTAATAGTAAATGTTGACGCAGCGGCATGAGTACCGCTGGCATGTATAATATTAGGAGGATAGAAATGGCAGTAAATAGAGTTCCTGTTCTTAAAAGATGCCGTTCATTAGGAATGGATCCGATTTACCTCGGAATCAATAAGAAATCTAACAGACAGTTAAAAAGAGCAAACAGAAAGATGAGCGAGTATGGTCTTCAGCTTCGTGAGAAACAGAAAGCAAAATTCATCTACGGTGTTCTTGAAAAACCTTTCAGAAACTACTATGCAAAGGCAAAACAGCAGGAAGGAATGACAGGTGAAAACCTTATGATCATCCTTGAGTCAAGACTTGACAACGTTGTTTTCCGTCTTGGACTTGCCAGAACAAGAAAAGAAGCTAGACAGATCGTTGATCACAAGCACGTTCTTGTAAACGGCAAACAGGTTAACATCCCATCTTACCTTATAAAGGCTGGAGATGTTATTGAAATCAAAGAGAACAAAAAAGGTTCACAGAGATACAAAGAGATTCTTGAAGCTACAGCTGGAAACATGGTACCAGAGTGGCTTGAGGCAGACGCTGAGAATCTTAGAGGTACAGTAAAAGAGCTTCCTAATAGAGAAGCAATCGATGTACCGGTTGACGAGATGCTTATCGTCGAGCTGTATTCTAAATAATAATTTCGATTTAAAAGGATTGCGCAGGCTTTTATGCAGGGCAATCCTAACTAATCTGAATAAGTTGATTAGATACAGTTTTGTACCCCCTCAACATATATTAAGCCCATAAGGAGGGTCTGTGTAGTGTTTGATTTTAATAAACCGAATATTGAAATTACAGATGTTTCAGATGACAAGAAATACGGAAGATTTGTCGTAGAACCGCTGGAGAGAGGATACGGAACTACGCTTGGTAACGCGCTGAGAAGAATTATGCTTTCTTCCCTGCCGGGAGCAGCAGTTAGTTCTGTGAAAATCGACGGTGTACTGCACGAGTTCAGTTCCATCCCGGGTGTTAAAGAAGATGTGACAGAGATCATCATGAACCTGAAATCTCTGGCTATCAAGAACACATCTGAGTCTGATGAAGTGAAGACAGCTTATATCGAGTTCGAAGGAGAAGGTGTTGTAACAGGTGCTGATATCCAGTGTGACTCTGATATCGAGATTGTAAACCCGGAGCAGGTAATTGCTACATTAAGCGGTGGCAAAGACAGCAAGCTTTACATGGAACTTACAATCACAAAAGGAAGAGGATATGTAAGCTCAGATAAGAATAAAACAGAAGATATGCCAATCGGTGTTCTTCCAATCGATTCTATCTATACACCGATCGATCGTGTTAACCTGACAGTTCAGGATACACGTGTAGGTCAGGTTACAGATTATGACAAACTGACACTTGATGTCTGGACAAAAGGTACAATGGCTCCTGATGAGGCTGTCAGCCTTGCAGCAAAAGTGTTAAGTGAGCATCTGAAACTCTTCATCGACCTGTCAGAGGTAGCTCAGCAGGCAGAAGTTATGATTGAGAAAGAGGATGACGAGAAAGAAAAAGTTCTTGAGATGAGCATTGATGAACTTGAGCTTTCTGTTCGTTCTTACAATTGTCTGAAGAGAGCCGGAATCAACACAGTTGAAGAGCTCACAAACAAGACTCCGGAAGACATGATGAAGGTTCGTAACCTTGGTCGCAAGTCTCTCGAAGAAGTTCTTGCAAAACTGAAAGAACTCAATCTGGAACTGAACCACGGAGAAGAATAATATTCTATATCCGTACTTTGATAAATTATCAGGACACTTATGTCCTGCACAGGCTGCATTCACAAGTTTGTGAACAGTAGCCCGCTGAAGATTAAATATCCTGGCGGTAAGCCCGAAGAGCACGACAGGAGCATTTGATTAGTAAGCCCGAAGATGCATAACCAAATGTTAATTAATGGAGGAAATTTAAAATGGCAAAGTATAGAAAACTTGGCAGAACAGCAAGCCAGAGAAAAGCTTTACTTAGAAACCAGGTAACAGCTCTTCTTAACAATGGAAAGATCGTTACAACAGAAGCTAAGGCAAAAGAGATTCGTAAGCAGGCAGAAAGCCTGATCGCTCTTGCTGTAAAAGAGAAAGATAACTTCGAAGAAGTTACAGTAATGGCTAAAGTAGCACGTAAAGATGCTGATGGCAAACGTGTGAAAGAAGTTGTTGACGGTAAGAAAGTTACTGTTTATGACGAAGTTGAGAAGACAATCAAAAAAGATAAGCCAAGCAGACTGCACGCTAGACGTCAGATGCTGAAGGTTCTCTTCCCGGTTAAAGAAGGCGAGAAGAGAAACATGAAAGATGTTGACATGGTTGCAAAACTCTTTGATGAGATCGCACCAAAATACGCAGATCGTAACGGTGGTTACACAAGAATCGTAAAGATTGGTCAGCGTAAAGGTGACGCAGCTATGGAAGTTCTGATCGAGCTTGTTTAATTTGATAATATAGCTGATTTTTGACTCCTATGTGAGATGTATGTCTTACATAGGAGTTTTTTTATGTATTAGGAAAGTTGAAACATCCTATTTTTTGTGATAAATTATAAAAAAAGAAGAAAATATCAAAAAAAATCAGCTAATTTTAAAGGCTCTGAAAGAGGATGAAATAGAAAATATGAGAAATAACAGATTGTTGAATCATAAGTTAAATAAATATATTATACCAGGTATTATGATGTCTTTAGCTCTTCAGTTGGGGAACATTGTGGATACGATCTTCGTGAGTAATCTGATCAGTGTGGATGCAATGTCTGCAGTTACAATGAGTCTTCCGGTTGAAACAGTTGTTCAGCTTACAGGTTATTGTCTCGGAATAGGGGGCTCCATAGCGGTTGGGAATATGCTTGGCAGGCGGGACAAAGAAAGTGCTTCAAAGTTGTTTTCAGCTACCTTTTTGGTGACACTTGTGGTTGGCATGATCTTTTCACTCTGTGCATTTCCAACAGCGGAGCCAATTGCGAGAATTCTTGTGCCCGGTGGCAGTATTTTGACAGACTATACAAGAGATTATATTCGTATCAGTATGCTTGGTGCACCGGTAATCGGAATTGGATTGATGATGGTAAACTACCTTGGCGTAGAAAATCACCCGGAGCTGGCATCAATATATCTCGTTCTTGCCAATGTAATAAATCTTGTGCTCGATTACATATTCCTCAGATTCACTCCACTTGGAATTACAGGTGCTTCATTATCAACCGTACTTGGTTTTCTCTTTGCAATGTTTGTTTTTCTGTTTTATGTCCGATCTGATAAAAGAAATCTCCATTTTGTGAGGCTTAAAGTGAAAGATTTTGTGATCATCAAAGAGGCAATAGTTACAGGAATTCCAATGCTTGTTTTTATGGCAACAAGCTTTGTGAAGGCACTTGGCCTGAATACGATCATTATGAATCAGATTGGTGAGGAAGGAATGGCTGTCTTTACTGTTTGCGATAATGTACTGTTAATTGTTGAAATGCTTACAGGAGGAATCATAGGTGTTATTCCGAATGTTGCAGGAATTCTTTTTGGTGAAAAAGATTACGTCGGAATTCATGTTCTCTGTAAAAAAATGCTGAAATACAGTTATTTGGTATTAGCTATGGTATTTATTTTTGTAATGACATTTACAGAGCAGATCACAATCCTGTTTGGAAGTGATGGTGGGGAGCTTGGTACTCAGATGGTTCATGCATTGCGTATCTTTATTTTCTGTGTGGTACCGTATCTTTGGAATAAATTTATAGTAAGCTATTACGAATCAATAGAAGAGACAACGATTGCAAGCTTTGTTACATTTCTTGAAAATGCAGTAGCACTGTTACCGGCAACATTTACAGGAATTTATATCTGGAAAAAGGTCGATGGGATTGGCATCAATGGAATTGCAGCAGGATTTATTGCTACGGAGATTATAACCGTGGCAGCAACCTGGATTTTCAGAAAGATAAAGCATAAAAATTCAACGTTCTATATTGTTCCGGATAAAAATCCTGGAATTAATCTGGATTTTTCAATCAGAAGCTCTATGGATGAAACACAAAATGTACATCGTAAGATCATTGAATTTTGTAGGGAAAGAGGAGTGTCTGCCAATAAGGCGAATCTTGCTGCAGTATGTGCCGAAGAGATGACTGTTAATATCATTAAGTATGGTGGAAAAACGTCGAACTGGATTGATATCAACCTTTGTTTGGAAGAAGACCTCTGCAGACTGAGAATAAGAGATAATGGAATCATCTTCAACCCACTGGAGTATAAGCATGACAGTGAGGAATTTGATATCCATGGAATAGAACTTGTAAAAAAAATTTCAAAATCAATGGACTATATTCGTGCGATCGATATGAATAATACCATAATATCTTTTTAGGAGGTGCAGATGAATGAAAACCATTAATGAAAAAAACAATTTTGCTTTTGAGTTTAAGCCAGTGACAAAACTGTTTGAAGAACAGGTACAGCTTCATCCTGATCAGTGTGCTGTGATTTCAGGAGGAGAAGAACTGACTTATGTTCAACTCAATAAAAGGGCAAACAGAATTGCCAATGCTCTTATTGAAATGGGGGTTGTTCGGGAAAATATCGTAGGAGTAGTGCTTGATCGCTGCTGTGATTTTTATGCGGTACGGCAGGGAATTCTGAAGTCAGGCGGTGCATTTGTTGTTGCAGCACCGGATTATCCGGAAGACAGGATACAGTATATCTTTGAAGATGCAGAAGCACATTTTATCATAACAACAAAGCAGATTGCCAGAGAACATGATGATCTGTTTTCAAAGCTTTCAAGCAAGATTTTATTACTTGAGGAACTGCTTGAGCATGAAAATGCAGAAAACCCAAATGTAGAGATCAAAGAACATGACCTTTGTTACTGTATCTACACCTCGGGTTCGACTGGAAAGCCAAAAGGAGTTATGATAGAGCATATTAATCTTGCCAATTTTGTAAATCCGAATCCTAAAAATACGGAAACATATGGATATGTAAGCAGAGGAAGTGTCTCACTCTCCATGGCGGCAATGACATTTGATGTGTCGATTTTGGAAGAATACATTCCGCTTACAAACGGACTTACTGCTGTGATAGCAAAGGATGAGGAGATCCAGAATCCGATCATGCTTGGCGATCTGATCCTGAAGAATAAAGTCGATATTATGACAACAACTCCAACATATTTGTCCAATATGATTGATTTACCACAACTCCAGGAAGCTATGGCTGGGATAAAAGTGTTTGATGTTGGTGCAGAAGCCTTCCCACCGGCACTTTATGACAAAATCCGTTCTGTAAATCCTGATGCATATATTATGAATGGCTATGGACCTACTGAGACAACGATCAGTTGTACAATGAAAATAATGACTGACAACAAAAAGATTACGATTGGTGCTCCAAATGGTAATGTTAAAGTTTTTGTTGTGAATCAAGAGAATGAGATTCTTCCGGATGGAGAGACAGGAGAGCTTGTGATCGCAGGTCTTGGAGTAGGCAGAGGTTATATCAATCTGCCGGAGAAGACAGCAGCGGTTTTTATTGATCTGAATGGAGAAAGAGCCTATAAAACAGGGGATCTTGCAAGAATCAATACAGACGATGAAATTGAATTCTTTGGAAGAATAGATAATCAGATCAAGCTGCGTGGCCTTAGAATTGAACTTGGCGAGATTGAAGAAGTCATAAACAGTCTGGCTGGAATTACAACAAATATTACGATACCTGTTGATAATAAGTATCTCTGCTGTTATTTTACAGCAGACCGGCAGATCGATCCGGAAGAGATTTCAGCGTATGCTTCAGAATCTCTGGCACATTATATGGTTCCGGAAGTTTTTATCCAGCTGGATAAAATGCCGGTTACAGCAAACGGTAAAATAGATAAGAAAGCATTGCCAAAACCTGTTTCACAGCCGGAGAACCTGAAAGCTCCTGAAACACCGATGCAGAAAAAAATATTTGAGATTGTTGCGAAGGTTGTGGAAAATGATTTCTTTGGAATTGATACAAGCTTTTATAAAGCAGGGCTTTCGTCTATAAGTGCAATGAAGCTCTGCATTCTGATTTCAGATGAATTTGGAGTTACTGTAAAGACAAGCGATATACATGAATACAATACGGTTGAAAAGCTGGAAAAGTATGTGATGTTTGCACCAAAGATCAGAACTTATGAGAAAAGAGCGATTTATCCGCTTACAGGTTCTCAAAAGGGAATTTTTGCAGAATGCAGTAAAAATCCTGAGAGCACAGTATATAATATACCATTTCTTTTTGAGCTGGATTCAAAAGTGGATATACAGAAACTGTCAGATGCAATAACGGCAATGGTAACTGCACATTCCTATCTGCTTACCAAAGTATATCTTAATGATAAGGGCGAAATGGTACAGCAGCCTTGCGATGATACCTTTGTATTTGTACCTGAAGTGATAAAAACAACAAATGAACAGTTTGAGTGTTTGAAAAAAGAACTTGTACACCCATTCCAGCTTGAAAAAGGACAACTGTTCCGGGCAGAGATTTATCTCACAGAAGATAGAAAATACCTCTTTACTGATTTTCATCATATTATTGCTGACGGAAATTCCTATGATATTATTTTTGAGGATATTAACAGAGCTTATCAGGGTGAAAAACTGGAGAAAGAGTCTTATACCGGGTTTGATGCGGCAATCGACGAAGAACAGCAGATGAAAGAAGGCAAATACAAAAAGGCCGAGAAATATTATGACAGTATTTTCGAGGGCATTGAGACAGAATCGCTCCCATTCCCGGATCAGTCAGGAAAAATTCCTGAGAAGGGTTATCAGGAGAGGCCTTTAAGCATTAGAGAAGACAAGATCCTTTCTTATTGTGAAAAAATGGGAGTGACACCAAACATTCTGTTTACAGGTCTGTTTGGAATTCTTATGACAAAATATTCCAATTCGGAAGATAGTCTTTTTGCTACGATTTATAATGGAAGAAATGATTCCAGACTCGAGAATACAGTTTGTATGCTTGTAAAAACACTTCCTGTTTACTGTTCCTTTGAGCCTGAGTCTACAGTGCAGGCATATATGACAGGGCTTTCAGAGCAGATCATGTCGTCCATGGCAAATGATATTTTTCCATTTTCTGATATCTGTGCAAAATACGGTTTCAATTCGGATCTTGTTTTCGCATATCAGGCAGAACTTAGTGATGATTATCCGATTGGAAATACAATCGCAAAGGGCGAAGATCTTTCTTTGGATATGGCAAAAATGCCTCTGCTGATCCAGGTGAGAGAGTACAACAGTGAATATGTACTTACAGCAGAATATCGTAGTGATATGTATAGTGAGGATTTTGTCGGTGGAATTCTTGAAGCTTATGAAACAGCTATGGATTCCATGCTGAAAACAAAGTATATTTCAGAGATTTCCATTCTCTCAGAGAATGCTGAAAATAAAATTGCTGAGTTTAATCATACAGAATGCGGATATGACAGAAACAGCACGATTTCTGACCGGTTCGATGAAATAGTACAGGCAACACCAGATCATACGGCAGTTGTATTTCAGAATAAGAAATATACATATAAAGAACTGGATGAAATAAGTGACCGGCTTGGAAAATATATTGTATCTATAGGAATTGGAAAGGAAGATGTTGTATCCATTCTGATTCCACGCTGCGAATATATGGCAATCGCACCGATGGGGGTAATCAAAGCAGGTGCGGCATACCAGCCATTAGATCCGACTTACCCGAAAGACCGCCTGATGTACATGCTGGAAGATTCTTCAGCGAAACTTTTGATCGCAGACCGGGAACTGCTGCCATTGCTCGATGGATACCAGGGACCTGTTTTATTTACAGATGAGATCATGCAGCTTGAAAATACAGACGCAGAGTTAAGAAAACCAGGTTACAAGGATCTGTTCATTCTGTTATATACATCAGGTTCAACAGGCGTGCCAAAGGGATGTATGCTTGAATATGGAAATATTACGGCATTCTGTCATTGGTATAAGCGTTATTATGGTATTGATTCGGATTCTAAAGTAGCTGCTTATGCATCCTTTGGATTTGATGCGTCTATGATGGACATTTATGGTGCGATTACGAATGGAGCAGAGTTACATATTATTCCGGAAGATATCCGTCTTGATTTTATTGCACTTCAGCATTACTTTGAAGAAAATGGCATAACACATTCTTTCATGACAACACAAGTGGGAAGACAGTTTGCCCTTGAAATGGATTGTGAGAGTCTGAAATATCTTTCCGTGGGAGGAGAGAAGCTTGTTCCATGTGATCCACCAAAGGGATATAAGCTGATCAACGGTTATGGACCTACAGAAGCAACTATTTTCACAACAGTATTTGAAGTTGATAAGTATTATCCGAATATTCCAATCGGAAAAGCACTTGATAATGTCAGACTTTACATTGTAGACAAGTCTGGCCATATGCTTCCATATGGCGCATGCGGTGAATTGATGATCGCAGGCTGGCAGGTTTCAAGAGGATATCTCAACAAACCTGAAAAAACCGCTGAGGTTTACACAGAAAATATTTATGATAATACCGAAGGGTATGAAATCTTATATCATTCAGGAGATATCGCAAGATATCTTCCGGACGGAAATATCCAGATTATCGGCAGAAAGGATTCACAGGTTAAGATCAGAGGTTTTCGAATTGAGCTTTCGGAAGTAGAGGAAGTCATAAGAAGATATAAAGGAATCAAAGATGCAACGGTAGTTGCTTTTGATGAACCGACCGGTGGAAAATATATTGCTGCATATGTTGTAGCTGACAGTGAGATTAATATTGAATCGTTAAATGATTTCATTAAGGAGACAAAACCGGCTTATATGGTTCCGGCTGTGACCATGCAGATTGATAAGATTCCATTGAACCAGAATCAGAAGGTGAATAAAAAAGAACTTCCGGTACCGGAGAGAAAAGCCGCAGAAATCATAAAACCGCAAAATGAGATCCAGCAGAAATTATTTGATTGTATCGCAGAAGTACTTGGCTATACAGAATTTGGAATTACAACAGATATTTATGATGCAGGACTGACTTCTATCAGCGCGATCAAACTTAATATTCTTATTTCAAAAGCATTTGATATTGTCATTAAAACGTCAGACATCAAGAATAACCCTACAATTCAGATGCTGGAGAGCTTTGTAGGAACAGCCGGAAAAGAAACGACGAGAGAGGTACAGGAGAATTATCCTCTTACCAATACCCAGGAGGGAATCTTTATCGAATGTACTGCGAATATGGGATCAACCATTTACAATATCCCATATCTTCTGAAGCTTGATAAAAAGGTGGATCTGGACAGACTCGCAGCAGCTGTTGACAGTATGATTGAGGCGCATCCTTACTTAAAAACAAGACTTTTTATGGATGAGAATGGGGATGTTCTTCAGAAACGCGACGATCATATAGTCTGCAAGACACAGATCATAAATGGAATGAACAGAGAAACTCTGGTCCGTCCATATATGTTGTTTAATGAACAGCTCTTCCGGTTTGAAATTTACAGAACCTGTGATGGAAATTATCTGTTCCTTGACATTCATCACATCATTGCAGACGGAACATCTCTTGCAATCATAATAAATGATATTAACAGAGCTTACGCAGGAGAAGTACTCGAAACAGAAAAATATACTTCCTATGATCTTGCACTCGATAACAGAGATGCGTTGAAGGGCAATACATACAAAGAGGCAGAGAAGTACTATAAATCTGTATTTGATCTAACAAATGGCAGCATTGGGTTCTATCCGGATAAGAGTGGGACAGTTCCGACAGCAGAGCTTTACCGCAGAGAAATCACGGAGATTTCCGTACAGGAGGTGAAAGAATTCTGTAAGGAATATGGAATCACAGAGAATGTATTTTTCATTTCAGCGTTTGGTATTGCACTTGGAAAATATAACTTCAGGAAGGATGCTGTTTTCACTACGATCTATCATGGAAGAAATGACTCCAGACTTTCAGAAACAATTGGTATGTTGGTAAAGACACTTCCGGTATACTGCGATTTCTCAGGAAGCATCAAAGAGTGCCTGACAAACGTTCAGGGACAGTTGATCGACTCTATGAATCATGACATTTATCCGTTCTCACAGATAAGCCATGAATTTAACATAAAGGCAGATGCCATGGTGATCTATCAGGGAGATAACTTTGCTTTTGATACGATCGGCGGTGAATATGCACAGGAGGAGCCAATCCGTCTTAATATGGCAAAAGCACCTGTTTCTGTCAGTATTTCGATTGAAAGAAGCAAATTTGTATTTGAGATCGAATACAGAGGTGATATGTACTATGAAGATAGTATAAAATATCTTGCAGATAATCTTACACTTGCAGCAGATGGTATTTTACGGGAATACGATCCGTCAGAGATCAGACTTCTTTTTGAAGAAGAGACAGAGATGGAAGATGATCCTGAACATGCAGGAAAAACATTTGTAGATCTGTTCAGGGAAACAGTCGCTAAATATCCGGACAGAGCAGCGGTAAGAGATGGACAGGCAGAGCTCACTTACAGAGAACTGGACAAAATGTCAGATTACGTTGCACAAAAGCTTACTGAAAATGGATTTGGCAGAGAAAAAGTTGCTGGTATTTTGTGTGGAAGGACAAAGGAATATGCAATCGCATACATTGGTATAATGAAGGCAGGAGGAGCGTATGTCCCTCTGGATCCGGAATATCCGCAGAGCAGAATTGAATATATGCTGAAAGATTCGGAAGCTGAAAACCTGCTTGTGATGAATCAGTATCTTGATCTCGTAGACTTTTATGATAAAAATATCATTTCTCTTGATGAGGTGGAGAAGGAAGCACAAGAGTTTCAGCTTTCGGTAGAGCTTATACCTCCAAAACAGGAAAATCTTGCGTATATGATCTATACATCAGGATCAACCGGAAAGCCGAAAGGGGTTATGATCGAACACAGGAATTTGCTGAATCTGATCGAATATATCAGATTAACAAGAAATACGACTCCGGAGGATGTTGTTGCAGAATTTGCAAGTTTTTGCTTTGATGCATCCGTACTGGATCTTTTCGCTCCACTTACTGCAGGAGCTGTGCTTTATATATTACCGGAAAGTATCCGAAAAGATGCAGTTGCTGTTGGAAAATTCATAAAAGATGAAAAAATTACGACAGCAACGTTCCCGACACAGATGGGTGAGCTGGTTACAGAGCTGCTTGATGACGCGCCAGATCTTAAATTTGTTACTCTCGGCGGCGAGAAATTCAAGCATTACAGAGAACGGACCTATCAGATGATCAACGGATATGGACCGACCGAAGATACAGTATCTTCGACAGAGTTCAAGGTTGACAGACAGTATGATAACATACCAATAGGAAAATCCCAGCGAAATGTCCGCAGCTATATTGTAGATAAAGATTTGAACAGACTTCCGGTCGGGGCATCCGGTGAACTTTGCCATGCCGGACGACAGATCGCAAGAGGATATCACAATCTTCCGGAAAAGACGGCAGATGTTTTTGTCACGAATCCATTTTCTGTATGTGAAGATGACAGCCGGCTTTACAGAACCGGTGATATGGTTCGGATGAAAGGTGACGGAAATATAGAGTATATCGGAAGAATCGATTCCCAGGTGAAGATCAGGGGATACCGGGTTGAGCTTGGTGAAATCGAAGGTGCAGTTTTGAAGCATGAGCAGGTGAAAAATACAGCTGTTACGGTAGTTGAAAAGGGTGGAAATAAGTACATAACAGCTTATTATACAGGAGAAAACATTCCGGAGGAGCAGCTGAAGAGCTTCTTAGAGCCACTCATTCCAGATTATATGATGCCAACATTTTTTGTTTATCTTGATGAAATGCCTGTGACTCCAGGTGGGAAAATTGATAAGAAAGCACTTCCGCTTCCGGAAGTAACGATAAAGAATACAGGTTATGTAGAGCCGGTTACTGCGGTTCAGACCTCACTTTGTGAGATCTTTGAAAAAGCACTCGGTGTCGAGAAAGTAGGAATAGAGGATAATTTCTTTGAAATTGGAGGCTCCTCGCTTACAGCATCAAAGGTTGCCATTCTGTGTCTTTCAAAGAATATTTCTATTGTATATTCAGATATTTTCAAATATCCTACAGTACGTGAGCTGGCAGCAGTGGTTGATGACAGCGTACTACCTGAGAATCCGCAGAGTAATAATGAATTTTCGAATTATAATTACAACCGGATCCAGAGTGTGATCAGTGGAAATGTGGAAGAAAATGTTGACAGAGTCACAAAGGAAAAACTCGGAGATATTATGCTTACAGGTGCGACAGGATTCCTTGGAATCCATGTCCTGAAAGCATATCTGGATAATTATGATGGAAAAGTATACTGCCTGGTACGAAAAGGTGCATACCAGTCAGCGCAGAAACGGATGATGCACATGCTGATGTATTACTTTGATAATCCATATCAGGAACTGTTCCAGGATCGTATCATCTGTGTGGATGGTGATATCACATCAAAAGAAGAAGTGGAAAGCTTTGCCAGCTATAAATTCCAGACGCTTATTAACTGTGCTGCCTGCGTAAAACATTTTGCAGCAGGGGATATCCTGGAAAAGATAAATGTGCAGGGAGTTTTGAATCTTATTGATTTTTGTAAGAATAATGGCCGCAGATTCATTCAGATTTCTACGGTGTCTGTTGCAGGTGAAGGATCAGATGGCGTTCCGCCGCTGTCCAGACGCTTCTGCGAAAATGACCTGTATATTGGACAAAATATCACAAATGAATATATCCGTACAAAGTTCCTTGCAGAAAGAGCTGTGCTGGAAGCGGTTTCAGGCGGACTTGACGGAAAAATCATCCGTGTAGGAAATCTGATGAGCAGAAATACAGATGGCGAGTTCCAGATTAATTTTATTACAAATGGATTTTTGCGCAGCCTGAGAGGTTATAAAGTAGTTGGTAAGTTCCCGATTGGAAGTATGCATGAGATCACAGAGTTTTCTCCGATTGATTCAACAGCACTTGCAGTCCTGAAGCTTGTACAGACGGACAGGAGATTTACAGTGTTCCATGCCTGCAACAGCCATCAGATCTATATGGCAGACCTGATCTATGCGATGCGGAATCATGGATTCAGAATTGATATTGTGAAGGATGAAGAATTCGAAGAGGCTGTTAGGGAGTTCGCAAAGAACAGCAAAGATTCAGACGCTGTTTCCGGACTTATTGCATATACCTCACATAATGAGAATGAGATCTATACATTGGAATACAGCAACAGATTTACAGCACAGATTCTATACAGACTGGATTATAAATGGCCAGTCACAGATGACAGATATCTGGAAAATGCAATAGCAGCACTTGACAGACTTGCATTTTTTGATTAACAACTCAGGAGGGTGCGAAGCAGATTCGCACCCTTGAACGAAAGGAGAACTGATTTATGGAAATTATAACTAAAACAGAAGAAAATAAAGTAACAATGGAAATCAGCGGATGGCTTGATACACAGACAGCACCGCAGCTTGAGGAGGCACTTTCGGAGCTGGACGACAGTGTTACAAGTCTTGTATTTGATTTTGCAAAGCTGGAGTACATTTCATCAGCCGGTCTGCGTCAGGTGGTTGCGGCATACAAAAAAATGTCAGACAAAGAAGGATTTAAAATCATAAATGTTTCAGATGAGATATTTGATGTTTTCAGACTTACCGGATTCGGCCAGAAACTGAATATTGAAAAATGAAAAAATCGTTATTAAATAAAATGATCATTTACAGTCTGTCGATCTTTCTAGGGGCAATTCTTTTGTCAGTAGTTATCTGTACGGTCGGGAATATCCGGCGTACATTAACACTCACAACGAATATCACAAAAAGTGTTACCCGGATCGCATCGCAGATCGCCGGTAAATATGATCTGAAACAGTTGTCCCAGGATCCAGATTCTGAGGAATACAGGGAATTTAAGGAGACGCTCCAGAGTATCTGTAATTATGACGGGGTAGAGTATGTATATGTCTATATTCCTGATATGGACAATAATAAGGTGAAGTATGTGATCGGAGTGGCGTCTGATGAGCGCAAGAAGAATGGAGAACTGGAGAAATTTCAGGCAGGGGCTGTCATGGAACATGATTTTTTGTCCGGTGAAATAAATGCCTGGCATGGAAAATCAGAGGGAATAAGTTCTGTCCGCAGCAATGAACAATATGGAAAACAGATGTGTACCTATGCTCTTATCACGGATCAAAATAAGAACCGGATCGCTCTTGTAGGTGCAGATTATTCGATTGATAAAATTTACGAAGAAATTATTTCCGATACGATAGTTAAAATGTTAAAAGTAATTATTGTTCTTTTGATTATTTTCACTGCAGCAGTTTTCTTTGTGAAGAAAAAAATATATGAACCGATCACATATTTATTTACCAATATGAAGGATTATGTTTCCAATAAAATAGATGACAACAGAAAATTCGAACCGTTAAAGCTTAATACAAATGATGAAATCCAGCAGCTGGCAGATTATTTTAATGAAATGGTCGTTGATATCGACAACTATGCAGAGAAAGTTAAAAATCTTGCCAGCCAGCAGGCAAAAGCAGATACAGAGCTTGAAGTTGCGCGACGGATCCAGTACGGAATTGTCGGTGCAAAAAAAGAATTGTGCTTTTCTGACTGCATTATGGTTTCAGCAAGAATGAAATCCGCAAGACAGGTAGGCGGAGATTTTTATGACAGCTTTCTGCTTGAGAACGGTAATGTGTGTGCCTTTATCGGTGATGTGTCAGATAAGGGGATTGCTGCGGCATTATTTATGGTTTTTGTAAAAACATTGATGCGTGAGAAACTTATGGATATCCCTGATCTGGCGCAGGCGGTGTGCGAGGTGAACAGGGAGCTCTGTAATTCTAATCCGGAAGGAATGTTTGTAACAGTTTTTGTTGTAGTCATTGAGCAAAATTCCGGTAAATTACAGTATGTAAATGCAGGGCATAATAAACCGGTTATCACCCATGGTAGTAAAACGGAATTTCTTGAATGCAGTCCATGTATGGCGCTGGGAGTATTTGATGATTCTGAATACGAACAACATGAAGAAGACTTTACTTCCGGTGATCTGATCTATCTTTATACAGATGGTGTGACAGACGCAATAAATTGTGAGAAAACATTTTTTGGAGAGGAAAATCTGTTAAATGTCTGCAAAGCCTCAGAACATACAGCAAATGCAGTGTGTGTAAGTGTCGGTGTTGCTCTGAAGAATTTTATGGGTGATAAAGCAGAACAGTTTGATGATATTACGATGCTGGCTATTGAACAAAGAGAAAAAGAGTTGAAACTGTCCTGTGAATTACCTGAACTTGAAAAAATAAAATCATGTATCTTTAAACTTCCGGTTGAGAATGGAAAAAAGAAGAGGATTTTCCTTGCATGTGAGGAAGTCTTTTCAAATATTACATATTATTCCGGAGCGGATCATGTGCAGTTTACCTGTAACAAGAGCACAGACAGAATAAAGATTACTTTTACAGACAATGGGGCGAAATTTAATCCTCTTGAAAGTAAAAGCAAAAAGGAATTTGAAGATTTTGATGAAGGCGGTATGGGAATCAGTCTTGTGAAAGAGCTGTGCTCAAATATCAAATACAGTAATGTTGACGGGAAAAATAGACTCAGTCTGGAATTTGCCGACTAAGAGAATCACTCACGGGTTTCCTGTAAACAGTACGGAAAAGAAATCAGATGAAAATGAAGCTATACAGAATTAATATTAATGATCTGGATGATCCACAGCAGAACAAAGGACTTCTTGAATCAGTTGGTGTAAAGCGAAGGAAAAAAATCCTCCGGTATTACAGGCCAAAGGATCGAAAGAGAAGCCTTGGCGCAGGCATTATCATAGAGCAGATTTTAAAAGAAAATGGCCTTTCGGAAGGGCATCTAAAGTATTCTGAAAATGGAAAACCTGTTGCAGATAATCTGTTTTTTAATGTATCTCATGCGGGAGATTATGTTGTAGGAGTCTCTTCTGATTGTGATGTGGGATGCGATATTGAAAAAATTATCGATGCACCATTTGAAATAGCAGAGCATTATTTCAATCAGTCAGAAATTGAGTATATAGAATCAGAAGCTGATAAGAATAAAGCATTTTTTACGCTTTGGACGCTGAAAGAAAGCTATATGAAGATGACAGGAATGGGAATGAGTCTTCCACTGGATTCTTTTGAAATTATCAAGACGGAAAAAGGATTTATACTCGGAAGATCGCAGGAAAAACATGGATTTTTTAAAACAATTGAATTCGATGAGCATATCTTTTCAGTTTGTAGTGAAAAAGAGAATATAGAAGATCTGATGCAGTTTTGTGATATCATAAAATGAATCTGATCAAGGCAATGATTTATGAAAGGCGGCCGTAGAATAGAAGATTAATACTTCTGTTCTGCAGCCGCTTTTGTCAAGTTAAAATTCAGTTTTGTAAAAAGTGCACAAATAATGTTAAAAAAATAACGTTAAAACTTTAACAACTGGTACATTGACAATTAATTAACGAACTAGTATACTAAGACCTGTAATCGGGAAAAATAAAAATAACCCGATCGGATAAAACTTGCAGGTTACAAAAACAGTGACTATAAAAATGATTTATTCAAGTACAGGAGGAATACTCAGATGGCAAAGAAAGAGGCGGCAAAAACTGTAGAGACAAAGACAGTAAACACCGGATTCATTGATAACGTTGAAGCTCTTGAAGCAAAAATGAAAGAGATGCGCGAGGCACAGAAAATCTTCGCTACATTTACACAGGAGCAGGTTGACAAAATCTTCTATGAAGCAGCTATGGCAGCAAACAAGCAGCGTATCCCGCTTGCAAGACTTGCAGTAGAAGAGACTCAGAGAGGTATTCTCGAGGATAAGGTTATCAAAAACCATTACGCAGCAGAGTATATTTACAACGCATACAAAGATACAAAGACATGTGGTGTTGTAGAAGAAGATAAGGCATTTGGAATCAAAAAGATCGCAGAGCCAATCGGACTTGTTGCAGCAGTTATCCCTACAACAAATCCGACATCAACAGCAATTTTTAAAACACTGATCTGCTTAAAGACAAGAAATGCAATCATCATCAGCCCACATCCGGCTGCTAAAGCATCTACAATCGCAGCAGCTAAAGTTGTTCTTGATGCAGCAGTGAAAGCAGGAGCTCCGGAAGGAATCATCGGTTGGATCGATGCTCCATCACTGGAACTTACAAACACAGTAATGAGAGATGCAGATATCATCCTTGCAACAGGTGGTCCTGGAATGGTTAAAGCAGCTTACTCTTCAGGAAAGCCGGCACTCGGAGTTGGAGCTGGTAACACACCGGTTATCATCGACGATACAGCAGATGTAAGAATGGCAGTTAACTCAATCATCCACTCTAAGACATTTGATAATGGTATGATCTGTGCTTCTGAGCAGTCTGTAACAGTACTTGAAAGCGTATATGAGGAAGCTAAGAAAGAATTCCAGTACAGAGGATGCTACTTCCTGAAACCAGGTGAGGAGCTTGACAAAGTTCGTAAGACAATCATCATCAACGGTGCACTGAACAGTAAGATCCCAGGAAAATCAGCTTATGAAATCGCCCAGATGGCAGGCGTTGATGTACCGAAGAATACAAAGATCCTGATCGGAGAAGTTGAATCTGTAGATATTTCAGAAGAATTTGCACATGAGAAATTATCACCGGTACTTGGTATGTACAAAGCTAAAACATTTGATGAGGCTCTTGAGAAAGCAGCTCAGCTTGTAGCAGACGGTGGATATGGACATACATCTTCACTCTACGTACATCCGGCAGAGACAGAGAAGATTGCAAAACATGCAGCAGCAATGAAGACTTGCCGTGTACTGATCAACACACCTTCTTCTCACGGTGGAATCGGAGACCTTTATAACTTCAAGATGACTCCGTCCCTTACACTTGGATGTGGATCATGGGGTGGAAACTCTGTATCAGAGAACGTAGGAGTAAAACATCTGCTTAACATCAAGACAGTTGCAGAGAGGAGAGAAAATATGCTGTGGTTCAGAACACCTGAGAAAGTTTACTTCAAGAAAGGTTCTATGCCGGTTGCACTGGATGAGCTTGGAACAGTAATGCATAAGAAGAAAGCATTTATCGTAACAGACTCCTTCCTTTACAAGAACGGATATGTAAAACCGATCGAAGATAAATTAGATGAAATGGGAATCCAGCATACATGCTTCTTCGAAGTAGCACCAGACCCGACACTTCAGTGTGCACGCAAGGGTGTTGACCAGATGAGACAGTTCGAGCCAGATACAATCATCGCTCTTGGTGGTGGATCTGCAATGGACGCAGGTAAGATCATGTGGATCATGTATGAGCATCCGGAAGCAAACTTCGAAGATATGGCTATGGACTTCATGGACATCCGTAAGAGAGTATTTACATTCCCTAAGATGGGAGAGAAAGCTTACTTCGTAGCTATCCCAACATCTTCAGGAACAGGTTCTGAGGTAACACCATTCGCAATCATCACAGACGCTGACACAGGTGTTAAATGGCCAATCGCTGACTACGCTCTGCTTCCAAACATGGCAATCGTAGACGTAGACAACATGATGACACAGCCGAAGGGACTGACAAGTGCTTCAGGTATCGACGTTATGACACATGCAATCGAGGCATATGTATCTATCATGGCAACAGATTACACAGATGGTCTTGCTATGAAGGCTGTTAAGCTTGTATTCGAGAACCTTCCATCTGCATACGAGAACGGAGCAAACGATCCGAAGGCTCGTGAAGAGATGGCAAACGCTTCCTGTATGGCTGGTATGGCATTCGCAAATGCATTCCTTGGTGTTAACCACTCCATGGCTCATAAGCTTGGTGCTTTCCACCACCTGCCACACGGTGTTGCTAACGCAGTAATCCTTACAGAGGTTATGAGATACAATGCAGCAGAAGTTCCGACAAAGATGGGAACATTCTCACAGTATCAGTACCCACATGCACTTGCAAGATACGCAGAACTCGGACGCTTCGCAGGATGCACAGGTAAAGATGATAAAGAAGTATTTGAGAACTTCATCGCTAAACTTGAAGAACTCAAAGAGAAGATCGGAATCAAGAAGACAATCAAAGATTACGGTATTGATGAGAAGTACTTCCTTGACACACTTGATGAAATGTCAGAGCAGGCATTCAACGATCAGTGTACAGGAGCTAACCCAAGATACCCACTCATCCAGGAGATCAAAGATCTGTACCTGAAATGCTACTACGGAAAATAAATCGCATTGCATAAGCAGGCATATGACCGTTAGAATCTAAAATATACGAAGAGAGACAGAATGATGTTGAAAAGCATTGTTCTGTCTCTTTTTTACGCGAGCAACGAGCCAAAGTCTGTGCTTGCACAAGACCTTGGCGACTGCCGCGATAACTTGGAAAATACAGTTTTTGAGTTTTCCAAGTATACGTGAGCAACGAGCTAAAGTTTACGATTGTTAATAAATAGACAATATGTAAGAGACAAAAAAACTTGTTAAAAACTGCACAAACTTGCTCTGAAGGGGTTTTATTTCTAAAAATTGTGAGATATAATGACATCATCAAAACAAAGTAAGAGCCGTAAGGCAAAAGGAACAGCCCCGCAGAGCTGAGATAAAATAAGAGCAGACAAGAAGGAGCGTTCAAGATATAAGGAGGTCTATATTATGAAGTTAGAAGAAAAAAATCTCATCGTGAAACGTGCTTACAAATCAGTCTATAAATGTGATGATTGTATCGTGAAAGTTTTTAATGAAGGACATCCGAAGTCAGATGTATTTAATGAGGCTCTGAATACTGCAAGAGTAGAAGAGACAGGTCTAGACATTCCAAAGGTAAAAGAAGTAACTCAGATTGATGGAAAGTGGGCAATTGCTATTGAGTACAAAGCAGGTAAGACACTTGAGGACATGATGGAATCTGATAGGAAGAATCTGGAAAAATATATGGAAGACTTTGTTGATCTCCAGTTACAGGTTCAGAGTAAGAAATCACCGCTTCTGAAAGGAATGAAAGATAAATTAGCTCGTCAGATCAATGGATTGAAAGATCTTGATGCGACTACACGTTATGAACTTCTGACAAGACTTGAGAGTATGCCAAAGCATAATAAAGTATGTCACGGAGACTTTAATCCGAGTAATGTGATCGTAGGAAAGAATGGAAAGATGACTGTGGTTGACTGGGCTCATACAACACAGGGAAATGCAAGTGCAGATGCAGCAATGACATATTTGCTTTTCGCACTGAAAGATCAGAAGGTAGCAGATCTCTATCTGAAATTGTTCTGCAAGAAGAGTGACACAGCTATGCAGTACGTACAGCAGTGGCTTCCGATTGTGGCAGCAGCACAGTTATCTAAAGAAAATGAACTTGAAAAAGATTTTCTGATGAGATGGATTGATGTTGTTGATTATCAGTAGAAAATATGATTGATTAGTTGTTTCTGAAAAAGCGTCGGAGAATGAGAATTTCAAATAATAGATTCTCATTCTTCGACGCTTTAATAATTTACGCGAGCAACGAGCCAAAGTCCGTGCTTGCACGAGACCTTGGCGACTGCCGCGATAACTTGAGAAACTCGCGGAGCGTGTTTCTCATAGTTACCAGCTAGTGAAGAAAACATTTCCACCGATGACAACACCAGTTCTATTTGTAGATGCTGCATATAAGAAATAATAGCAGTCAGATACGGAAGAATTTCGAGCACCGTTGATCGCATCTTGCGCTACCTGAATGGAAAGACTTCTTGGTCCTGCTTTTAAGACACGGTCTAAGGAACCTGTCCATACCGGAGCAAACTGTCCACTTGCGTAAACAACACCTGAAATGCTGTTAGGGAAACGTCCGCTGTTCACACGGTTCATGATGACTGTTGCAACTGCAAGCATAGAATCGTAATCATAGCGAGCTTCACATTGTAGAATGGCTGCTAAGAGTGTAACATCATCTGAGGCAACGGTTGACCCAGAAGATGTTGAGCCACCGGAAGAGTTTGAACTACCGGAAGAACTTGAACTTCCGGAGGAACTGTTACTACTAGAACTAGAACTGTTCTGCTTGTTCGCACTGGCAGCAGCCTCAGCTTTTGCAGCTGCTTCGGCTTTCGCAGCGGCTTCCGCCTGTTTTCTGGCTTCTTCTGCCTGACGAGCTGCCTCTTCTTCTTTGGCTTTCTGCAGTTTTGCATTCACCTCATTCAAATTAGTAGAAGTTGCAGCAGCTTTTGCTTGTAATTGGGTCTGCTGCGTCTGCAATTGGTTCTGTAAATCTTTCATGGAAGCCTGCTGTGCTTCCAGGTCTGCTTTCTGATCGGCAATCTGCTGGTGAACATCTTTCAGATTGTTCAGAGCTTTGCGGTCGTAGTTACTTAAATTTTCAATAAAATCAGCTTTGTTTAGAAAATCTGACATATTTTCTGCTGAGAAAAGCATCTCAAGCATTGTAGCACTTCCGTGCTCATACATATATTTGATACGGGTTTTCATATCTTCATACTGCTGATCTTCGTTTTTCTGCGCTTTCTCAAGATCATCCTGCGTTTTGTCTATATCACTGTTGAGGAGCTCAACCTGCATCTCAGTATCAGATATCTTCTCACTCAGGGTGAGGATATCCTGGTTGATGCCTTTTAATTCGTTCTCAAGGGCAGAGGTCTGGTTTTGCAGATTGTCTATCGTGTCTGTAGCATAGACAGGAAGTGCAGAAAATACAATTGCAAGGGAACAAATGAGCGCGGTGCCCGTATGTAACTTGCTTTTTTTGTAAAATGCCATAATCTCAATATCCTTTCTTTAAATGACATTGCATAGTTGTTGAAAACCTATTATACTATAAAACAGAGAATTAATCAAATTGGCACGAAATATTTTATGATTGTTTTACGAAATGATTAAAAAGATATTGCTTTTTGTAACAATTGACGGATAGAAAATACAGAAGATAAGGAAAAAAGTATGGAAAAAAAGGAAATTAAGATTGTTGGATTAGATCTCGATGGAACACTTCTTACAGATAAGAAGGAACTTCTTCCTTATACGAAGAATGTGATCGGAGAGGCACTGCGGAATGGTACAGTTGTTCTTGTTGCAACCGGAAGACCATGGACAGGAGTTCCGGAAGAATTACGTGAGCTTCAGGGGATGGATTATGCACTGACTGCGAATGGGGCAAGGATTATCGAGACGAGAACCGGAAAGGTACTGGAAGAACATCTGTTATCCAAAGAAGCAGCAAAAAAAGCAATTGCAATCGGAAGAAAATATGACACTCTGTTGGAAGTTTATTTTGATGGGCAGGGATATGCTCAGAAAGATGAGATCGCGCAGGTGAGAAAGTATCATAAGAATCCGAACATGTGGGATTATTTTCTGAGAACACGAATAGCGGTAGACAGACTGGAAGATCTGCTGGATGAAAAAGAAGGGAATCTTGATAAAGTACAGATGTTGTTTGCAGATATGGAAGAGAGAGAAGAGGCATGGAAAGAGCTGGAGCGAGAAGGCGTCTTTGAACTGGTTGGCTCTCTTCAATATAATATAGAAATCAATGCAGTTGGTGTAAATAAAGGAACCGGACTTGTGAATCTTGGCAAGATGCTTGGAATCAGGCGGGAAGAGATCATGGCGTGTGGGGATGGCGATAATGATATCGCAATGCTCAAGGAAGTTGGATTTGGGGTTGCCATGGCGAATGCCGAAGAAAAGGTCAAAGCTGCAGCTGATTATATTACGGAGAGCAACAATGATGAGGGGGCTGCAAAGGCCATCGAGAAGTTTGTTCTGAAACGAGGAGGGGAATCATGTTAGAAGTATTAAAGGTTATCATTTTAGGAATTGTGCAGGGAATCACAGAGTGGCTTCCAATCAGTAGTACAGGTCATCTGATTCTGGTAGAGCAGCTGATCCAACTGAAGCAGAACGAGGCATTTACGAATATGTTCAATGTGGTGATTCAGTTTGGATCGATCCTGGCAGTTGTAGTAATTTATTTTCATAAGTTAAATCCGTTCTCACCGACGAAGACGGAAAAGCAGAAGAAGATGACAATTCAGTTATGGATTAAAGTAGTGATCGGAACAATTCCGGCACTGATCGGAGGAGTGTTGCTGAACGATCTGATTGAATCAAAACTGAGTAATGCATATGTTGTTGCATTGATGTTGATCGTTTATGGTATTTTATTCATTGTAATTGAAAAACGTAATGAAACAAGAGAACCGAAAGTAAAAAGAATCTCTCAGCTTTCTGTGAAGACAGTTCTTCTGATCGGAGTTTTCCAGATGATGGCGATGATCCCTGGGACGTCCAGATCCGGCGCAACGATTGTCGGAGCACTGGCACTTGGGGTTTCAAGAAGTGTTGCAGCAGAGTTTACATTTTTCCTTGCAATTCCGGTTATGTTTGGAGCAAGTGCACTGAAGTTGTTTAAGTTCGGTCTGGCATTTACCCCAATGCAGGTATTTTTACTTCTCCTTGGAATGATCGTATCCTTTGCAGTATCTGTTATAGCAATCAAGTTCCTGATGAAATATATCAAGAACCATGACTTTAAGGCATTTGGATATTACAGAATCGTACTTGGAATCGTTGTATTTTTATTCTTCGGTATCCAGGCTTTATTCAAATAAGGTATGTATTATTGAATAGAGTGCAGTGTGTTTTACTGTTCACAGTTATTGTGAACAGTAAAATTTTGTATTTCCAAAAGAAATCGTGCATAATTACGTCTTGTATTTTATGAAAAGCATGTTATAATTATTAACATGTTTTGAATTTTTATGCAGAGAAAAGAGGAGGAGCTTAAGATGAAGAAGTTTTTATCAGTATTTCTTACTGCAGCATTAGCAGTCAGCATGCTGGCAGGTTGTGGTAGTAAGAACGAAACAGTAACAGCAAAGGTAATCGATATTGACCTTACAAATGAAGAATATGCATTTGGTGTGGACAAGAATCAGCCGGAACTTCTTGAGAAGACAAATGAGTTTATTGCAAAGATCAAATCAGATGGAACACTTGATGAGATCTGCAAAAAGTATTTCTCAGACGGAGAGCCGGAAGCAGTAAAATCAGCAACACTTGATACATCTAAGGATCAGTTGGTTGTAGCTACAAATGCAGCATTCGAGCCATTTGAGTATACAAAGGGTGAAGATTATTATGGAATCGATATGGAGATCGCAAAGCTTCTTGCCGATGAACTTGGTAAAGAGCTTGTAATCGAGAATATGGATTTTGATGCAGTTTGTCTGTCTGTAAGCCAGCAGAAATGTGATATTGCTATGGCAGGACTTACAATTAATGAAGAGAGAGAAGGATATGTTACATTTACAGATTCTTACTATTCAGCATCCCAGCGTTTGATCGTTCCAAGCAATGTTACAACATTCGATGATTGCAAGACAGCAGATGACGTTGCAGCTAAGCTTGCTGAGACAAAATCATCTGACCAGATTGGTGTTCAGCAGGGAACAACAGGTCAGTACTATGTTGAAGGAAGCGAAGATTGGGACTTCCCGGGACTTCCGGCAAAATGTGTGACATACAAGAGTGGATCACTTGCAGTACAGGATATGCTCAATGGAAATATTCAGTATGTGATCATTGATGCAGCACCGGCAACAGCGATTACAGAAGCAATCAACGCAGTTCAGTAAGAGCATTTGCTAAGAATTTACAGGCAGTAAAATAACAGAATTTATTAACGAGGGAAATACAGGCAGAAGATGATGCATGCATTTTCCTCTTTTTGGAGAAAGGAAACAAATGGGGAATTTTAGTCAGAAAGTAGACAAATTTATTGATATATTTCTGAATCAGAATGGCTATGTGAAAGTAGTTCAGGGACTGCAGAATACCTTGCTGATCGCAATCTGCGGTCTGATCATCGGTATTGTGATCGGTACTTTGATCGCTACAGTCCGTGTGATTCCGAAATATAAAACTCTTCCGAGAGTATTGAATCATATTTGCAGCTTTTACGTTGCATTATTCAGAGGAACTCCTATGGTAGTTCAGCTCCTTATCTTTTATTATGTACTCCTTCCGATTTTTGGGGTGAAGATTACCGGAGTACAGGTTTCTATGGTTGTATTTGGTCTGAATAGTGGTGCATATATTTCAGAGATCATGCGAAGCGGAATCCAGTCTGTCGATCCGGGACAGATGGAGGCCGGAAGAGCAGTCGGACTCAGTTTTGGAACAAGTATGATGAAGATTGTGATTCCGCAGGCTGTAAAGAACATTCTTCCGACACTTGGAAATGAGTTCATTTCTCTTATTAAAGAGACATCTGTAGTAAGCTTTGTTGGCGCAGCTGACCTTTATGTTGCATTTAACTATATTGGAAGTAACAGTTATGAATTTATGGTGCCGTATCTTGTTATGGCATTGATTTACATTGCGCTTGTGCTTGTGATCACATTACTTGTTAAATTATTAGAAAGGAGCCTGAAGAAGAGTGATAGACGTAATTAATCTGCAAAAAAGCTTTGGGGACAAAGAGATTCTGAAGGGAATCAATGTTACGATCAATAAAGGCGATATCGTTGCGGTGCTCGGACCATCCGGCTCCGGTAAAAGTACATTTTTGCGATGCCTGAACTGTATGGAAGACCCGACAGGCGGAAGTATTATTTTCAATGGTGTTGATATCGCAGATATGAAGGTTGATATTAACGTACACCGCCGCCATATGGGAATGGTTTTCCAGCATTTCAATCTTTATAACAATAAGACCGTTCTTCAGAATGTCATGATGGCACCTGCCTATTTAAGATGTAAGGACATTGATAAGGCAAAGAAGAAGAATCGTATGATCAAATTTAAAAATATGTTCCGTGGAAGTGACAAGAAGGAAGAGCTGATTCCAATCACTGAGACAAAGGAGCAGATCAAGAAAGAAGTAAAGGAGCAGGCAATGGCTCTTTTGAAGAGAATCGGATTGGAAGATAAAGCGGATGTGTATCCGTCTACACTTTCCGGTGGACAGAAACAGCGTGTCGCGATTATCCGTTCCATGGCTATGAATCCTGACGTAATTCTTTTTGATGAGCCGACTTCAGCACTTGACCCGGAAATGGTAGGAGAAGTACTTGAACTGATGAAAGATCTGGCAAAAGAGGGAATGACAATGGTTGTTGTTACTCACGAGATGGGATTTGCCCGTGAGGTTGCATCCAGAGTTCTCTTTATTGATGACGGTCAGATTAAGGAAGAAGCTGCCCCAGCAGAATTCTTTGAACATCCGAAAGATCCAAGACTTCAGGAGTTCCTTTCAAAGATCCTGTAAAAGAAAATGCGTAGCATTTTGGAGGTAGGCTCTGAACAGTTACGAAAAAATATTTAATTTTTAATCTATAGAATATCTGTTTGGTATTGTGTTACAATATTGAACAGATATTTTTATATATAAGGAAATGGTATTGAATGAAATGTGATAGAAAGAAAAAATACGAAGCAGATGCTTTGGCATGTGAGAGGCTGCAAGAGACAGTAGAACCACTTGTTGAATGGTTTCGGGAGAATCAGAGAGATCTTCCGTGGCGGAAGCATGTGAATGCGTATCGGGTCTGGATTTCAGAGATTATGCTGCAGCAGACGAGAGTGGAAGCAGTTAAATCTTATTACACACGATTCCTGGAAGAACTGCCGGATATCAAAGCGCTGGCTGAAGTGCCGGAAGACAGACTGCTTAAGCTGTGGGAAGGACTTGGCTACTACAACAGGGCGAGGAATTTAAAGGCAGCAGCACAACAGGTAATGGAAGAATATAATGGTGTATTCCCGGATACATTTGAAGAGATAAAAAAGTTGAAAGGAATTGGCAGTTATACAGCCGGTGCGATTAGCTCTTTTGTTTATCATCAGCAGAAACCAGCGGTAGATGGAAATGTTTTTCGCGTGGTTACAAGAATTCTGGAAGACAGTGATGACATTATGAAAGCAAGTACAAGGACAAAGATAGAACGTATGCTTGAACAGGTGATTCCGGCAGTGGCACCGGGAGATTTTAATCAAGGATTGATCGAACTTGGGGCAATCGTCTGTCTGCCAAATGGAGAACCAAGGTGTGAGAGCTGTCCGATAAGGGAATTTTGTCTTGCATACCAGGATGAATGTCAGATGGACTATCCGGTCAAGAAAAAGGCGAAAGAGCGAAGAATCGAGAAAAGAACGATTCTAAGATTCTGTGATAATGAGGAAATTGCGATACGCAAAAGGCCGGGAAAAGGACTCCTTGCAGGATTGTATGAATTTCCTAATGTAGAGGGACATTTAACACAAAAAGAAGTTATAGAATATGCAAAAGAGTCAGGTCTTACGCCGGTGCGCGTGAAGAAGCTGCCAAAGGCGAAGCACATTTTCAGTCATGTGGAATGGCATATGACCGGATATGAGATTTTGGTGGATGAGTTGGAAAAAGAATTTCAGAATCCTGAAATTATATTTGCAGGAAAGAAGGATCTGGAGAAAAATTATGCAATTCCGAGTGCATTTTCTGCATATCTATAAATGAAGAGGATAAGAATACTGTGGTAGCTGAAAAATCTGGAAAATAAAAATAGAATGCTTAAAATAGAGTCCACTCGGTTTTGTTGAAAAAAAGGGCGAAATATGTTATAATATCTCTTATAGTTTAAAATGCATACGGGAGAGTTTTAGCAGAAATGAGTACAAAAACAGAATTATCGAAGCAGCAGAAAAAATCACAGGAAACAAAGGAAAAAATCTTTCAGGCAGCGAAGAAGATTCTTCAGAAGAGCGGATATGAAAAATTGTCAATCAAGAATATCTGTGAAGAAGCAGGCGTGTCGAACGGAAGTTTCTATCATCACTTTAAGACAAAAGATGATTTGCTGTCTTATTATATAGAAGACCAGCCTACGATGGGACCGGATCTGTTGGAGGCACCGAAAAGTCTGGAAGATGTAAAGGACGGAATTGTCCGCGTTTATTTGAATTATGTAGCTTATTGCCGTGAGCTTGGTGTAGAATTTATGGCAGGGTATTATGATACAAAGAATCAGGCATTGAATCCGGCGATAAGAACAGAACGTCCATATCCGATCGTGACAGTACAGGCTTATGTAGAGCAGGCTGCGAAGGATGGGATTATTAACATTAGAGAGAGTATTGACGAATTTACAACAGATATCCGGATGATCGTGATCGGAAATGTATTTGAATGGTGTCTGAGAGAGGGAAATGCTGATTTCGAGGGCAACATGAGTCGTTCTTTGAGGCGGTATCTGGACAGTACACTGGAGGAAGGTTGATGATTTATCACTTTATTGTGAATCCGCGGGCTCGTTCAGGGCTTGGCGAGATGCTGTGGAAACAGCTGGAACCTGAGTTGTGCAGAAAAAGAATCGATTATCAGATTCATCTGACAACAAAGAAAAAGGATGCAGGAAAGATTGCATCAAAGATTACGGAAGATGGCCAGGAGCACATGTTTGTTGTTCTTGGAGGCGACGGTACACTCAATGAAGTACTAAGTGGAATTAAATCACTGGAGAAAGTGACGTTGGGATATATTCCGATTGGATCAAGCAATGATTTTGCAAGAGGAACAGGAATCCCGGGAGATCCTTTTGAAGCATTGGACACAATTCTTTCACCCAAAAGGGTTGAAAAGATGGATATAGGTGTGCTAAAAAGGGAAGGGAAAGGAAGAAGATTTGCAGTGAGTGCCGGTATTGGATTTGATGCTGCAGTTTGTCATGAAGTATGTGTTTCAAAATGGAAACGTGTATTGAACCTTCTGAAAATCGGTAAGCTGAGTTATGCGGTTGTGGCAATGGATCGTATTATAAAGGATCGGCCGGTGAAACTTGAACTGACACTGGATGATGGAAGCATGAAAGTGTTTGAGAGGACTTATTTTGCAGCATTTATGAATCTTCCTTATGAAGGAGGAGGCTTTAAGTTTTGTCCGGACGCTTCCGGAAGTGATGGATTTCTTGATATTATGGTTGTGTCGGATCTGTCGAAGCTCAAGATTCTGTGTCTGCTTCCGACTGCTTTTTCAGGAAAGCATACAAGATTTAAAGGGGTGACGATATTAAAATGTCGTAGTGTAAAGGTAGTGACAGATCGTGCACTGCCGTTACATACAGATGGAGAACCTTCCTTTTTATCAAAAGAGATAGAAGTCTCACTGGAAAAAGAAAAACTTAATGTGATCGTTGAATAGAAGAAAGGTGATGAAACAGGATGCATATAGGGATTGTTTTAGCGATTGTGCTATGTGTTGTAATAGGAATACCAGCTTTTTTAATCTTTCTGCTGGCACCAAGATTGTCGGGCAGAAAAAGAGTGCATCCGTTTCTTGGCGTAAAGTGGGCGCATAGAGGACTTCATGATAAGAAGCGTGGGATTCCGGAGAATTCATTTCCGGCATTTCGTGCGGCAATCGAAGCCGGAGATGGAATAGAACTGGATGTTCATCTGACAAAGGATGGACAGCTGGTGGTTTTTCATGATGATACATTTGAAAGAATCTGTGGAAGACGGGGCAGAGTGGAAGATACTTCATATGAAGAGATGCAGAAGTACAGACTTGCGGAGACAAAAGAGAGGATTCCACTATTGTCAGAAGTACTGCAGTTGGTAGATGGAAAGGTACCACTTCTGATCGAGGTGAAACTTCCTAACACAGATACAAAGATTTGCAGAAAATTGGATGAAGAACTGCGAAAATATCATGGCGAATACATGATCCAATCCTTTAACAGCCTGGTACTTCGCTGGATGAAGAAACATCGGAATGAAATCCCAAGAGGACAATTATCTGAGAATCTGACGAAAAACGACAGAACAACGCATTATCTCTTGAGATTTTGTGTAAAATATCTTTTGAGTAACTGTATGTGCAGACCGGATTTTATTTCTTACCGGTGGTCAGATAGAAAGAATCCGGGCTTATGGCTGAACAGGGTTATCTTTAAAACGCCGGCAGCGGCATGGACACTGCATGGAGAAAAAGATGTTAAGGCGGCAAGAAGAAGCTTTGATATGTATATTTTTGAGATGAGTTAAAGAAGAGTAAATCTGATTTCCATTGAAAGTGCTGATTCAAAAAGTAAAGGTGAACAAAAGAAGAGACAGATGTTGATAATTCATAAGAAAAAGAAAAGAAATGTTAAAAACTTATGAAGTCGGTTGAGATTGTGTGTTAAAAGTGCTATAATCGAGCCTATCAAAAAAGAGCGTTAAATGAAAATAGCGCAGAAGTAGCAAGTGCTGTATCGGTTTGATGAAAAGCGGAGGAGTGTCAGATATGAAATGGAAGACAAAGTTCATAGAGACAATGAAAAGATATAAGCATGCATGGGTGTTTTTATACGCGTTAATCTATATGCCGTGGTTTTGGTTTCTTGAGAAACATGTGACGATGAATTATCATGTGGTGCAGACAGCATTAGATGAAGAGATTCCTTTTATTGAATATTTTATTGTACCGTATATGTTATGGTTTGTATTTATCGCAGCTACATTTTTATATTTTTTCTTTACAGATGTACAGGGATTTTACAAACTGGCGAAGATTTCGTTTGCAGGAATGACAATTTTTCTTATTATTTGTTCCGTCTTTCCGAATGGTCAGGATTTACGACCGGTTGTGTTTGAACGGGATAATATTTTTGTAGATGCAGTTCGGATGCTGTATCGGACAGATACTTGTACGAATGTATTTCCAAGTCTTCATGTGTTTAATACTCTGTGCGCATGTATTGCAATCCATAAGAGTCAGGCACTTAAGAAACATAAAGCTGTTTGTATTGGAGCATATGTGCTTGGAGCGTTGATCATAATGGCGACCATGTTCTTGAAGCAGCATTCCGTACTTGATGTGACAGGAGCATTTATTATGGCTTATCTGTTGTATCAGTGGGTATATGCAGAAGAGACGAAGAAAGTTCCGGGATATTCAAAGCGTCCGGTATTTCAGAATAAGTAAGAGTTAGAAAAAGAATTACAGGAAGTGCTTTTGGCTGATGAGGTCAAGGGCACTTTTTAACTTTCCTAATATACAGAAGTTTCTATAGAAAAGCATCTGGGGAAATGTTATAATAAAAACCAGTGAATTACTGTGGGCAGATTAGCCTGACAGTTACGAATAAAGTATTACATGAGATTTAGGAGGACTAGAGCATGAAGAAGGTTATGCTTACTGGTGACAGACCGACAGGAAGATTACACGTAGGACATTATGTGGGTTCCCTGCGTCGTCGTGTTGAATTACAGAATACAGGAGATTTTGATGACATTTTTATTATGATCGCAGATGCACAGGCATTGACTGATAATGCTGATAACCCGGAAAAGGTACGTCAGAATATTATCGAAGTTGCATTAGACTACATGGCTTGTGGATTGGATCCGGAGAAGTCTACTCTGTTTATCCAGTCACAGGTACCGGAACTGACAGAGTTATCATTCTATTATATGAATCTTGTGACAGTCTCAAGACTGCAGAGAAATCCTACTGTAAAGAATGAGATCAAGATGAGAAACTTTGAGGCAAGTATCCCGGTTGGATTCTTCACATATCCGATCAGCCAGGCAGCAGATATTACAGCATTCAAGGCTACTGTTGTACCGGTAGGAGAAGATCAGCTCCCGATGCTTGAGCAGACAAAGGAGATTGTACACAAATTTAATTCCGTTTATGGAGATACACTGATCGATCCGAAGATTCTTCTTCCGGAGAATGAAGCATGCCTTCGTCTCCCGGGAATTGACGGTAAGGCGAAGATGAGTAAGTCTCTGGGTAACTGTATTTATCTGTCAGAGGAATCTGAAGATATTAAGAAGAAAGTATTCAGCATGTTTACTGATCCGAATCATATCCGTGTGGAAGATCCTGGAAGTCTGGAAGGAAATACTGTATTCACATACCTGGATGCATTCTGTAAACCAGAGTATTTTGCGGAATTCCTGCCAGAATATCAGAATCTGGATGAGCTGAAAGCACATTATCAGAGAGGCGGACTTGGAGATATGAAAGTGAAGAGATTCCTGAACAATGTTCTTCAGGCAGAACTGGAGCCAATCCGCAACAGAAGAAAAGAACTTCAGAAAGACATTCCTGCAATCTACGAGATTCTTAAAAAGGGAAGCGAGAAGGCAGAGGCTGTTGCAGCACAGACATTGAAAGAAGTAAAAGATGCTATGAAGATCAATTATTTTGATGACAAGGCACTGATTGAGGCGCAGGCAGAGAGATTTTCAAAATAGAGTGTTGTTGGAACAGTTATAATGGAATTTTGAATCAGGACAGGCGGTGCAAATTTGAGTTTGTTTATATGTGAACTTGAATCCGGCACCGCCTTTGTTTGATTTGGGTCGAAGCTTTTTGTTGTGTGTTCGGAGAAGATCCTTTGAAGTGAGATTTTCCAAAGATACAAAAAGACTGTAAGGAAATTTCCTTACAGTCTCTATAGCGTGCGATAGAAGATTCGAACTCCCGGCCTTCTGATCCGTAGTCAGACGCTCTATCCAGCTGAGCTAATCGCACATTTTGTTGTTTACTCTGTTGTATCGCTCACAACAAAAAAGATTATATAATGGATATTGGAAAATGTCAACACTAATTTTGAAATTTTTTCAAAAAATTTGAAACGGATTTTAGAAGCTATTTTCAATCTATCTTTTGTGCGCTACCGAGTGTTATTCTTCAATAATCTGAATCTCCAGATAGTCAAAGTCAATCTCATCGACAAAATTGTCCTGATAGAAACGCGCTTTGGCGTGGCGCTTGAACTCATTGATCGTTGAGTCGAGCCAGATCGGCTTGCTCAGATCAAATTCATAGCAGATCTTATCGAGTGCATGAAAGATCTTATGTGTACGTGTGTCGTCTGTCTCATCGCAGATAACAGTATCGCAAAGCATGCGGTTGTCTTTAAATTCTTTTCCCCATAAACGAAACATAATAGACTCCTTTCCGGCAGCAGAAGAAACTATCTGATCTTCTGAAAATACCTGTCTCTTGTATCCTAACATAAGAAAAACAAAAAGTCATTTCTTTTTTAGAGACTTTTTGGTATAGTGGAACGGTAATGTTGCTGGTCGCACATCGTGTGAACAGTAACACGGTAATGGTAACAGCAATATAGTAATTGATAGAATGATTGGAGAGCAGTTATGATTAGAGAATGTACAGAGACAGACAGAGAAATACTGGGAGGTTATCTGGAAGAAGACAGTTATGGACAGGCAATCTTTCATCTGATTGATGAATTCGGATTTGAACAGAAATTCCAGTCCGTTTATATGGATATTGAAGAAGAACAGTGCAAAGGTGTTTATCTTATGATTTACAAAAATGTACTGCTTTATTCGAAAGAGAACCAGGTGGAAATTGATTTCCTGGAGCAGATGCTCTCTGTGCTTGTGCCGGAGATGGTGATTGGACGAAAGGATAATGTGAATATTGTAAGCTGGCTTTTGACAGACTACCGGATGGATACCGTAGATCAGATCCCGGAGCTTTGTGATGAGGAAGGCAATGCGTTGAAGAGGGACACCCGGAAGAAGGAAGGACAGGAATGGGGCATCCTGTATAAGGAGGACTAGAAGAGCGATGAAGAGAATATTTATTGACGGACTCAGCGGAATGGCGCAGGGCTTGTTTGCAACATTGATCATAGGAACAATCATCCAGCAGATGGGAATGTTTGTTGGAGGAAATTATGGAGATTTAATTTATTTGATCGGGAAAGTTGCTGCAGCGCTTACAGGAGCAGGTATTGGTGTCGGAGTGGCAAGGAAGCTGGAGGCTCAGCAGCTTGTTACAGTTTGTGCAGCTGTTGCCGGTATGATCGGAGCATTCGCGGGGAAAATTCTGGCAGGTCAGGTGCTTGTAGATGGAAATATTGTATTAGCCGGACCAGGGGAACCACTGGGAGCTTTCGTGGCAGCTTATGTGGCAATTGAGATTGGAATTTTAGTTACAGGAAGAACAAAACTAGATATTATTCTGACACCATTGATCTGCATTGGTGTTGGTGCGGTTGTTGGATTGTTTGTCGGACCACCGATTTCTTCCTTTATGAACTGGCTGGGTTCTTTGATTAACTGGGGAACAGAACAGCAGCCGTTCCTTATGGGAATTGTAGTTTCGGTCTTGATGGGAATGATCCTGACATTGCCGATCAGCTCCGCAGCTTTGGGGGTAATCCTGAATCTGTCAGGTCTTGCAGCTGGAGCAGCTACGGTTGGATGTTGTTGCAATATGATTGGATTCGCAGTTGCAAGCTACAGAGAGAATAAGATTGGTGGATTTTTGGCACAGGGAATTGGTACTTCTATGCTTCAGGTACCGAATATTATGAGACATCCATTGATTTGGATCCCATCCATTTTGTCAAGTGCAATTTTAGGACCGGTAAGTACAATGTTACTCCATATGACGAATAATGCAACCGGATCTGGAATGGGAACAGCCGGGCTGGTTGGTCCGTTGATGACGTGGCAGGTGATGATCCAGACAGAAGATCCGATGATTGTTCTGGTGAAGATCATTGTGATCCAGTTTGTACTTCCGGCAGTGATCACACTTGGAATTTCAGAATTTATGAGAAAGAAGGGCTGGATTCGCCAGGGAGACATGAAACTGGAGCTGTAGGCAGAAAGTGGATTACAGAGATTGGAAAGATACTATTACAGTAACACTAAAATATCTCTAAAAAAGAAGTGAAATCTGTGACAGAAAAATGGGAGTATGTTATACTTAATATATATAAACAGACCGGGGGATGACTGCTATGAGAAGTGAACAACAGGTAGAAGCTGCGCTAAAGAGTTATGAAGATGTTGACAGCTGGAAGACAATCATTTTCCTGTATAATGCAGCGTTGAAAGAAGTTGGTACAAAGCTGGAGATTCTTAATGATGAATTTCAGCATGTACATCAGTATAATCCAATTGAACATATTAAGACAAGAATTAAGACACCAGACAGTATTGTGAAAAAGCTGAAGAGGTATGGACATGAGACATCCATAGAGAACATGGTTCGCTATGTGAATGATATTGCAGGAGTAAGATTGATCTGTTCATTTACATCAGACATATATCGTCTGGCAGAGATGATAGGGAATCAAAGCGATTTGAAAGTTCTTTCAATTAAGGATTATATTAAGAATCCCAAAGAAAGTGGATATAAAAGTTATCATATGTTAGTTTCTGTGCCGATATTTCTTTCGGATAGCGTAGTAGACACGAAGGTTGAGATTCAGATCCGAACCATTGCAATGGACTTCTGGGCAAGCCTTGAACATAAGATCTACTACAAATTTGAAGGGAATGCACCGGAGTATATCAGCAAGGATCTGCAGGAATGCGCGAAGATGGTATCAGAGCTGGATGATAAGATGCTTTCATTGAATGAGGCAATTCAGGAATGCATTGCCCAACAGGATAAGAATCAGATTCAGGTGAATGAAGAACTGATGAATGATGTGTGCAGAGATGTTCTTGGAAATAACAAAGAATATAAAGATTCGAAAGTACAGGAAAAAGTGACAGAGATTGTAACATAAGACAGTAATCTGTAGAAAATATAAAACTGTAATAAACGAAGTGAGCTGTGGAAAATGAGAGATTCATATTTTCACAGCTCTTGTTGTTAAAAGTGATTGTGTTACTGTTTACACGATGTGCAACCAGAAACGCATCTCGTTATTTTAAATCGCCTTTGGCGATGGGGCTTGATGATTTTCTATAGGTTCGGTATACTATAGCAATAGAAGAATGGAAAATATGAAAGATATTTAGCATAGAAAGATGAGGAAAATAGATGATGATAAGAAAAAAACTGGCAGTCTTGGTGTTGGCTGGTGTGACTTGTTTAGCATCCGGCTGTGGAAATGTGGTCAAGGACGGGACAGAAGCACTTGGTGAGGGCAGATATGATGCGGCAGAGACAGCATTTGAAGAGGCAACTAAGAATGAGAATAAAGAAGTTGCGGCAGATGGATATCAGGGACTTGGGATGACTTATTACGAGCAGAAAGAGTATGACAAGGCATTGGAAGCATTTCAGACCGCATTGGATCAGGGAGCAGAGCAGACGCAGGAACTTTATAATTTGACCGCAGTTTGCGCAATGAAGACGGAAGATTATGCGAAGGCACTCGAATGTTTCCAGGCTGGAATCGCACTTGCAGAAAGCAAGACAGGAGATGACAAAACGAAAGCAGATACAGCACTTCTTCAAGAAATGGAATATAATGTGATTGTCTGCTACGAACAACAGGCAGACTGGGAAAATGCAAAGAGTGCGATGAAACAGTATCAGGAAGATTTCCCGGAAGATGATTCTGTGAGTAAGGAAGCAGAGTTCCTTCAGACAAGATAAAAAGGTTACTGCGGTCAGTAGCAGGGCAGGTTGCATATTAGCAGATCATGATAAGTAGATAAGGAAAAGAAAATATGATATCAATGGATGAAATAAAAGAGAGGGTAATTCTCGTTGCGGTAGATACGGATGGATCTGATCAGGCAGAACGATCCCTGGATGAGCTTGGAGAGCTTGCGAAGACAGCAGGTGCAGAAGTTGTCGGCCGTATGATCCAGCCAAGAGAAAATATCCATCCGGGAACTTATATAGGAAAAGGAAAAATTCTGGAATTAAAGGAATTATTGTGGGAGACGCACGGAACAGGAATTATCTGTGATGACGAGTTGACAAGTGTGCAGATGGGGAATCTGGAAGCAGAACTGGATTGTAAAATCATGGACAGAACACTTCTGATTCTTGATATATTTGCAGCCAGAGCAGTGTCGGGAGAAGGTAAGATCCAGGTAGAATTAGCACAGTTAAAGTACCGTGCTTCAAGACTGGCCGGACTTGGGAAATCACTTTCCAGACTTGGAGGAGGAATCGGAACAAGAGGACCGGGAGAGAAAAAACTGGAGATGGACCGCCGTCTGATCAGAGAACGTATTAGCAGACTGAAGAAAGAATTGAAAGATGTAGAGCGCCACAGAGAATTGATTCGTGGACAGAGAAAGCAGTCCGGACTGAAAGTAGCAGCATTAGTAGGTTATACTTCAGCAGGGAAGAGCAGTATTGAGAATGCACTGACACAGGCAGGAGTATTGGAGGATGCGATGCTTTTCTCAACATTGGATACAACAACGAGAGCTTTGACACTGGATAACACACAGGAAATTCTTTTGACAGATACGGTTGGATTTATCAACAAGCTGCCGCATCATTTGGTAGAGGCATTTAAGAGCACACTGGAAGAAGCAAAGTATGCGGATATTATCGTGCACGTAGTTGATGCTTCGAATCCACAGATGGATGCGCAGATGCATGTAGTTTATGAGACACTCAGACAGCTTGGAGCCGAAGGGAAACCGGTCATTACACTGTTTAACAAGCAGGATAAGGTTGAGAATCCGGTTAATCACAAAGATCTTCAGGCAGATTATTCCATTGCGACATCTGCGAAGACCGGGCAGGGGCTGGAAGAGTTCAAACACGCATTGTTGGAGATTATCCGTAAAGAGCAGATTTATATTGAACGCTTATATGATTTCAGTGAAGCGGGCAAGATTCAGCTGATCCGCAGTAAGGGGCAGCTGTTATCCGAAGAATATGTGCCGGAAGGAATTGAGGTTAAGGCATATGTGCCGCAGGATATTTATGGAAGATTATAAATGTGTCTGGAATTCTAATGTTATAGAATAAGAAAAATAGACAGATAACAAAACCGTAAGAGGAAGCAGGAAATGAGCTTCATCTTACGGTTTTGTTCTTATAAGAACAGTGGAAAAACTGTTCTTGGAATTGCGTGTGATATTATATGGTGTTTCTGTAAAGTTATATCCTACTGCAGATACGGTGTTGCCGGGCTCTCAGGGTAACTTCCCATGGAGACAAGCAGCTGAAGCCCTACATCTCTTGCGGTGAGGACTGCATTCTTAACAGCATCAGCATCACCGGTTACCGCGACGATCACTTCGTTCGAATGGCTTGTTCCCTGGTCCGGGGTCATATACTTGATGACTTCAACCGGGGAAGACTTCACCGCAAGGTCAGCCATGACAAGTCCAATAGCAGCAGGGGATCCACAGAAAAATCCAAATGGTTTTCCAATCGGAGCGTTGAATGCCATATGAAGTGCTTTGTCTGCACAGGCAGAGAAAGTGAACTCCAGATGTCCGGCCTGGCTGATATAGAGTTCACCGGCATATTTGCCGATATATTCAAGCGCAATGTCAACTGCACGGCGCACGTCAGAGACGTTGTCTCCGCCGATCACGATGAAACATCCGTGTCCGCCCCAGCCTTTTGTATCACGAGGAAGCTCGATGGAAACAATCTCTGTGTTCGTTGACTTGACAGCTTCGTCTGCTGCATTGATCTGTCCGGCTGCACCTGTTCTTGAACTGATCAGGCCGAGACTCTTATATGCCTTCTTCAGATTCATCTTCTCAAGAAGAGAAGGGTCAATTCCCGGGATAACAAGTCCGATTGTATCCAAAACAGTTGTTCCAACGAATTCAGTAAGGGAACAATCCTGTGAAATCTGTTCAATGTGATGTACGTCTATCATATGAATCCTCCATCTATTCCAATAATCTGTCCGGTCATATAAGCCGGCGTATCTGTGAGCTTCAGTGCAAGCTCGGCAACTTCCGCCGGATCGGCAAAACGTCCGGAAGGAATCTCATCCATAAGGTCTTGGCGTTCCTCTTCGTTCAAACGACCATTCATTTCTGTGTCAATCACACCGCAGGCGATTGCATTCACCTGAATATTACTCGGTGCAAGTTCCTTGGCAAGTGCTCGTGTCAATCCGTGTATTCCGGATTTTGTTGCGGAATAAGCAACTTCACAGGAAGCACCGACAGTTCCCCACATAGAAGAAATATTCAGAATCTTTCCACATTTTTTAGATACCATGTATGGAATGGCTGCGCGGCTGCAGTAGAAGACGGAAGAAAGATTCGTGGCAAGAATCTTATCCCAGTCATTGTCAGTCATGTCAGTCAGAAGTCCGAACCAGGCGATACCGGCATTGTTGATCAGAATATCAACGCCACCACACTCTTTTTCAATAATCTGAAAAATCTTCCGGACTTCGTCGGGGTTACTGACATCTCCGGGAACTGCTGTACAGGAACCACCGTCTGAGAGAATCTCATGTGCGAGTTCTTCTAAGCGTTCCACCTGGTGGACACAGTTGAGAAATACGTGATAACCGGCCTTGGCGTATGCTTTCGCACAGGCACGCCCGATGCCGCGGGAAGAACCAGTGATCAGTATGGATTTTTTATTCATAAAAGAAAACCTCAGTCTTTCTGAGCCCTTAAATAAGCGGCTGATTTGGAGAGTGATCATGATAAAATTCTAATGATTACTCAGATACAATAACTATAACATAAAATGGATTGGATTTCATTGTCTTTCGTAAATAGATATGCTAAAATTTTAGAAAAGGGCGTTACTGGATACAGTAATTAGGATAGATTTGATGATTTCGGAAGAAGGAGAGAACACAATGGCAAAGACAAAGGTAATCTGTTTTACGAATAATAAGGGAGGAAGCGGAAAGACCACAACTTGTTCAAATGTTGGATTTGGCTTGAGAGAGCTTGGGAAAAAGGTTCTGATGATCGACGGAGATATGCAGCTGAATCTCTCCCTTTCTTTGTTTGACGAAGATACAGTGCTTGCATATGCACAGAGTGACAAAAATTTGTATGAAGCAATCAAGCGACAGGATGATCTGACAGATTATATCGTGAATACAAAATACGAAGGACTTGATCTGATTCCGTCTTCTACATTGATGAGTTCGATTGAATATGAACTTTTTACAAAATGGCAGAGAGAGTATATTTTGAAAAAAGGATTGAAGAAGATCCGCGAGTCAGAGGTTTATGATTATATTCTGATCGATGCACCGCCGACACTTGGTGGATGGGTGATGAATATCCTGTGTGCGTCCGATTATGTGATCCTTCCGGTAGAGGCATCTCCATGGGGACTGTTTGGTCTTGGAAATATGTTCGAATTCCTGGACAGTGTAGAAGAAATTGCACCGGATCTCAAGCTTGGTGGAATTGTGATCACAAAGGTTGATACAAGAAAGAATTATTTCAAACAGACATTAGAGACTCTGCAAGAGTTAGATGATGTGAAAGTATTTGATACTTACATCCGCGTGGACAGTGGAATTGAGTGGTCGCAGGATAATAATGCACCGGTGATCGCATATAAGAAGAGCAGTAGAAGTGCGAAAGAGTACATGGAATTAACGAGAGAGATTGCAGCTACATTAAAAGGATAAACCAGAAAGGCAGGCAATAGATGCATCAGGAACTGATCCGGGAACTGGCGATGATCACAGATGAGGAACGCCGGATCCTTGAAGGAAAACAGGAGATCGATCCACAGCTTTATACAGAAAAGAAGGAAATGGTTGTGGATAGTGCGAAACTTCTGAAGAAGGGGAAGTTGATCCAGGTCAGACCGCATACTCGCTTTGTACATTTCCCGGCGCATACACACAATTATATAGAAGTAATTTATATGTGCCAGGGAACAACGACACATATCGTGAACGGCAATCAGGTTGTGCTCGAACAGGGTGACCTTCTGTTTCTGAATCAGAATGCAGTGCAGGAGATCCTTCCGGCCGGAGAGTATGATATTGCAGTGAACTTTATTGTCCTGCCGGAGTTTTTTAACACAGCATTCTCTATGATCGGGGCAGAAGAAAATCAGCTGAAAGATTTCCTTGTTGGGGCGTTGTGCGGAAGAGATGAAGAGACGTCTTATCTGTATTTTCATGTGGCCGATATTCTTCCGGTGCAGAATCTGATCGAGAATATGGTCTGGACGATCTTCTATGACATTTCCAATAAGCGAAGCAGTAATCAGATCACGATGGGACTTTTGTTTCTTCAGTTGTTGAATTATATGGATAAGATGGAAGCCGGCGGACGCAAATTTGACACAGAGATTATGGCGAATGTGTATCGCTATATTGAGGATCATTTTAAAGAAGGCACGCTGTCAGAACTGGCGGTAGAGATGAAAGTGGATGTCTATTGGCTGAGCCGTGAGATTAAGAAGAAATCAGGGAAAACATATAAAGAACTTCTTCAGGAAAAGAGGATGCAGCAGGCAGTGTATCTTCTGATAAACAGCAGGATTGCGGTGTCGGATATTATAGAAGCAGTTGGATACGACAATACAAGCTATTTTTATAGAAAATTTAAAGAACGCTACGGAATCAGTCCGAAAGAATATCGGATTGAAAACATGAATTAAGGATAAAGTATAGAGAGGATGCTATTTTTCGCAGATGGCATCTTCTTTTTTTACGCGAATAGTAAACCGAAGATTATACTGAAGTGAGAGTTGGCAATTTGCATCAATAACAACGTATGGAAACAGATAAAAATAAAAAAACGACGAAATAAAATTGCAAAAATAATATCAAAATAGCACTATGCACAAAAGGAGATAGGATGTATAATGAAACATATGTGAAAAATACAAAAAAAGGAGGGGCACAATGTTAGATATATCCTATTACGAAAAAACAGATGAGATTATTGCACAGTATACATGTGAAGAAAAGTCTTTGATCCCGATTATACAGGGGATTCAGGAAGAATATCGCTATCTTCCACCGGAGCTTTTAACTTATGTTGCGGAGAAACTGGGAATCTCCGAGGCGAAAGCTTACAGTGTGGCAAGCTTTTATGAAAATTTTTCTTTTGAGGCAAAAGGAAAATATGTGATAAAAGTATGTGATGGAACAGCCTGTCATGTGCGCAAATCTATTCCGATTCTGGAAGGACTTTACAAGGAACTGGGGCTTGGGAAAAAGAAACACACAACAGATGACCAGTTGTTTACAGTAGAGACGGTTTCATGCTTGGGCGCATGCGGACTGGCACCGGCCGTAATGGTCAATGATGAAGTACATCCGAAAATGACACCTGAGAAAATGAGCGAGCTGATCAAGAAGCTGCGGGAGGAAGAGGAATGAGGATAGAAAACAGAATGCAGCTCCAGTTATGGAGAGAAGAGTGTAAGGAAAAGCGGCAGAAAGAAAACTGCTGTATTCTGGTCTGTGGAGGAACAGGATGTCTGGCAGGTGGTTCAGATAAAATATATGCCCGTTTGAAAGAACTAACTTCCAATATGGATCATGTAACAGTCAAAATCGGTGAAGAAATCGCTCATGTGGGACTTAAGATGAGCGGATGCCATGGATTCTGTGAGATGGGTCCGCTGGTTCGTATTGAACCTTATAACTATCTGTATCTGAAAGTAAAACTGGAAGACTGCGAAGAAATTTTTGAAAAGACGATTCTCCATGGAGAACCGGTTACAAGATTGATGTATGAAGATAATGGTCATGTATATCAGACACAGGAAGAAATTCCATTCTATGCCAAGCAGACCCGTCTGGTGTTGAGAAACTGCGGTCATATTGATGCAGAGCATATTGAAGATGCAATGGCGGTAGGAGCATATGAGTCTTTCGAAAAAGCTGTGTTTGAAATGACTCCGGAAGCAGTGATTAAGACGGTTACAGATGCAGGTCTTCGTGGAAGAGGTGGAGCAGGATTTCCGGCGGGAAGAAAATGGTCACAGGTAGCGAGTCAGCCGGAAAAGATCCGTTATGTAGTCTGCAATGGTGATGAAGGAGATCCGGGTGCATTTATGGATCGAAGCGTTATGGAAGGTGATCCTCACCGAATGATCGAAGGTATGATGCTGGCAGCTTATGCAGTACAGGCTCAGGAAGGATATATTTACGTTCGTGCAGAGTATCCGCTGGCAGTACGAAGACTGCAGATCGCTATCGCTCAGGCGGAAGAGAAAGGACTTTTGGGAGATAATATCCTTGGAACAGGATTCAGCTTCAAATTACATATCAATCGCGGAGCAGGTGCTTTCGTATGTGGGGAAGGTTCCGCGCTTACAGCTTCGATCGAAGGCAAGCGAGGCATGCCGAGAGTAAAACCACCGAGAACAGTAGAACAAGGATTATGGGAGAAGCCAACCGTATTGAATAACGTAGAGACTTATGCAAATATCCCGATGATCATTAAAAACGGAGCAGACTGGTACAGCCGTATTGGTACACCGCAAAGCCCGGGAACGAAAGCGTTTGCCCTTACCGGAAATGTAAAAAATACCGGATTGATCGAAGTGCCTATGGGAATAAGTTTACGTGAAATCATCTTTGATATCGGAGGCGGCATCAAGGACGATAAAGGGTTCAAGGCAGTTCAGATCGGTGGTCCATCCGGTGGATGTCTGGTAGAATCCCAGCTTGACAGTAAGATGGATTTTGACTCACTGTCAAAGATCGGTGCCATGATCGGTTCCGGTGGACTTGTTGTTATGGATGAAGACACCTGTATGGTAGAGGTTGCAAGATTCTTTATGAACTTCACACAGAGAGAAAGCTGTGGAAAATGCGTTCCGTGCAGAGAAGGAACTAAGCGTATGCTGGAGATCCTGGAACGTATAGTTGCCGGAAACGGAGAAATGAGCGACCTTGATGAACTGGAAGAACTGGCAGACATGATTGAAAATACTGCCTTATGTGGTCTTGGAAAGAGTGCACCAAAGCCGGTTGTAAGTACGATTCATGCATTCCGAAAAGAATATGAAGAGCACATAATAGATAAGAAATGTCGTGCGGGAGTCTGTTCTAATCTTCGTGTGTTTAAGATTGATCCGGAGAAATGCAAAGGATGTTCGAAATGTGCGAAGAACTGTCCGGTAAATGCAATCACAGGAAAAATAAAATCACCATTTACAATTGATCATTCAAAGTGCATCAAGTGTGGAAGTTGTATCGATAACTGCCCATTTGGAGCTGTTTATACAGAGTAGGGAGGATAGAGATTTATGGGAATTATGACAATTGACGGACAGGCCATTGAGTTCACGGATGAACCTAATGTATTGTCTGTAATAAGAAAAGCCGGGATTGATATCCCTACCTTGTGTTATCATTCGGAATTATCTATCTATGGTGCCTGCCGATTATGCACGGTAGAAGATGACAGAGGGAAAACATTTGCCTCATGTTCAGAAAAGCCGAGAGACGGAATGATTATTTATACAAATACACCAAGGCTGATGCGCTACCGGAAACTGATACTGGAACTACTTCTGGCTGCTCACTGCAGAGATTGTACGACGTGTATCAAGAGCGGCGAGTGTCATCTGCAGGAACTGGCTCACCGTATGGGAGTTCATGAGATCCGCTTTGAAAATGTAAGAGAGATACAGCCAATTGATACAAGTTCACACGCAATTATCAGAGATCCGAATAAATGTATCCTGTGTGGTGACTGTGTCAGAATGTGTGATAATGTACAGAATATCAATGCAATCGACTTCGCGTATCGTGGAACTGATGCACAGGTAATACCGGCATTTAATAAGAAGATTGCAGAAACAGACTGCGTAGGTTGTGGACAGTGTCGTGTTGTCTGTCCGACCGGTGCAATCAGTATTCATACCAATATTGATGAAGTGTGGGAAGCTTTGGCAGACAAGAATACAAAGGTGATTGCTCAGATCGCTCCGGCTGTACGTGTTGCAATCGGTGATAATTTTGGTTATGCCAAAGGCGAAAATGTAATGGGTAAGTTAGTAGGAGTACTGCATCGTCTGGGATTTGATGAAGTATATGACACATCCTATGGTGCAGACCTGACAGTTGTGGAGGAATCCAAAGAGTTTATTGAGAGATTTACTTCCGGTGAGAAGATGCCACTCTTTACATCCTGTTGTCCGGCATGGGTAAAATATTGTGAGAATAAATATCCGGAATTCGTGCCGAATCTTTCAACATGCAGATCACCGCAGCAGATGTTTGGAGCAGTTGTAAGAGAGTATTATAAAGATCCTGAGAAAAATGAAGGAAAGAAGATTGTATCTGTATCTATCATGCCTTGCACGGCGAAGAAGGAAGAAATCTTACGTCCGGAATCTTATACAAATGGCAAGCAGGATGTTGATTACGTGCTTACAACAACAGAAATCGTAAGAATGATCCGCAAATCAGGAATTGTATTTGACAAAGTTGAGATCGAAGCAGCCGATGTACCGTTTGGTATCGGCTCCGGAAGTGGTGTGATCTTCGGTGTTACCGGTGGTGTTACAGAGGCAGTGCTCCGTAGGCTGCAGCAGGGACACAACAGAGTAGACATGGAGTCTATTAAAAAGAGTGGTGTGCGTGGGGACGACGGTATTAAAGTGCTGACTTATAATTATAATGGAAGAGAGATTAAGGCAGCAGTTGTAAATGGCCTTGCAAATGCAGATAAAGTATTGCAGCAGATTAAAAATCACGAAGCAGAGTATGATTTTGTGGAAGTGATGGCTTGCCGCAGAGGATGTATCATGGGTGGAGGTCAGCCGGTGAATGCAGGACCGAGAACCAGAAAAGCAAGAATGAAGGGCTTATATGATACAGATGTAAACACTCAGATCAAGAAATCAAACGAGAACCCAATGATTCTTTCCTTGTACGATACTTTGCTGAAGGGAAAAGAGCATGAGCTTCTTCATAGAAATTTCTCCGGTAAATAGAGTGTCTGTTTTGTAGAGAAAAAACATTTTAAATAACACTACACAATATCAACAAAAATGCGGGTTTAAAATTGTACAAAATGCAAAAGAGAACCCTAAAAATAAAATACAGTGCAAATAAGGACGCTATTTTTCATAAATAGCGTCCTTTTTTTACATAGAAAGCGTGGGTATAATAAAGTCATAAGAAATGAACAGTAATAGAAAAATAACAAGGAGGCACCAAACAATGGGCAATTATTATCTGGCAGTTGATATCGGAGCATCCAGTGGACGTCATATGCTGGCATCCATGGAAGATGGAAAGATGAAACTGGAAGAAGTTTACCGTTTTCCGAATGGGATGGATAACAAAAACGGTACTTTATGTTGGGATGTAGATCGTCTTTTTACAGAAATCAAGAACGGATTGAAGAAATGTAAAGAACTTGGCAAGATTCCGGCAACAATGGGAATTGATACTTGGGGAGTTGACTATGTGCTTCTTGATGAGAAGGATCAGATCCTCGGAGATACAGTAGGCTATCGTGACAGTCGTACGAATGGAATGGATGAGAAAGTGTATGAAAAGATTTCCCTTTCCGCATTGTATGAGAGAACAGGTATCCAGAAGCAGATATTCAATACAATCTATCAGCTGATGGCTGTAAAAGAGACTCATCCGGAGTACCTTGAACAGGCAAAAGCAATCCTGATGATTCCGGATTACTTCCATTTTCTGCTGACAGGTGTGAAGAAAAATGAATATACAAATGCGACAACAGGACAGCTTGTGAATCCGACGACAAATGACTGGGATTATGAACTGATCGATATGCTCGGATACAACAAAGAGATGTTTCAGCCGGTATCTATGCCGGGAACAGTAGTAGGCGAATTTACACAGGACATTCAGAACGAGGTTGGATTCAACTGCAAGGTTGTTCTTCCAGCCACTCATGATACAGGCTCAGCGGTACTTGCGGTACCAACCAACGATGACAATGCCATTTATATCAGCTCCGGCACATGGTCTTTGATGGGAATTGAGAGAAAAGAAGCAGACTGCTCACTGAGAAGTATGCAGGCAAACTTCACAAACGAAGGTGGATACGATCACCGTTTCCGTTACCTGAAAAATATCATGGGACTCTGGATGATCCAGTCTGTAAAGAAAGAATTCACAGAGGATCTTTCTTTTGCAGAGATTTGTGAGAGAGCTTCCAAAGAGACGATCACATCTTTAGTAGACTGTAATGATGACTGCTTCCTTGCTCCGAAGAGCATGATTGAAGCTGTGAAGAAGTTCTGCCGTGATTCCAAGCAGCAGGTGCCTGAAACAGTGGGCGAGATCGCAGCAGTTATCTACAACAGTCTTGCAAAATGTTATGGCGATACGATCGAAGAGATTGAAGCATTAACAGGAAAAAAATACACTACAATCTATGTTGTCGGTGGCGGTGCTAATGCAGGATATCTTAACGAACTGACAGCAAAATATACAGGAAAAAAAGTTTCCGCAGGGCCTTCTGAAGCCACAGCAATCGGAAATATTGTTGTCCAGATGCTACATGATGGAGTATTTAAAGACCTGCCGGAAGCAAGAACATGTGTTGGAAAATCGTTTGATGTAAAAATATACGAAAATGCGTAATTCAAATTCACAAAAATGGAGGAAGAAAAGATGACAAGATATGAATCAGCCAAAGAAATCTATGCAAAATTAGGAGTGGACACAGACGCAGCAATCGCAAAATGTAAAGAAATTCCGGTTTCTCTTCACTGCTGGCAGGGAGATGATGTAACAGGATTTGACCACGACGGCCCTCTGACAGGAGGAATCCAGACAACAGGAAACTATCCGGGAAAAGCAAGAACTCCGGAAGAACTGTTAGCTGATATGGATAAGGCAATGAGCCTGATGCCGGGTAAAAAGAAAATCAATGTTCATGCATGCTACGCAATCTTTGAAGATGGTGAATTCGTAGATCGTGATAAATTAGAGCCAAAACATTTCCAGAAATGGGTTGATTTTGCAAAAGAAAGAGGAATGGGACTTGATTTTAATCCAACATTCTTCTCACATCCAATGGTAAAAGACGGACTTACACTTTCAAGCCCGGATGAGGAAGTAAGAAACTTCTGGATCGAGCATGGAAAAGCCTGCATCCGCATTTCACAGTATTTTGCGGAGCAGACAGGAGTTCCTTGTGTAATGAATATCTGGACAGGTGACGGATTCAAAGATATTCCGGCTGACCGTATGGGACCTCGTGTACGCTACAAAGAGTCTATCGATGCAATCCTTTCCGAGCCATTTGACACAAACCTTGTAAAACCTTGTGTAGAGTCTAAAGTATTCGGTATCGGTGTTGAGGCTTATACAGTAGGGTCAGCTGAATTCTCACTGAGCTACGCTGCAATAAACAAAGACAAATGTCTGCCACTGATGGACAACGGACATTATCATCCAACAGAAGTAGTATCCGATAAGATTCCGGCACTGCTTACATTCTTCCCGGAGATTGCTCTGCATGTTACACGTCCGATCCGTTGGGATTCAGACCATGTAGTTCTCTTTGATGATGAGACAAAAGAGATCGCAAAAGAGATCGTTCGCTGCGAGAACGGAATTGACCGTACATATATTGCACTGGATTACTTTGATGCTTCCATCAACCGTATCTCCGCATGGGTAACAGGATTCCGCAGCTTCCAGAAAGCACTGCTTGATGCACTTTGTCAGCCAAGCGAGATGCTCAAAGAGCTTCAGGATACAAACCAGATGAGCAAGAAGATGGTTGTTATGGAACAGTGCAAGACACTTCCAATCGGTGATGTATGGGAAGAGTACTGCCGTCAGTGTGGTGTAGAAGCTGAAGGATGGTTTGACGACATTCAGAAATATGAGGATGAAGTGCTGTCTAAGAGAGCATAATATAGAGTGAAAAAATGGGGGATATCAGGAAATTGATATGCCCCATTTTTGTTCGAAAATGTGAAGTTGGTCAAGGAATGGAGTATCCTTTTTAAATCAAATTCAGATATTCCAGCGCCTGGCGGATTCCGCCGTCTTCCAAGGCGCCGGTCACATAATCAGCCTGTGATTTCAAGTCTTTAGATCCATTTCCCATAGCAACCTTAAATCCGGCAGCCTGGAACATTGGCAAGTCATTATTGCTATCGCCGAAAGCAATAACATCCCTCTTTTCGTATCCAAGTACATTACTCATAACACTGATCGCAAGTCCTTTGGAACAGCCTTTCATGACAAATTCAATCGTTCTTCCAACAAAAGATCCACTGTGAATAATATAATCATACCACGGGGATAATTCCTGACATAATTTCTCGGGATTACATCCAGGTGTGCGTTTGGCACTCATTTTATTAAAATGAAGATTATGCTCATTTCCACGAATAGGGAGCAGTTTGTCACCGAGCTCCTGAGTGATCAGATCAGCAAACCAGTCTATGTCACTTGTATATTCATCCAGATTATAGTACATATAATCATTGCCTTCCAGTACAGGGATAAAACCGTTTGCCTTAATGATCTCTACGGTCTTCCATGCCAGATCGGTTGGCATCTCACGCTCAAATACCCGCGTTCCATTATATTCGATATATGCTCCAAGATTAGCGATAAGTCCGTTAAATCCAATCTCCTTCATAAGATATTCAGGAACAAAAGCATTTGAACGGCCGGTACAGATGAAAGTCTTGTGTCCGTTTTTTCTCAGCTGTTGAAGTGCGAGCTTTGTATCTTCTGGTGTTCCTTTTACAATATCTAAAATTGTTCCATCAGCATCAAAGAAAAGACATTTTCCCATTGTAAGTATTCCTTCTATATCATAGTGTTATCTCTCTCCTAAAAATCCCATGAATTTACGCACAGAGTAATTCAGGATAAGATCCTCCGGAATGTCAACTTTTCGAGCCAAAGCTTCGGCATACTGGAAATCTCCAACATGTTCGGTGCCGTGGCTGTCACTGGAGAACAGAACCGGATAATTAAAGTGCTTGGACAGATTCAATATTAAGAGATCAGCGTAAGTTGTATCCCCACGATATCCATCCGGACTTAAAGAACTGTTATTGATCTCAAGCAGGACATGGTTCTCCATTGCTGCATGGAAAAGCGCAAAATAATCTACCGGGAATTTTTCGTCATCGCAATGACCGATGATATTAACATTAGGATTCTCCATAGTCTTGATATAAGCACGGGTGTTCTCATCTGCTGTTCCGGATTTAAAAATTGGACGATGCATACTTGCTATAACATAATCCAGAGACTCTAAAATTTCATCATCAAGATCCAGTTTTCCTTCCTGATCCAGAATATTTACCTCTGCACCGTAAAGCATTCTAACACCGAGACGCTTTGGTTGTGCAAAAGCAAGGCTGCGGAAATAAGAAATGCGTCCGCCACCAAGCGTTTTCGGACCATGATCGGAAATTCCAAGCATCTTAAGCCCAGCTGCATTGGCAGCTTTTGCCATATCAGTCATGGTCGCACAGGTTCCGTGCCCGCTGGCGATGGAATGTGTGTGGATATCAAATTCATAAGAAGCCATATAATCCAACCCTTCTTTCTAATCGTTCACGCGGCAGACATTGTGTTGATTCATTCGCCATGCCGCATATATACCTTAAGTATGCGGTATTTTAAGTAAAATGTCAATAAATTCGAGGTGAAAGGTAAAGAAAAAACAAATAAAACACAACATAAACCGTATTGGGATTTATTGTAACTTTACAGAAATATAATGTGGGATGTATTGTGTTTTGATTGACTTTAGGGGATAAATAAAGTATAATAAATGTTAATATTGGAAGAAAGGAGTTTAAGAGCAAAATGGGACTTTATACTTATGACAGTACTCCCATCCCGAAGTCGGACAGAATTCCAAAACTGGTAGAAAACCTGTATGCGAAGATGCCTGAGATTGAGTCGGCGAGAGCGGTACTGATTACGGAGTCGTACAAACAGACTGAGAATGAACCTATGATCATCCGTAGAGCAAAAGCGTTCCAGCATATTTTGGAGAATATTCCGATCACGATCCGTGACCTGGAACTTGTTGTTGGAAGCAGTACACTTGCTCCAAGAGGATGCCAGACATTTCCGGAGTTCTCTTACGAGTGGCTGGAGGCAGAGTTTGATACAGTTGAAACAAGAAGTGCTGACCCGTTCTACATCTCTGAGCAGACGAAGAAGGAACTGAAAGAGGCGAATGCTTACTGGAAAGGCCGTACAACAAGTGACCTGGCTACAGCATACATGGAGCCGGAGACATTACTTGACATTGAACACAATATCTTTACACCTGGAAACTATTTCTATAATGGTGTAGGACATGTGACAGTTAAGTATGGTGAAGTTCTCGAGATCGGATTTTCCGGAATCCGCAAGAAAGCAGAAGATGAGCTTGCTTCTATGAAGGTCAGTGATGGTAACTATCAGACAAAATCACGTTTCCTTGAGGCAGTGATGATCAGCTGTGATGCAGCAATCACATATGCCCGCCGTTATGCAAAGCTTGCACTTGAGATGGCTGAGAAATGTTCTGATCCGGTAAGAAAGAAAGAACTTCTTATCATTGCACAGAATTGTGCGAATGTACCGGAGAAGGGTGCGACAGGATTCTATGAAGCTTGTCAGTCCTTCTGGTTTGTACAGCAGCTGTTACAGATCGAGTCCAGCGGACATTCAATCTCCCCTGGAAGATTTGACCAGTATATGTATCCTTATTATAAGAAGGATCTCGACAGCGGCAAGATCACAAGAGAGTTTGCACAGGAACTGCTGGATTGTATCTGGGTTAAATTAAATGACCTGAACAAGTGCCGTGATGCGGCTTCAGCAGAAGGATTCGCAGGTTACAGTCTGTTCCAGAACCTGATCGTAGGAGGACAGAATGAAGATGGTATAGATGTTACGAATGATCTTTCATTTATGTGTATTACATCATCTATGCATGTATTCCTTCCAATGCCTTCTCTTTCCGTAAGAGTTTGGAATGGATCACCACATGAATTCCTGATTTATGCAGCAGAACTTACAAGAACAGGAATCGGACTCCCGGCGTATTATAATGATGAGGTTATTATCCCGTCACTGGAGAGCCGTGGACTGACTTTACAGGATGCGAGAGACTACAATATCATCGGATGTGTAGAACCACAGAAGTCTGGTAAGACGAACGGATGGCATGATGCAGCATTCTTCAATATGTGTCGTCCGCTGGAACTGGTATTTTCAAATGGTGTGGACAAGGGTGTACAGATTGGTCCAAAGACAGGTAACGTTGAGGATATGAAGACATTTGATGAATTCTATGATGCTTATAAAGCACAGATGGATTACGCAATCGCACTACTTGTTAATGCTGACAATGCTATTGATATGGCACACGCAGAGAGAGCACCGCTTCCGTTCTTGGCAAGTATGGTCGATGACTGTATCAAGAGAGGAAAGACACTGGAACAGGGAGGAGCTGTATATAACTTTACAGGTCCGCAGGGATTCGGTGTTGCCAACATGGCGGATGCACTTTATGCAGTAAAGAAACTTGTTTATGACGAGAACAAGATTACAATGCATGATCTGAAGATGGCTCTTAGTACAAACTATGGAAAGGGTCTGAGCAGTGATGATGTTGCAGAGATGGTATCAGAAGTGGCTTCTGCTATGAAGTCTGCCGGACAGCCGGTAGGCGAGAAAGAAGTTGCGGCAATCCTGAAGACTGTTGTTGCAGCGACAGAATCAGAGCAGGTGAAGGCGAATGGTGAGAGAATCCTCAAGCTGATTGATGCAGTGCCGAAGTTCGGAAATGATATTCCAGAGGTTGATGCATTTGCAAGAGACGTTGCCTATACTTATACAAAACCACTGGAGAAATACAAAAATCCACGTGGAGGTATGTTCCAGGCGGGATTATATCCGGTATCAGCGAATGTACCGCTTGGCGGACAGACAGGAGCCACACCGGACGGACGTCTGGCACATATGCCGGTAGCCGATGGAGTATCGCCATCAGCCGGTAAGGATGTGAACGGACCGACAGCAGCTGCAAACTCCGTTTCCAGACTGGATCACTTTATTGCTTCGAATGGAACACTGTTCAATCAGAAGTTTCATCCATCTGCACTGAGTGGAAGAGAAGGACTTGAGAAGTTTGTAGGACTGATCCAGTCATACTTTGATCAGAAGGGAAGCCACATGCAGTTTAACGTTGTCAGCCGTGAAACACTTCTGGATGCACAGAAGCATCCGGAGCAGTACAAACATCTGGTTGTACGTGTAGCTGGATATAGTGCACTGTTTACGACATTGTCCAGGTCACTGCAGGATGATATCATCCGCAGAACAGAGCAGGGATTTTAAGAATAAGAGGGAGACAGCATGGAAGAATATCTGAAGACCAAAGGAAGAATCTTCGATATCCAGCGGTATTCCATCCATGATGGGAATGGAATTCGAACCATCGTGTTCCTGAAGGGGTGCGTGCTCAGATGCCGCTGGTGCTGTAATCCGGAATCACAGCACTACGAGATCGAGACAATGATGGTGCAGGGAGAACCAAAAGTGATCGGTGAGGACACAACGGTTGCGGAAGTGATGAAGACGGTAGAAAAAGACCGTACTTATTATAGAAGAACCGGAGGAGGACTTACACTTTCCGGAGGCGAAAGCCTTTGCCAGCCGAAGTTCGCAAGAGACCTTCTGCGGGCAGCGAAAGAGTCAGGAATCACAACTGCGATGGAAAGTATGGGATGCGCACCATACAGCACAATCGAAGAGATTCTTCCATATTTAGACCAGTATCTGCTGGATATCAAACACATGAATCCAGAGAAACATAAAGAATTTACAGGACGCTCGAATGAACTGATGTTAGAGAATGCAAAGAAGATTGCAGACTCTCATATGACAGAGTTGAGCATCCGTGTTCCGGTAATCCCGGGATTCAATGATACAGAGATAGAAATCCGTGATATTGCCGCATATGTCCGCAAACTTGGCAATGTAAGAAGAATGCATCTTCTGCCTTACCACAGGCTGGGACAGGATAAATATGACGGACTGAACCGCCCATACCTGATGGGGGATGTAAAACCACCGACAAATGAAAAGATGGAACGACTTCTGAAAGTAGCAGAAGAAGTTTCCGGTGTAGAGTGCCGGATCGGTGGTTAAAAATAAAAAACACAATCAGATAATCTACACGAAGTCGAAAACAGAGAAAATAGTGAAAATAATCACAAGAAACAACAAAAACAACGGCTGTTCAAATTGACTAATGTGGGATTGTGTGGTAAAATAAGTTAAGAAACAACACAAAACAAAAGTTTTGACACGATTCCAAGGAGGAGAAAAAATGCAAAACGAATACGAAATCAAAAAAGAAATGTGTGAAATCGGAAGAAGAGTTTACAACCGTGGAATGGTTGCAGCTAATGACGGAAACTTTTCTGTAAAACTGAACGACCATGAGTTCCTGTGTACACCAACAGGTGTCAGCAAAGGATTCATGACACCAGAGTACATCTGTAAAGTAGATGAGAATGGTAATGTTCTTCAGGCAAATAAAGGATTCAGACCATCTTCAGAAATTAAGATGCACATGCGTGTGTACAGAGAGAGACCAGACGTTCAGTCTGTAGTACATGCTCATCCACTGTACGCTACAACATTCGCTATCGCTGGTATTCCGCTTACACAGCCAATCATGCCAGAAGCAGTTATCGCTCTTGGATGTGTTCCGATCGCTAAATACGGTACACCTTCTACAATGGAGATTCCGGACGCTATCGAGCCATACCTTCAGCACTTTGATGCAGTTCTTCTTGAGAACCACGGAGCACTTGCTTACTCAGACAGCCTTCTGAGCGCATACCACAAGATGGAGTCTCTTGAGTTCTACGCACGTCTGTTATGGCAGTCCATGCAGGTTGGCGGACCTCAGGAACTGAACGATGAGCAGGTTCAGAGACTGTACGAACTGAGAAGACAGATGGGACTTCCAGGAAAACACCCGGCAAACCTTTGCCCGAACGCTAAAGCTGGTAAGCCAAGCTGCCATTCATGCGGTGGAAACTGTGGCGGATCTTCAGCAGCAGCTCCAGAAGGAACAGATGCTGATCTTGTAGCTTCTATCACAAAGAAAGTTATGGAACAGCTGGGAATGTAATCTGACAGATTAGTAAAGGAGCAATGCTATGAATGAGCAGGAAATTACCAGTGCAGTTCAGGCTGTGCTGGATCAGATGAAGGAAGCAGCTCCACAACATACACACAAACATGTCTGTCAATGCAAAAAGCATCAGATGACATTGAAGCTTGCCAATGCCTTGATTGAAAAAGTTAAGGCAGAAGCGGCACGTGTGGGTGTGAATGCGGTTGTAGCAGTTTCCGACAAGGCAGGCAGACCTGTAGCCATCCAGTGTATGGATGACGCCTACATAGCGAGCTTTGACATTGCATTAAACAAGACATATACTTCCGCGAGCCTTAAGATGTCCACAGCAGAGTTAAGTCAGTTGAGTCAGCCGGGACAGCCGTTATACGGAATTCAGTTTACGAATGACGGTAAGATCGTGATCTTCGGAGGCGGAGAGGTACTCGAAGCTGATGGTAAGATCGTCGGTGCACTTGGTGTCAGCGGCGGAACTGCTGAGCAGGACACAGCAATCGCAGCTTACGGAAAACAAGTCTTCAAGGAGGTATTAGAGTGTCTATAAATGAACAGATGGTTCAGGACATCGTACAGGACGTTCTTGCAAAGATGCAGATCGCTTCTGATGTACAGGGAGACCGTGGAGTATTCAAGGACATGAACGAGGCCATTGAGGCAGCGAAAGAGTCCCAGAAGATCGTTTCCAAGATGTCACTGGATCACAGAGAGAAAGTTATCTCCAACATCCGTAAAAAGATCAAGGAGAATGCAGAAATCCTGGCCCGTATGGGAGTTCAGGAGACTGGCATGGGAAATGTCGGACATAAAATTTTAAAACACCAGCTGGTAGCTGAGAAAACTCCGGGAACAGAGGATATCACTACACAGGCATGGTCAGGAGACAGAGGTCTTACATTGATCGAGATGGGACCGTTCGGAGTAATCGGAGCGATCACACCTTGTACAAACCCAAGTGAGACAGTTCTCTGTAACACAATCGGAATGTTCGCAGGTGGAAATACAGTAGTATTCAACCCACATCCGGCAGCAATCAAAACATCAATCTACGCAGTTAATCTTCTGAACGAAGCATCTGTTGAGGTTGGTGGACCGGACAACATTGCTTGTACAGTAGAGCATCCGACACTTGAGACAAGTAACATCATGATGAAACATCCTGCAATTCAGCTGATCGCTGCAACAGGAGGTCCGGGAGTTGTTACAGCAGTTCTTTCTTCAGGAAGAAGAGGAATCGGAGCTGGAGCAGGTAACCCACCGGCACTCGTTGATGAGACAGCAGATATCCGTAAGGCAGCTGAGGACATTGTAAACGGATGTACATTTGATAACAACCTTCCGTGTATCGCAGAAAAAGAGATTGTTGCAGTTGATTCTATCGCTGATGAACTGATGCACTACATGGTAAATGAGCAGGGATGCTACCTGGCTTCCAAGGAAGAGCAGGATGCACTGACAAATGTAGTTCTTGCAGGCGGAAAGCTGAATAGAAAATGTGTTGGACGTGATGCAAAGACACTGCTTGGAATGATCGGAGTTACAGTTCCGGACAATATCAGATGTATTACATTTGAAGGACCAAAGGAACACCCACTGATCGCAACAGAGCTTATGATGCCAATTCTTGGTGTAGTAAGAGCGAAAGATTTCGACGATGCTGTAGAGCAGGCTGTATGGCTTGAGCATGGTAACAGACATTCCGCTCACATTCATTCCAAGAATGTAGATCGTATTACAAAATATGCAAAAGCAATTGACACAGCAATTCTTGTTAAGAACGGACCATCCTATGCGGCACTTGGATTCGGAGGCGAAGGCTTCTGTACATTTACAATTGCCAGCAGAACTGGTGAAGGACTTACAAGCGCAAGCAGCTTCACAAAGAGAAGACGTTGCGTAATGACAGACAGCTTATGTATAAGATAACGGAGGTATAGACAATGGAAATGAATTCTGCTAATGTAGAAGCTGTTGTAAAACAGGTACTTGAGAGCATGCTGGAAAAGAAAGTTCCAGAAGCAGCTCCGGCACAGAAAGCAGCAGGAAATGAAATTCCAAAGACAGCTCATGTAGCTATGCTTACAGCACTTGAGCATTTTGAAATCAAAGAGTATCCGATGCCGGAAGTTGGTGACGGAGATATTCTTGTTAAAGTTGAAGGATGTGGTGTTTGTGGAACAGACGCTCACGAATTCAAGAGAGACCCATTCAGCCTTATTCCTGTAGTACTCGGACATGAGGGAACAGGTGAGATCGTTAAGATGGGTAAAAACGTTAAAGTTGACAGCGCTGGAAAAGCTCTGAATCTTGGAGATAAAGTTGTTACATGTATGATCTTCAAGGATGATCCGGAGATCACAATGTACGACCTCAACAAACAGAACGTAGGCGGAGCTGATGTATACGGACTTCTTCCGGACGATGATGTTCATCTGAATGGGTGGTTCTCAGATTACATCCTGATCCGTGAGGGATCTACAGTATTCAACGTAAGTGATCTGGATCTGAAATCCCGTGTACTGATCGAGCCATGTGCAGTACTTGTACATGCAGTAGAAAGAGCTAAGACAACAGGAATCTTAAGATTCAACAGCAGAGTTGTTGTTCAGGGATGTGGACCGATCGGACTGATCTGTATCGCAGTTCTTCGTACAATGGGTATTGAGAATATCGTAGCTGTAGACGGAGAGCAGAAGAGACTTGACTTTGCTAAGAGAATGGGAGCTGAGAAGTCAGTTAACTTCAAAGATTTCCAGGGAATCGATGCACTTGCACAGGGAGTAAAAGATGCATTCGGCGGACATGCTGCTGACTTCGCATTCCAGTGTACAGGATCACCGATCGCTCATGCAAACATTTACAAATTCATCCGCAACGGCGGTGGACTTTGTGAACTTGGATTCTTCATCAACGGTGGAGATGCAACAATCAACCCACACTTCGATCTTTGCTCAAAAGAAATCACACTGGTTGGCTCATGGGTATACACTCTGAGAGATTATGCAACTACATTTGATTTCCTTAAGAGAGCAAAAGCAATCGGACTTCCGATAGATGACCTGATTACACATGAGTTCCCGCTCGAGCAGATCAATGAGGCTCACCAGACAAACCTGGCTATGAAAGGTCTTAAGATTGCAATCATCAACAAATAAGGTGAGAGAGTATGGAAGCAGTAGGTATGCTGGAAGTATTTGGACTTGCAACAGCATTTGCAGCGGCTGACGCCGGATGTAAAGCAGGAAATGTAAGACTGGAGAACTTCGATAAAAATAAACCTGCGAATGCAGACGAATTGCCTGTACCGTTGATCGTAATGGTCAAGTTCCGCGGACAGGTTGCAGATGTGGAGGCAGCACTTGAGGCTGCTACAGCGAAAGCAGAGTCAATGACAGGAATTGTCACAAAGTATAAGATCTCAAGACCGACTGAGGACACTGAGAAGATGCTTAAGCTTAACGCATTTGATAAAGGAACACCACACAAAGTAACAGACGAAGAAGTCGAAGAAATTTAGGAGGATATTACAATGGCAATGGCACAGCTTGCATTAGGAATGGTAGAAACAAGAGGACTTACAGCAGCAATCGAGGCTGCAGATGCAATGACAAAAGCAGCAGAGGTTACACTTGTAGGAACAGAGAAAATTGGATCCGGACTTGTAACAGTTATGGTTCGTGGAGATGTTGGAGCTGTTAAAGCAGCAGTTGAGACAGGTGCTGACGCAGCTGGAAGACTTGGAGAACTCGTAGCTACACACGTAATCCCAAGACCACACAACGACGTTGAGAAGATCCTTCCTACAGTATAGTTTGAAGTCAAACAGCTAGAAAAGGAGCAGTCTCATGGGAAAAGCGTATGGATTCTTTGAAATCCCGAGCGTTACGGCAGCAGTGGTAGCCGTGGATATCATGTGCAAGACTGCTGATGTGCAGTTCGTTACATGGGAGAAAAAACTGGGTGGAAGACTTGTCACGATCATAATTCGTGGTGATGTATCCGCAGTTGCGCAGGCCATTGAAGCTGCCGAGCAGAATGGAATCAAAAAACCAGTGAGCACAGTAGTGATCCCAAGTCCTCACGAGGAGATCTTGAGAATCATTAACACAAGTGTAAACAAGGTTGTATAGGAGGCAGCTACAGATGGCAGACGAAAAAGAAAAGAAAACAACAACAGCCAAAGCGCCAGCCAAAACTGTACGCAGAGTAAGAAAGACGGCGCAAAAGGCAGAAACGGTTCAGAAGAAACCGGAAGTTCAGAAGGAGGAACGCAGAATGTCACAGGAAGCATTAGGAATGGTTGAAACAAGAGGACTTGTAGCATCTATCGAGGCAGCAGATTCAATGTTAAAGGCTGCTAACGTAGCACTCGTAGGAACAGAGAAGATCGGATCTGGTCTTGTAACAGTTATGGTTCGTGGAGACGTTGGAGCAGTTAAATCAGCAGTTGAGTCTGGAGCAGAGTCAGCAGGAAGACTTGGAGAGCTTGTAGCTACACATGTAATCCCAAGACCACATACAGATGTTGAGAAGATTCTTCCACAGATCAAATAATAGTCAAAGGTAAATAAAACCGGTACTTTCAGGGGATTAAGCGCCGGGCGCTGATCCCCTGAGAGTGCTTAAATAAGTAAGTGGAGTAATCCACTTTGCGAGGAGACACAAATATGGATAACAGTAATGTGGAATTAATTACAAAAATGGTTCTCGAAGCAGTAGAGAAAAAGAATGCTGCTCAGTCTGGAGAAGGTTTTCTCGTTCCAATCGGAGTGTCCGCAAGACATATCCATCTCACACAGGAGCATGTTGAGATTCTGTTTGGAGAAGGCTACCATCTTACAAAGTTCAAAGAACTTATGGGTGGACAGTTTGCATCAAACGAAAAGGTTACAATTGTTGGTCTTAAATTAAGAGCAATCGAAAATGTAAGAGTTCTTGGACCAGTCAGAAAGAATACTCAGGTAGAGATTTCTGCAACAGATGCAATCAGCCTCGGTGTAAAAGCACCAATCAGAGAATCAGGAAATATTGCAGGAAGCGCACCAATCGCGATCATCGGACCAAAAGGTGCGGTGTATCTGAACGAGGGATGCATTGTTGCGAAGAGACATATTCACATGGCTCCGAAAGATGCGATGGCAGCAGGAGTTCATGATGGTGATATCGTATCTGTAAAAGCAGATAATGAGAGAGGAACCATCTTTAACAACGTACAGATCCGTGTAGATGACAGCTTTACACTTGAGATGCACATCGATACAGATGAAGCAAATGCAGCGCAGATTAAGAGCGGGGATACCGTGAGGATTGTATCATGTTAATGGGAAAAGTTGTTGGCAGTGTTGTATCAACACGCAAGAATGAAAACTTAGTCGGAAATAAATTCATGATTGTAGAAGTGGCAGATCATATGCGTCAGGGAGCAAAACAGATCATTGCAATCGATAAGATCGGCGCAGGAATCGGCGAATACGTTCTGGTTGTACAGGGAAGTGCTGCGAGAATCGGAAGTGGTATGCCGGAAGCACCGATCGATGCTGCAATCGTTGGAATTATTGACGAAGGATTAGGACTGGAGTAGTGAAATTATGGATATGAAAGAATTAAGCAGCATATTGCAGCAGAACGGTATCGTTGGTGCTGGTGGTGCAGGCTTTCCTACATATGCTAAATTAGATGAACGTGCAGAGACAATCATTCTGAACTGTGCAGAGTGTGAGCCACTGCTTCGACTTCACAGACAGCTCCTTGAGAAATATGCAAAGGAGATCATTGATACATTTCATATGATCGGCGAGACAGTCGGTGCGAAAGAAGTCATCATTGGTATTAAGAAAGCTTACACAGCAACGATCGAAGCTGTAAAGGCCGTTATGGGACAGTATCCGGAAGTAAGACTTGGACTGTTGGATGAAGTATATCCGGCAGGTGATGAGGTTGTTCTTATTTATGAGACAACAGGTAAAGTTGTAAGACCGGGCGGACTTCCAATCGAAAGCGGCGTAGCTGTATTCAACGTAGAGACAGTTTACAATGTATACAGAGCACTGAATGAGAAGACACCTGTTGAGGACAAGCTTGTATCAGTAGTAGCTGAGGTAGAGCACCCGATCACAGTTCGTGTTCCAATCGGAACACCACTGGATGAAGTAGTAGCTCTTGCCGGCGGTGTAACTACAAAAGATGCAGTTTACTTCGTTGGTGGACCTATGATGGGTAATATCGGAACAGGAGCGCAGCCTGTTACAAAGACAACAAATGCAATCCTTGTTCTTCCGAAAGACCATCACATCATTCAGAAGAAATTAAAGAAAAACTCAATCGATATGAAGAGAGCAGCAGCTTGCTGTTGCCAGTGTACAATGTGTACAGACTTATGTCCACGACATCTGTTAGGACATCCGATTGAGCCAAATAAATTTATGCTTGCAGCAACATGCAAGGATGTACAGGAGCCGAACATCTTCATCAATACGTTGTTCTGCTCATCCTGCGGACTTTGTGAGATGTATTCCTGTTTCCAGGGACTTTCACCAAGAAGTCTTATGGCAGAGTACAAGGGAGGTCTTCGTGCAAACGGAATCCGTCCTCCGAAAGTAGAAGCAAAACCTGTAGGACCGGAAAGAGAATACAGAAAAGTTCCGATGGAGAGACTTATGGCGCGTCTTGATCTTACGAGATATAACCGTGAAGCACCGCTTGATGAATCAGCAGTGCCGGTTAAGACAGTACGTATTCTGTTAAGTCAGCATATTGGAGCACCTGCTTCTGCAATTGTGAAAGCAGGCGACATGGTAACTAAAGGACAGATGATTGCTGAACCAGGAAAGGGATTAAGCGTTGGAATCCACGCATCCGTGAATGGTTTAGTTACAGAAGTAAATGAGAAATATATTGTCATAGAATCTCAGGAAGGACGTGCAGGCAATGAGTAAGGCTATTGGAATGGTAGAATATAAGACTGTTTCAGCAGGTATTACCGCAGCTGATGCTATGGTAAAGACTTCTGAAGTCAGCATAATCGAAGCACAGACAGTATGTCCGGGCAAATATATCGCGATCATTACAGGTGACTTAAGTGCCGTTAAAGCAGCAGTGGATAATGCAAAAGAGATGCATGGTCTTCACCTGATCGACAGTTTTGTGCTCGGTAATCCGCACGAGTCCATCTTCCCGGCAATCTACGGTGCTGCACATATTGAAGACGTATCCGCTCTTGGTATTATGGAGACATACGATGCATCTTCAATTATTGTAGCTGCTGATGAGGCTGCGAAGACGGCTATCGTTGATTTGATCGAGCTTCGTATCGCACGTGGTATGTGCGGAAAATCCTACATGCTGCTCACTGGTGAAGTGGCTGCTGTAGAAGCTGCAATCGAAAAAGCTAAGGAAGCAATCAAAGATAGAGGAATGTTCCTTGACTCTTCCGTTATTGCTCATCCGGATGCTCAGATTCGCGACGCAATCTTATAATGAACTCTGCTTTAATGTCTGAGGGAATTATAGTTCAATACCAGTAACATTATATTGGACTTAGGACAGGAGGCAGTTAGATGCTTGCGATAGAGAGAAGAAATGAAATATTAGAAAAACTGCAGAACGACAGAAGAGTCGTAGTAAGCGAACTGAGTCAGATTTACGAGGTTTCCGAGGAGACAATCCGAAGAGACCTCGATAAACTGGTTCAAGACGGTTTCGCCATAAAGAGCTATGGCGGTGCCGTAATTAATGAAAATGTGAATATCGAGCTTCCGTTCAACATCAGAAAGAATCGCAATATTGTTGGTAAACAGCATATTGCGGAGCTTGTGAGTGAACAGATCAAAGACGGGGACAGCATCATGCTTGATGCAAGTTCTACAGCAGTGTATGTTGCAAAGACGCTTCTCGAACAGGGAAAGAAGAATCTTACCGTGCTCACGAACTCTGTTGAGATTATCATAGAGCTTTTTGGGGCGCAGGATTGGAAGGTTCTCTCTACCGGTGGAGAGTCAAGAGAAGGCTCCTTTGCTCTGGTAGGTTATCAGACAGACAGGATGCTTCGTACTTATCATGTAGATAAGGCAATTATCTCTGCAAAGGGAGTTGATATGAACGCAGGACTTACAGATTCAGATGATCTGCATGCGAATAATAAGCGAACAATGTTGACAAGAGCAAAGGAAAGAATTCTTGCGATTGACAGCAGTAAGTTCGATCAAGTAGCATTTGCTGAGATAGGATCATTAGACCAGATTACAACTGTGATCACAGATGCGAAGCCGGAGACAAGATGGCTTCAGCATTTTGAAAAGGTTGGGGTAAAATGTATCTATCCAAAGTAAGGAAGGGCAGTTATGAAAAGCTTTCAGATTAAAACTAGAGTAAATTTTGGAGATAACGCGCTGGAGCGACTGGCAGAAGTGCCATATAAGAAGATCCTGATCGTTACAGATCCATTTATGGCGAAAAGCAAAAATCTGAACCTGATTCTCGATCCGATCAAAAAAGCAGGAAAGGAATATGATATCTTTCAGGATATTGTTCCGGATCCACCGATTGAGAAGATCAGTCTCGGTGTTAAGAAGATGCTTGAATATAAGCCGGATGCAATTGTTGCAGTTGGTGGCGGATCAGCAATTGACTCCTCCAAGTCAATCCGTGAATTTGCACTTCGCGTAGATCATTACGCAGAGGTAGGGTTGATCGCAATCCCGACAACAAGTGGTACAGGATCAGAGGTTACTTCATTTGCCGTTGTATCAGACCCGGCAGAGCAGAGAAAGTATCCATTGGTATCCTGGGATCTGACACCAGATGAGGCAATTCTTGATGCAGATCTTGTAAAGAGTGTGCCACCGGCAATCACAGCAGATACAGGAATGGACGTATTTACACACGCACTTGAGGCATGCGTAAGTACAGATAGAAGCGATTTCTCAACAGCACTTGCAGAGAAATCAATTGAGTTGGTTGGAGTATTCCTTCTCAGAGCATATCTGGATGGAAATGATACTCATGCACGTCAGAAGATGCATTCTGCATCCTGTCTGGCAGGATTGGCATTCAACTCAGCATCTCTCGGACTGAACCATGGAATGGCTCATCAGTTAGGTGCAAAGTTCCACATCCCACACGGACGTGCGAATGCAATGCTTCTTCCACATATCATTGAGTTTAACAGTGATATCAATAAACATAGTAAGAGTCAGAAAGAATATCTTCCGGCTGTTAAGCGTTATGCAACCGTAGCTCAGATCCTTGGACTGAGCAGCTACAACGAAATTATGACAGTCAGATCCCTTGTAAACTGGGTACAGTTTATGTTAAAAGAGATGGATATTCCGCTGTCAATCTCTCAGATGGGTACAATCTCAGAGGAAGAGTACTTCAATGCAATCGACAGTATGGCAGATGCCGCACTTGAAGATGGATGTACAGCAACAAACCCGAGAGTACCAAATAAGGAAGATGTTATTGAAATCTACAAGAAATTGTGGAAATAATAAGTGTAAAAAGAAGTAAAAAAGAAGCTGCGTATTGTAGCTTCTTTTTTTACACTCTCTTTTGCTTCTATTTTTAGGCATGTTTTTAAAGTTCTCGGGTAACGGTACCTATTTATTAATTGAGTGTTATCTGAAAGAATTGTTGTATATACTATATCAAATACCTGGGAAATGGACAGGAAGCGAGAAATGAAATTACCTATTTATATAGAAGCAGCAATGGGAGTTTTTCTGGTAGTGATTCTGGCAATGGCAGGAAGAAACGGAATGATTCCTCAGAACCAGAAAAATAATGTTATGAAACAGTCAGAAGTAGAACAGAAATCAGATGCTGACATGCAAAATGAAAAGGAAGCAGTTGCGGAAGAGGCAACAGATTCGATAGAAGAAGTTGCACAGACTGACAGCGCAGCAATAACAGCACAGATGTGTTCTCCGGCCGGACAATATCCGGTCATGGGGGAGAGTGTTGTTACGGTGGATGAACTTGCAGATTATTTCAATCAATCGGGATACGAATATCCGTCGGAAGAACTGGCAAAAGGTGGAGCAGATACCATAGAAACATTCTGCCAGATCTACTGTGAAGAAGCAGAGGCAGAAGACATCCGGGCAGAGGTTGCATTTACCCAGGCAATGAAAGAGACCGGCTTTCTTCAGTTTGGTGGAGATGTAAGTATTGAACAGTTTAATTTTGCCGGAATAGGAACAACCGGGGGAGGAGTGCCGGGAAATTCTTATCCGGATGTCAGAACAGGAGTGCGGGCACAGATCCAGCATCTGAAGGCCTATGCGACAGATGAACCGCTGAATCAGACTTGCGTGGATAACCGTTATGAATATGTGAAAAAAGCTTCCGCACCTTATGTACAATGGCTGGGACAGAAAGAGAACCCGGAAGGAGCCGGTTGGGCGACAGGAGAGAACTACGGGTATGATATTGCAGGGATGTTGCAACATTTACTTTTAAAAGAGCAAGGTTAAGAAGATATGGCTGGACTTCCGGCGGTGGTTATGATATTTTAAGATTTCTTAAAGAAAGGGAAATCCCTTGACAAATCAGCCTTTGACAGCTATAGTAGTAACAGTTAAAAAGTATTTAACAACTATGTAAAGATACAGGTGTTGAAGAAGAGGAGTACATCATTACTTCCCACAGAGAGAACCGTTCAGATTGCTAAGAGGATCTGGCTGTGAGACGGTTTGGAAAAAGGATGATGGAAGGTAGCTTCGGAGCCGGAATTCTGAAAGGTCGAAGAGGTTGGATAGGAGTTCCCGGAGTCGTTCACGTTACAGAACGAAGAGATGTATATGTAAAGAACAAGGTTAATACAAACAGTAATAAGTTCTTACATATATAAATAAGGTGGTACCGCGAGATTTTCGCCCTTTACGTGAAGTAGAGGGCGTTTTCTAGTTATAGAAGAAAGAGATATCCACTTTTAAAACAATGAGATTGTGGAAAACAACTACAAAATTAACATAATATGTGGAAAAAGGAGAACAATCATGAGCAAAGAACTCGCAAAGACTTACGATCCGAAACAGATCGAAGAGAAACTCTATGAGAGATGGTGTGAGAACAAGTATTTTCATGCTGAAGTAGACAGAAGTAAGAAACCATTTACAACAGTAATGCCGCCTCCGAATATTACAGGAAAGCTGCATATGGGACATGCACTTGACAATACACTGCAGGATATCCTGATCCGTTACAAGAGAATGGAAGGATATAACGCATTGTGGATTCCGGGAACAGACCATGCAGCAATCTCTACAGAGGTTAAGGTTACAAATCAGCTCAAAGAAGAGGGAATCGACAAGAAAGAACTCGGACGTGAGGGATTCCTTGAGAGAACATGGCAGTGGAAAGAAGAATATGCAGGAACAATCGAGAACCAGCTGAAGAAGCTTGGTATTTCCTGTGACTGGGACAGAGAGCGTTTCACAATGGACGAGGGATGTTCCAAAGCTGTAGAAGAAGTATTCATCAACTTATACAACAAGGGATATATTTACAAAGGTTCCAGAATCATCAACTGGTGTCCGAAATGTAAGACATCTCTGTCAGACGCAGAGGTAGAGCATGAGGATCAGGACGGAAACTTCTGGCATATTAAGTACCCGATTGCCGGAACAGACCGTTTCCTTGAGATTGCAACAACACGTCCGGAGACACTGCTTGGAGATACAGCAATCGCCGTTCACCCGGATGATGAGAGATACAAAGATATCGTAGGAAAGATGGCAATCCTTCCGCTTGTAAATCGTGAGATTCCGATTGTTGCAGACTATTATGTAGACAAAGAATTCGGAACAGGTGCTGTTAAGATCACACCGGCACATGACCCGAATGACTTCGAGGTAGGAAAGCGTCATAACCTTCCTGAGATCAACATCATGAATGATGATGCAACAATTAACGAGAAGGGTGGAAAATACGCAGGAATGGATCGTTACGAGGCGAGAAAGGCAATCGTAGCAGATCTGGATGAGCAGGGATACCTTGTAAAAGTTGTTCCTCACATGCATGCAGTAGGAACACATGACCGTTGTGGTACAACCGTTGAGCCGCTGATCAAACAGCAGTGGTTTGTAAAGATGGATGAGCTTGCAAAACCGGCGATCAACGCACTGAAGACTGGTGAACTTCGTTTCGTACCGGAGCGTTTTGACAAGATTTACCTTCACTGGCTTGAGAACATCAAAGACTGGTGTATCTCCCGTCAGATCTGGTGGGGACACAGAATTCCGGCTTATTACTGTGATGAGTGCGGTGAATTCGTAGTTGCGAAAGAAGCGCCGGAGAAATGCCCACACTGTGGATGTACACATTTCACACAGGATGAGGATACACTGGATACATGGTTCTCTTCCGCACTGTGGCCGTTCTCCACACTTGGATGGCCGGAGAAGACAGAAGACCTTGATTACTTCTATCCGACAGATGTTCTTGTAACAGGATATGATATCATCTTCTTCTGGGTAATCCGTATGGTATTCTCAGGATATGAGCATACAGGAAAAGCTCCGTTTAACACAGTACTGATCCACGGTCTTGTAAGAGACTCTCAGGGACGTAAGATGAGTAAGTCTCTTGGAAATGGTATCGATCCGCTTGAGATCATCGACAAGTACGGTGCAGATGCCCTGAGACTGACACTGATCACAGGAAATGCACCTGGTAACGATATGCGTTTTTACAACGAGCGTGTTGAGGCAAGCCGTAACTTTGCAAACAAAGTATGGAATGCATCAAGATTTATCATGATGAACATGGAGAAGAACGTTGTAGAAGAACCGGAAGACTTCCTGCTGAAACCAGCAGACAGATGGATCCTTTCTAAGGTAAACAGTCTGACAAAAGAAATGACAGAGAACATGGATAAGTTCGAACTCGGTATCGCAGTTCAGAAAGTTCATGACTTTATCTGGGATGAGTTCTGTGACTGGTATGTAGAGATCGCAAAATATCGTATCTACCATGCGGAGGAAGATTCACAGTCCGCAAACTGTGCTCTGTGGGTACTTAAGACAGTACTTGGACAGGCACTGAAGCTTCTTCATCCATTTATGCCATTTATCACAGAAGAGATTTATGGAGCACTTGTACCGGAGGAAGAGTCACTGATGATGTCAAGCTGGCCGGTATACAGAGAGGATTGGGAGTTCCCATATGCTACAGAAGTTATTGAGCATGTAAAAGCAATCACACGCGGAATCAGAAATATGCGTGCTGAGATGAATGTTCCGAATAACAAACGTACAAAGGTTTATATTATCAGCAGTGATTCAAAACTGCTTACAGCACTTGAAGTATTCAAGGAATCTGTAAAACCGTTGATGCTGGCAAACGATATTATTTTTCACTATGAGAAGAAAGATGTTGCTGATGATGCAGTATCTATCGTTGTTCCGGGAGCAACAGTTTACCTGCCGCTGGAAGACCTTGTAGACTTCGAGCAGGAGAGAGAAAGACTGAAGAAAGAGGAAGAGAGACTCAACAGCGAGATAAAGAGAGCACAGGGAATGCTTGCAAATGAAAGATTCACAAGCAAAGCACCTGCAGATAAAGTTCAGGCTGAGCGTGATAAACTTGAGAAATATACAAAGATGCTTGAGCAGGTAAAAGAGAGAATCGATAGTCTCAGATAACTGTGGGGGGAGAAAAGCTGCAAAAAAGCAGGAAACTGTAAACAGCAGTTTAGACACAGTATCAGGTATTAGACGGCAAAAAGTCGCACGGCAGAAAGGAGCTAAGATCCCATGCCGTGCATTTTGCCTATAAGAAAGAGGTTATAGATGAAGCGGATTCATATTAAAAAACCAGATATCAAAGGATTTTTTACAAAGGTCAAAAATCTGAAACCGGAAGATATCAAGAGACACTATCAGGAGAAAAAAGCAAGACGCCAGAGAATCCTGGAACAGAGAAGAAACAGTAAATTTGCGAAAAAGATGCAGCCGGTTTATAAGTGGATGAACAGATTTTCACTCGTCCTTCATTATCTGCTGGCCTGTGTTTTAAATTTTTTGATTGAGGTGATCTCAAGGCATTCCTTTTTTGAAGCATGGGGCTACATGACAGGAACACCGCTCGTGTTTCTGTTTAACGCATTTTTAATTTTTGCAACATTTATGATTGTTTATCTGTTCCGCAGACGTGTATTTGTCAGAATTCTTCTCAGTGTATTCTGGCTGTTTCTGGGAGCATGTAACGGATATCTGCTCCTGAAGCGAGTGACACCGTTCAATGCACAGGACTTGAAAGTTCTGTCAGATGCCTTGGAACTGACAAGTAATTACTTTAATGGTTTTGAGATCGTGATGCTTACCATTGGAATCGCAGCTGTTGTTTTGTGGGTGATTTCCATGTGGCGCCGCGGTGGGCAGTATACTGGAAAGATGCACCGCATTATTGCAGTGATCGCTGTTGTGGCATCCGGATTTGCCTATGTAGGACTTACTGATGTTGCAATCGACAAGCGAGTGATCTCAAATTATTTTGGAAATATCGCATTTGCTTACGAAGACTATGGATTCCCATATTGCTTCGCAGCAAGCTTATTTAATACAGGAATCAATCAGCCGGCCGGTTACAGCGAAGAGACGATGGCGGAGATTAACAAGGATGGATGCCTTAACGTGAGTGAGACAAGCCGTTCGAAAGAAGAACTGCCGAATATCATGTTTGTCCAGCTGGAATCTTATTTTGATCCGACAGAGGTAGAATGGCTGAGATTTTCCGAGGATCCGATCCCAAATCTCAGAAAGCTTTATGCTGACTATTCTTCCGGATATTTTAAAGTTCCATCTGTCGGAGCAGGTACAGCGAATACAGAGTTCGAGGTGCTTACTGGAATGAATATGCGTTTCTTCGGACCGGGAGAGTATCCATACAAGACTTATGTGAAGACGACACCTCTTGAGAGTGCGGCAAGTGCGCTTTCATCCCTTGGATATGGTGCAGAGGCACTTCACAACAACGGCGGTAATTTCTACAGTCGTGCCAAAGTATACAACAACATGGGATTCGACCATTATACAAGTAAGGAATTCATGAATATCTTAAAGACGACTCCGAAGGGATGGGCGACAGACGATATTCTTGTTCCGAACATCATGGAGTCTTTGGACACAACAGACGGAACAGACTTTGTATGTACGATCAGTGTGCAGGGACATGGAGATTATCCGACAGAGCCGACCTTGGAAAATCCGGAGATCAATGTAACCGGAGTGGAAGATGAAGGCAAGAGAAATGCATGGGAGTACTATGTAAATGAAGTCCATGAGATGGACAAATTCGTTGGACAGCTGATCGATGCAATCGAGCAGAGAGGGGAACCGACAGTGATCGTATTCTATGGAGACCATCTCCCGACACTTGGTCTGGAAGCAAAAGACCTGAAAGGAAAATATCTGTACAATACGAATTATGTTATCTGGGACAATATTGGACTGGAAAAGAAAGATGGGAATATCGCTGCTTACCAGATTATGGCAGAAGTCTTTGATCGTTTGGATATTCATACAGGAACTATTTTCAATTACCATCAGCAGAGAAGACAGACAAAGAATTATCTTGCTGATCTGGAATTACTCCAGTATGATATCATGTACGGAAAACAGTATGTATACAAGGATAGTGGAGCTCCGATCACAGAAGGACATATGGTCATGGGGGTAAAGGATGCGACGATCACCAGTGTTGTGGAGCAGCTGAAAGGAACTTATAGCATTTACGGAGAGAACTTTACAAAACAAAGTAAGGTTTATATCAACGGAGAGAAGCAGACAACAAAATTCCTGAACAATACAAGACTGGATCTGAAAGAGTCAGAAATCAAAGATGGCGATCAGATCATGGTTGCGCAGTGCGGTTCAAGCAATACAATCTTCCGTACATCGAAGACTTATGAATATACAGGAGGCCAGCTTGTAGAAGTGACAGACCAGGATACGGATGTTGAGAATGGAAGACAGGCCTTTGTAGAACAAAAGGAAGAAAAGAAAAAATGACCTATAAGGAAATCGTAACCTATATAGAAGAAATTCCGAGATTTACAAGAAAGCACTCTCTGGCTCATACCAGAGAGATGCTTCTGTTTTTGGGAAATCCGCAGAATGGAAAGAAGATCATTCATGTAGCGGGAACGAATGGAAAAGGTTCTGTATGCGCTTATCTGGATGCGATGCTCAGGGCAGAAGGAAAAAGCACCGGATTGTTTACTTCACCGCATCTGGTGAAAATGAATGAACGGATTGTTCTGAATGGAAAGCAGATCAGTGATGAGGATTTCTGCGAAGTATTTGAAGAGACCATGCAGGCTGTCCGCAGGATGCAGGATGCAGGATTGGAGCATCCGACATTTTTCGAATTCTTATTTGCAATGGCGATGAAAGCTTATGACAGAGCAGGAATGGAATACATTGTCCTTGAGACAGGACTTGGAGGTCGGCTGGATGCAACAAGTTCTGTAGAACCGGTTGCCTGCGTGATCACATCGATCGGTCTGGATCATATGGAATATCTTGGTGATACAGTGGAACAGATTGCGGGAGAGAAAGCAGGAATCATCCGGCCGGAAGTTCCGGTGTTCTTTGCACAGACAGCACCGGGAAGTGATTCTGTAATTGAAAAAACAGCAGAAAAAGAAGGCTGTTTCTGTAAAAAAATAGGGAAAGATGCGTACGAAATTCTTGGAATTGAAGATAAACATATTGCATTTTCCTGCGCAAGTGCTTATTATGGAACTACCACGTGGAAATTAAATAATATTGGAACCTATCAGCCGGGAAATGCACTGCTTGCGATGGAAGTGATGCGTTATCTTTTCAAAGAAAACGGTCATCCACAAAAGTGGAGAACAGCACTTGCCAGGGTGAAATGGGCAGGAAGAATGGAAGAGATTCTTCCAAAAGTATACGTTGACGGAGCACATAATGTGAGTGCCATTCAGGCATTTGCAAGAAGTGTTCCGAAGAATCCAGATGGAAATATTATTTTATTTTCGGCGGTAAAAGATAAAGAATATGAAGAAATGATTTCGTATCTATGTAAACATACTGATGCGGAAGAATATGTAGTAACATTGATCGACGGAGATCGAGCGACAGATGCACACATTCTGGGTGAACTGTTCCGGAAATATACAGAACAGCCGGTGACAGTGATTGAATCTGTCAAAGAGGCAATGCAGTATGTATTGCGGATTCAGGGGAGAAGAACGGTATATTGTCTCGGTTCTCTTTACCTGACAGGAATGATCAAAGAGATTATACAGGAATCTTTAAGCGGATGTGGGGAGGTTTGATTGCAGATGCTTAATTATGAAGAAGAACTCAGAAAATTCAAGCCAAGTCTCGAGGTGGACCAGATTGAGGAAGCTGTTTACAAGGAAGATCTGACAGATATGCAGGATATCGTAAAAGAGGTTATGGCAAAGAAAGAAAAAACGGTGAGAAGATAGAAAGATAGTGGTGGGTATAAATGGATTACACAAAGAAGATCATGTATCAGTCAAATTCCTGGTACAATGATGGACTGCGCAAAGCCCAGGTGAGAGATATGTCCGGGGCAATTGTTTCCTTGCAGCAGAGCCTGCAGTATAACAGGGAGAATATTGCGGCGCGGAATCTTTTAGGTCTTGTGTATTATGGCATAGGGGAAGTTTCAGAAGCTCTTGTGGAGTGGATCATCAGTAAGAATCTGTGCCCAAGAGACAATATTGCAGATTATTATATTAAAAAAGTACAGAATTCAGCGAATGAATTAGAATCACTGAATCAGGCAATTAAGAAGTTTAACCAGTGTCTGGTTTACTGTCAGCAGAACGGGGAAGATCTTGCAATCATCCAGTTGAAACAGGTGATCGCGTCTCATCCGACATTTTTGAAGGCGTATCAGCTTCTGGCTCTGATCTATATACAGATGAATCAGAATACAAAGGCAAGACAGATTCTTATAGAAGCAAAGAAATTAGATACAACAAATGAACTGACACTGACCTATTTGCAAGAAGTTACAAAACAGCGTGGCAGATATGGGAAGAATGCAGAGAGAAGTTTCCGGAAACCAAAAAGTGCGACAGTAGAATACAGTCTTGGAAATGAGACGATCATTCAGCCGAAACGTTCTAAGATCCGGGATATGGCACAGCAGCTTGCATTTGCCAATATATTGATCGGAATGGTTCTTGGTGCTGCTTTGATCTGGTTTCTTGTTGCTCCGGCGGTGAATCAGAACCGCTCGGAGAAGTTGAATAATCAGATGCGTGCATACAGTGAACAGATCAACACACTGGAAGCACAGGTAAGTGCCCAGACAAGAACACTGGATCAGTATCGAACAGCCGGAGACGAGGCACAGAAAGCAGTTGATCAGGCAAAGGCAACATCTGACAGCTATGAGAAACTGCTTCAGGTTTCAAGTCAGAGCCGTTCCGGAAAATATAGTTATACGGATATGGCAGACGCGCTGCTTGAGATTACAAGAGATTCTCTTGGAGACAGTGGAAAAGAGATGTATGATACACTTTCTGATTCTATTTTCCCAACAGCATGCAGGAGAAGATATGCAGCCGGTGTAGATTCACTGGAATCAGAGGACTATGATCAGGCGATTGAGTACCTGACGAAGGTTGTGAAGATGGACGAAAGTTATAATGATGGACAGGCTATTTATCGTCTGGCACAGGCTTATCAGGGAAAAGGTGATACAGAGAATGCAAAGACCTGGTATCAGAAGATGGTAGATACTTATAATAATTCCAGATATATTGAGGATGCGAAAAAGCAGCTTGCAATTCTGAATGGAGATGCCAGTGCAGATACAAGTGCAGATAGTAGTTCAGTATCAGAGGACTCAGAAAATTCCGATAACTCCAATAGCTATGATAATTCTCAGGATAATGGAGATTCCGATAATTCTGACAATACAGAGGATAACGAATAAGATTACGAAGGAAAAGGATATGCGAAGAAGCATATCCTTTTTTAGCGTACGGATTCAGGTAATTAAACGGAAAATGAGAAAAGCAGGAGGCATGAAAATATATGAGATATCAGGTAGAGGAAAATTGTCTGACGATCTATCTTCCAAGAGAGGTAGACCATCATAATGCAGATGAAATCAGGAAGGAAGCGGATGCAGTGATCAGCAGAAATCATATCAGATATGTGATCTTTGACTTTGACAGGACAGATTTTATGGATAGTTCAGGAATTGGAATCATTATGGGGAGGTATAAGACCGTCAGTCTGATCGGAGGAGAAGTCTGGGCGATACATACGAACGAAAGAATCCGGAAGATTCTTACATTTTCAGGAGCAGCAAAGATTATGCAGATTTATGAGGGGGAAAAGTGATGGAGGCGAGTAATACACAGAATAATGAGATGGAGATACGCTTTGACAGTAGATCAGAAAATGAGGGATTTGCCAGAGTATCGGTAGCATCCTTTTTAACACAACTTAATCCAACGGTGGAAGAAGTAGCAGATGTGAAGACTGCAGTGTCAGAAGCTGTAACAAATGCGATTATCCACGGATATGAACAGAGAGTAGAGAAAGTAAAGATACACTGTAGTATAGAAAACCAGCTTTTTACAGTAGAAATATCGGACCGTGGAAAAGGTATTGCAAATGTGGAAAAAGCAATGGAACCGATGTTTACAACAAAACCGGAGGATGATCGGTCAGGAATGGGATTTTCTTTTATGGAAGCATTTATGGATACTGTGGAAGTAGAGTCAAAGGTAGGGGAAGGAACCAGTGTAAAAATGACTAAGACAATAGGTAAAGGGAGCAGAATATGGACGACACAATCGCTTTAATCAGAAAGTCACACGACGGAGATAAAAAAGCGAGAGAAGAACTTGTCGAGAAAAATATAGGCCTTGTCTGGTGTGTGGTAAAGCGATTTTACGGAAGAGGTGCAGAACCGGAAGATCTGTTTCAGATTGGAAGCATCGGACTGCTTAAGGCAATTGATAAATTCGACCTTTCTTATGAAGTACAGTTTTCAACCTATGCTGTTCCAATGATATCCGGAGAAATCCGGCGTTTTTTGAGAGATGACGGAATGATAAAAGTCAGCCGTTCATTGAGAGAGCTGTCCTATAAGAGTCTGCAGGCGAGAGAAAAGATGACCAGGATACTCGGGAGAGAACCGACATTGAAAGAGTTATCAGAAGAGCTTCAGATAGATTGTGAGGAGATCGTCCAGGCAATGGAGTCGTCAGTGGAGGTGGAATCCATATATAAGCCGATCCATCAGAAAGAGGGAAGCGAGATCCTTCTGATGGATAAGCTGGAAGAAAAAGACAGGCAGGAAGAAAAGGTTCTTGATCGGATTGTATTAAAAGAAGTACTGGAAACACTTGAAGCGAAGGAACGGACGATCATTTATCTGAGATATTTTGCAGGAAAGACGCAGGCTGAGATAGGAAAGAAAATGGGAATGTCTCAGGTGCAGGTGTCAAGGACAGAAAAAAAGGTGCTGGAGCGGATGCGGAAAGAAATGAAGCGGTAGAGTTTACCATCTTTTCCAAAAAAACAATCCCGCTCCGATTCCTTTCCCTAATGCAACCATTACCACAAACACCGCGAGATACCGGATAATCCTTGCCCGTCTCATAAAAATGGGAAATACATTCAAAATTTCTGCAAGTGCCATTGCCCAGCAACCAACAAAAATCCCTCCGAAAAGTCCATAAATTGTAAGAAATATCATCCTTCCCGGAAGATTAACTTCAAAAATCTGAAACAAGTTTCCAAGGATCGCACCGGCTGCTACCATATCTTCATAAATTAAAATATGATTGCCGGTATGGGTACGATCTGCAAAATCTGAGATCACACCAAGTTCCACAATGAAAGAAAAGACACCGCCAGCTACTACCATTCCGGCACTTAAACCAAGCAATGCCAGGAAAATTGTCTGCAACAAATTCATTTTTCGACCTCCAGTTCTTTCTTTTGCCGTGCTGCATTTTCCACCAGAGTTGTCTGGATATCATTTTCATAAAGACGCATCTGTATTTCCATCGGTGTAGGATCTACAGTAAAGCGTTTCTTACCAAAGTGATTAAAAAATATTAGAATTCCGATTGCAAGCCCTATGGAATACGTGACTTCCAGAACAGAAAAACCATCTGTCTTCTTTCCCATGATCAGTTCATAAATCTGACCAAACAGCTTCGTTACCCCAACATCATTATTGAATGCCATGATCGAGAAGGCAGATCCAAAGAAAATCACTGCTGATACTAGCACTACTTTTAAAATGTGCCAGAGAAGAGGTGGTGTTTTCTGATTTTCATAAGTAACGATAATATCTGTTTCGCCCAGATTCTGAATCTCCAGCCGGGGATACTGTTCATGAATACAGGCAATGATTTTCAACACGGAAATTACATAGCGCTGTTCTTTTTCCTCCCGGATCTTCAAGATCCGTAAAGTTTTTACTTTCATCAGGATGGTCTTGTCTGAACACTCCATATTCAGGAGGTCTCCTAACATGACGTTTTGCTTTGATACCTCAACATTCCTGTCTGCTTTGAGATAAAGAGTTGTTGATTCAGATGCCATGGACGATCACCTCCAGTTTCTTATCCGGTAACGAATATTTCACAAGATATCCCTCATCACTTTGCATTTTCTGCTGCCCTTTCCAGTAAAAAAGACCAATAACAACTGCGCATAGTAAAAGGATTATTAAAGCAAACCATCTCTTTTTCGCTCTGTTTTTCATTTCATCAGACCTCCTGAAGTGTTTTTTTACATTATTTGCAGCTTTAATAAAAATATACTTTTCGTTTTCATTATCTTGACAAGCAATAAATCCTGTACTAAAATGAATACATAAGCAAAACCGAAACGTTTCGGTTTTGAAAATAAGGAGGACGATACGATGCCATTAGTTACATCAGAAAAGATGCTTTTAGACGCAAAGAAGGATGGATACGCAGTAGGCGCATTCAATGTAGAGAATATGGAGATGGTTAAAGCAGTCATTGCTGCAGCGGAGGAGCTGAACGCACCGGTGATGCTTCAGACAACACCTTCTACTGTAAAGTACGGAACATTGGAGACATTTGCAGGAATCGTGAAAGCAGAAGCTGCGAAAACAAAGATCCCGGTATGCCTGCATCTGGATCACGGCAATAGCTTTGAACTTGCAGTTCAGGCAATGAAAGCTGGTTACACATCTGTTATGATCGACGGTTCCCACGAAGATTTTGAGAATAATATCGCAGTGACGAAGAAGGTTGTAGATGTAGCAAATGCATTTGGTATTCCGGTAGAAGCTGAACTTGGTAAAGTTGGCGGAAAGGAAGACGACCTTGAGGCTGATGCTGATACGAACACAGATCCGCAGGAAGCGAAAGAATTCGTAGAGCGCACAGGAGTTTCCTCTCTTGCAGTAGCGATTGGAACAGCGCACGGCTTTTATGTAGGAACCCCGGTTCTTGACAAGCCAAGAGTAAGCGCAATCAAAGAAGTTGTAGATGTTCCGCTCGTGCTTCATGGAGCTTCCGGACTGAGTGAAGAAGACGTAAGAGAATGTGTAGAGCGTGGAATGTGTAAAGTCAACTTTGCTACTGAGCTTCGTGTTGCATACACAGATGCCGTGAAGAAACTGCTTGAAGAGAAGCCGGAGACATTCGATCCGAAGAAACTCGGTGTTGTTGCGATGAAAGCTGTAAAAGAACAGGTGATCGCACGCATGAAGATGTGCGGATGTGATGGAAAAGCAAAATAAAACAAGTGATAGCTTACAAGATACAGAATAAGGAAATAAGTTTATGGGTGCAACGATGAAAGACATTGCCCGAGAGACAGGGCTCGGACTTGCAACAATTTCTTCTTATCTAAATGGAGGAAATGTGCGTGAGAAAAACAGAATCAAGATCGAAGAGGCAATTGAGAAGCTTCATTTTGAGGTAAATGAAGTTGCAAGAGGATTAAAGACAAACCGAACGAAGACCATCGGAATCATCTTACCCGAGTTGAACAACATTTTCTTTTCAGAGATCATTACAGCAGCGGAAGATTTATTAAGAAGTCATGGGTATGCGACGATGATCTGTGACTGCAGATCCGATGTGAAGCGAGAAGAAGAGGCAGCAGAATTCCTTCTTCATAGAAGAGTGGATGGCTTGATCATGATGCCAACCGGAGCAGAGAAGAAAGTATTTGATAGATTTAGAAAATCCGGAAGACCGGTTGTACTGATCGACCGAAGGATGGAGAACGGAGATTGTGACTGCGTTCTTGTAGACAATGAAGGAGCAGCGCAGAACGCAGTGAAACGGCTGATGAAAAAAGGGCATAGGAAGATTGGTATGATCACAGGACCGGATAATGTGTATACAGCAAGGGAACGTCAACGAGGATATGAGCTTGCGATACAAGAATCATCCAAAGCTAGATCAGCACAACAATCAGATTTAAAAGGCAAAACAGATAGAACAGATACAAAACTTCTGGCAGATGGTAACTACACAATTGCCGGCGGAGCGAAAGCGATGCACAAGCTTTACGAAGACAATCCAGATATGACAGCAGTCTTTATCTCCAACTACGAGATGACAGTCGGAGCAATGATGGAGATCAATGACCTTGGTATCAAAGTTCCGGAACAGCTGTCTGTGATAGGATTTGATAACATGGATTTTGCAAGAGCTGTAGTACCAAGATTGACAATCGTGACACAGCCAACGGAAGAGATTGGACAAGCGGCAGCAAATCTGTTATTGAGTCATCTCGAAGATAAGGATGAAACATCAGATAAAACATCAGACAAAATAGAAACAACAGAGACAATCTGGCTGAAAACCGGATTCGTAGAAGGAGAATCAGTGGCGGACATTTCATAAAGAGGAGGAGACCATGGGAGAATATTTATTAGGAATAGATATCGGAACCAGTGCCTGCAAGATTGCAGTCTTTGCAAAAGACGGAACCGTCAAGGCAACCGGAACCGGTGATTATCAGGTTTATTACCCACATCCTGGATGGGCAGAACAGAATCCGGAAGAATGGTGGGAAGCAGTTTGCGATGCAATCCCAAGGGTACTCGTAAAAGGAAATATTTCCCCGGAAGAGATTAAAGGAATCGGAATCGATGGACAGAGCTGGTCTGCGATCGCAGTCGATAAAGATGGAAATGTACTTACGAACACCCCAATCTGGATGGACACAAGAGCCACAGATATCTGTGAAGAATTCAATGAAAAGATTGGGAAAGACAAGATCTTCGGGCTTTGCGGCAACTCTTTGCAGCCATCTTATACAACTGCAAAGATCATCTGGTATCAGAGAAATCTGCCGGAAGTCTATGCAAAGACTTATAAGATCCTTCAATCCAACAGTTATATTGCATACAAACTGACCGGTGTGATGACACAGGATCTTTCTCAGGGATATGGCCTTCACTGCTTCGATATGAGAACAGGAACCTGGAATAAAGAGATGTGTCAGGAATTTGGATTTTCTTCTGAGCTATTGCCGGAAATTCATGCCTGTCATGAAGTGATCGGTGAGGTAAATGAGAAAGCTGCGAAAGAAAGCGGACTGGCGGAAGGAACACCGGTTGTGGCCGGAGGACTCGATGCAGCATGTGGAACTCTCGGCGCAGGAGTGATCCATAGCGGAGAAACACAGGAACAAGGTGGACAGGCAGGTGGAATGAGTATCTGTACTGACCAGTATCGTGCTGATGAGCGGTTGATTCTTGGATTTCATGTCGTGCCGGATTGCTGGCTCTTACAAGGCGGAACAACCGGAGGCGGCGGAGTGATGCGCTGGCTTGAGCGGGAGTTCGGAGCGTACGAAAGAGAAGAAGGAAAACGTCAGGGAAAAAGCTCACTGGATTTATTTAATGAAGAGGCGGCAGCAGTAGCACCGGGAAGTGACGGAGTGATCTTCCTCCCATATATGTCTGGTGAGAGAACTCCGATCTGGGATCCAAACGCAAAAGGTGTTTACTACGGATTAGATTTCAGTAAGACAAAAGGACACTTCATCCGTGCGGCAATGGAAGGAACAGCATATGCATTGAAGCATAACCTTGATGTTGCGGAAGAAGCCGGAGCGAAAGTAGAAGTCCTGCGTGCGATGGGCGGATCAGCAAACTCCCTGTTGTGGACACAGATCAAGTCTGACATCACAGGAAAACCAATTGTTGTTCCATCCTCTGACACAGCAACAACACTCGGTGCAGTGATCCTTGCCGGAGTCGGAATCGGAATGTACAAAGACTTTGACGAGGCAGTGAAGCTTACTATTGAAGAGAAGCGTTCCCACGAACCGAATAATGAAAACAGAAAAGTTTACGATAAAAATTACGAAACATATATAGAACTTTATAAACAATTAAAGGAAACTATGGCGAAAAACCATGAATAAGAAATAAATTAACAAAAGATCAAAAAAGGAGGATCTTGAAAATGAAAGCAGCAGTTGTATGCGCCAACGAAGACGTACAGTATCTTGATTACGAAGAACCGACACCGGGACCGGGCGAAGTTAAGGTCAAAGTAAAATGTTCCGGTATCTGCGGATCTGATATTCCACGAGTACTTCATAACGGAGTTCATTTCTATCCAATCGTACTTGGACATGAGTTCTCAGGAGATGTTGTAGAAGTAGGTGAAGGTGTAACAAAGGTTAAGGTTGGAGATCACGTATCCGGTGCACCGTTGAAACCATGTATGAAATGTGATGACTGTCAGAACGGAAACTTCTCTCTGTGCAAACATTACAGCTTTATTGGTTCCAGAGAGCAGGGATCCAATGCCGATTATGTAGTGATCCCAGAGCAAAATGCAGTTGTATATGATCCAAGCATTCCGTATGAACAGGCGGCCATGTTTGAGCCTGCCACTGTAGCTATCCACGGTGTATTCCAGAATGATTATCAGGGCGGACAGTATGTTGCAGTACTCGGCGGCGGAACAATCGGAATGTTTACAATGCAGTGGTGCAAGATTTTCGGATCAAAGAAAGTTGTAGTTTTCGACATCAGTGATGAGAGACTTGAACTTGCGAAACGTCTTGGAGCTGACGAAGTTGTCAACACAACGAAAGAGAATTTTATGGAAGAGGCAATGGCGATCACAGGCGGCAAAGGATACGGATTTGTATTCGAGACAGCCGGACAGGTTCCGACTATGCATATGGCCTTTGAGCTTGCAGGAAATAAATCCCATGTCTGCTTTATCGGAACACCGCATGTCAATCTTGAGTTCACACCGGCAATGTGGGAGAACATGAACCGTAAAGAGTTCAAACTGACAGGATCCTGGATGTCCTACAGCGCACCGTTCCCTGGCAAAGAGTGGGATCTGACAGCACATTACTTTGCGACAGGACAGCTGAAATTCGACAAGGGATTTATTTACAAAATGGTTCCGATGAGTCAGGCACAGGAAGCATTCCAGATGTTTAAGACACCGGGACTTGTACAGGGGAAAGTAATGCTTGTAAACGAAGATTAATCAGAGAGGGGGACAAGAGCTTTGATGTATCAAAGCTCTGTACCGAATATGATACTTACAGTAACATTAAATGCAGCAATCGACAAAAGATATGTTGTGGAAGGCTATCAGGTCGGTGAAGTCAACCGTGTGAAAGAATGTGCGTATACGCCAGGCGGAAAAGGATTAAATGTATCCAAGCCGGCGTCTATCGCAGGAGCGGAAGTGGTCGCGACAGGATTTGTCGGAGGCCATGCAGGAAATTATATCGAAGACGCACTGAAACCATTTGGAATCAAGAGCGAATTCTATCATCTGGAAGAAGAGAGCCGATCCTGTATCAACATCTGGGATGAAGTCAATCACGTGCAGACAGAATTTCTTGAGCCTGGATTCACGGTATCTGAGGAAGAATTTAAGGGATTCGAAAAACATTTCACAGAACTGGTGAAGAAAGCAGATGTTGTTGCTATGTCAGGAAGTGTTCCAAAAGGACTTGACGGAACAGCTTATCAGCGTCTTGTAAGAATCTGCAAAGAGGCAGGAAAGAAAGTCATCCTTGATACAAGTGGAAAACTGCTTGAGATGGGAATCGAGGCAAAGCCGACGATGATCAAGCCAAACATTGATGAGATCCGTATGTTGACAGGAAAAAGCTGCGACAACTTCCAGGACATGGTAGATGCGGCAAAACAGATTCATGCAGATGGAGTCGAGATCGTAGCAGTGTCACTCGGTGGAGACGGTTCTTTTGTTGTATGTGATGACGGAATCTTCCGCGCACGCGTGCCGAAGATCGATGCGGTAAACACAGTAGGATGCGGAGATTCCATGATCGCCGGGTTCGCTCTTGGACTTAGCGAGGGACTTTCTGTTGAAGAGATATTGAAGAAAGCAAGTGCGATCTCAGCGGCAGCAGCACTCAGAGAAGAAACAGGATTCTTCGTAAAAGAAGATATGGAAAAGATTTATCCACAGGTGGAGATTGAGAAGATCGGTTAGATTAGATAAAAGGAGAATTATCATGGGTGAATTTATTAATCCGGCAGATGTGCCAAAAGTAAAATTCTACACAGGTGATGAAGCACCATGTATCGGAATGGGAACATTTGGTTCCGACAGATTTACAGCAGATCAGATTGCTGAAGCAGTAGATGGAGCAATCAAAAGCGGATATCGCATGTTTGATTGTGCCGCATGCTACGGAAATGAACCGGAGATCGGTAAAGTATTTAAAAATGCATTTGATGAGGGAATCGTAGAACGTAAAGATCTCTTTATTATGACAAAAGTATGGAATGATATGCACGAACATGTCGAAGAAGCTTGCAAGAAAAGTATCGCAGATCTCCAGTGTGATTATGTGGATATGTATTATATTCACTGGCCATTCCCAAATTACCATGCACCAAAATGCGATGTAGAGTCAAGAAATCCGGATTCCAAACCATTCAGTGTGGAAGAATTCATGAATACATACAGACAGTGTGAAAAACTCGTCGAAGACGGATTGACAAGATTCATCGGAATCTCCAATATGACGATTCCGAAACTCGAAGCAGTACTTCCATTGATGAAGATCAAACCGGTTGCCTGTGAGCTCGAGATCCATCCTTGCTTCCAGCAACAGGAACTTTACGATTACCTCGTAGCACACGATATCCAGCCGGTAGGTTACATGCCAATCGGTTCTCCGATGAGACCGGAGAGAGATATGTGTCCGGAAGATGTAGCAGATCTGCAGACTCCGGTTATGCAGGAGATTGCGAAGGCTCATAACTGTCACCCGGCGATTATTGCACTGAAATGGGCAAGACAGAGAGGCGAGATTGCAATTCCGTTCTCACTTCACAATTATGTAAGCAACTTAAAAGCAATGACAGAAGATCCGCTGACAGAAGAGGAGATGGCGAAGATCGCAACACTAGAAAAAGGAAACCGCCTTGTAAAAGGACAGGTGTTCTTGTGGCATGGAGCAAAAGACTGGCATGATCTCTGGGATGAAGATGGAGAAATCGTGACATTGTAAAAAATGAGATAAAATGATGTTGAGAGATACAGTTCTTGTAGGAAGGTGAAACTTTTTACAGGGACTGTATTTTATATATTAGGAAAGTCCTTTCCTAATATATAAAATACGCTCCGCTTAGGATGCGCACTGCGGCGTACAAGGTAGGTGTCGCAAGCGGTCTACGTTTCCACTTCGGTCCTTGCTAAACAAGCGCCACTGGC